>Ga0183097_10195_pt1 | contig 188331 bp, 152 predicted proteins | sample BioMet8_FD_128883 | JGI IMG/M metagenome (GOLD analysis project Ga0183097, IMG submission 128883) | Microbial communities from bioreactor (seeded with sewage sludge) at Lawrence Berkeley National Lab, California, USA - Biofuel... | ecosystem: Engineered > Bioreactor > Anaerobic > Unclassified ... | reverse complement strand
CAGAAATTAAGCTTTTCATAAAAGTATTGGACAGCAAGAATAGGTCCGATAGGAACACATATATTCTTGTTAGGAATTGTAGGGAATGCTCTTTGTTTTGTGATGTACATTGGATCAAATAACACAAGACAAAGAGCACTTATTTTTATTTAACTGTCAAAGTCAGGTTATTAAGGATACATTCTAAGCAAATCCGATTGATAAAGCAATTCCGATATTTTATAGAATGCCGCTCCAACTGTATTGCTTACCGCTATATTGGCGCTTACCCTTTTTAGCCTCGCGCTTTGCTAAATACGTTGCCTTGTATTTAATCACTATGTAAACTCCAGCCAGGCCCACAAGAATGTAGACCAGCCGCGAGAGAATGGATCTTTTTCCAAATATAGCCGCTACCAGATTAAAATTCAGGAGCCCTACAAGACCCCAGTTAAGAGCCCCGATTATCGTTAGCAGCTTAGCCGGAATGTATAGAGTATTATCCATAAGCATTCTATGCATTTTACGCATCTTTATCAAACCTCCCCACTGAAATAGAGCACTCGCAAAGGACAGATCATCTTTTTCTGACTTGGAAAACTCCAGGCTTTTGGATGATCCAATCACTTGCTCTCGTAAACAATGTTGGAGCTAAGATATTATGAATCTATTCCTTAACCTGCTATCGGGTGTAAAAAATGAATTTCGATATATTCATCTCGATATACACATCGATTGAAGCGTACTCAAAAAGGAATAGTAAAGCTGTAGAATTAAACTCAAATAATGTGAATACCTTAGAAACCATCTTTAAACCGAGAATCATTTGTCTATTTGATATAATGGCCGCAGATCCATTACAGCCTGATTCTGTACCTTTTGGTTAAAGCGTATCAACCTGCTTTCGCTTATTCCACTTCACGATTCTTACGATGGTCCACTTTACGTTCTTCATAGTATTCTTATCCTAACCAATTATCAAAGCCAGACTCCTTGAGTTCTTGATATTATCATGTGAGCTTCACACAAACATTACCATTTATGAATGAACCTATCCATGATTTAAAATGGACTAAATTTGTACCAAAGTTAAGGTCAGTCTATGACCATCCTGAAAACTCCCTTAGCAATACTGTCAGATCACAGGACCTAGCAAATCCAGCCATTTTGAGCATGTGAGGCATGTCATCTCACAGGAAACCTTCCCAGGGTGGTACATTTACCCATCCTGACATACAATCCTTCAAAATACCACTTAAGGAGTAATATCTGACCTACTTTTGCATGTTTTCAAGCCTGATTTGCAGGGTTATGGACAGGGATGAAACAGACAGAGATAAAAGATGATAATAACTATACTTCGCTAGACGAAGCTCTTGAGCAAACTATTTATTTAATGCAAGGAAAAAAGTAACCTATTGGTGAGGAGGTCCACCTGGACTTTATAGTCTAAACCGTTTATGCTGATGACTTCTACATCAACTATTGAGGTTTAATATGTATACTATTTTATTGGCAGGTATAAGTGGCTTCATAGGTGCTACCTTGAAATATGTTTCAGGTGGATGGATTTAAAAATAGCTTCGTCAATTTTCCAGTAGGTACATTAACCATAAACACAATCGGAAGTTTCTTATTAGGGAAGTACTTGAAAGCAAGAAATAGTTGGAAGTGTTGATATGGCTGAAAGACAGGTCGAAAGCGTAATTGTTGAAATTCCAAAAGGGAGCCGGAACAAATTCGAATATGATAAAGAAAAGAGACTGATAAAATTCGACAGAATGCTTTCTTCTTCAATGGTATATCCCTCGGATTACGGTTTTTTCCCAGACACACTGTCCCTTGATGGTGATCCTTTAGATGCTATGGTTTTAACATGGGAACCCACATTTCCGGGTTGTGTAATCGATGTCTATCTTGTAGCGTTATTTGACATGGAAGATTATAAAGGAAGAGATCAAAAAATCCTATGCGTTCCAAAGAATGATCCAATGTGGAATTATATTGAGTCAGTCGACCAGGTTCCGCCTCATTTATTTAAAGAAATTACTCATTTCTTCCAAACTTATAAAAATTTAGATAAAAAACAAGTGAAAGTTATCGGTTGGAAAAGTCTCGAAACAGCAATCACTGTACTTCAGGAAGCTAAAGATCGATACGCTGCACAGAAAAAATAAAGCAGACGAAAAGCCAGAAAAAATTGTCATCAATTGCAGGGAATGCGATCTGGATCTTCACTGTAGAAAAGTGAAGAAAAATAGCTGACAAAATTACTTGATTTGTAAACTGAGCACTGTATGAGAATCCGATTTTACTATTTTTCAGTTTTGTACTGGTTCTGTAAACCTTATACAGAATTCAGTTCCTGAATCTCTTTTTAACTCAACTTCGCCCCCTAACTGATCTACAAGGGTTTTCACTAACTGTAAGCCAAGAGAATTGGAATCTTCTAAATTAAAGTCTTCAGGAATACCAAGCCCGTTATCCGAGATTATTAAAACAAACTCGGTGCCATTATAACTTTCTTTTATGCTTTCCTGCTCTTTACTTGCGTATTCTGCAGAGTCTTCCCTACAAAGTTTTATTTGAACTTTCCCATCATCTCTACCCAAAAATGCGTACTTCAGGGAATTTGATACGAGTTCGTTAATGATTATTCCTAGTGGGACAGCAACATCCATATTAAAGAAAATATTTTCTTCAAGTTCGATATTCAGGCTCGTGTTAACATTTCCAACTCTATAGGTCTGAAAGAGATTTTCAACAAGCCTTTTAATATACGAAGAGAAGTTTAGTGTATCGTTTCCTCTGCCTTCATGCAGCTCTTCGTGGATAAGAGCAATTGACATTACTCTGTCCTGGCTTTCTATGAAAGCGTTAAGAACTTCTTCATTCTCAGCATGTTCTCTGTTTCTGAACTTTTCAGCCTGTAAGTCAAGAAGGGAAGAGATCACTTGCAGATTATTTTTAATTCTATGATGAATTTCTTTTTTTCGGGCATCTTCGGCTTTTGCCAGAAGTTTTTCCGCATTGACTTGCTCAGTAATGTCTCTGCTAATAGCTGAGACAGCCTTCAGCTTTCCAGAAGCATCAAAAACTGGAGAATAAGTTATTGACACATTTATTAGTCTACCGCCTTTTTTTAGCCGTAAAGTTTTGTAACGCTGGATTTTTTCTCCCTGTTTAACTATTTCAATAAACTTTCTTATTTCATCTTTAAGATTATCTGGTTCAAGGATTGAGACATTTTTCCCCAGAATCTCTTCAGCCGAATAACCATAAATCTGCTCTGCGGCTTTATTCCAGCTTGCAATAATACCATCTAGGGTCTCAGTTATAATAGCATCATTTGATGATTCCACAACATCGGCTAATGTCCTGATCTTCTCTTCTGTTTTCTTATGTTCGGTAATGTCCTGAACTATTCCTCTTATTCGAATTGGACTTTTATTTCCATCAAAAACAACGTCACCCTGTGCATGGACTATACGCTCTTCTCCATCAGCTGAGATAATCCTGTGATCAATGTTAAAGGACTTTCCACTTAAAGTATTTTTAAAGACATTATCCACATAGTTTCGATCTTCGGGATGCACATAGCTTAAAAGTTCACTGTGTGTGTGAAACAACCTTTTAGAAAAACGCCCAAAAATACGACACATCTCATCAGACCAGTAAATTTCACCGGTTGCAAGATTCCAGTCCCAGTTTCCAATATGAGCTATTTTTTGAGCTTCAGAGAGTCTTCTTTTTTCTTCCATCAATGATTCATAAGCCTTTTCAAGCTCAAATGTACGCTCTTTGATTTTTGCTTCTAAATTATTATGCGCTAGTCTAAGTGATTCTTCTGCTTTTTTACGCTCAGTTATATCCTGTGTTATGCCGAAACCGCCGATAATCTCTCCGTTTTTGTCAAATTCAAAATATGCCCTCTTACGCACCCATTTGACCTTACCATCCACGACAATGCGATATTCCATGTCATATGGTCTGCCCTTTAATTGTGCTATCCATTCTTTCTCAACATATTTCCTGTCATCTGGATGGACTTTAGAAATGAAGGTTTCATAAGTCAGATGGGTGTCTTTTGGGATGCCAAAGATACGGTGATTCTCGTCAGACCATGTCAATTCTTTTTTACGAACATCCAGACGCCAGCTACCGATATTTCCTACGATTTGAGCACGATCAAGATCTTCCCTGCTTTTCTCTAGCTTATCCACAAGAATCTCGCGTTCCTTCAGCGATTTGGCAAGTTTGAAGTTACTGTGGCTTAGTTGTGAGATCATGTTGGCAAGTTTCATGAAGAAGGACATATATTTGTTTACAGTTTCTCTACTCAGCCTTGGAATTTTTTCAAACGCTGCTATATACTCCTCCTCATTGAAGCTGTATTTTTTAGCCTGGGATCGGAAAAAATCATATTCAAGAGGCTCGTCTTCAAAAAAGAAATGCCCTGAGAAAATATTGCCTACGTGCTGACCTTCCACAATGATGGGAGTCGCGACATTCCATATATTATTCTTGCACCTGTATATCTTAAATTCTCCGGGGGCAACGCCCAGAGACAATTTGGTATCACTTTCTATACAGTACTTGCAGGTTTCAGGATGAACCCTGTGGAATTTTGAGCAAATCTCTTGCCCCCCAGCAATTACAAAAACATTACCTTTGAGGTCAACCAGAGCTGTGGTAATGTGAGTAAGTTCATATAAGTCATCCATGAGAGACTGGATCGCTGGAATATCAAGAATATCAGCCAGCTCAAGTTTTTCAACCCCCCTAGCTTCACTTCCCGGAATTTTTTCTTCAAAGTCTTTATGACTACTTATATCGAATCCAGAAATACTTACATATTCTTGATCTGATAAGGGATAAAAAACAATCAAATAGACTCCTTTTCCAACTTTAACTTCCATTTTTTCGGAATAATTCTGGGTAATTACTTTTTGCACAATATCTAAGATATTCGAAGGCAGTCTTTCTCCTACTGTTACGCCCCATTCATGCAATAAGGGTTCACTAGCCTCGTTTGAGTAAAGAATCGTACCATCTTTTCCAACACTGATTACAGGATTCGGATTATTCTCCTGAAATTGCTCCATTCATTTTCCCCTTCAGACTCATCTCTTTGGCGGTGAAGTACCCAACTTTATGATATTGTTACAACTACTCCAAGCAAGAGTATATTTATTTACATAAAAACACCTAATTCATTAAATTTAGATAGTTTTTCTTTTTAACAAATATTACTATATTTAAAAAATAGTAGATAAAGATATTTATTAATATAATATAAGCTTGAAATTATAAAAATCGTTTAAATTATGAAACTTTGACCTTGAGCTTTGAAAGCCATTGAAAATAAGAGAAACAGTTTAAAGGCGGCACAAAAATCTAAATTCCTACTTTACACTAAAATTAAACAAGATGCCTGAACCCCCATGAGCCTTTGGCACATGCATAAAATCTCAAAAACTTTATATTGATATTAAAGTTTTTCATAAAAACCATAACAATTGAGCAATGGATCAAGTTATCATGTCTTATTCACTGAGCTAATACTCAATTGTTGAATAATTTAAAAGCTGTTGTGTATACCAATAACTGATCACATATGGAGTTGATCACATGTGGAGTTTGAAGGAATTATTAACGTTCAGAGTTTCTGTTCAATAACCTGGGGATACAACCGGAAATAGTATAAAAGAAAAAATTATATAAATAGGTTAGATAAAAACGGGCAGGGGAAATAAGTGATAACCGAAAACCTCGGGTTTTTAATCCACGTTTTTACAATTATCTTCGTTGTTGTCAACCCTATCAGCGGAGTGGTGACTTTCATCTCCTTGACCAGCAAGGTGATGGACGAGGAAAAAAACGAAATCGCAAAAAAGTCAGTCATACTTGCATGCGTAATTGCCCTATTTTTTGCAATTGCAGGAAATATCATACTTAACCTTTTCAGCATTAGCGTGGATTCGCTGCGGGTTGCAGGAGGAATCCTGCTTTTCAGCATTGCTTTTGATATGATGCATGCTAAAATCTCAAAGGGGAGGATTACTGAAGAAGAGATATCTCACTCTCAGGAAAGAGAAGACATCTGGATCTTCCCGATAAGCCTTCCGCTTCTGACAGGCCCCGGTACGATCAGTACAGTGATTGTCCTGATGGGAGGAACAGAAGCAATTGTGCAAAAAATAATAATTCTTGTATCAATTATACTGACGTTCATTATCTGCTATTACATCTTCCAATTCTCAAGGGGGATTCACAAGCTTATAGGATATAATGGGATGTTGGTCTTTACAAGGCTGATGGGACTTTTGCTTGCTGCTCTTGCAGTGGATTTAACTGTTAAAGGTATAATAAATATATATCAGATAACAAGTTAAGACAGTCAGTTTTACATGCTGTCTCACAACTCAACTTATTTTCTAAAACTCTTAATATTCCATAATTGCCCAGTTTTCGGGCTTCTACGCGTCATTTTGAGAGCACATATCCCTGGGTAAGGTATTTATTGGGAATGAAGGCACCAATTATACTCTCTACTTGATTTTCATACTAATCCTACTCTTTCATACTAATCCTACTCGCCCTTGTAACTCTCCTGCCTGTGGTTACAGTTATAGGAATGAAACCTGAAAATAATAGACCTTATCTACCTCTACGACATAATTTTCCTGTCTCTTTCAGCCCTACTTTTATGGAAGCCTCACAATCTATGAAGTAGCTCAAACCTGATTATAAAGCCTGTAAACCATTTAAAGGTAGGTAGTTGTCGTTACAATCCTCTAACTGTTAAACGCAACTTTACCAATAAATTAATAGCACTATTTTCATATCAGTCGAAAAAACTTAATACACTTAAAGATTAATTAAGAAGTTGATAGGGAAACGGGGGTTTGATTTGGATATAAAGGCAAAACTTCAGGATGCTGTCAATGCCCTTAATTATGGCAGTCTTTCCGCACCGGATAAAAAGGAAGAAGAAACCTGTTCTTACCGGATAAAGCAGACAAAAAGCCGGAAAACCATTGTTATCAATTGCAGAGAATGTGATTTTGGGTCTTCCCTTAACGATATATGCTGCAGAAAAAATATTCTCGGCATCCTGCAAAAAGAGGTTAAGGCTGACTGCCTGGTACTCTCAAGGCTGTATGAACGAGATTACGAAGGAGAAGCCCTGTCTTTACTTTATACTCTTGCAGGTTTTGAAGGGATCATAACAGCATATGAAAGCGCGGAAAAAGTGCCCAGAGACTGTACTTTACCTGAAAAGAAAGCCTGCGAACTGGAAAGAAAAGAGATAATTGCTTCTTTTGCTAAAACCGTAGAAATTGACCCTTTAAAAGCCAGGATGGAAATAAAGCGATTTATTCAGGGAAAAATGCTGAATAAAACCTCAGACAGAGCTACAAGGAAAGTTACAGGGAAAGATTCAGGACGAACCTTTTATAACATTTCAGAAAAAGTTCCAGAAAAGAGTTCGGAAACTCTTCCGATTTGCAAAGCTTGTTCCGAGCATTTTTATCAGATGCTTTATGAAATTGAAGAAAAACTATCCGGTTTTACTGAAGTTCCTCTTATTAAAAAATCCGAAACTCGATTTTTATCAAAAAGACCGGTAGAAAATTCTGAAAGAGGAATTGTTAAGACAATCGAAAAAACAATTGGAAAAGTAACAGGAAGCCTGATAAAAGACACGTCAGGAGAAGCAACCCTGGCAGAAATCTCCAGACATTTTCCATTTCTGGCAAGTGCAATCCGGAAGGAAAAAATGGAGAAAAATAAATGCGCTGCAGACGAGCTTTTCGACTACGAAAGCGACATCAAGCCCCATGTTCGACCCCCTTTTTCCAGCTCACGGGTCTATGCAGATGTGCCTGAAAATACTGAATTTCTTGAGTGCTACGATATAGATGGCAGGGAAGGTAGGAAACTTGAAGTTTCGATTTATCGCTACATTGACAGGCCGGAAAAACTTTACATGATCAGGCCTCCGGAGTATAATCTCAGGGAGGAAGACCTCAGATTGCTTGAAAAAGTCCGGATGCGAATGATCCGTCACAGGCCAAAAGACCTTGCCTTTACAGACCCGGCTGTAGCCAGGGAATATTTCAGGCGCATGGCAAAAACGCTTCTGGAAGAAGAACTACTCGCAAGCGGGGAAGCCTGCAGCCCTGATGAACTGGAAAGCTATGCCGACTTGCTTGCAAGGTATACTAACGGGCTAGGGGTAGTGGAAGACCTGCTTTCTGATGCCAGGATTACAGATGTGTATATCAACGCCCCTGCCGACAAAAATCCTGTCCATGTTGTGCTGGAAGGAGAGGAATGCGTAAGCAATGTTTTTCTTTCGCAGGACGACCTCGATGCCCTGGTCTCCAGGTTCAGGATCATCAGCGGCAGGCCCTTTGGAGAAGCGGTTCCTGTGCTGGAACTTAACCTTGAGGATTTCGGAGTAAGGGTTTCGGTAATAGGAGACCCTCTCAGTTCAAGCGGGCTTGCCTATGCCTTCCGAAAGCATTCCCTTTCACCCTGGACCCTGCCTAAACTGATCAATACAGGTTCGGTTTCCCCATATGCAGCCGGGCTTTTAAGCTTCCTTATGGACGGGCAGGCTTCAGTTCTGGTCGCAGGAGAAGTAGGAGCCGGAAAAACCTCCCTGCTGTCTGCCATGCTGCTTGAGATCCCGCAGAAGTACAGGATTCTTACAATCGAAGATACCCATGAGCTCCCTATCGAGAAACTCCAGAGCCTGGGCTGGAAGGTTCAGGGAATGAGCTCGCAGTCCTCGGTTTTGAAATCAGGAGCGGAAATGAGCCCTGAAACCGCACTTCGAGCAGCTCTTCGCCTTGGGAATTCCGCCCTGGTGCTTGGGGAAGTCCGGGGAGAGGAAGTAAAAGTACTCTACGAAGCTATGCAGGTCGGAAAAGCCGGAAACTCGGTTATCGGGACCATTCACGGCTCGTCCACGGAAAACGTATACGAGAGAATCGTGCACACCCTGGGAGTTCCTCCTGCTTCGTTTAAGGCCACGGATGCCGTAATTATCTGTTCAGGCATAAGGCTCGAAGGCAGCATGAAAAAACTAAAACGGGTGAGCCGTATCGCAGAAACAACCAGTGCCGTAATCGAAAATCCCGAGCCTTCGGATATCTTTACGGATATTATGAAATATGATGCCTCTCAGGACTGCCTGCTTGCAGGAAAGGCTCTGGAACAGGGACAGTCCGAGCTTATAGAAAAGATTGCCAGAAAATGGGGAATTTCCATAGACAGGGCCTTAAAAAGTATTGAACTTCGGGCAAGGATAAAGGAAAAAATCGCAGTTGAAGGACTCAAGAAACCTTTCCTGCTGGAAGCCGAAGCCGTTAGCCAGGCAAATAACATTTTCTGGCTGCTTTCAGACTCTATGAAGACAGACAGGTCATATGAAAACGAGTACGGAAATAATTCTGCAGATAATCCCGTAAGTAATTCTGCAAATAATACGGTAGGCCGCTCTGCAAATTATACAGTGGGTAGTTCTGTGAATAGTCCTGCAGGTAATTATGCAGATAATCTGGAATCCGGCTGCAGGGATGATCTGGAAACTCTTTACAGGCAGTGGGAGACATGGTTTGAGAATTTTGCCAGAAAAGGTTCGGGTACAGAGAAATAAGTGTCGGAGAGAAGTTGTTAGAGAGAAAAGTTGTCAGAGGGAGAAATATGGGAGAAGAGAGCAACTGGTATGTGCGAGCCTGTAAAATCACAGCAAGGCAGTGGATATGGGCTGTCCCTGACCCTTCAGCCTTCCGAAGGCGCTGCGAAAAGAGTGTTAGCCGGGAGTACAGGGATGCCCTCAGGTTTACTGGTTATGACCTTGAAGCTTTCGAAACCGTGCTCTTTTCCTATGTGGGAACCTTTGCAACTTTAATCCTGCTGGCCGGAGTAGACCTATTTCTGATCCTTTCAAGAAGTTTTGATGCCAGAGTGCTTACTATAATGGGAGTCCTGACTTTTATCATTCCCCTGCTCGCACTCTATTACCTGAGCGAGTATGTAAAGCTCAGGGCAGGATTTATGAAAATATCCTCGCTCGGAGACATTCCTGAGATCCTGAGTTATATAGTCATGTCCATGAAACTTGTTCCTAACCTGGAACATGCCGTGCTTTTTGCTGCCAGGAATTCCGAGAGGCCCCTTGCAAAGGACCTGAGAAAACTCGCCTGGGACCTGAACCTAAGGATTTACAGCAGCATGGATGATGCTCTCCTTTCTTTTGCCGACCTGTGGGGAAGGAATAGCGAATACTTCAAGCGTTCCCTCCACCTTATAAAGAGCTCGACAGCCGAACCTGACGAGGCCCAGAGGGTTATAACCCTGAACCGTGCCCTGGACATAAGCCTCGAAGGCACGGAAAGTCTTATGGACGCCTTTGCAGCAAAGCTGAAGACCCCAAGTTATATTCTCTATTCGATTTTCATACTGATTCCGCTCGCTCTGGTAGCTCTCCTGCCTGCGGTTACAGTTGTAGGAATGAAAACTAAAATAATAGACCTTATCTTCCTCTATGACCTGATTTTCCCGGCTCTTGCTGCCCTTTACTCCGAATATATTCTTATGCAGAGGCCGGCTGCTTTTACTCCCAGGGAAATTCCGGACTCTCATCCTGACCTTGCAGATATCAAGCAAAAGAAACGCTTTGCTTTGACGCTTTCAGTCCTGATATTCTGCCTTATAGCGCCTTTAGGATATCTCCTGCTGAGGTTAGGAAATCCGGGAGGAATAGTATCAACCGCGCCCCTTGAAGGATATTTTTCACCTACGCTCCCGCTTATTCTGGGTGGAACAATCGGAATTTCGGTTTACCTCTACTTCTCGGCTGTTCCTTACAAGAAAATAAGAGACCGGATAAAAAAGATGGAACAGGAATTTGCAGATTCCCTTTTTGTGCTTGGGAGGAGAATTTCGGAAGGAAAAGCCCCGGAAGAAGCTTTTGCCCATACTGCCAGGACTATGGAAGGCTCAAAAATCGGAGAAGCCTTTCAGGAAATTTCAATGAACCTGCTCAGTATGAGGACAAACCTCAAAGCTGCAATTTTTGATGAAGATTTTGGAGCCTTCAGGCACGTATATTCGGAAAGAATCCGAAACACAATGCTCCTTTTTACGGAAAGTGTCCACAAAAACCATGAAGCTGCAGGCGCCTCGATTATAAAGCTCGCAGACCATCTGAAAGAGCTCGGGACAGTCGAGGAACGAATCCGGCGCTCCCTTTACGACGTCACTTCAACCATGCGCTCCACTGCTGTGATTTTTGCCCCACTCATTGCAGGGATTACCCTTGCCCTGTCTGAGGTTATTACAAAAATCCTGACCCAGGTAGCCGAAAGGGTAAACCGAATTCCTGCCGATATGTCAGGAATGCCAGTTGAAATCGGGCAGGCAGCTTTTTCCCAGTCAATTTCTCCTGACCATTTCCTGCTTGCAATAGGGGTTTATATTGTCCTGATCAGTGCTATTCTCACCCGCTTTGCAGGTTCGGTGGAATATGGAGGAGACAGGACTCAGTTGAAATATGACCTCGCCTGCATGCTCCCAATATCAATTGCAATATTTGCAGTGTCTACTGCAACCTCAAGGATTATCTTCAGGGGGCTGGTGTGAAATAAGAGTTATAGTAAACTGGTGAACTATCCATTCAAGAACTGGTCCCAAAGCGCAAATAAAAGAAAGGGGCTTTAATTACCCCCGAAAAAATTAAAAGTTACATTCGACAAATTTGCGTTCTTAAAATCGAACCAGTACTGTTCTATCGTGCCGATAATACCTTGATTATTCACAGTATTGGTAGATCCATTTACAATGTTCTGTGCTCCTGAGTCATTCTTCTCAACAGGCTGTGTACTTTCTGAATCTGGCGGCACAGGATCGGTTGTCTGTTCAGATGTGTTTCCAAAGTAACTTTTCACAGTGTTATAACTAGTAACTCCCGTAATTCCGCAGTCAAACTTCTTGGAAGATCCCCAGTCTCTATACGACATGGTTTTACTCTTGTTATAAAAAGCTGTTACTTCCTTCCGTTGAGGTCCGAACCAGCCATAGTATGCCTCATATCCTTTTTTATTATCGGCTGCTGGATAGAAGACATTGATATAAATCGGAGCATGTTTTGTGAAATTAAGTTCTCTGATATCACAATTCCAACTATACTCTTCTGAAACATATTGACCGATTTCGCAGGCTAGTTGATAGGAATTGTTTTGGTTGCTGAGGTTGTAATCGAGCATGACCTGGGTGACTTGCTCTTTTGCGGGAGTTACATTATTTCCCGTAGCTGAAGCCGATGGAATTGCGAGGATAGCAACAAAAAGAATACTTAGTAGTTTAAGTTTCATAGTCAATTCTCCATAATAGCATATACTTCACCTTCATCATCAGTGTCAATAACTGCATACCATCTTGTTCTATAACCTACGAAGGTCTTTTCTTCGACACTGGTATCCCATCCATTTTTCTCAAGATACTCACTAAGAGCATCAGCACATTCTTTTTTTGAGCAGGTCATTGAACCTTCGTAATTTCTAATAATATCATATAAAGCTTTATAAATATGTTTAGATTCATTGCTTTTGTTGGTTACTTCTCTGGATTGATTGCCTGCCTCATCCAATTCATTTAGTTCCCCACATACTTTTCTTTTCCCACATACTTTTCTTTTAATTCATACCCGTTTAAACATGAAGGAGAAACTATATTTCCATCCTGAAAGACAGGACGCAGTTGAAATATGACCTGGCCTGCATGCTCCCAATTTCAATTGTGATATTTGCAGTGTCTACCACGACATCAAGAATTATCTTCCGGGGATTGGTGTAAAATTAGTAAAATGAGATAAAATTGGAAAAACGTGGAAAGAATAAGGAAAAATGGGGAAGAGTAAAGAAGAACAAGAAGAGTAAAGAAAAAAAACGAGAGGTTAATCCTCTCATCTGTTGTTTACAGATCGAATTTTGGAATTCTGCTTTAGTGCTTCCGCTTATAAAGGAATGAGCCAAGGATACAAGCTATTCCTAAACCTATTTCAAATCCAGACGTACCCGGAATTTCTTTTTGTTCAGCTTCCGTTCCTTCGTTCCCAGTCTCGTTTTCATTTACATTATTATTAACTGCCCCTGTCTCTGCCTCAGGCTGGGATTCTGTCACAGTTTCATCAGAGATTTTTTTTGCTGTGCCTGTTATTGCAAAGGAAGAGAATTCCGGAGTTTTTGCCGTGAAATACAGGAATTTATCATCTTTTCCTGATGTTTCTACCTCCAGCTGTTCCCATTTTTTATCTCTGTAACTGTTAAGGGTGATTGAAGTTGGATCGATCTTTTTATCCTCTATCCAGGATTTTTCAACCTTGAAACAAACAGTCGGGTTTTCTATGTTCTTTGAGGTTGCAATTCCGCCATTCCCAACCCAAACATTAAAGGATTTGTAGACCTCTCCAGAAGGTAATTCGGAAACCATAGAGGACTTTCCTTTCAACATCTCTACAATGGTTGTAGTTTTGCCCAGAGTCTTCTTCGCATCAAAGTTCACAGAAACAACGCAGGTTGCATTCTTAGTAAAATCAAATCTTGCCTCTTTTCCATTTGTAATGAACACCTGTGAAAGTTCCTTTACTTCAATGTTTTTTGCAGGCTCAGGAGAGCCACCTCCTCCACCTCCGCTACCACTGCTTTTGCTACCACCGCTCTTGCTGCTTTCGTCACTGTTTGAGTTACTGTCGTCGCTGGAATTGCTTTCCAGTACAGTTATTGTATTAATAAGGTAAGAGAAGCCGTTTGCATTATAGATTGTCAGATTAACAGAATATGTACCAGGGGTCGCATATACATAAACGGGATTCGGGTCACTGGAGTCAGCCTTTCCATCGGAATCAAAGTCCCATACCCTTGATACTGCATTCTGAGAAAGATCAGTAAACTGTACCGTTAGGGGAGCATACCCCTCGATAACGCTGCTACTGAAGTTTGCAACCGGAACCCCCTGGTCTGGAGTAGTCGAATTCGTGACCTTGATGTAACCCAGTTTGTCTATAGAAATATTGCCAGTAGCACTGGTTACCTTTAAAGTAACGTCATATGTGCCAGGTTTCGTAAATGTGTGCGTCGCCTTCATTTCATTTTTAGAGGTAATTCCGTCCCCAAAGTCCCAGAGCCATGAAGCCGAAACTACGTCAATGCCACTGGCAGTAAATAACACAACTAAAGGTGCAGTTCCAGAAGTCACGTTGGCAGTAAATTCAGCTACCTGTGGTAAGGGGTTTATGGTAGAAAGATCGCTTAAATAGATACCATTATTACCGCTATCGTTAGCTGCCTCGCCGCCGTAGTTACTGTCTATTCCCCATACAATAGTGTTCTCGTATACATCCGGCGTTGTGTAAGATTCTTTTGGATAAATGTAAACTGGAGTGCTTTTTGCTGAAGGAATATCATAAACGTATACACCTGCATAACCAAACTGGTCATCGCCAGATTTTGAATATACGATTTTGTCCCCATTTATGTCAATATGAGTACCTGTGTCATCTCCAGCGTCAGCGATAACATCAGACCCATATAAAGTATTACCTGTATTATCACTTGTAACATCTATGGTTTTTTTGGTAATAAGGTCATACATTTCAATAAATCCATCCCTGGAATAGAAGTTTGACCATATCACTTTATTACCATATATATGGGGACTAAATATCTGGCTAGAAGAGTGTATATTTATAGTTTCCTTAGTATTAATATCGTAAACAGCTATGGTTCTCCCATCTGCATCCTCGTAACCATATGTTATCCTGGTATTATATATGTCAGGACTGTTTCCATTTGCAATTTTAGTCTGTTTGGAAGTTGAGATATCACGCATATACACGTTGTAATTGTAATTTGATTCATTGTAATCTGCACTCCAAACGATCCTATTGCCGTAAATGGCAGGTCTGCTGGATTGATCTACATTCTGTGTGATGTAAGTTTTTGCGGCTGTTGATATGTCGTATACTGCAAGCCTTGGTGTCCTGCTGCTTTCGTCATGCCACACTAATATGTTGCCGTAAATAGCCGGATAAGATGCTGCAGAAGAATTAACTGTAGTGACTGTTCTGGCGGTCAAATCATAAATCTGGATAATACCACTATTTGTCCATACTACTTTGTTACCATAAATAGCAGGATCAGACCCATTACCAATTTTCGTCACCTGTGCCGCTGATGCTAAAGTTGAAATTAAAGTTAAAAAGATAAAAATTAATACTGTCGAAGCTAAAGCTATTGAACATAACTTGCATTTAATTTTCATTTCCCCTCCCCCACGTAGCTATTATCCCTCAAAACCAGGGTATAATTTATATAATCTGTATATTCAAACTTTTGGATAGAATTATAGCTCTTGATTTTCCCGATAATAATATAATTTTGAATCAAAAATGTCAAGCTTGATTACATCTATATTTGTATATCAGGTAAACTCGGCAAATAAGTAGACTGCTTAGATATTATATAATTGTACAAGTAAAATTTATTCTATTCTTAGTTACTTATTGATCTTTGTTTTAAATTAGAAAAGTTTAGATAAAATAATTCTGGTTTTATAACAATAGGAAGTTTGGATTTTTACACTACAATCACTTGCAAGATACATAAGAAAACTTCAAACCAGTTGCTTTTACCGTCTTCGATTATTGTATTCTACACCTTAAAAAACTCTAATTTACAATTTAGTAGCCACGATTGAAACCAGATTAAAGTAATTTCCACCCTCAGCTTCCATCATTCCAATATCCCTGCGAGCATAGTCATTGTCGCACGAAAGCCAGTCCTGCCACGCCTCTTCCAAACACTTTAACTCTTTGCACTCTTGGATACTTACTGAATCACAGTTTTTCCAGAGGTTATACCACCAGTCGCAAGAATGGAGACTATTCATATCATCAAACCAGTACGGCTGTAACTCCACTGACACTCCGTTTGTGAACTCTTCCTTCAACCTCGGAACTGCGACTCCTATTTGTCCTTCTTTTTTACAAGCGGAGCAAGATACTTTGCCAAATAGTCTTCTTCAACTCCGAAATAGTTATAGGCATCAACACATATCGCAAGGTCAAAAAACTCATTCGCAAATGGTAAATCGTGAGCTTCAGCATGGATTGGAATTATCTTGTCTTCCAGTCCCATTGACTTGATTCTTTCATAATTCTCGGTTGCACTGATCCAGAGGTCAGTTGCAAAAACTGTAACGTCATACTCTTTTGCCAGGAAGATTGATGTTAATCATCGCCCACAGCCAAGATCAAGCACTCGCATGCCGTTCTCAAGTTTTAAAGAATCTGACAATTCCTCAACGATTTTCATTGAGTTTGGCCCCATCATGTTTTATTTAAGAAAATCAGCATCATATTTGAGACTCTTTTTAAGCACTATTTGATCACCTTTCATTTGTTTACTTATTCTATACTTTATCTACATTTTATACAGTTAACTGTAAAATTGTGAACTTAGACTAAAAAGGAAATTACAAGCTTTTTTACTAAGAAATATAAAAAGAAAACTATAGATATAAAGACAATGAAGAACTAGAAAGAATATTGAAAAATTAGTCATTTTTTAATTTTAGTGGAATATAATACTCGACTTCTGAGTTTTCGTTATCCAGTCCAAAGTAACGGTTTTTATGATAAGCTAATATTAAATAAGGATAAGCTTCTTCGTATTCAGAGTTAGGCAGCCACTCTTTCCAAATAAATTCACCTCCTCTGAACATTTCTCTTCCTTTGAAGGTGAATACTGCGTATTTAGTGGAGGGAAAAATCTTGCAAAACATCTCCAGGGGCATTTCACCGGTTTCTTTAACTTCAAGGCCTACATATACGTAGAATTTTCCAGTTTCATCATAGTCATCTGGTTGGATATGTGCCTCATAAGTGACTTCGTTTACCGTATATTTCTCAAGCTTTTCGCCATATTTTTCATACAGGTTATAAAAACGCTTCCAGAGTAATCCAATTTCATTTTCTACGTTCCATTCTTCTTTTGAATGAAATGGATTACCATAATAAACACATCCTATTAATTTCAAGGGTTTTTCATCAATGATTTCTATTTTCAGGGGTTTTGGAAAGTTATTGGTAGCCATATGGGTTCTTCCGAAAAAAGAAATAAAAAATGTACTTCTCGATAGAAATGTACTTCTCGATAGTACACTTTAAGTTAACCCCTATTAGCTACTTGCTTTTTATCCTTATTGGCCATATGCCCACTCTGGCCAGAGGAAAGAAAGCCACCTGGGAATTTCTGGTTTTTTTACTCTGTCAAACGAGGGGAAATAAGCTTTTAAATCTAGAATAGGAGTTCCATCACAAGCATCAAGATTGGACACATGTACGATCCCCTCTTTTTCGTTAACATCTTCGATTCTGCAGGTTGTTATTGATATGGGGTTTGGACGGTATTCTGCACGAGTCGCAAATATTCCGGTTAGTCTATCCAGTGAATATGGAGGGTAGACCTGAAGCACATTTCGATGCTCACTATTTTCGATTCTGTTTGCCCACCAGAGTACGATTACGTGGCTGAAGTTGTTTAATTCTTTTAAACCGGGAATGTATTTGTCAATAATTTCCAGGGATGTCTTCACGCCATCTTTCCTTACATATCCAATTGGCGAAATCTTAATGGGATTTTCTTGTTTTGTGAGCTCTTCAGGTTGTCCTCTTAAATTAGAATCATTGCTTGAATCTTCAGAATTTTCTAAAATTATAACAGGAAATATAATTTCTGTCAGGAGCTTGTTATCAGGCACTTCGCCCGGAGTGTTAATGTAAGCCTCTCGTGGAGCTCCTATCATCTCATAACCGCTTTCAATAATGTACTGCATCATCTCAGCGTACACTGAACCTATTTCTGCATAGGGACCTTTGTGGATAGCTGACAGAATTTTGTGTTTTGGCATAATTTTTATTTTTACTCTTTCATCGCCGTTTGTATCTCCCTGAAAGGGTATGCCAATCTCGTATTGAATTTTTTCTGGTGGTACTTCTGTTGGGCTGGTATAATATACCGCAAAAGGAGGTTGAGTAATTTGGAGTCCTTTTTGTTTGATCCATCCTGCTAATTCTCCTATTATTTCTCCCATCTCCTCTACCGAGCCTTCATGAGAAATGCTGGCTACCTGATGCTCTTCCACGGTCTTTAGTTTGATTTCCATATTAAATTCTCCTCTAATTTGAACTTACGCAATTGAACTGAAAAATCTGTGAGATAAAAACTGGGAAACTGTCTAAAATATGTATCAATTTGTTGTTTATTGTATTTGAGTTGTATTTGAGTTGTATTTGAATTGTATTTGAGTTGTATTTGATGCGTAAGCAGCATAATTGACTGCAGATATAAGTTGGATTTCATAGTATTAAAAATTCACTCTTTTGTGGAATGATGTTCCATATTTTTATGAACAAATGTTTTGAGAATGAAATATTTCGAGATAGTAATTGTAGAAAAGATATTTATTTAATTAAAAAAACAACCTAGTTATGGATAAAAAAAGCGATTTAGACCCATCTCAAGAATTTTTAATGAATTCATCAGATGATATTGTTTCTATTTTAAAAACAATTGCCCATATTAACCGATTCAGGATTCTAATCCTCCTTTTGAACGGACCTTTGACATTTCAAACGTTACTTGAACAGATGGATCTAAAAAAATCAGCGTTGGCCAATCATTTAACCGAACTAAAAGATAGCAATCTTGTGGATAAAGTACATCATGGCACTTATGAAATAAGTGAAAATGGGAAAAATTATATCAAATCAATTGAAAAAACCTACAGAGAAAATAAAGTTATTGAAAAAAAAGTATGGGAATCAAAACAGAGGGAACAGCTTTCGAAGTCCTTTTTGGAACGTAAACAGTAATTATATACAATGAAACATAGTGAAATTGTTTTATAGTAAGTCTTATAAGTCTTTTTTGAATCCTACTTTCCGCACTATTTTTTCACACATAATATTTTTCGTATTTTTCTCCCATCAATCTCAGTACTTTAATTGTTTCCTCATCTAGATTTAATACTGACTTTCCGCAGATGTCCATTCAATTTTCACAATTTTTCTTGCTATCGTTTTTTTCTGAAAATTGCCCTACTTATTCAAGTATGTGTTTTTGAAGTATTTTACACATTCCAATTTTGTGCCTTCACTGAAAGCTTCTAACCTCTATTTCCGGAAGTTTAAGTTGAAATAATAATTGCAAAGTATTGAGCAAATGCCCAAAAACGATAACAAGAAAAATGTTAGTTTTTCAAGACATCTGCGGAAGATCGGATGTTTAGAAAATACAATCAAAAGCAGCAGTTTTTACTTCCATTAAATCTGAATATTTTGTTCCTAAAAATCATATTGCCAGAGTATTAAACTACAACAAATGACTCAAACTGACACAGCTTTCATGTATCTTGCAGCCATGCAAAAACCTGATTTTCATAAGATTTGTAGATTCCGTTCAACTTATCTTGATCCTATTAAAGCAATCTTTTCTCAGGTTGTCATGCTTTGTAAATAAATGGGTATGATTGGTTCCAGTATCTTAATTGACGGAACAAAGATTAAGGCAAATGCTTCATCAAGACAAAGCAAGAGTTCTGATGCTCTCGAAAAAGAAATAGATACGATATTCAAAGAGAGCATTGAGACAGATAAATATGAAGATGAAATCTATGGTGACTCAACACCATATCAGATTCCAGAAGAACTGGTTGACAAGAAGAAGAGATTCGAAAATATTAAAGTCGCTAAGAAGAAGCTTGATGAGGAAAACCTGAAAAAAGTAAATGTCGCAGACAATGATGCTCGAATTATGAAACATAAAGATGGAAGCAAGAAACCTTCCTACAATTGTCAGGTTGCTGTTGATGAAAAAGAACAAATAATCGTTGCAGCAGAAGTTGTTAACGAAGAAAACGACTTGCATCAAATGGAACCAATGATACAAAATGTAAAAAATACACTGGGATATAAGCCGACAATAGTGCTTGCAGATGCAGGTTATTTCTCATATGAGAATTTAAAATTTTTACAGAATGAAGGGATTGATGCCTATATTCCTGACAACTTCTATAAAGTTGAAAACGAAGGAAAAACAGAAAGTCAGGAAATCTCTTTTTGAATACGATGAAAAAAAAGACTGCTATTATTGTCCTGCTGCATTTGAAATTCCCTTTACAAGAGTACAAAAGAGGAAATGTGAACCTGATTTACGATATTCTGTCTGCAACTATTGTTTTCAGTGTGTGTTAAAAATGCATGTACTGAGAGTGGAAAAAGAACGATATCAAGAGATCTTCGAGAATATTTAATGGAGGATATGAAGGCTAAACTGAACACAGAGGAAGGTACTGAAAAGTATCAGAAAAGAATGTCTATTGTAGGACCTGTGTTTGGTCAAGTGAAAAAGGATAGAGGGTTTAGGAAATTTCTGTTGAGAGGAAAAGGAAAACCAGAATCAAATTTGTTATGATGTGTACTGTACATAATATAAAGAAAATAGCAGACTTCATTAAAAAAGAAAGGGAAAAACTGAAAGATATGCTGAAAATGATATTTAGGGAAGGAAGTAAAAGCTGGAATAAAGGAAGAATTCGAGCGAGAATAGCAAATAAGCTATGTTGAACTGTGAAAATTAATCTATCCTTGTTGAAATGAAGTAAAAATTAAAAAGGGTATTGCCCAATTGTACAATTCAAAATGGTTTTGAGACAGCTTGAAATAAGAAATTTTACTGCGGAAAGTGGGATAAATTAAAGTAAATTTTTTGTTTACTTTCCTGGAAATTGAGATTCGAGTCTTCGTGGTTTCGTGCAGATGGCAACCTTCAGATAAAACAGGGTGAGTAATAAAGCCCTTTGCAGGTATTTTAAGGCCTTAAGTCCACAACTTGATTACACAAAACTACGAAGAATAAAAAAAGATTAATCAAGTCTGACTTCTTTTCTTTGCAAGAACCATATGCGGAGGCTGGATATAACCTGCTGCATGGCCAGACGGGTCATTTCGTTCCAAAAATGCATCATAATCGCTCAAAAACCTCCATGAAACAGCCTCAAACCCATGAGATTGTGCAAGGGCAGTTATCCTCTCAGGTGTATTGTTTTTCGCAAGGGGCAGGTTCGGCTTAACATCAGAATACAATTCATTAAACTTTTCATAACGACTGCTTTTCTTTTCTGTCCCATCAGGGTTCTGGAACCACAAACCATCAACTATCATCATAAGGCCACCGTCTTTTAAAAGCCGGCAACACTCACTCATAAACTTATCCGGTTGAGGCAGAGTCCAGAGAAGATACTTGCTCAAAACGAAATCGTACTCTCCGTCATTTAGAGGAATTTCTTCTGCATCTCCCTGTACTAACGAAACATCTACACCTTTTTCTTTGGCATTTTTCGCTGCTTTTTCAAGCATATTTTCTGACAAATCAACGCCGGTTACATCATGTCCCATTGCGGCAAGAGAGATTGCAAGAAGCCCAGGACCCGTTCCAACTTCTACTGCACGAATTTTTTTATCCGTTAGTAGAATTTCAGAAAAAACAGATTTCCAAATCTCCATTTCCTCATCCATACATCTGGCATATTCTGTGTGATAATCAGAACTTCTGTAGTCCCAGTATTCTAAAATTTTATCTTTCATTTCTAATATTTCAGTCATTTTCTATTCCTCGAATAAAATTAGCATTAAACTGTTTTCATAAAATTGCATTTAATTGAGTAAGACTAAAATACTAATTGGTATTACTATTTATAAAGATTGTGTATTTAAATCATTATAATTAATAATAAATTATTAGTTATGCTCTTTATTTCATAATTTGGATAAAATGATTAGCAAATAATTTATATTTCTATTCTGTATGGGATTCTGAGTAAAATGTAAAGGTGATTTAGATGGAGGAGGCAACCTTAAAAAAGAGATCAGAAATTACTGGGATGAAGGAGCCTGGAATTACGACTGCCACGTAAACCATGGAATGAAAACATATAGAGAAAAGAATTGACATGGTACCGAAAAATCAGCACATCAACTAATAGGTACATGATTTTTTGAATGAAAAGCGAATAAAACCTTCTAATTTTTTGTGATTTTATCTTGGTTTTTACAATGGCTCATTCGGTTTTGACAGTGGATCTCTGAATATCACAAATTACACTCAGCACCTTCTCAAATAATGGCCTGATTAAACCCGGCGACATAATAGCTGTCAAATCACCGATACGGTTTATTGGACAGTTTCTATTTCAAAAAACTAAAAATTTTATCAAATTTTCTGCATAACTATAAAATAAAATCACACAATTTAAATATACATTATATATAACTTAGTTAAAAATAGTATTAATATCTATTAAATATTTATGCATATTGGTGTGTTAATGGTGAAATTCAACTTTCCAAAAATAAAACTATCCATCTCTGCCATTGCCGTAATTCTTATTGTAGCACTGCTCTGTGCAGGATGTGTTGATACCGGTGAGGCGTCTAAAGAAAAAGTTCTTCGTGTAGTTTTTAACGAAGGCCCCGATACCGGCGGCAGTCTTGACCCTGCCAACGGCTGGACAGGGTGGTATGTCCATCAGGCAGGCATCTATGAAACCCTGTTTTACTATGACGCAGACATGAATCTCATGCCCAAACTCGCATCCGGATACAAACAGTTAAACGATACCGAATGGGAAATCCAGCTCCGTAAGGGTGTAACCTTCCACGACGGGACAAAAATGGATGCTGATGCGGTTCTCTTTTCACTGAACAGAGTACTTGACCCGTCAAACAGCAGGTCATCAGAGTACTCCTTCATCAAAGATGTACAAAAAACAGGGGATTACACCATTGTTATTGAAACCAATGGCACTTGCGCTCCACTAATTTCATCCCTTGTAGACCCTATCATGTCCATTGTAAGTCCTAAAGCCAGTGATCTCGACAAAGAGCCGGTTGGAACCGGGCCCTTCAAGTTTGTGTCCTTCGAACCGAGTACAAGCCTTGAACTCGAAAAGAATCCTGATTACTGGGGTGGGGAAGCAAAAGTTGACCGCGTACTCATACAGTACAACAAAGACAGCACGGCCAGAACCATGCTGATAAAATCAGGCGATGTAGACATTGCCAGAGACCCACTACAGAGCGAGTATTCAGCACTTAAGAATAATCCTAATATAAACGTCACTTCCAAAGAAACGCTGCGCACGTACTTCCTTTATGTAAATGGCGGCAAAGCCCCATTCAATGACACCAGAGTCCGCCAGGCCCTTTCTTATGCGATCAACCGCCAGGAAATTGTGGATACAGCACTTGAAGGAGTCTCCGGCATCCCGGCAACGGGAGTATTCACAAATACCATGCCGTGGAACGCAAACGACCAGATTAAGTCCTACGAATACAACCCTGAAAAAGCTCTGGAACTCTTCGAAGAAGCAGGAATCACAAAAGGCACAGATGGTAAGCTGTACTACAACGGGAAACCCTTCACCGTTGAAATCCAGACCTACACAAAACGTGCAGCTCTTCAGCCGAGTGCGGAAGTAATCGCCTCAGAGCTGGAAAAAATTGGCATCACCTCAAAGGTCACAATTCTGGAAAGTGCCGCACTTAAAGAAAACGCTCTTGCAGGAACATATGATTTATCCCTCAGTGCATGGAACACGGCCCCAATCGGAGATCCTGATTACTTCCTCTCAACTCATTTCCTATCTACCGGAAGCTATGCATCAGGCTGGCTCCGCTATTCAAACCCTCAGGTAGACAAATGGATTCTCGAAGCAAGAAACGAACCTGACAAAGATAAACGGGCCGAAATATATGATAAGATCCAGGAACAGATTCAGGAAGATGCACCAGTACTGCCCGTCTTCTATGCCAACGAAATTTATGCCCTGTCCTCTAATGTTGAAGGTTTTGTGATGTATCCAAACGAGTACACAATCATCACCAAAGATATCGGATTTGCATAAACTTGTAGGAGGAAGCAAGGAAAAGCTGTCGTTTGCAGACAGCAGGTTAGATGTTATTTGTAGAAAGGTATGCCCCCAAAGGAGAGGTCAGCAAAGGATAAAAGCTTCCTCAGCGAAGTTCTGGTGGGCCTTTCCTTTTAAGACAACAACATGCCGTGAACAATCTCTGAAATAACAGGATGATGTTTGGAAACGGATATTTTCAAGGATTCTTCATCCCTGAAAAAATCCGTGAAGTGAATTATGGATATTGATGTTGTTTTATCCGGGCTAGATAGTTACGATATGCTGTATTACCCAGCCGGATAATTACAATTTTTTGACTGGAAGAGGTATTGACGTGGCGTTAAGGATGAAGTTATCATTTGTCTGCACTGCAGTTTTTTTTATTGCAGTCGTCATCTGTTCGGGTTGTGTTCAGACAGAGGGTTCTGAAGAAAAAGTTCTTCGCGTAGCTCTCACGACTGGCCCTGATACAGGAGGAAGCCTTGATCCCTCCATTTCATGGGAAGGCTGGCCTATGCGAAGAATCGGAATCTATGAGACGCTCTTCTCTTACGACGAAAATATGAGTCTCCAGCCTGAACTTGCAACAGGCTATAGACAGCTAAATGATACAGCATGGGAAATTCAGCTCCGCAAGAATGTAACCTTCCATGACGGAACAAAAATGAATGCTGACGCCGTAATTTATTCCATCAACAGAGTTCTTAACTCATCAAACAGCAGGTCATCAGAATACTCTTTTATCAAAGACGTCTACAAAACCGATGATTACACAATCGTTGTGGAAACAAATGAAGCATACGCGCCAGCGATTCTCATGTTCACAGACACCATCATGTCAATTGTAAGTCCTAAAGCCAGTGATCTCGACAAAGAGCCAGTTGGAACAGGACCATATAAGTTTGTCTCATTTGAGCCGGGTGCCAGTATAGAACTGGTAAAGAATCCTGATTACTGGGGTGGAGCGCCAAAAATTGACAGGATAATTATTCAGTATAGCAAAGATGCCGCTGCAAGAACTCTTCTGCTCAAATCAGGCGATGTTGACATTACAAGAGATGTCCTGCAAAGCGAGTACACAACTCTTGAAGCTAATCCTGATATTAATATCGTATCCCGAGAAACACTTAGAACCTACTTCATGTACATTAACGAAGGAAAAGCACCATTCAACGATGTAAGGGTTCGCCAGGCACTCAATTATGCAATTGACCGCCAGGAGATCGTTGACACAGCCCTCGAAGGCGTTGCCGGCTCTCCAGCAATTGGAATATTCCCTGACATCATGCCATGGAGTGCGAATGACAAGATTGAAGCCTACGCTTATAACCCTGAAAAAGCTCTGAAACTCTTTGCTGAGGCAGGAATTAAACAGGGAAGTGATGGCAAACTCTACTACAACGGTAAGCCGTTTACAATTGAAATCCAGACTTATACAAAACAGGCAGCACACCAGCCAATGGCAGAAGTAATTGCCGCTCAGCTTGAAAAAATCGGCATCACCACTACAATAAAAATTGCAGAAACAAATTCAATTAGCGCTGATGCAGTAGCTGGAAATTATGACCTTGCACTCTATTCCTGGGGTGTTGCACCTGTAGGAGATCCTGACTATTTCGTGTCCAGCCACTTCCTTTCAAACGGAACCTATGCATCCACATGGCTGCGCTATTCTAATCCTCAGGTTGATAAGTGGATTCTTGAAGCAAGGGCTGAGACAGACAAAGAAAAACGTGCAGAACTCTACGACATGATTCAGAAACAGGTCCAGAATGATGCAGTACTGGTCTGTATCGCATACAAGAAAGAAATTGACGGACTCTCCCCCAATCTCAAAGGTTTTGAAATTTATCCAAATGAATACACGTTCATTACAAAGAAAATGGAACTTGCCTGAGGGATTAAAAAATGAAAGACAAAATTACAGCACACTGGAATAAGATCAGTCCAAATTACCGGAAAATGTATCGTGACCACCTTGATGAAGAAATTCTCCTGATGCAAAACCTCTTTTTAGATAAGCTGCCAGCTGGTAAAAAACTCAATGTCCTTGATATAGGAACAGGGCCTGGCATTCAGGCATTTGTTTTTGCCGAAATGGGGCACAATGTCACTGCTCTTGATATCTCAGAAGAGATGCTTGCATGTGCAAAAGAAGGGGCAAAAAACCGTAATTTGTCAATAAAGTTTGTTGAAGGTGACGGAGAAAACCTGCCGTTTGAAAACAATACATTTGATGTTATCGTAAACATGCACCTTCTCTGGACGCTCACAGACCATGAAAAATTCTTTAGTGAATGCTGTCGCGTTCTGGTACCCGATGGCAGGATTCTTGCAATCGATGGTCAATGGTTCCAGCCAGGATACGTTCCAAACAGGAATTACAACCAGGAAGAAAGAAATCACGATGAATTAATTGAATATCTTCCGCTTTATGACAGCAACTCGCCTGAAATGATTACAGCCATCATGGAAAATAATGGGTTTTCTGAGGTCTCCTGGAAATCTCTTCCCGAGTATGCAGAGTATATGAAAAGATGCGATCCGGAAGGTTATGACTATTTATCTGTTCCATATCTGGCCACCGGAATAAAATGTTGAGGAATGAAAAATGGAATACAAAATTGCAGATGACAGATATTGTTCATTTTTGCTGAAATGTGATCCAAAAGAATACGCAGCATCAGACTCGGCATCATACTTGGAACTTCCGTATCTCATCTCTGCAAGGAAGAGTGGAAGTTTTCCAGAGGCACTGCAATGCTAAATGAGTATTTCATCCGCCGAGCTCTGTATCTCATCCCGGTCCTCATATTTACCTCATTCATGAGTTTTTCACTCATCTACATCGCGCCTGGAGACCCAGCAGAAATTATGATGACGAGTCCTTCTGGTGGATATGATGAAGCAGCTGTTGAAGCTTTCCGCATAGCCCATGGTCTTGACCAGCCGTTTTACATCCAGTATCTGAACTGGATCAAAGGCGCGGCTGTCGGAGACTTTGGCTACTCATACATGAGCGAACAGCCGGTATTTGAAACTGTTCTGAATGCATTCAAAAATACGCTGAAACTTTCCGTTCTCGCTCTTGCAATTGCTCTTGTTATCGCCGTCCCTCTCGGCGTAGTCTCAGCTCTGAAACATAACACCGTTGTTGATGACGCCTGTCGTTTTGGCGCTCTTCTCGGAGTATCCATACCGAACTTCTGGCAGGCCTATCTGATGATAATTTTCTTTTCGGTAATCATTCACTGGCTCCCAGCATCCGGATTCGGACACGGGACAGACATCAGCTACATGATTCTGCCGGCGGCTGTTCTTGGGACAGGGTCAGCGGCTGTAATGATGCGGATGATCCGTTCAAGCATGCTGGATGTCATGGGAAAGGAGTACATCCAGACCGCACGCGGAAAAGGGCTTTCGGAAAAAATCGTCGTTGTCAGGCACGCATTGAAAAACGCACTTGTTCCGGTTATCACAGTGGTCGGTCTGTCAACTGGTTTTCTCTTAAACGGCTCGGTTGTTGTTGAGACAATTTTCGGATGGTCGGGTATTGGAAATCTTGTGGTGGACTCAATTCTTTCTCACGATTATATGATGGTACAGGGGTCGGTGCTCTTTGTTGCTGTCATTTTCCTTCTGGTCAACTTCTTTGTAGACCTGGTCTACGTTTGGGCAAACCCGGAGATACGCTATGATAGAACTTCTTAAAAATCGGCAGATCATTATCTCCTTGATAATTCTTGGCGGGCTTATCTTCATGGCCGTGTTTGCTGGTGTTTTAGCCCCTTATGACTACACGGAAAAGGACCTGCAGAACCGTCTGCTGCCTCCGTCTTCTGACCACCTGTTCGGTACCGATAACCTTGGCCGCGATATCCTGACAATGGTGATGTACGGTTCACGGACATCCCTTTTCGTCGGGTTTGCCGTTGTCAGCGTTTCGCTTGCAATAGGGATGACACTTGGCGTTCTGGCGGGGTATTACGGTGGGTGGCTGGATGAGGTTATCATGAGGCTGACGGATAGTTTCCTTGCTTTTCCGTCGATGTTTCTGGCACTTGCAATTACCGCGTTTCTGGGACAGGGAATGGAAAACATGATGCTTGCTTTAATTGTTGTCGAGTGGACAGTGTTTGCAAGAGTTGCACGCGGTTCAACACTTGACGTCAAGACAAAAGGCTATGTTCGGGCATCCAGGTGGGTTGGAGCTTCAAACACTTATGTGATGATAAAGCATGTTCTTCCAAACATTATCTCTCCGGTTTTGATTATGGCATCGCTTGGAATCGGGAATGTGATTCTGGCAGCGGCCGGTTTAAGTTTCCTTGGGCTTGGGGTACAGCCGTCAACACCTGAATGGGGTGCGATGCTGAATGCAGGCCGTACATATTTCACAACTGCTCCATGGCTGATGCTTTTCCCGGGGCTTTTTATAATGATAACTGTTCTTGCATTCAACTACTTTGGCGACGGGTTGCGGGATGCACTTGACCAGAAGATGAAAAATATTGAACTTGAAGGGAGGTTCTGATATGCCTGATTTATTACTGAAAGTATCTGGTGTTTCTGTAACAATCCCAACCGGGCAGGGAACAGTTCACGCGGTTGATGATGCAACATTTTCGATTAACAAACACGAGATATTTTCACTGATTGGAGAGTCAGGTAGCGGCAAGTCAATCCTTGGCCAGGCAATAATGCGGTTGCTTCCTCCAAATGCGGTGTTTTCCGGAAAAGTAGAACTTGACGGTACGGAAATTTCAGCTCTTTCCGAGAAGGAAATGCAGAAAGTCCGCGGCAAAACGGTTGCATCAATTGCTCAGAACCCCTATCTTGCAATGAACCCCGGAATAAGGGTTGGTACTCAGATTGCAGAGCCAATGCAGGCACATCTTGGAATGAGTAAAGAAGATGCAAAGGCCAGGACATTCCGGGCTCTAAAGTATTTTGATATCATCCCTCCTGAAGTGCGGGAAAGAGAATACCTGTTTCAGTACAGCGGCGGAATGTTGCAAAGGGCAATGGTTGCAATGGGAACGGCTGCAGACCCTGAACTTATTATCGCTGATGAACCGACAAAAGGCATTGATGTGCTTAAGAAGCGCAATATTGCAGCAATATTTCAGAAGGTAGCCTCGAACGGCTGTGCGTTTCTTTTAATTACGCATGATGTAGGTTTTGCCCGGGCGATGTCAGACAGAATCGCGGTAAACTATTGCGGGCAGATTATAGAGATTGCAGGAAAGGATGCGTTTTTCAAAGGCCCTCTGCACCCGTATTCAAAAGCGCTTCTGGATGCAGTGCCTGAGCGCGGTATGCACCCGATCCCGGGCCCGTCACCTTCTATGATTGAAGTGCCTGAAGGATGCAGGTTTCATCCTCGATGCCCGCATAAAACGGACAGGTGCCTGAAGAATCCGCCGGTTGTGGATATTAACGGAAGATGTGTGAGGTGCTGGATGTATGCTTAAAGCAGAGAACCTGCATTACGTTTACACATCAGGACTGATCAAAACAGTCAAAAAAACAGCCGTTTGCGGCGTTGATCTTGAGGTTTGTTCGGGCGAGACGGTGGCTATTGTCGGGGAGTCGGGGTGTGGAAAGTCAACGCTTGCAAAGATGCTTGTCCAGCAACTTGCGCCTGTTTCAGGAGAAGTGTTTTTCGACGGGACGAAACTGGCTGGGATGAGCTGGAAGAATCTCCGGAAGTTTATGGGAAAAATCCAGCTAATCCCCCAGAACCCGGATGATGTGGTTGATCCGAGATGGACGGTTGAACGGTCGGTTGCCGAGCCATTAGTGATTTGTGGAGTTTTTTCCAAAGAAAAGATTTCGGCAAATGTAGATGCCCTGTTTGCAGAGGTAGGGCTTTCTGCGGAGCACAAGACCCGATACCCGCATGAGCTTTCAGGAGGGGAACTGCAGAGAGTAGTAATTGCCAGGGCGCTTGCTCTGGAGCCTGAGTTGCTGGTCTGTGACGAAGCGACCTCGATGCTTGATGTGTCGGTGCAGGCGTTTATTGTAACGATGCTCAAAGAGATTCAGAAAAGACGCGGTCTCAGCCTGGTGTTTATTACGCACGACCTGGAAGCAGCGAAGGCTGTTTCGGACCGGGTACTGGTGATGTATGCAGGTGAGATTGTTGAGGAGGGGAAGGATGTGTTTGACCGGCCTCTGCATCCTTATACGCGTGCTCTTCTGGATGCAGCACGGTATATGTCGCTTGAGGTTGTGGTGCCGGAAGAGGTTGGAGAGCTGCCTAACGGTTTTTCGGGCTGTTCCTACTACAGATTGTGCCGGGAGAAAACGGATGCGTGTAAAAAGCCGCAGAAACTATGGGATGTTTCGGGGAAATTGGTGAGGTGCTGGAAATCAAAGTGATGCCATCCAAACAACTAACCTGATGAAAGTGATGCCATCCAAACAACTAACCTGATGAAAGTGATCCATCCAACAACTAACCTGATAAAATACTACGGAAACTCTTCGTAACTTTTGTAGCTGGAGATACCTGACAATCCTGCCTGAAGGGTGCAAAAGTCCTCATTCGACTGCTTCCATTGCCCGGTTCTGAAATTCTCAGGAAGAAAGAAGGAAAACTCCGAAATACCAGTGAGAAACCGAGGAATTAAGAATGGATTCTTCGCAAGAGCATCTTAAACTAAACGAATTTGAAAAAAATTTAATATAGAGAATTTAAAGGTATTGTTAGAGAATTCTACAGCTTTTCTGTCTTATAAATACCATAATTCAGCCCGAACTGTTAGATCCAGGCTTACAGGCGTCTAGAAAGTCTTTGTAAAATTAAAAATATAAGTTTCTATAAAATTAAAAACATCTTACTTTAGCAGTTTTAGCGCATCCCTGCAAGCCGCTACGGCAGGTGCCCCTGAGGTTATGAATATAACATCCATAACTTCCATTATTTCTTCTTTGGTTGCCCCATTCTTGAGTGCACTCTGCATCTGCACAACCGTACACCTTTCACACTGCTTGGATGCAACGACTGCAAGCGCGATAAGGATTTTCACCTTTGCAGGTAGAGCGCCATCTGACAGTAATTTTTTGTCGCACCTGTTATATTTTTTAAGGGATTCACTGTCAAGTTCTCCAAGGATCTCAAGAATGTGCGGGGTAAAACCCAGCTTCTCGCTCATACTTTCCAGTAACTCTTTGTGTTCAAGGTCTCCGTGCTTTTCGTGATGTCCTTTATGACTTCCTTCCCCATGTTCTCCCATGTTTGTTAACCCCACTATCATTCAACTGGTTATTAGTATAATATTATCTGTATATATGTTATTTATCTATTTTATCTATTCCTGAGAATTCGTAGTCCCTAACTTAAGCACTTACTTTATAACCACGGAGATACGGAAAGCACGGAAGAATTGTGCCCATATTTCCTTTATTCTGTGTTTTCCGCGCTTTTCGTGTTTGATTTTTCACTTCAGATTGGTGAATAGATTCTGGTCCTTGACTACGGAAAACTTACCTTTCAGCAGCTTTTTCAAAATCAAACTCTTCTCCCCCATTCCAGAGGAGTTCGAATTCCTTACTCAGATTTTTTGCAAGCCCTGCATCCCAGATTTTTACAACCGAAAGTACGCGGTCATTGTCCAGGGGATGGAGTTGAAACAGAACTACAATACTGTCATCAACAATACCGAAACAGGAATTAAAGTTCTGGACAAGCCTTATTTCTATGCCTTTTTTGAATTTGCCGAAATTCTCTTCTCCCAGCAGTGAAAGCATAGAAGAAAGAGCTGCAAAACGATGAGGTCCCAGCAGCTTGATTTTAACCCCGCGGTCAATAGCTTTTGATATTTCAGGCAGCAGGCTAGAAATGATAGGCATTCCGAAGGCAGGAGGAATTATATATATGGACTTTTTTACCTCTCCATAGATGGAAACGGCAAACTTCCTGATTTCGGACTCGGTTATAGCCGTCGTCCAGAAGACCTCGTCTTTTCGTTTCTGAACCGGTATGGTTTTCAGAACCTGTTTTGCTTCTTCAACAAGACCCTTTAAGACCTTTATTTCTTTTTCAAACTCGGATGTTCGCTTTTCAAAAAAGAGATCTAATGCTATTTCAGGATCAACAGCCCTGAACTTTTTAGGTCTTGAAGTCTGGACTTCTACAAAACCTTTTCCTGCCAGCGATTCAAGAACGGTATATATCTTTCCATAGGGTACGTCAGCGTCCCTGCCGATGTGATTTGCCCCGGAGATCCCGAGTTTCAAGAGAGATAGATATGTAGCTGCTTCATAAGCACTCAGCCCTATGTCCTGAAGAAGCCTTTTCTTTTGCATACAGGATTCAATTCCTGAGATCTTAAAAGTTTTTTGAAAAATAACTTCCAAACCCAGGAAATGGGCTCTTTACCCGATGGTAAATGCCTGCCTCTCACAGGCTGCCCAGAAAGATTTGCTGGAGTCCTTTGAAGTGAGAAACTGAAATAATCGGTCCCGGAAAACATGAGGAGTTCCATAGGTGGCTATACAGCATGGAAGATGTTTAATAACCGATCAACTGTGAATTAGTTTAGGGAGGCAGCGGGTACATACCCATATGCTTTTCATCCCGAGTTCCGTCTCGGGAGGACGGAGTCCTTTCCATTTTGCTCAAGAGGGCTGAATTCTAATAAAGATATTGAGCTGAGCCAAGAGTGGTGAATTCTAAAGTTAAACTGATTAACTGTGAATCAGTTTAGGGAGGCAGCGGGTACATACCCATAGGCTTTGCATGTTGTGCCTGAGTGGGAGGAGATAGCTGGTATCTTCGCCTGCTCCACAGGTGAAGCAGTGGATGGAGATATCTTTTTTCCTGGGTTGAGCTTCTGCTCTTTCCCGGTTAAATTCGACGGTATGTCTTTCTTCAACTGAGATTGCGCCTTCGGGACAGATGCCGAGGCAGAAACCCATACCATCACAGAGTTCCTCGGATACGACCTTTGCTTTTCCGTTAATGATTTTAATAGCACCTTCGGCACAGGGTGCAACACATTTTCCGCAGCCTGTGCATTTCTTTTCGTCAATTTTTACCATCATTCGTTTTACCATTAAACAACCCCCATCAAAATATTTAAGCTAAAAATATATTTTAATTGTGCAATGCAGTGAAATTTCAGAATAAGATGTCGCTGAGCAAGAGTTTCATTCAAAGGTCCGGCAAATATCCTTCCCTGTGCAGTATTTTCTTATAGTCACCTATTAATTTGCACAGCTTGCGGGTATAATTTATAAAGTCCGTGCCTGTATTTCCTTTGAATAACAGTTTTTCAACTTTATCCAGAAGATCCGGATAAACAAGTACCAGCTCTTCTTTAGTGTGCAGGAACAGAGCTGAAAAATCCCTGTGGATGCTCATGCTTCTCTGGAGCAGTTCCATATCCAGGGTCTTTTCAGAGATATAGTCTTTGAATTTCGTGTAAGCATAAAAGTTTGCAATATTATGGTTTAAAGAGTTTAAAATCGAATACAGGATATTGTCCGTGTTTGGAAGGGGAATGTCACGAAGTTCGAGGTCCGCACCTTCGTAATTTTCATCTTCTTCAATATTCCAGTCCCGAGTTATATCATGGCTCATTTTATTACCCTAGTTTATTCGTAAGTTATATTTTCATCATAGAATTTTAATAAAATTTTCATCATAGAATTTTAAATGCAAGAAACATAAAAATGACACCGTGCACCTGATAAAGTTTAATCCTCGTTTCCATGTGCAGGAACAATCCCTAGCTGTTGCATCAGGCCAAGAAGGTTAGCTTCACCCCACAGCTCAATGATCTTACCGTCCTTAATGCGGAAAATTTCTATACCAGTCATGGTTATTGGCTTACCTGTAGCCGGCAAATCCATGAAACTACCTCTGTGTACGCCACGAGCTGTAAAATGTGCAGCTACAGTATTACCCTCGGCAATCATATCCTCAACTGTAACATTGAGGTGTTCGAAGGCTGCCCTGCATGCAGTAATTACTTCATTTATTCCCTCGACTCCTGGAGACGCAGGAAGAGGAACATGTATAGCAAAATCAGGTGACAGCAACTCGTCAGCAGCATTTAGATTTCCTTTCGAAGGGCCTTCTTCAAAGAATCGGCGAACTATTGCCTTGTTCTCTTCAGTAGACATATTTCCCTCATTTGCGTGTTTATCTGTCCGGCTTTTGATGTATTTCTTGCCTATAAATCTTTTTATCAAAAGCTGTCTTCGGTGGTGAGTTGTCTTTAGTGATGAGTTGTTTTCAATAGTGAGTTGTCTTCAGTGATGAGTTGTTTTCAATAGTGAGTTGTCTTCAGTGATGAGTGCCTTCCACAACCTGTATTCCTGCATCCTGAATCGTCTTTTTTATCTTGTCAAGGTTAGGACACTTAGGATAAGTGTCTTCCATAAGCATACAGGAACTGAGGTGTACAGCATCAAGACCATACTTTTTGAGGGCATTCACCAGACGGTACACTCTTCTGCCCTAACAGCCTCCGCATGTAAAAAAGGCGATCATCTGAGTGTTTTCATCGTAGGCCTCAAAGTGTGACTTTCTTTCATTGAAAGCTTTAAAGCAGCCTACTCCCGGACAGGCCTCCGAGACGATGTCACAGCGCACGACCGCTATTTTTGTAGGTTTTGCGTTTTCTTCCATTTATGCCTCGCTTTGAACCATTTCGACAGCCGTTCTTACATTTGCTTTACATTTACAGCATGCGTGTAGCTTCGTTTTGTCTTGGGGCCTTTACGACCAGTACCCTGAAGATCCCATCTCCCGAATTAAGAAGACGATGAGGAATTCTTGCAGGGCTCTCGATCAGCATATCCCGGCTAACTTCCTGTTGTTCGTCGCCAATTTCAACAATGCCTTTTCCTTCAAGAATGTAGAAAAAGACGTCTGTGGGAGTCATGTGCTTTTTTAAAGCTTCCCCTGGATTAAGCTCTATATGTACTGCCTGGGCGTGTTCGGTATTGTAGAGCATCCGGACACTCACATTGTGAGGGTTCGGTTTTTCAGGTGAGGATTTCATCTCGGTAACTTTCATTAATTCTCCCCTTTGACCATAGTTTTTTATTTTTCGGCATTATGCCTTGACCTAGCATTATGCCTTAACACCGTGCCTTAGGCCCCGTTTCAGAATAAACTGTGCAGATTTCCAATTGGACGTTTTGATTTTCACTATCAAGGTAGCCAATCAAAGTTACAATAAATTATAAGTTGCATAGGTTATTTCGTTGCGGGTACTTAGTATTGATACCGACCAGGCTTATGAGAATATTCTGGCTTTTTTATGATTATACTTTTTATGTATGTTATTCTGAATCCGTCTATCATGTATGCCATTCTGATATCCGTCTATAGTATATGTTATTATGATATCCCATATATGCCTGGTCGGTATAAGTTTTCCCGCTACTTTGGAAAGTGTTATGAATTTTAATCCCTGAAACTCTGGATTTGTCTTGGGTTAAGATTTGGTTAAGAGTTTACAGAGGAAACACTTTGAATGGGAACATATCAGAAAGCACTCAATGCTGAATAAAGCAATTTAAGAGCTGTAAATTCCACATGCAAACTTACCTGGTTTTACAGGCCTACCTGGGATTTAAAACTCTCAAGGCCCATGCCTTCAATGAACTTTCCAAGCCTCTTTTTCGTGCCAGAGTTTTTATAGAAATTAACAATTCTATCGATTGCGTCAAGAACTTCCTCTTCTGAAAGTTCTTTTGCAACAACCTCAGCAAGTCTTGGACTTGCAGCCGCAGCACCTCCAACCATCAGGGTATATCCTTTAGCAGTGCCCATTACTCCTATGTCCTTAATGGCAGGCTCAGAGCAAGAGTTCGGACAACCGGAAACTGCCATCTTGAACTTGGAAGGCATCGACATTCCGTGGTATTTTTCATCCAGTTTAAGACCCAGGCCTACAGCATCCTGTTTTCCTTGCTTGCAGAAAGTAGTCCCAGGACAGAACTTTACACTTCTTACGCAAAGCCCTACAGCTGCGCCGGGTTTCATGTCCAGATCAGCCCACGCATTATCAAGATCTTCCTCCTTCAGACCCACGATTGCAATCCTCTGGGCAGAAGTCATCTTAAGGGCAGCAGCTCCATATTTTTCCGCAACGTCGGCTATCTTCCTGAGGGTTTTAGGGTCTGCAATTCCTCCGGGAATATGAGGGGCGATTGCATAAGTTTCACGGTCTCTCTGAACGATTGCACCTTTTTCCGGTAAGTTGTCTTTCATGGTTATCATACTCTCCACAAATTTTCTACCTGGTTAGATTTCCGGCAGTTCTGACAATATAGCCCGAGTCCTATCTCAGGATGACGGGACAGTTTTTATGTTTTGCCAGATACAGGGAAACTTTTACAGGAAATTTATACAAATATATATTATAAAACACATTTTATAATAGTATTCTTTTGATACTAGTATATTAGAGATATTAATTTATATATTAGACAGTTTCTATGTTTATACTATGAAAGACTGCACAGTCTACAAGACCATGAATATCATAGGGAAAAGGTGGACAATCCATATCCTTCTGGAGCTGCACAAGGGGGAAAAAAAGGAAAAGCGCTTTAATGAGCTCAAAAGGAAACTCGGCTACATAACACCCAAAATTCTCTCAGAGAGGCTTACAGAACTGGAAACTGAGGGCCTGATTGAAAAGAAGGTTGATAATTCAACAAATCCTCCAAAATCTGAGTATTACCTGACCGAAAGTGGAGTGGATTTCGTGAAAATAATACATGCAATTAAACGCTGGGGGCTGAAGTGGAAATTCCATAATGAAGAATGCGAAAAGGCTATTTGCATGTACTGTGAGCGTTAAACCGTAACTAAGGCCCCGTCTCAGAATAAGCTATGCATATTTCCATTTGGACGTTTTGATTTTCACTATCAAGGTAGCCAATCAAAGTTACAATAAATTATAAGTTGCATAGGTTATTTCGTTGCGGGTACTAAGTAAAGAGAATCCTAAAACGTAAAATATGCGAGAAAGAAAAACAAAGGCACTGACAAAGGCAGTGGGACTTCCATTCGTCCAGTTTTTCCATGCTTGTAGCGGTTAAAGGTTCTGAAAAAACCTTTAAAGATCCTTTAAAGGTCTTTTAATGAGCTTTTCTTTATCCAATAGAATTTTTCCAGATTTTGCTTCTTTTCTGTTTTATAAAACCGGAGTTTGTTATGTGTAAATATTTAAGCTCAAAACGATAATCTGAATATAATCTGATATAATCTGAATATAATCTGAATATAATCTGAATATAATCTGAATATAATCTGAATATAATCTGAATATAATCTGAATATAATCTGAATATAATCTGAATATAATCTGAATATAATCTGAATATAATCTGAGTATAATCTGATTAATCTGAGTATAATCTGCAGATAATTCGGAAGGCCATTAATGACCACTGAAGGACAGATTGACTTTTTCTTCAAGCCTGAAAGCATAGCCCTGATAGGGGCCTCACCAAACCCTGAAAAGCTCTCCTGTACAATCCTGGAAAACCTCCTGAAAATGGGGTTTCAGGGAAATATATATCCCGTAAATCTAGGTTACCAGGAAATCAGGGGGCTTAAATGTTATCCGGTTCCAAACGAGATAAAGGACAAAATCGACATTGCAATTTTTGCAGTGCCAGCCTCTACTGTCCTTGAAATCCTCAATGGCCCTGTGGAAAATATAAAAGGAGCAATAATTGTCAGTTCAGGTTTTCGGGAAGTTGGATCTGAAGGAAAGGAAATAGAAGTCCGCCTGAAAGAGATTTTAGAGACGAAAAAGATCCGGGCTATGGGGCCGAACTGTCTTGGAATCTACGATACAGCCTCAAAAGTGGATACATTTTTTATAAGCAGCGATAAGGTCGAAAGACCCTCAAGTGGCGGGGTTTCGATACTTACTCAGAGCGGTTCCTTTGCCGCTATGATTATGGACGAAATGGCAAACGAGGGAGCAGGGGTCGCACGGGTAGTAAGCTATGGAAATAAAGTGGATGTGGACGAAAGTGACTGCCTTGAATTCCTGGCAGGAGACGAAGCAACAAAAGCCGTTGCTCTCTATATCGAGGCTATTGGTAATGGACGAAGGTTCCTTGCTGCTGCTTTCAGATGTGTGCAAAAGAAGCCGGTAGTGGCTCTCAAAGTCGGAAAAAGGGAGCCAGGCGCAAAGGCCGCAAGTTCTCATACAGGGGCTGTCAGCGGGAGATATGAAGCGTATGAAGCCGCTTTCAGGAAAGCAGGTATAATAAAAGTTGAGAGTTATGAAGAATTAAAAGACGCCTGCAAAGTCCTGAACAGGTATCCGCTGGTAAAAGGGAAAAGGGTTCTCATAATAACTGATGGAGGAGGGATTGGAATTTCAATCGCTGATGCCTGTGAAGAGGCTGGGCTCAGGGTTCCCGATATTTCCATAGAAGCTGTTAGCAAACTGAGAAAGAAACTTCCGGCTTTTGCTTCCATAAGAAATCCTGTTGACCTGACAGGCAGCGTGAAGGACGAACACTACGTTGATGCTCTACAGGAAGCTTTTGGTGAAGAATACGACCTTGCAATAGTGAGCCTGCTATGGGGCCCGCCTCTTCTTTCCAAAGGGGTTGCGGAAAAAATCAAAGCTTTTGCCAGTCACTGTGAAAAACCAGTTCTAATCTGTTCTCCGGGTGGAAGATTCAGCAGGGAAATGGCTTCGGCTTTTACAGCCATTGGAATGCCGGTCTTTTTTACCCCGGAGAGCGTGGTCCGGGCAGCAGTGGTACTGTGCGGAGGAAAGAAATAAACTGAAACTTGATCTGAGGTTCAGAAATCCTGAATAACCTGAGTTCAGAAACCCTAAATAGCCTGAGTTCAGAAACCCTAAATAACTGGAATTAAAAAGTAAAGAATGAGATCGGAAAATCATATAAAGCTTACACAAAATCCGGCAGGTTACACAAAGCCCGGCGCCGAAGAAAAGATCGACCAGCGCCTGTACGTCATGGCTTGCTTAACTCGTTTTACTGCAAGCTGGAATGCAGCTTCCCTTGGCAGGATTCCTTTCGTTTTTGCAGTTTCCAGTACCTGAGCCGTGTTTTTTCTCACCTTTTCTTCAATTGACCCAAAAGCCGTGCATTGGGTGGTTCCCTGATACTCTGCAGCCGCACAGATAACGCCGCCCGCGTTTGCAATAAAATCCGGGACGTAGAGAATACCTTCCTCGTAGAGGATTTTTTCGGCTTTTTCTGTGATCGGAATGTTTGCTCCCTCAATAATCAGTTTAGTGTTCAAAAGATGGACATTATTTTCGTTGATCACGTCCGGACGGGCTGCTGGAATCCAGATGTCGCAGGGAATGGCAATAACGGCATTACTGTCAAGCTTTTTTCCTCCAGGGTAGTCAAGCACACTTTTTCCTTCTTTCTTAAGCCTGATCAGGGTATCCACATCAAGACCATCGGGATCATGAACCGTACCCCTGGAGTCAGCGGCTCCTACAAGAATCGCTCCTCTCTGGGTAAGGAAACGAGCAGCATGCTTTCCAACTGCCCCAAAGCCCTGAACAACCACGCGGGCGTCTTTCAACTTGAAATCACAGTATTGCAACGCCACCTCGGTAGCCTGCGCAAGCCCCCAGCCTGTGGCCCCTACTTCATCCAGAGGAATCCCTCCAACCTCGCAGGGAAGGCCTACCACTCTTCCGATCTCGTCTTTTATGCAGGCCATACAGAGTTCGTCCGTCCCCATATCAGGGGCGAAGATGTATTCTTCCTCATACCTGAGGGCACTGGCAAGTGCTCTAAGCATCTGGCTTTTCTTTTCCTGCGGCATTCGCGGATCCCCGTAGATGACAACCTTACCGCCCCCATGAGGAAGATCTGCAGCCGCATTCTTAAGGGTCATGGCTCTTGCCAGCCTGAAACATTCCTCAGTGCTTACATCCTGGGCCATCCTGACCCCTCCAATAGCAGGCCCCCGCGCTATATTGTCCACAACAAGAACCGCTTTCAGGTCCGCAGACGGTTCGTAAACATGGATGATCTTAAATGGTCCAAGCTCATCCGCAAATCTGAACATATCCTCCATTAATTTTATCCCCCTCTTTTCCCCCTCTTTTATCAATACCCTTAATTTCATTTATACCTAATTTTTATATTATTTTCGGACTCTATAAATTATAATACAAGGGCTCTCTCAATTATAGAACGTACCTTAAAATGCTTTATTTTCTCTGCCTGCACCCTGGAAGTACGAACTCTGAAAGGTAACTATTCAGGTACCCTAAATAAGTCAATTAACACCGATTTTGGTCATATGGACCTGTCTAATAAGGGATTCATAGCAAAATTAAAAATGACATCATTTGGCATTAATATACAAAACCCACTGAAATATATTGAAAATGCCAAACATTCTAAATTAAGGCTTTTGATATTGATTTAAGGTACCTGAATAGTAACTCTGAAAGCTTGGATTCTGAAAGTCTGGACACTTGAAGATACCGTTTTGTCAAAGCTAATGCGCCTGTTTTATCGTAAAAATCTGTTGTAAGGAGAGGAGTTTCTGAAAGCAAGTCCTGACTTATTTTTCAGGAGAAACGTTTTTTGATGGCGACTAATGCTGAAAGCTTGTATGAACTGAGCCAATATTATATACTCCTAGCCTGTGTGACAGTAGTCTTTAACTGTTTCTAAAAATCAGGAAGATATAAATATAATCTGGGTTATTTAGTTAGAAATCTAACAATCGTACTAAATAATTTAGGTACGTATCAACATCACGTTCCTGAGATCAAAGATGGGGAAAGTATCACTTGAGTATGGCTCTACGACCTGAAGTGTACTGCGGATATTTGATGTGATCTGAAATAAAAGAACTGAGAGGACAGAGCAAAAGTAGGGAGTTCAGACTTGCATAGACGTTTGAATAATAGATAACTGTGCCTATATGTGAGAGGGAGAACGTACCATTAATTCTCAAACAGAAGAGCCAATACAGAAGAGCCGACGACTACAGAAAAACTGGCTTAAAAACTTATGTACCTGTTTTAAAAACGATTTATTAAGGATGATGCAATAGATGAAAATTAATGAAGATGAAAGTAAAGTTTCTGCCGGCTATTCAGGAAAAAAAGAGACGACTGGCGTAAAAACCCTGCAGGGAGATCCGAAAAAAGCTATAGTAAAGCTGTCAATCCCAATGATAGTTGCCATGTCTGTGCAGACAATTTACAGCCTTATTGATACTTACTGGGTTTCCGGGCTTGGAGCCGATGCCCTTGCAGCAATGGGTTTTGTATTTCCTTTTTTCTTTATAAGCATGGCTTTATCAAATGGAATAGGCATAGGAGGAGGATCTGCAATCTCTCGTATGATTGGAGCCAGGGATAAAGCTGGTGCAGACAATGTAGCCGTACACACCATAATTATAATTATCCTGCTCTCGATTGCATTTACAGTACCGTTTTATCTCTTTGCCCCTCAGCTCTTTGCCCTTGCAGGAGCCGGAAAAGCTACAGGACTTGCAGTAGCATATGCCAGAGCTATTTTTCTTGGAAGCATTATAATTTTCTTTTCCAATGTAGCCAATGCGATTCTTCGAAGCGAGGGCGATTCGAAGCGAGCCATGCAGGCTATGATTTTAGGCGGGGTACTGAACGTTATCCTTGATCCCATATTCATATATACTCTGAATATGGGAATTGCAGGTGCAGCCTGGGCTACTGTTCTTTCTATAGGGGTATCCTGTGTTATGATGGCAAACTGGCTATTCTTCAGGAAGGATACCTATGTAGCCTTTAATTTCAAGGATTTCCGTTTTGAGAAAAGCATTGTAAAAGAGATCTTCAATGTTGCACTTCCGGCTTCGGCCCAGCAGCTTTCCATGTCCCTGTCAATGATGTTCATGAACTACATTATTGTGCTTGTAAGTAGCACTGATGGAGTTGCGGTCTACGCAACAGGATGGAGAATAGCGACAATTGCAACTGCTCCTTTAATGGGAATGGCAACTGCTGTAATTTCCGTATGTGGAGCTGCAATCGGAGCTCATGATTATATAAAGGCAAAGGTTGCCCTTTCCTACTCAACCAGGCTTGGATTCCTTATAGAATGTGTAGCCGGAATTCTTATATTTGCATTCTCCATGCCGATAGCGTCCATATTTACACAGTCCGAAGGTGCAACCCACATAACTGGCGATCTTGCCCACTTCCTGCGTGTGATGTGTATCTTCTATCCCATGCTTGCACTTGGCCTCTTTTCCTCCTCCTTTTTCCAGGGAGCAGGAAAAGGTCTTAACTCCCTGATTGCAACCCTCCTCAGAACTATTATTTTCACCCCTTTCTTTGCAGCTCTCCTGGCTTTTACCTTTAATATGGGGCAGGTGGGAGCCTGGTGGGGATTAGTCATAGGCAATGGAATAGGCTCTCTATTGATGTATGTGTGGGCAGAATATTTCCTGAGAGCACTTTTAAGAACAAAATATGTTACAAGAACTGATGGAGCCTCAGCCTGAAACAGGCAAGAGCTCTTTCCCCTAATTTTTATTAACCCTGTTAGTTTTGAATATCTTTCCAGATTTTTCCTTTCCAGGTTCTTATTTTTCAGAACTAATGGTTCTTATTTTTCAGAACTAATTGTTCATTATCCAGTTGTGTATAATTACCCATAACTCACGAGAATTATAATCAAGGGCTATGCTACCATGACCCTGGTTCTTCCATCTTATGGAAGTAACCTTATCATTTATTTTTCCGACTTCGTTTTTGTACCACCAGGAGCCGTAGTCGCTGAAACCTCCCCCAAGCCCGATATAAAGAACAGGTGAGCTTATTCTTGAGAAGTCAATCTTATAGCCTTCCACATTTCCCATCAGTCCGGCCATATAAAGATCCAGGTGCTTAGGTGCGTAAGGAACAGCCCCTCCGGTTAAGGTCAAGTTAAGTAATCTGTTTTCGTCAACGTAGTAAAGGCCGTCCAGATCTCCGCTCCAGTAGTGATAATTCGGAGTATAGGGATATGCATTGAATACATGAGTCTGAGTAGCCATAAGCCGAAAAAATTGTCTGTTTGTAAGGTCAGGTTGAAATACAGATTCTCGGTCAGGATCGGTTAAAGCCAGATTGGCTATCTGCATCATGACAGCCATATTGCTGCCGTTATAGGTACTGTTTTCCAAACATCTGGATATAGTGTCAAATTCCTGTGCCTGAGCTCTTATTAACTCCGAATGTTTAGGCTCGTACTTAATAATGATATCAACAGGTACCATTCTGTTAACCGAACCTAAAACAAGGTCCTGGTATTTGCTAGCTCCGTAAGCAGTAAGGATCAAGGCCCCATGACTGTGGCCAATTGCCGTAACTTCAATGTCCTCTACCGCTTTGTCACTTAGGAAAGCTGTATGAATTCTTGACACAGCGATGCCGTTGTATGTATCATTCAGGTAACTGTCAATGGTCCAGTTTTCCATGTAACTGAAATCGGTCTCATTTACCGGAACATTTGTCTCTCTTCGATCCAGAATATATGTACTGTATCCTAGCTGAGCATAGTATATCGCCATATCGGAATAGAAACTTTCAGTCAAAGCCTGCCCGGGCAGGATTATTAAGTTTTTATTTTGAGCTGTGCTCCAGGCGCTCTTTTCTTTTACATAGTTGGTGAGTACAATGTAATCATACTCTCCAGATCCAACCTTTATCTTAAGCTTATACTCTGCTACATTACCGCAAACAAGGCCAATTCTATTGCTTTTCACTAAGGGAGAGTACATACCCGGTACCCGGAACGAAGCAGGATTATGGAAAAAAATCCCCAGCTTATCAGATTGATTAAATAGGGTCTCGGTTTTGTTCTCAGAGTTGACAGTTAATGGTGCTATTTGGGTTTTCATCTTCTCACCTTTGTGAGACTCTCGAGTTAGGTTCTAGACTCGAGAATCCATATTTTTGTAAAGCAAGGCGGGCTAATTTTCATTTTTGACTTCAAATTGCGGTAGCGTAAAACAGCAAAAAGCAAGCCTATAAGGCTAAAAACCAAAGCCTGGAGACATTATCACGTAGGGTCGTTTATCGCCAGGAACGGCATATAAAGCAAGGACAAAGTCATTTGTTTTTCAATCTACACACTTCAGTTATAAAATATTGTTTAATCAATCACATAATTTTACACAGATAAAATTTGTGGTTTGAGATTTTGTATAAATTTTATTTGAATGTTTAATTTGTGTATGAGAAAGTAACATTCGTAGAAACACCGGAGGGCCAGGTGCACAAATACTGCAGAAAAGGAGACATGCGCGAATATCTCAGGAAAAGGTACGTACTCAAATATCCCAGAAAAAGGTACATACTCAAATATCCCAGAAAAAGGTACATACTCAAATATCCCAGAAAAAGGTACATACTCAAATATTCCAGAAAAAGATAAATAAACACCAATAACCCCAATAATGAGCACAAAAAAAATAATACTGCCACATTAAATCCTATTTATAATCTAAAATTACTATGAAATGTAAGTGGATATTCAGGATATTATCATAAAATCCGAAAATAAATTAAACCAGGATGCTCATTACGTGCTGGAAAATATTGATTTAAAGTAAACTTTGCTCTGTAAAGATCAATAATGAGAATTTTAGAAAAAATTATTTCAAAAAGCTATTGTACAGGTAATTTAATACCTCTGGAAGGAGGTATAAATATTGAAAAAATATTTGCCCATACTACTGATGTTGATTTTTATTTATGGGGCTGTACTCTCAATTGCTGTTGCCGGTGCAGCCGATAACCCAATAGTAAACGAAACGGCATCAAAGATTTTAAAGACCAACGAATCCGCCAATAAGTCCGTTAATCAATCCGCATCACAGAATAAGACATGTCACATAAACCAGACTAAATCCGTAAACCAGAATGAGTCCATAAACCAGACTGAACCTGCGACAGAAACTCCTGTGGCTGAACAGAAGTTCAGAGTGGGACCGACTGTTGTACTGAGGCCGGTTAATGATGTCATAACCAAAGACGAAGATGGCCTTGTTGAACTCTATGTTGATAATCCATCCCTCAATGATGTGACTCTGAATGTGGATGCAAGGATTAGCGTACCCTCTGGAATTCATGTATATGGACAGGATTTTGCTCAGACTGGTGCAGCAGGTACGGCTTATGGAACATTTTCAGTACCCCCAGGAAGCGCCCGAACAATTTCTATTGATCTTAAAGGAGATAAAGTAGGCGCCTATACGGTACATTTCAGCGGTCTCTACTGGCCTGGAGACAATAAGGACAGTTACAACCCTATTTCACTCAGCCATCCCTTTGAAGTCAAGGAAGCTTCCGAAAATCCCGAAGAAGCTCCCAGCTCTGATGATAATGGAGACACCGAAACCAAAGAGACTGGAGGAGTAAAAGCTGAAGGACAGGGTTCATTTAGCGCTCCCGGATTTGGAATATTAATTGCAGCTATAGGCCTGTTAGGAGTTTATGCTATTAAGAGGAAGTAAAATCAGGTTACAAAAGCGTTTAAACGCAATTGCGGGGAAAATACATACATTTTTCCTTTTTTAAATTTTTGTAGTTAAGAAAGGCATCCGTAATCCAGAGAAACCTTTCACTTATAGTCACGCCTGTAATTGTTGCAACAAAAACCTTCATTGAACCTCATTGAGTAGTTGCATTATTTAGCCTCGTGACTATAAGCTTATACTGGATATTTACAGACGGCAGCCCAAAAAAGGTGATAGAATGTCTGAGAGGGCTATTTTAAAAACTCTAATAGTTTATCTTTTGATTGGTTGTTTCCTGGTAAGTAACATTTCGTGTGTATGTGCGTCATCTAATATTTCGGCAAATTCTTACGAGAATAAAACAGAGGCTTCAGAAGAAAAGCAGCCTTTAGAGGAAGCACAGAACTCCGACGAGCAGTTAGAATCCTATGAAGATGCAGACACGCAAAGCTCAGAAAATAATGAGACCGAAAGCGAAGAAACTCAGCCCACTAAAAATACGGAGATAGCATCTGATGAAGAGACCGAAACAAATCTCTCGGAAAATACGGAAATAGAACCTGATGATGAAACCGAAACAAATTCCTCGGAAAATACGGAAATAGAACCTGATGATGAAACCGAAACAAATTCTTCGAAAGATACAGGAGTAAAATCCGTCGAGGAAACCGAAACAAATTCCTCGGAAAATAACGAAACGGTGTCCTCCGAGAACCCGGAAAATCAGTCTTCAGTGGATGAGGACGTAGGAACCGAAGGTACGGAAAATCAAACTTCAGGAGATATAGGAGTCGTAGAGGATACAGAGAACGATTCTTCACATCGCACAGGAAATTCGTATCATATAGAACATTCAGAGTACACTATAGTAGAGAATAACACATATGTACAATCCGAACCTGTAAAAAAAGAGGCTTTGGAAAGTTCGGTATCAACTGAAAATTCAAAATCTGCTGCACCTCCCTCTGCAAGTGTCAATCTTCATGGTGAAAAGACCAGGGTTGTTTCTGGGGAAGACATTTTGCTTAAGCTTTCAGCCGTTAATCTTATCACAAAACCTGTCATGCACGTCCAGGTCATAATAATTCCACCTTCAGGAATGAGCGTCTCTTCTTCGGAGTTTGTCCAGTCTGGCGCAGGACAGTATACGACAACCTACGAGCTTGAACCCGGACAGGGCAGGGACATTGAGGTAAGGATTGAAACCAACCAGCCTGGAGACTTTAATGTTGAGGGAAGGGTGGTTTATTATTTCGGGGAAGATACTGAAAACGCCGAAGATTATACGCTTAATCTACCTATAAAGGTCGAAACAAAATCGTATCCTGTAGAAGAATCCCTGCCTGGATTTAGGTTGACGAGCCTGGTATTCGCATTAGTAGCGGCGTTTATCTTAAAAAAACGTTAACGGTTTCAGGAGTGTTAATTCTAGAACTAACATTGTGCGGGCGTGTTAATATGTATGTGCGTTTATTGTGCGTATTTATACCTGCGTGTATAAAAAGAAAACCAGATTATAGCTAAATTGCCGGAGGTTGTGGGAGGGGAGGCAATGCCATAAGTTACAGAATTACCCTCTTATCTTCTTTGTTTTGTGAAAAAGCAGAGTTATACAAGCTGGTTTTATTCTTTGATTGCGTTCAATAATTCATCCTGATTGACAGTTTTATCAGGTCTTACGGCTTTCCCATCATCAGTTAATGTGAACTTACCTTGCATACACCCTGTAACTCTGTAATGCTCAGGACTAATATCCTTAGTACGGTTGGTAGCGTCTTTTATTAGATAAAGTAAAACTTTTTCATTAGAGTTAAAGCTTGGTTCATACATAGCCATATAGGTATCATTTCCAACTGTTCCACCATCAACTCTTACTGTCACCTCTTTGGATGACAGTGGATTCTTAAGATACTTGTCTACACTTATAGTGATATCTGTGTAGATAAGATGCTCCAGGCTAAATGAATCAATACCATTAGGTCTTTTTCCGTCGTCAGAATTCCACCTGCTTGGATTTATTTCCTTCACTGTACCTACTAAAATTGTATACGATTTGTTGCTTAGTTCCTTAGAACTTAGTGGTACAAGGGATGCACTGGATTCGCTGTATAAAGGCATATCATTATTTGTAAGTTTATTATTCTCTTGTAAGGGACTATTTGCTTGTTTAATACCATCTTGCGAACCTGACAACGCTAGAACACTTAACATTATCAAAGAAACTGCTCCAACAAAAACAATCATATATTTTATTGTTTTATTCATTGTCATCACCCTTTAAGGATAAATATAATTGATTCCTGCTATATCTTCTAAGTCAAAAGTTCTCTTCTTTATTTTACCCAGGACGCAGAATCAGGCAAGCTTAAATATAATATGCAAAGCTAAGATGGTAACTGCCTCCTGGGGCTTCTGTTATGGAGTTCGGGTTATCTGGAAAGCACTTTTGAACTCCATAAACTACTCATTTCAAATTCTTTATAATCTTTGTGTCCATATTCTCTAAAAATGCGATTTTTAAACTAACTTTGAGTTTGAAATTATTGCTTGATCTTTGATAGTTGGAAGATTTGGCCACAAGTATTTTATTTGAGCATATGATGTAACCAATATTCAAAGATATTTATAAAAAAGAAACTGCGCAACTTTACAGCCATATAAGCCATATGTATTATAATCCATGCATTCTTTTCAGCAGTTTTCTGCGTCCTGTCGTGTCCTGCGTCATTAGCAAGACTAGAAGCCGAAGTGTCAATGCGAGCAGGATTCTGGTAAACGCAGGCTACATGAATGTCAATAGTAGGGAGGGAAAATCAAATTCTGGATAGACACCGGATATCTTGTTGCAAGCAGTTTTGTGAATAAGCTTGAATGTGAAGATAATTCAACTAAACTGCTCTTAACGCAGAAGAATAGACAAGTATCTTTGCATTACAATCATCTGACAACTCTTCTGTTCGATTTGCCGGCAACTATAAAATTTTTTATCTGTTTTATGGGAGGCAAAGCAGGCTCTCCAGGTGGATTCTTAAGGCTTGCCTATTGATAATCATTACTGCTCTTTTTATATGAGCTACAATGAATTCAGCCGGAGTACGGACATCAAGAATGAAGACACTTCCTCTTCGATCATCTTTTCAGCTTTACAGACGCTCAAATTTGTGTACGTGTTATTTGTGTACGTATTATTTGTGTACATGTTATATTTGTGTATATGTTACCTTCAGTTGCTGCAATGCCATGTGTGATCACGAGAAAAACAAAGAGAATCATGAAACTAGTGTCGCGTCAATTCTCGAGGATTTACCGATTTCCGAATAATTGCAATTGATTTTATACGACATTTTGCGGTTGACTCGACACTAGGGTTTCTGGTCACTACCCTAATTTCATGTGGACTTATTCTCGTCTTAAATCCGGGTTGAAGGCCGGGAATGTATATGTCCGTTTTTAATCCCGTTTTACATTTCGAACCTCGTCATAACCCCATGAAGTTCGTCAGTAGGGAGCTTGTAAAACTGGACAAAGGAGGGCGATACCTTTTTAATTATGGAAAAGATTCTCCAGATTAAATTATTAGTAAAGATATCTTCTACTCCGTAGAAAATGGTTTTTTCACCAATGCCCTGGTCTTTAAGGATCTTTTCAACATCAACAATCTCCATATATCCCGCTCGTATCTCCAAAATTTTTAACCCTTTTGCCGGTTCTTTTGTGAACGAGGTTTCTATTCCGAAAGGACTGTCAGACTTGACAATGGAAATAAAAATGTTGTTTTCGTAAATGATGTTGTTTTTAAACATTACATGGGAAATATACTGTGGAATTCTTTCGATGTCGCGTGTAAAGAAGAGTGCATTCCCCATTATTTTATTTTGAGTAGCATAGACCTGATTATATTTTTCAAGAAAGTCCTTGGACCCCATGAGCTTCATCAGCTTATACAGCTTCTTTTGTCCCGACGTATATATGAGTATAAGAGAGAGGATGAAAAGTGCTATGATGACTGACCAGTAACCTCCGTGAGGGATTTTATAGCTATTTGAGAGAAGGAACACTGTATCAATAAACGTTATAAATAGCGAAATAAGAGCTTTGGTTATGTTTTTTCTGTGATAAAATATTGAAGTCATCATTATGCCCGTAATAGACATAGTTCCTGTAACTGCCAGGCCGTATGCAGCTGCAAGTCTGCTCGATTCTCTGAATATAAGCATCATAAATAATACAGAAACGAGGAGTAACCAGTTTACGGTACTTATGTAGATTTGGGACTTAAATACCCCGGAGGTATAATCAATCTTCAGCATTGGAATTATCCGGGTTGTTATTCCCTGATATACTATAGAGAACATGCTACTTATCATAGCCTGAGAAGCGATAATTGTAGCTACGATGCTCAGGAGAAGGAACGGGATATAAAAAATGTTTGCCTGCTGGTTTATCATCTGATACAAAAAATTTGTCGAACCCGGGTTTCGAATAAGAAATGCACCCTGCCCAAGATAATTCAAAACCAATGCTACAAATACGAATCTCCAGGCTTTTAAGATAGGCTCTCTTCCCAGGTGTCCCATATCAGCATATAATGCTTCACCTCCTGTAGCGCACAGGATGACTTCGGATAGTACAAAAAATCCTATAATCCCATTATCCAGAAGGAACCTGATAGCATAATAAGGATTGATGGCTTTAAGTACTTCTGGTGTATAGAAAATAGAGGCGACACCTGAAAATCCGATAGCTGCAAACCATAGAACCATTATAGGTCCAAAAACCCATGTAATTTTTTCTATTCCCTTGCTCTGAACTGAAAAAAGTGCTATTGCAATTACGGCAGAAATAAGTATAATAGTTCCCTGACCTATATTTTCGAACTGAGGAATGATTCGCAAACCCTCGACTGCGCTCAGAATACTTATTGCAGGGGTAATTACTCCATCTCCCATGAGGAAAGATGTTCCTATATAAGCTAACAATGTGACCAGAGCTACATTCCTACTTGACTTGAGCAGAGGAACGAGTATTTCTTTTAAGACTATTGTACCTCCTTCCCCTTTTTTACCCAGACTCATTGCAAGCCAGGCGTATTCCATAGTCACAAGTACGATAAGTGTCCAGATAATTAACGATAAAACTCCTATTATGTGAGTGTGTGTAGGTCTTGTTAGAAGGAAAATAACGGTCAAAGTATAAATGGGGCTTGTTCCAATATCTCCAAAAACAAGACCCATAGACTTTACTATTTCTCTGAACTCTGACTTGGAAAACATAATATTCACCTTTTTGTTCCAGAAATTTGCACAAAGATACGATTTTAAATAAAATTTCCATGTGTTAGGCTATGAGACGATAAATCGTGATTTCTTTTACCATATAAGAAAAGGGAAACTGATTATTTTTAAAACATTGACTTTTATATATTACTGTTTTCATATTGTTTTCGTCTCTATATGTGGTCAATAAGCCTAACAGTAAATAGCGATTCAATAAAAGATGGTTTTGAGTATTACTTTTTTATATATAAAGCTCATGACTCTCTCCATCGAAATGAAGATTCCATATCTCAGACCTCTCCATAACTCCGAGAAGTTCTTCAATATTAGGTATGTAGAACTGGACAAAAGAAGGTCACAGTTTTTTGATTACAATATTTACCTGTTGAGATACCATCTCAAACAGATGTTTATTGAATAAAGGTTTCTAATAAGGGAATGCTTCCTGTCCAGAATAATTAACATGTACTAACGAAAAAAGATGCCAGTTTTCATGGATTTAATCCGGCACTATATCAGAAAAACTTATTCTTTTTATGTTTAGTCTGGGTAAATAATGAGGAGTGTCTGATATATAAGGAAACGTTAAAGGCAGAAGAGAACAGAAAAGAGCAGACAAAGTACACTTGATTTTAAAGGCAAGGGGAGAAAAACGGCGGGAGAGAATGAACAGTGGACCATTAATCGGAAGCGAAGACGCTGACGAACACTCCTGGGACAGGAGGGGAGAAAAAGAGGGAGTCCTTCAAAAAAGTACAGAAGGAGTGAGTATTCTCCTCGGTGATCCCAGAAAAGCCGTTGTCAAGCTCTCAATTCCCATAATAGTTGCTATGTCTGTCCAGACCATATACAGCTTTACTGATACCTTCTGGGTTTCCGGGCTTGGAGCTGATGCCCTGGCTGCTGTTGGATTTGCTTTTCCTTTTTATGTAATCCAGATGGCGCTTACTAGCGGGTTAGGGGTCGGAGGAGGGGCTGCAATTTCTCGACGCATAGGAGCCAGGGATAAAACAGGCGCGGATAATGTTGCAGTTCACGCCTTCGTGATAATGCTCATCCTCACAGTTGCCCTTACTGTTCTTGGACTTGCGCTTATAAAGGATCTTTTCATGTACAGCGGAGCCGGAAAAACAACAGAGCTCGGAGTTGAATATGCCAGGGTGATTTTTGCAGGCAGTTTTGTTTTCTTCTTTACAAATATTGCGAATTCCATCCTTAGAAGTGAAGGAGATTCAAAAAGAGCTATGAGATCCATGGTTCTTGGTTCAGGCCTTAATATAGTGCTTGACCCAATTTTTATATACACTCTGGAGCTTGGGATCGCAGGGGCAGCCTTAGCTACAGTTATCTCTTTTGCCAGTTCGGGGCTGCTGATGCTCTACTGGTTTTTCATTAAAAAAGATACCTACGTTTCTTTCAGGTTTCGTTCTTTCAAATTCGACAAATCAATTATCAGGGATATTTTCCGAGTAGGAATTCCTTCATCTATAGAACAGCTTGCTCTGGCGCTGACTGCGCTTATAATGAACTTTGTTATCGCAACCGTTGGCAGTACGGACGGAGTTGCAGTTTACGCCACAGCCTGGAGAGTAACAAGTATTGCAGTTGCTCCTCTTATAGGAATTTCAATAGCTGTGGTCTCGATAAGTGGGGCTGCCTTTGGGGAGAAAAACTTTAAAAAGGCACAGAATACCCTTATCTATGCAATTGAAATCGGTTTTCTCGTAGAAACGATAATTGCCGCTGTAGTGTACCTTTTTGCTTCAGATATTACTGCTGTCTTCACACATACCGAAAATGCGGCTCGCATAGCTCCTGAGCTGACAAGGCTCCTTAAAATTATGACGTTTTTCTATCCAGTCGTCACCTTCGGAATGCTCTCAGGTTCTCTTTTCCAGGGTGCAGGAAAAGGCACAAGCGCCCTTGCTGCTACCCTTCTGCGGAGCCTTGTTATGACTCTCTTCTTTTCCTTACTTTTTGCATTCGGATTTGACTGGGGGTTGCCTGGAGTATGGTGGGGATTGGTTGTGGGTACGGTGATTGGTTCAGTGATTGCTTTTGTGTGGGCGCAGATGTATTTGAGGTGTATGATAAAAGAGGGGGCGGTGGGAGGAAAATGCTGAAAACAGAAAATGTTTTTCGATTTTGAATTCTAGTTGTTATTTAAGGTTCAAAGGATGCTTTTAGTTCCTTCCCGTTTCCTGCAATAGTGTAAACCATGTTTTAAGGTTTTTATTAATGCCTTCTCCTTCTTCTTTTCTGGAGATTTTACATGATTTGGATATTACAGTCCGTATTTCAAACCTCTGCCAGAATAGGAATACAATACTTGACTATTGGCCATTTTATTGATTTTATATCAGTAAAATGATCTTTTTGTACAGTATATTGACACAAGAGTGTCGGGGTTCGGAATGTGAGTTACAGGAAAAAGTTGAGAGTTAACGAATGGGAAACCGCAAAAAAACTTTTATTACACCAGGACGCTTGATGCTTGAATATGACATAATTATCAAATCATAAAATATAAATAAACCCAGTTCCTTTTTAGTTTGAAATCTAACAGTAAGAAACTGAATTGTAAAATTAAAAACGGTCAATTCGGATGATAGAGATATTAAAATCCAGTCTGACTCAAGAAAATCAATAAAGCCTGTTAGAACCAGCAGATTCAACTAAGAACACCTCGCAAACAAATCTACTGGATAATCAATGTCTCGTAAAAAGACCTCTAATGGCTACTATTCTGCCTTTATCATCCGAATTATGACTTCAAGACCCTAACTGTGATACCAATGAAGGAAGAAAAGATAAAAGAAACAGTAAAACTCCAGTTTGAGATTATTAATCTGTTTCAAAAAAATTTTGCCAAAATATTTCACAAACCAGGGGACAATCCGTATAACCTCAATAAAAATCAGAATCGAGCGATTATGATTATTGGGTCAGTAGACAATATTATGCCTACAACCCTGGGAAAATGCCTTGATCTTCAGAAGGGAAGCTTGACAAGCATGATCGATGCTCTGGAAAGAGAAGGGCTTGTCTGCAGGAAAAAAGACCCTCAGGACCGGAGAAAAACCCTTATTTCTCTCACCGAAAAGGGAAGAGCTTACAGGGAATGGTTCATAGGAGAACTTGAAGAAAATACCTTCGAGATTCTCAGAAGGCTGGATGAAGAGGATATCCTTGCATACAAGGAGAGCCTGCAAATAATGCTTACAACGCTGAAGAAGCTTGATAATACTGTCTGAACAAAAATAGTGCAGGGGGAGTACAGGGGGCAATGGAAATCAAACTCGCAAACTCAGGAAGCTGGGGGTTACAGAAATAAGGCAAAAATTTATGTCGGATTCCTGAGTTTGAATGAAGCTACAGCAAGTGAAATCCATGAATTTACCCAGCGGTAAGATCTAAAATCTATTCTGTTCTATTCTGTGCTGGAGAATATCAAAAAGAAAGAATATGTGGAAGTTCAAAAAGGAACTCCTGCCTTTTTTAGAAGCATAGACCCGAAGCAACTGACCGAAAAGCTCAAAGCTGAACTCCTTCTGTCTCTTAACGGCTCTTAATGAAACCTTAAAGGAATTCATTTCTACGGAGAATCAAAACCTAATATTGTGAATCTGTAGCCTGTTTTTTAAATCTTCAAAGATGTGAAAGCTTTATTATAAAGGGAAATATTGATATATAATAACTAGGTAATAAGCTACCGTAAGCCGGTTAATTAGTTATTATAAAATTAAAAGAGAATAGAGTCAAAAGGTAGCAAAAATGAAGGAAATAGTTTCACAAAAATCCTTGGATCCAGTTCTACATGGTTTCCTCTTGAGAGACAGCAGGCCCGTACAGATTTCAAAAATTCTGAGCTTTCTGAAGTGTTTTCCGGAAAAAATTAAATCTGAAAAATAAAAGCTTAAGGCACAATTAAAAAGTGAACATACGAGTTTTATTTTGAAGTAAAAATGAAAATACAATAAAAATACTAAAAATGAAAATACAATAAAAATAGTAACTATTCAGGTAGCCTTTTTAGAGTTACACAATTTTTCCTCTTTCTGAGGAAAAATTGGATCTACAATGAGTTATTCTTACCTTTAATGAAACGCGAAGAGATTCTTGCCCAGTGTGCTTCAAACCCTGAAGTTATTGCTTATATTATAAGTCTTGAGTCTCAAATTAAAGACCTCACTGAAAGATTGACAGCCTTAGAATCTCGCTTAAATCAAAACAGCCGAAACAGCAGTAAACCTCCTTCTAGTGACTATTTTTCCAAAGTAAAACCTAATCCCAAGAGCTGCGTAAACAGAGTGGTAAGAAACCTGGAGGTCAAGAAGGTCATCCAGGAACAACTCTTAAAATGGTTGATAATCCTGATTAGGTAATAGAGCATTCTTTGAACTGCTGCGAAGAATGCGGCCATAATCTTGAGGATGTTGAAGTTGAAGCTTATGAGATAAGACAGTTTTTTGATATTCCACCTGTAAATCTTATTGTTACAGAACATCAAAGTCAGATTAAGATCTGTCCTTTCTGTGGAAGATTAAATAAAGCTAACTTTCCAGAATCAGTAAATTCTCCAGTTCAATATGGCCCTAATATCTTAGCTTCAGCAATTTACTTTAAAAATCACCATTTCATTCCTTACGAAAGGATTTCTGAATTGTTTCATGATGTAATGGGGATAAAAATCTGTTCTGCTACTATTATTAAAGCAGAAAGAGAATGTTTCCAGAACCTTGAAGAATTTGAAAACGTAATTCGAGAAAAGTTACTCTCTTCTCCTGTTATCCATTGTGATGAAACTGGAATGAAAGTTCACGGAAAAAGACATTGGCTTCATGTAGCTTCTACTGACAAATACACGTGTTATTTTGCTCATCCAAAAAGAGGATCAGAAGCTATTGATGCTATGGGAATTCTTCCAGAGTTTAAAGGGGTAGCAGTTCATGATGGATGGAAACCTTACAACGGTTATAATTGTGATCATGCTCTTTGCAATGCCCATCTCCAAAGAGAACTTATTGGAATTGAGGAGAATTATAAACAGCAATGGGCTAAAGATATGAATGAGCTGTTATCTGAAATGAAAAAGTATACTGATGAGTGCAAAGAGCAGGTCAAAGATCTGGATTTTGAGCAAGTTAAGGCATTAGAAAAAAGGTTCGATACTGTAGTCGCGAAAGGAATTGAAGAAAATCCACCTTCTCTAAATCCTGAAAGACAAGGAAAACGTGGTATGTATCCAAAAACCAAAGCAAGGAATCTGCTTGATAGGTTTATCGAACATAAAGAAAAGATTCTGAGATTCCTGACAGACTTGAAAGTTCCGTTTGAGAATAATCAAGCAGAAAGAGATGTCAGGATGATGAAACTACAGCAGAAAATATCAGGAACTTTCAGAACTACACGGGGAGCGGAAGCTTTCTGCAGAATTAGAGCATATATTTCCACAATAAGAAAGAATGGTTTACCTGTTTTAGAGGGTATTCTCGCGGCGCTCAAAGGAGCGCAGCTAAATATACCCTGAATAGTTACTAAAAATACTAAAAATGAAATAATGCTGAAAAGGTAAGAAAATCGGAATGTCAGAGAGCCAGATAAGATAAATTCTAAATCTCAATTGCAGTTCAGGTATTTGTGCAGTTACTCTTATTCTTATTTACATTCTTATTTTACGTTGTTATAAAATCAATTATTAATAGCCGCCCTATTTAACAAGGATATCCTATAATAATCATCAGTAATAAACGAATTCTTTTTTTAAATTAAAGGCTTTAAACGCTTTATTTTTATTATCTCTTTTCATTGTCTCAGAACTCTAAATTTAAACTGCTGGATATACAGTATGCGCCAGAGTAACTACATTTGTAACTACATTTTAAGGCAAAAGTTGCTGACACGTTTTTTAAAAAAGCCAGTTCCATAAAGGAAAAGCTAGATATCTGGGGAAGAGGATACTGGATAAATCCGACTGAATGATTATAAATGCAAAGTCATCAATGTATTCAATTTCACGTTCATAAATAAGTACTGGTACCAGGTTTACATTCAAATTGAGTTATGTTTTTAAAAGTTCAGTTGAGTCGTTGCGTTACTCTAATGATAATAAAATGCAGATAGTACAACTAAGTTAGTAAAGTACGGGCACTGAGCAAAAATGAAGATAAATAAACATCAATTAATGGCCATACTCCTTGTAGCTATCTTAATAGCATTCATACCCCTTGCATCAGCAGCTCCTGCAGGAACATCCGAGTCTACAGTCGTTGCAGCCGCAAAAAGCTGGATTGGAGTTAAATCCGTACATGGCGGCAACAGCCGATCGGGCATTGATTGTTCTCACTTAGTTTATCAAGTATACAAGCAAGCCGGAGCCAAAGACATAGTGTTCCAAACTGTGCCTAATATGAAAAAAAATGCATATTATGTTACTACAGCTTCTCCCACGCCTGGAGATGTAATTTTTTGGAAAAAAGACATTACTAAAAATAACAGAAATTACTGGCTTGTCAGCCACGTGGGAATATACATAGGAAATGGGCAGTTCATAGACACATCTTTTGATACAAAAACAGTTACAACAGAAAGTGTTAGTGGCGTGTATCAAGAAGGATTGCCGTATTATGCAAGATGGAACTCTGGTGGAAGCGATGATACAGGAAATGATGACGCAGAGAACGATGTAAACCTGCCGGTTGCTGCATTCTCTATGTCTCCTACCTCTGGAAAAGCCCCATTAAACGTAGTATTCACTGACAAAAGTACAGACGCAACTTCCTGGTCCTGGAGTTTTGGAGATGGAAGTACTTCAGCAGATAAGAACCCAAAGCATACATACTCTGAAGCTGGAAACTATAATGTTGTCCTGACTGTGAAAAATGAAAAGGGCTCAAGCTCAAAGACTCAAAAAGTAATTGTTCAGAGCGAACCCGCTCCAGAAAAAGTTTTACCTGTAGCAAACTTTAATGCTGACACTGTCAGTGGCTCTGCTCCTCTCTCTGTGCAATTTACAGATCTATCGCAGAATGCAAACGAATGGAGCTGGAACTTTGGAGACGGAGCTACCTCAAACAAGAAGAATCCAGCTTATACCTATGTTTCAGCCGGAAGCTATACTGTTGTCCTGACCGTAAATAATGGAAATGGCTCGAGCTCGAAATCTCTAAGTATAACTGTGAACGGAGAACCGGATCAAGAAAAAATCCTTCCTGTAGCGAACTTTGATGCAGATACTACGAGTGGCTTTGCTCCTCTCTCTGTGCAATTTACGGATCTGTCGCAAAATGCAAACGAATGGAACTGGAATTTTGGAGATGGAACTACCTCAACCGAGCAGAATCCAGCTTATACCTATGTTTCAGCCGGAAGCTATACTGTTGTCCTGACCGTAAATAATGAAAATGGCTCGAACTCAAAATCTCTAAGTATGACTGTAGAGGGAGAACCGGGTCAAGAAGAAATTCTTCCTGTAGCGGACTTTGATGCAGATACCACGAGCGGCTATGCACCTCTCTCTGTGCAATTTACAGACCTGTCGCAAAATGCAAATGAATGGTACTGGAACTTTGGAGACGGAGAAACCTCAACCGAGCAAAATCCAATGCACACTTATTCTTCTCCCGGAAACTATGATGTCAACCTGACAGTAGTTAATGAAAACAAAACGGCCTCAACAATCAGTACAATAAACGTACTGGAAGAAAGCAATTCCAGCGACAGTAACAGTAACAGCGATACTATCAGCGAAAGTGACAGTAACAGCGAAAGTGATAGCAACAGCGAAAGCGATAGTGACAGTGACAGTAGCGGAGGGCACAGCCACAAGAGTGGAGGTAGCAGTGGTGGCGTTGGTGGGTCCCCTGAACCAGCGAATAACGTCCGGGTAAAAGAGACTTTACAGAACTTTATTTCCAGTGGAAATGATGTGAATTTTAATTTTACAAATAATGTAACCTGCGTTGAATCGATAACATTCAGATCAACAAAAACCGTAGGAAAGACCACTACAATAGTAGAGGAACTGAAAAATAAGTCGAGCCTGGTTTCCGAGCTTCCTGAAGGTATCGTCTACAAATCATTCAATATATGGGTTGGAAACGGTGGCTATGGCACCTCAAAGAGTATTGAGAGTCCAACTGTCAATTTTAAAGTTAATACCTCATGGGTAGATGAGAGTAACATAAACAAGTCCTCGATTATACTTGACTGGTATGATGATGAGAAAAAAGAATGGGTGGAACTGCCAGTAAGTCTAACAGGTGAAGATGATCAGTTCTTGCATTTCACAGCAAACGTACTTGGCTACTCTTCCTTAGCAATAACCGGCACAAGAGATGAAGGCAACACAATAGCTGCAGAACCTGCTCAGGTAGCCACAAATAATACTACGGGCAGTAACGCAGGCAGTAGTACAGGCATTAATGAAGGTAGTAACGCAAGTAGTAATGCAAATACTATTGAAAATAAGGGAGCTGAAGAAAGTACAAAGTCTCCGGGATTTACTATAGCCAGTGGCATTGTATGTTTATTCTGTATTTTCCTGTATAGAAGTAAGAATAGATAAAACAAAGTAAATTGGTAGCATAGTGAGGGTTATTAATCTAATCTGACAAACAAGTATATCTGTCTTTTAGGGTCAGATTGGAATAAATTACCCTCCTGATTACTATTTTTAGATTCTCATATTTCCTGAGTTTTATTTTTCGGAGTACTATTTCCCGAGTATTATTTTCAGAATAGTACTTTTTCCGTATCATATCCAGCTTTTCGAAGATATTACCTACGTTCCGCAGTATTTTTTGAAAATTTTGGTCTCTGAATACACCATATAGTTGCTTTTACCTTCTGCATAAAAGTTCAGTAGATCCGTGCTAGTGTCGCGTCAATTCTCAAGGATTTACCGATTTCCGAATAATTGCAATTGATTTTATACGACATTTTGCGGTTGACTCGACACTAGATTGAAAATCGATAGCAGGAAAAATTATAAAATCTGAGATTTTACTGCGGAAAGTGGGTTGTTTTGTCAGGCTGAATAGTTATCTTTCGTGATTAAATACAATGGATTTTGGGATAAGCTCAAAGATTAGTAAATTATCCTCCCTTGATTCCATTTTACTCTAGAAGTTCTAGTAATATCAGCAAATCCAAAATTAGCTGAAGACGCAGAACCAATACAACTCGCGTTTGTATGGACTTCGAGAGCGAAGCAATATAATAAAATATTACCGTCCATATAATTTGAAAAACTTCCACTCGCATCAGAAGGGTCGTCAATTGCAGACGTTATGCCAGTTAAGCTAACTACATCTTGATCTTCACCAGCCTTAACCCATTGGTATTCTAGTGGTCCCACTTCTACTAATTCCCACAGAACAAAGTCTATAGTACAATCGTCAGGAAACACGCAACCTCCAATCCAATCAAAATCAACGCCTACATTTGCATTACCTGATGGAGGTTGTTGGGTTGAAGTATAACTGAACATATATCCATCTGCATAATATGAACCAGCACCCTCGACCCGAGCTGCAACCCTCACATACTGGTCGGGATCAGATGTAGTTGCTTCATGTTTTATAGCTTCAGCATAGCCTACTCCCCATCCGTCACTATATACTCGCATTTCCCCTACGTAGGGGTAGTAATAAATAGTATTTGAAAGACCTATAGGGTTTAATAAACTATTAGTTAATGAAGCTGTACAATTTGGGAGCGGTGGCCTTTCATTGCGTAGCAGAATTTCGTGTTCTCTTTCAACAATCTGTTTTTTCAATTTAACTTGGTTATATCGTGGATCATCTATAAGAGAAGCTACTGTTTTATTAGCAGTTTCCTGAGTGATTCTCCCTAGCTCAACATCATCATTGAGTTTGTTGATTTCTACTATCATATCTTTCAACTGTATATTATATTCAGTATCATTGAACCTACTTTTGTCGCGTAGTAAAATTTCATGGTCTCTTTCATCAATTTGCTTTTTCAATTTAACTTGGTTATATCGTGGATCATCTATAAGAGAAGCTGCTGTTTTATTAGCAGTTTCCTGAGTGATTCTCCCTAGCCCAACATCATCATCGAGTTTGTTGATTTCTACTATCATATCTTTCAACTGTATATTATATTCAGTATCATTGAATTTGTTTTCTAAATCCAATGATTCTGCCGTACAAATAGAAATTGTCGCCAAACTTAATATTAAATATACAAACGAGACACACCAAAAGTTCAAAATACGAATTCTGTTAATCTTATCACCTCATCTTTTCTCGATAATTACTGATTTAAATTCAAAAAGCACCCTATTAAAAATTTCATACACCCCTAATGAAAAAGAGGTCAACTTCTATAAATAATTATGGAGCCAATCCCAAAAGTAATATTATATTGAAATTATAAATTTACTTTAATGTCTTTCCGTGAAATCGATGATGCTTTCTGGGAGTCCATAGAGCCTTATCTTTCTCCACATAAACCACATGCAGGAAGGCCGTGTGCAGATATGAGTAAGTTAATGAACGGTATTTGTACGTTGTTATGACAGGTTGTACGTGAAAAGATGTTCCCCGTTGCTAGGGATCTAAGTCAACAGTTCATAGGTTCCATCTCTATTTTTGTGAACATAGTACACATATCTGAAAATTTTCAATGAGCTCTTAAACAAAGGTTACGACTTGAAGAAAATAGATCTATCTCATTGCTTTACTGATACAAAGTATATTCCAGCTAAAAAAGGAGAACCACCGAATATGATGGCTACAAAAAAGTAAGACAGCCGATGGATGTATGATACAGCTAAGATTAGGGAATATAACCGAAAAAGAGGAATAAAGTCAAATATACAGTAAACAAGAAAAATCAGAAGAAAAAGAAGAGAGGAAGACCAATAAAGGTAAATCAGGAAGAATACAAAAAGAAAAGTGCAATAAAATGGTTCTTTAACTGGATAAAGTCATGCAAGAAAGTGTTTCCAAGATATGAAATCAAAGAAATATCGTACCTTGGAGTTGTAAATGGTGGCAGCAATAATAAGATTAGATCAAATTTTGGGATGGGCTCGTGCGATAATTTAGTCTTGGGGTATTAAAATTCAACTTCGATAGAAAAAAGGAAATAATAGTTAATAATAAACATTATTTGCTATTAATATGCGGTATAGAACTCAAACGTTTCAAAAAATAAATATATTTGATGAGTTGAAATTATAGTAACATAAAGAAAAATCAAAAATAAATTCAAAATTTATGAATATGAGGAATATAAATGATAGACACCATTGTAGTAATAACGATAATATTGAGAATAATATTTTTTATTATACTTGTGGCATTAGCTTTGAAAATAATTCAGAAATTAAAATTATAGTTTTTGGCGCAATCTACTACACCTATTCGAGGTTCTTGTTGTATCAATTCGAAGAAAAGTACTTTTAGAAAGAGGAAGCTGTGCTGCTTTAAAGAGGTAAAACCACTACTGAGAATCAACAATTTTTGACATTGGGCTGCTTTTAGAATAAATACGCAAGTACTTCTCATTAAAGAAGAGACGACTATCAGATATGTTTCTTTAATATAATATATTGCCTTCCCACAGTAAATTTTTTGGGTTTAATATTTTTCAAATCGTGTACTTACTTTTTATAAAATCTCACCTAATTTTGCCATAATGACTCTCTCTCCTAGATCTGAATCCACAACTCATCTTAGTCATTATGGCCTTATTGCTGGCGTATTTGACGAACTCGATAGTTCATATTCGATTGACACTCTTCTCCTCAGAAAAGTGGCCACAACATTTCTCATTCTGCTGTAATTAAGGCAATGTGCATTAACGGTTTAGGATTTACTGAACGTCGTCTTTACCTAGTTCCTGCTTTCTATAAAAACTTAAGCAGTATGCCTATTTTTCTGTAAGTGCGACAAGAAGTTATGTCATAAATTGCCTTGTGCTACCCTTTCCATTTGGGGTAACCCTATTATGAGGTGCATCAGCAGTAATGCAGTTGTGCTAAGCTCGTAAGACAATGTGGAGAAGCCTGAAAGTCTAATTTGGGTCATCTGCTAGGGTAAAAAATGCCATGAAGAAACATATGTTGAACCATTGTACGGGTCGTGAAATTTGACAAGCGAAAGTAGGCTGATACGCTTGAACCAAACGGTATGAAAGCAGGCTATGATGGTGTTACAGACGTCGTAGAAAATGGACAAACGCTTTCCGGTCTATAGATGGCTTCTAAAGCATTTGCATTATTTGTGACATGGAACTTGGTAAACCCTATATGCTCCTGTGAAAAAAAAAAAAAAGAAAAAAAAGGTAGAGACCCTGTGAAGGGAATTAATGGCATAGAGGGTATAGGATTCAGTAAAAAGCGAACGCCAATTCTTAATGGATTGGATAGGGGTTCAAACTTTGCCTCAATCTGAAAAGATGCTGACTTACTGATGGTGTTCTATTGTATGAAAGGAGGCAAACTTCTGAATGTAAGTATTTCAACGATATCTCATCAGGATAAGAAGCTTGCAGACACTCACCTCTTCCCGAAATGGAAAAGCATCAACTGGCACCAAGTAGAGAAGAGTGTTAATAAGTTGCAAACCCGGATTACAAAAGCAGTTATACAAAACAAATGGAATCTTGTCAAGAGATTACAATATTTACTGACTCACTCCTACTTCGCCAAACTTCTGGCAGTAAGAAAAGTCACCCAAAATAAAGGAAAAAGGACACCTGGAATTGATGGTGAGAAATGGTTAAGTTCTGCCTCCAAAATGAAGGCTGTCCTTAGTCTCACTGGTAAAGGATACAAAGCTAAACCGCTTAAAAGAGTCTTCATCAATAAACCTGGTAAGAAGAAGAAACGTCCCTTAGGTATCCCCACAATGTATGACAGAGCTATGCAGTCTCTATACGCATTAGCTCTTGAACCCATAGCTGAAACTAAGTCTGACATGAGATCCTTTGGATTTCGAAAACATCGAAGCACTAAAGATGCACGTGAGCAAATCTTTCTATGTCTTAGTAAGAAAAACTCAGCCCAATGGATCTTAGAAGGCGATATTAAGGGATGCTTCGATAACATTAATCATCAGTGGTTGCTGACCAATATTCCAATGGAAAAATCGATACTAATCCAATTTCTTAAGGCAGGATTTATTTATAAACGCCATCTGAATCCAACAAAAGCAGGCACACCACAGGGTGGGATTATCTCTCCTATTTTGGCTAATATGACACTGGACGGTCTTGAGAAGCTACTTCTGGCTGAATACCCCAAAAAAAAAAAATCAACCAAGGTCAACTTCATCAGGTACTGCGATGATTTCATAGTAACTGCTAATTCAGAAGAAACTGCCAGAGAAATCAAAGACAAGACCTCTGTTTTTTTCAAGGAAAGAGGTCTTGAACTTTCTGATGATAAAACCCTTATCACAAACATTAATGAAGGCTTCGACTTTCTCGGCTGGAATTTCCGCAAGTATAAAGACAAGCTTCTGACCAAGCCTTCCAAGAAGTCAATTAAAAGATTCACTGAAACAATCAGTCAAACCTTAAGGAAAGGAATGGCATGGTCTCAAGAAAATTTAATTTCCAAACTAAATCCCATAATTAGAGGTTGGACTAACTACCACAGTTCAGTGGTCTCTTCTGAAACATTCCAGACACTTGACCATCGAATATGGGAAATGTTATGGAGATGGGCTAAAAGAAGACATCCAAATAAATCCAAAAATTGGATTATCAACAAATATTGGAAACGAAATGCTACACGCAGATGGAACTTCAGAACAGAAAGAAACAGTCTGTTGCTTTTATCCAAAACCAGAATCCATAGGCATATTCCTTTAAAATTACAAATGAATCCGTTTCTTGACCCTGACTACTTCCGTGAACGTCAAAATAAATTAAGTTTCCGGAAAGGTCACTCCATTTGAAAAAAAAACTGCTGCCTGATACAGAAAAGGTTATAGAACGCTTGAGCCGGATGCATTGAAAGGTGCACGTCCGGTTCTTAGAAGAGGGAGAGCGAGTAATCGCTCTTTCTTATTCGACAATCATAAATCTCAAAAAGTTACTGGGTAGAAAATTCCATATCGGAAGATCAATTTTCTTCATAGTACGCAAAAACTTGACTTTAAATTTACAGCAAATTTGAAACGCTGCCAGAAATTTAATTTGGAGGCTTAGCAACTAAGTAGCCTCCTATCTTGTTTTCGGTATCGATGGAATAAAGACGTGGGGGAAATAAGCAGTTCTGGACATACACCACATAACGGTGATATGTAATCTCGACGTGGAGTTTACAAAATAACCTTCAGTGTCAAGATGCAACTGGAATTTATTCAACGTTTAACTTTTTCTTTGCCTGCTGTTGTATTTTATCTTGAACTTTCAACTGGTTTTGAATCTGCAAAATCATTTCAGGATGCAATGACTATACCGTAGGGGGACTATACCGTAGGGGGGAAATAGTGAGAAAAGCACTGATTATATTGGTAGTGTTGTTCGGCATATTTCTCGCAATAGGATGTGCGGGAAATAAACAGTTAACTCCAAATGAAACAGGAACTCCTGAACAGGCTGTAACTCCAACTGAGGCTATAACTGAAACTGTAAAGGAAATTCCTGTTACAGAAATAAGTCCTGCTGAAGCAGTTACTCCAACTGGGCAAAAAGTAACTGAAAGACAGACTGCAACTGAAGTGCAGAATGTGACAGGGAAATCTGAAATAAAAGAATATACACTTAAAGAACTTGCAGAGTACAACGGTGAAAATGGGACGGCATATGTTGCCTATCAAGGCCAGGTCTATAATGTCTCTGATAGTGATATTTGGAAAAACGGCACTCATAAAGGATGCAATGCTGGGACAGACCTCACTGGAAAAATAGACAAGACACCACATGGGGCTAAAATATTAAAGGGTTATCCTGTTGTCGGTACTTTGAAAAAATAACCTGATTCTGAAATTTAAGTTTAATTCAGGGTCTCTTAAACTCTCTATCAGACTGAAGATTATTGGCTCTTCGCTGTTTTGTATTGGTTGAAAATAATTGTTTAGTTAAAAAGTATTCAATCAATATGAAAACAGCAACTTGAATGTGATTTTCAACAAAAGCTGTTTTCATATTTTGTATATGCTACTTCCACATTTAGGAGCTAAATTTAAGTTACCCACTTAAAATAGCGAAGAGCCTGAGATTCTACTTAAATCAAGGAATAAGCTTTATAAGCCTTAAATAATAACTCGTTTTGGGGATATTATAGTGGGGAATTTATAAAAAGCGAGATTTGGGGTAGAAATAGAATGTTTGGGGAGAATGAAAAAAACGTATCCAAACTAAAGGATTTTTGGGTAGAATTTTTTGCAGATCGGAGAGATGGTGGTCACAGATCTTCAGATGAGGAATTTATTTCCATGGAAGCTAAGGAAAAACTATTCCATCTGGATGGGGGCAAAACCCTGCTTGACTTTGGATGCGGTGCAGGCGAACTCCTGGTTTACTATGCGCCGGAATATGAACAGCTCGTAGGAGTTGATTTCTCCGCATCCATGCTTGATGAAGCAAGCAAAAAAATCAGGGAAAGAAAATATGAGAATATATTGTTAATTCAGGCTGATGATAAAACTGTCTGGGACAAACTGGAATGCTCTTTTGATCGAATAACTGCAGCTGGAGTGATTCAGTATTTAACATCGCAAGAAATTGATAACTTTCTCTTTAATGCATCAAGTTACCTTAATAAAGGGGGTAAAATAGTGTTTTTCGACATACTGGACCCCCGTCTGTATCCGTTGTGGAAAATAGGGCTGTTCTCGCAAGATGCAGGTCCCTGGAAAATTTTACGCAAAATCGGTTTTGAGTTTAAAGTTATGTTATCAGCAAGCTTGAGTAATCGACCAAGAGATATTCTTGGGTTTGCCCACAACCCCTCTACAGTTAAAAAGATAGCAGATAGATATGGTTTTGAAACTACTTTTGTAAAATCAATGTATTATGAGTACAAATATCATGCAATAATATCTCTACCTTCAGAGGTTCGGGAGTTTTAAAAATCAAATTCGTGCTGGTGCTTCCCGCTTCAAGCAATAGTGTATGTCCATGAAATCGCTCTAATTCCTTTATATGCTCTATTCTATTATGTTCTTCCATTATGCTCTATTCCATTATGCTCTATTCCATTATGCTCTATTCCATTATGCTCTATTCCATATTATAAACACTCAATGTATACTCGAAAGGGTACGAATTTAAGTGCAGCATTGTTGACTCTTTTGATAGCAAACCCGGTAGGTGAAGCGGTACAGATAGGTGGGTCAATACAGGATCAAATGATGGTGTTGTGGCCTTTAAGGCAGAAAATGAGACTCTTAATGATAATTTTACATGTGATAATCTCAGCTCAGTCACACTATATTGCAAAATAATACTATTCTGGCCTGGAGTAATGATAATGCAAACAATAATAACGCAAACAATACGGCAAATTTGCCGTTGCCATCTCTGCCATTACATTTTGATTACACCTTCGCTTATTAGTTTCAAGGTTTCCACATAGAAGGAGTTTTCTTTTTCAAGTACCCTTTTTGACAAAGTATCTATTGTATCCCCCTCCAGAACTTCAATTTCACATTGCCGAATTATCTTTCCTGTATCGTATTCTCCTTCTACCAGATGAATTGTAACCCCTGTCGTTTTCTCTCCTGCCTCAATAACCGCTCTGTGTACGTGGATTCCATACATTCCTTTGCCACCATATTTGGGCAAGAGTGAAGGATGAATGTTAAGTATACGTCCTTTGTACTGTTTCAAAACCTCAGGTCCTAGCTTTTTCATGTACCCTGCAAGGGCGACTATATCTACGCCACTTTCAGTTAGTACTTTACATATTGCTTCATCTAATTCATCCTTTTCTGGATGTGTTTTATTACTTAGGTGATATTCAGGAATTCCTGCTATTCTTGCTTTTTCCAAGGCTTGCGAATTTAAGTTATTGCTTATAACAACACATACTTCCCCGTTCAAATCTCCTCTTTTGCAAGCATCAATAATCGCTTGCATATTAGTTCCTCTGTGGGAAGCAAATATTGCGATATGTAATTTCTTTGTATTTTCACTTTTCATAATCTGTAACTCCGGCGGTGAAATTTAATTAGTGTCAGGACAGTACGGTCATATTTGCGGCAGGTATCATATATGTGTCTAATTTGTCGTTCATCAATCATCTTTTTTCTCTTCAAGCCCAGCAGCGATTTTTTTACAGATTCTCTCCAGAACTTCAAGTTCTTCTTCGTTCAGAATTTCCTAAATCTTCTCAAAAAACTTCATATCTGCCCAGTTTCCGATCTCAACCACCTTTTTTCCTTTATCGGTGAACTCTAGCAGGCAAATCCTTCCGTCCCTCGAAGAAGCCTTTGTTTTCAACAGGCTTGGTGGCTACGAACATCGATTTTGACCGTGCAAAAGTAGCACGAAAAGATAAATAAAAACGTCTTTAAATAGTAGAGGGCCTGGGGTGTTAAGGAATCCAATTCTAAGAACATGGATAATGTAAACAGGACTGGTTGGTTTTCTAAATCGATGTGTTCTTAGTTCCTATCCGAAAAGCGGTACTGTTAAGTCTTAGGGAGATGGTTATAATTGCATGTTCACCTATAGCTGGAAAATTTCTTATTCCCCTAAGTCTTAACAGTACCAAAAAAGGAAAAGATAAAATGAAACCAACACGAGTTCCTAATAATCCTTGTTTTTCTTCTGGGCCTTGTGCCAAACATCCAGGTTATTCTGTTGAAGAGCTGAAGGATACACCTTTTGGCCGGTCACACCGGAGCAAACCTGGCAAGGAAAAATTAGCTGAAGCAATTAAAAGAACAAGAGATATGCTTGGACTTCCTGATGATTATCTGGTAGGTATTGTACCGGCTTCCGATACAGGCGCTTTTGAAATGTGCTTGTGGTCCATGCTAGGGTGCCGCGGGGTTGATGTCCTTGTTTGGGAATCTTTCAGTAAAGGATGGGCAACCGACATCACTAAACAGTTAAAATTAAAAGATGTCCGAGTTTTTGAGGCCGAATACGGGAAATTACCAGATTTAAATAAGGTCGATTTCAAGAATGATGTCGTCTTTGTCTGGAATGGAACTACTAGCGGAGTCAAAGTACCCAACGGCGATTGGATTCCTGATAACCGGGAAGGGCTCACGCTTTGCGATGCCACATCTGCTATATTTGCTATGGATATACCCTACCATAAACTGGATGTCATTACCTTCTCATGGCAGAAGGTTTTAGGTGGAGAAGGTGCACACGGGATGCTGATTTTATCTCCGCGGGCTGTTCAGCGGTTAGAAAGCTATACTCCTGCCTGGCCATTACCCAAGATTTTCCGACTGACCAAAGGTGGTAAACTGAATAAGGAGATTTTTGAAGGCTCTACTATTAACACCCCATCTATGCTGGCTAATGAAGATTGGCTGGCAACACTAAAATGGGCAGAGTCTGTCGGAGGGCTTAAACCACTTATCCAGCGGACAAATGATAATCTGGCGGTCTTTGAGGCATTTGTTGCTAAAAACAACTGGATTCATTTCTTAGCGGAAACAAAAGAGATAAGGTCCAGTACCAGTGTCTGCTTTAAAGTTGATTTATCCGATGAAAAGCTTAAAGAACTGATTAAAATGCTTGAGAAAGAAAAAGTTGCTTATGACATCGGTTCTTACCGTGATGCCCCTTCGGGTTTGCGCATCTGGTGCGGTGCTACCGTCGAGAAAGAGGATTTAGAATGCCTCTGTGAATGGATCGAATGGGCTTACAATTTGGTTAAATAATTAAATCCTTTTTGTTGTCAGCAAAGAAGGGTTCGTGAGAGATCGTTAATATCTTTTTTGCTGATAGCAAGAGGATGTTTTATCCAAAATAATTTTACTTTTTAAAGATATAAAACACTATCTAATAATATTTAGATTTTCTTGCAAAACTTGTATTCTCGTAACTTCAAAATACGAACCTTTTGAACTAAAAGTTCGTATATTGGATAGGAAAAATATACAGGTTTTACAAACCTGTGCATATCAAAGAGAGTTTTAAGGCGAAATTATTTCAGGATAAAATACATTCCAACTCCCATAAAATTACATATAAAAAGTAAAAAAGAAGACTAGGCGTCAATCGATAGATGATATATAGAAGACGCATTGATCTGAGAAGTTGCAAATAACCTTTATCTGCAACTCCTGATCATTTATATACTTCAGTGATATACTTCAGCGCTCAAAATACTTAGTCCAAATTTCTTATTCAATGTAGTAAGTGACCTGTACTGACATTGAGACAGTAGACTCGCCTGGCTGAATTGGAGTTGACTCTGCTCCCTTTGCTGTTGTTGCCATATCGTATTCGTAATCTACTCTGGAACCACTGTCTTCACTTACAGATGAAGTCTGCACGCCGGTTACTTTAGTTCCCAGGCTCTTAGCAAGCGTAGTGGCTTTAGAGGATGCATCTGCTACTGCTTCATTCATCAGGTCTTCACGAAGCTGTTTTTGCTTTTCATTGGATACCGAGAATGAAATGCTTCCAATATCATTAGCTCCGGCGGCCGTGGACCTGTCAATGATCTCACTCAGGTTGTCAAGATTTTTGGTTGTGACCTGCACACTATTGGATGCAGAGTAACCTTTGATTGTTTGCGTATCATTTGCATAGTTGTATACCGGGGATACGGAAACATAGGATGTCTGTATTTCCTTGTCCTGCAATCCCGTTGCTTTGAGTTCTGCTATTACAGCGCTCATAAGGGCTGCGTTTTTATCTGTCGCTTCCTTTGCAGTTTCAGATTGAACTACAACACCGATGTTCAATGTTGCCGTGTCAGGGATAACTTTCTGTTCAGCATATCCACCAATAGAAATAGTATTTTCCGTATCCTTTTCGGAACCACTCTGTGAAATGGTGTATATCGTTGCTGACATCAGCACTAGAACAACTGATAGCGCAATGATAACGTAATAAAACTTATCGTTTTTATTTTCCTGTGGCATTTTCACATACTCCTTGTTTGATGCTTCGTTAACTGGCGATTCAGCCAGTTCTAGCAAGTCATAAATGTACTCTTACATATTAAAGAATTACTTAAACTTCAACTACGGTCGCAGTTATGGCAGTCGCCCGATATTGAAGAAACAAATATACCGAAGTAATGAAAAGAGGAAGGGTTGAAAAATAAGAATTCGAGATTTTCCGGCATCAACCAGCAGGTCACATTCAAAGGATTGTGACCATTTTCAAAATAAGATGATTTTTAATTCTACCTTCATCAATAAATTTTGGCATTATGTTCACAGGAAAATGAAAAAGAAAAAAAGGTGAGAGTTTTAATCACTCTCACATCATCTATTTGTTTTGCACTATCCTTTAAAAGAATTCGTGAAAACAAACTTAACTTACTTTCTTGCCTTGATTTTCTCAAAGAGCTGTTTCAGGGTGTCTTCATTGCTCTTCGTAAACTCAAAGGGAGAGCTTGTGAAAGGTTCGAAGTGCACAGCAACGTCGTCCAGCCTGTAGAAAGTCCCATCGCATTCCATAGCGTCAATGACTCCAGGGAGTACAATATCCGAAGCAGCTACGGTCGGGCAGGGCGCGATATCCAGGCAGATCATGGGCATCTCAGCAAGTAAAGAAGCGCAATCTGCAGGGATGTGGCAGACAAGGTCAGCACACATTACAAGAGCTGCATCCACGTCCTTTTCTCGAAGCAAATCTACGGTTGTAAACTCTCCTGGATTATAACGTGGGTGTCCACGCATGAAGTCAAGCCCGAAGGGATAGCCGTACATGTAGGAAGCGACCTGGTTAAAGCCTGCAACATTGCAGTGACCACGGAGAGCTCCCAGGGTAAACTTTGTGAAATTATTAAGTTCTTTTACAAAGTTCATTGCAATTTCGGCATTCCTGTGTTTTCCGATGGATGAGGAAAGCCCGAGTCCCACTGAGATAGCTCCGAAGGTGCAGTTCTTCATCATATCGAGCATCTCTTCCATAACAGGAATGGGAACTCCTGTGATCTCTTCTACCGATGGATGGGGAGCTTTTCCATGAAGCAGGGTCATAAGTGCACTGATCAGTTCGTAATCTGAGCCGGGTTTGAGCTGTACGTGAAGGTCAGATGCTTCAGCGGTTGGAGTTTTTCTTGGATCTACAGTGATAACTGTCCTGTCAAAACGTCCACGTTTTGTCCAGTAACCTCTCGGGAAAACCGCGTACCTTGACATCTGTCTCGGCATGGATTCCAGAGGATTGGTTCCCCAGTAAATCAGGAGGTCGGCCCTGTTTTTCTTCTGCCCTTCAGTTGCACCGACTTTTCCGGATTCCTGAATTCCCATAGCTGTTGGCCCGTGGCAGATAGTGGCATTGGAATCAACAATTGCGCCAAGGTATTCCCCTATCTTGAGCCCTATTTCATGTGCTTCACAGGAGGTTTCACTACCCATGAAAAGCAGGGGGCGCTTTGCCGAAACAAGGATATCGGCTGCTCTTTCAAGAGCTTCATCCCAGGCAGCAGGTGTCAGTTTACCTTCGCTCTTTATAAGGGGCTGCCTGAGCCTGTGGGAACTTACAACTTCCTGAAATTTGGCATTTCCCATCTTACATGCGTTTTTAGCTTCAATCTTTCCGTCTCCGAATTCGACCTGGATGTCGTCACAGGCCGCCCCGCAGACCGGACAGACTATGTTTTTGTAAATCATGCTCACTGCCCTCCGATATAAACTTTCAATACTACATCTTCGGCGCTAAGAACCTCTTCATCAGTGGGCTCAATTGTTACTGGGGCACCCTTATAGAGAGGAGAACCCGTGGAAAGAGTATCAGGATCGATGATAACATTTGACCAGATAGCCCTGGGCATGAACACCTGTCCTGGCTGGACTGAATCCGTACATTTGGTATAAACCACGATCGAATGTTTTCCATTCTGGCTTGTTACTTTTACTTTCTCAGGGGCGCATAGTGATGCAAAATCCACAGGAGAAATCCAGCACGATGCACATTCCATAGTGTACTCGTCCGTGAATTTGTCCCCACCTTTGGCAAGCCTGCCTTCATTAATCGTACTTCCGCTAATGAGTAATACTTCCATAGTTCTCACCTCAGAGTTCCGGGTTTGTGTCTGCAACCACGTAAAGCGCTCCTTTTGCCCGCTTATTAATTGCATAGTCCCCTGTGAATTTCTTGAATTCGCCTATTAACTCAACCTCTCCGGATGTAACGCTATTTTCCATGGATACAAATTCGAAACCCGGGGAAAAACGCTCGATTTTACCTCCTATGACTATGGTGCCTCCTGCCATTTCAGCACCTACTCCACGAAGAGCGCCGCCTTTTACGAAGATGAGCCCGCCGTTCTGGCGGATTCCGCAGAAGCTTTTAACATCGCCTTCGACCAGAATTTCGCCGCCGTCCATGCCGCCTCCTAGCTGGTGGCGCGCCGAGCCTTCAATCACAATGCGACCACCTTTCATGCCGTGCCATTTACCTCTGTAAGCGCAGCCCACATGGTCTCCTGCATTGCCTTTTATGTTCAGGAGTCCGCCTGTCATCTCCATACCTGCCCAGGAATCCGCGTCTCCGTAAACGACGAGCTCTCCTCCTTTCATCCCGGTACCTACATGCATGCCTGCAGAACCTTCAATTTCGATTTTTCCTGCACTCATGCCTTCTCCTATCCTTTTTACCCTAATCACGTCACCTTTTATGCGGATCAGAGTCTCAGCTGCAGAACTGCCTGCATTACCTATCACTTCAAAAAACTCGGAGAGAGGATAGGTCTTTGGCCCCTGCCAGACTTCCAGATTTCCAATTTCTTTGGCACTTTTGCCTGCAAAGGCATCAGGAGTTATAACGTCGGCTTCGACTTTAATGTCAATCACTTTTTTAGGAATAAGCATTACTTCTGCCATTTCTCCAGTACTTTCGCCAGTAAATGAGCCAGGCTTTATAACTGCCTCGAGTTTACTCTCAATTTCATTTTTATTAATAAGAACTCCCTCTGTCATTACCTCACCTCACCACGTTAACCTGTATGGGAGTCGGATTTTTCAGATACTTTTCTGGAGTTGGATAGTTGGCAAAGCCCAGGGTGTAGTACCTGAACCATTCCTTCACATCGGCCAGCATTTCCTTTTCCCGCTCGTCTTCTACATGTACTTCGGAATAATAAGTCCGCTTTTCAGGTACGGAAACAATATCGCCCTTGACAGCTACAATTTCGCCACCCTTTACGGTATATTCGGCCTTCCTGAAGGTCTGAAGTAGAGCCTCATAGTTGTTCGCGTCAAGCTTCTGTGGATTTATGTTATATACTGTAACATCTCCATCAGCGCCCACTCCAAGAGAACCTTTTCTGTGGGCCATGCCAATTGTTTTAGCAGGGTTTGCTCTGGTCAGGATCGCAAGGTCATAGAGGGAAAGTTCCCGGTTTATGCTTCCGAGTTCACTCCTGTCGTTTGCCCACTTATGGCATTCGCTGAAGGTCTGTTTCCTGAAAGCTTCGGACATGATCCAGGTCATAACCTCCGGGTATTTCGTAAACGGCCCACCATTGGGGCTGTCCGTGGTCATAATTGTCTTCCAGGGATCATTGATGAGCAGGAGACATTCAAGGCCCATTGCCCACTGGAGGCTGTGTACCGGATTGGCTTTTAAGTAAGTGAAGGGGATGACACCTGACCCACCCTCCATCTCAACGTCAGTATTCGACCACTTGTTTCCTGTAAGCTTGTACATATCCTGGATGGCAGGCCCATCTCCTGTCATAACCGTGGCTTCTCCGAAGGGCGTGCATCCACTGTCGATTACTACATGGTCTTTGTTGTTGATATATTCTGCAATATCTTTTACTCCGGATTCACAATCTCTCCAGGAAGTGCCTGCAAAACTGTTGAACATCATGTGGGCGAGATATACGGAACAATTCCTTGCAGGATCCTTTTTGGTTTCAGCCCATTCCACATCCATGTCCTGCCTGGGCTTTACGCCGTCGAGGATTTTGAGGGAATCTTTAGTAATTTCATAGCAGCCAGGGTGTCCCAGGTTATTTGCATGCAGGTGAAGAGGTACAGGCATGCCGAGGAGTTCGTTGACCTCGCTAAGCCCTCTTATAGTCTCTCTTGGGGTAATTTCGAAATGGATGTTGGCTTCATCAAGAGAATGTACGTTTTTACCCCAGCCCCAGTTTTCAACTCCTGCAGGGTTGACACATTTAATTCCGTAGGACTTGTGAGTTTTCATCATCCAGGCCACATAAGCCGCAGCCTTTTCTATGTCTCCATCATGGAGATAGCGCATCAAAAAGAAGTTGTTTCCGAGTATCAGGTATCCTCCCATGTCAAGGAGCGGAGTAGCACGCATTTCTTCATGTGTGTGGCGAGCTTCAAGAGGGGGAATTGCAGCTTCAAAAACAGTTGTGTAACCCATTGCTGCGTAATCGTATCCCTGTTTGTAGACCGAGGGGACAGTGTAACCTGAACCTGAATGGGTAAGTGAAGTCTTCTGGAGATTTGCTTTATAATGGTCTTCGGGACGCATCGACCTGCCAGCGTTAACCTTTGCACCTGCAACGTGAGAGTGGGAGTCAACTCCACCAGGCATTACCGTCATACCAGAGACGTCAATAACCTTTGCGTCTTTTAGTTCGGCTGCAGAAAGCTCTCTTACAACTTTTCCGTCCCTGATGAAGATATCCATAATTTCCCCATTTATTTCATTGAGGGGATCAAAGACGTATCCGTTCTTAATTGCAATTGTTCCTGCCATTTATTCCACCTCTTTTTTTACAAGCCTGATCGCATCAACAGGACAGATAAGGGCACATGTACCGTCTGCTCCACAGCGTTCCTGGTCTATGACTGAAATTCTCCCGTTTTTAACCCCTAGAAGAGCTTTTTCGTCCATGTTGTTCAGGTGTCCGGCTGCAAGTTCACGGTCAGAAAGGGCATTCACCGGACAGACGATTACACAGTTTCCGCAGCCCAGGCATGCAGCTTCATCAGTTTCCAGGCAGGTGCGGAGTATAGCCTCTGGAGCAGGAGTTTCAAGCAACTTCTTCTCAAGAACGCCTTTTTTCTCCATCTCTGGAAGAACTGCAGTTTTTCTGACATCTATGGCATCAACAGGGCAGGCAACCGCACAGGCTCCACAGTAAATGCAGGCATCAGGACGGTGAGTGAGCTTTTCTACTCTTTCTCCAGGTTTAGCTTTTTTATTGAAAATGGCATTTGCAGGACAGACTTCCACACAGGTGTGGCAGGTCTGGCAGACATCTTCATCCCTGGTCCAGCGCCCTTCAAAAGGCTTTTCTACAGAAATAGCATTCACCGGACAGACTGCTGCACACCAGCCACAGTGGATACAGCATTCGGTATCAATATTGGTCTTTCCGACAAGTTTCAGTTTTCCATCCGCTGAAATTTCGCGGGTTACCTCAATACAGCCTTGAGGGCAGATATCCTCACAAAGCCCACAGTGGACGCAGCTTTCGTTTACTGACGTTGGCTTCATAGCCCTGAAAAGATAAGACGTGTCAGTGAGGATTTTTCCTTCCTGCTTCATTTCAAGAGCACCTGTGGGACAAACTTTCGCACAAATTCCACAGACAAGGCAGGCTTCACTTTCTTTCATTTCCAGGAAATCCGCATCTACCAACCCTCTTGCTATAGCTCCAACAGCTCCAACTGCCAGGTTACCTTTGGGGCATGCCTGTACGCAGGTCCCGCAGCCAATGCATTTTTCGGGGAAATAGATCAGCTGCTTGTCTTTTTTTTCGGCAAAGACAGACAATCGCATATCTTCTTCCATTTTGCTTACCTCTCAACGTTATTCTGTGCAACCGCCGCACAGCAGCTCGTTATCATGTTGAATGAACATTTCACCGCAATTTTTACAGCACTGTATCCTCTTCTTTCTTCGAACCGGAACATCTATGTCCACAAATTTCCAGGAATACACTTTCTCTCCTGCAGCCAGGAGGATTGGTAAAACTTCCACATGAGGGAGCTTTTCAGTATTCAGGAACCAGGCGTGGAGTTTGGGATAATCCTTCGTTTTCTCAGGGTCGAGGAGGATTCGGATACCTTTTATGCTGTTAGCTCCTTCAGGCGCCTGTTTATTTACCGTGACCGCCATTTTCCCATAGTTCATTATCTTTAACCCATTGTTTCCGATGGTAGCTCCAGCAAGGATCTGGAATGGGTCAGGCATGCAGCTTTTTGTTTCACAGGTCACGTATATGCGTTCCCCTTCCCGAACATCGAGCTCCCGTCTTGCGATATTGAGCATCTGGATACCGATTAACGCCCCAGAGGTAAGGAAGCCGTGAAAGGGAACTACTTTTTTGATCTGTGAAAGTAGTTCGGGATCCTTTACCTGCTTCAGAATCGTCTCCATCTGGTGTTTTTCTTCATTTGAATTTTTATGCAATTTGTACACCACCGTGGGTTTCACCGTTATGTTTAAATAAACATAACGCTAAAGATATTAAGTACCAACAGAATGAATTTAAGACAGCCAGGTTATCTGGAGAAATTATATTGTCAGGACTTACGCGGTTGAAACGTGGATAGTGTTAAACCTTTAACTGTCTAAACCTTCTCTTTAATTACGACTTTTTGTGCGTAATTTCGTCTCGCAGGCGCACAAGTCCTAAGTCCTAATTCTTTAAATTCCAACATAACGCAGAAGGATACAGTGTATTTATAGGTAACTTTATAAGTAATTTTTTTACAGGAACTTACTTATTTTTCATGTTATATCGGGGCGAAATTCCAATATAAGGGATAGAACCTAATATTGACCGGCCACAGAAAAAAACACCAGCCCGAGCTATATAGCTTCCAGATATGTAACGCTCAACATATCTATAAAAACGGAAGACAGAACTTTCGCGCTCAATATATATAAACATATATTTTATAAAATTATCGATCAAGAAAAAATTTTTTCTTCAAAAAGGGCAATCGTAAAAACCTATTTTATAAAGGCCGTTTATCCGTGGACTCTGTTCCAAAATCTAGTGATTTTTGCATTTCGTAATTGAAAATCTAAATTCGCAAGAAGAATCCGGTTTTCATCAAAATCAATATTCAACATCTAAAGGCTTCAACCCCTAAGTTCGATCTCAAGGATTGTGACCAATTACAAAATCTAGTGATTTTTTTATTTTATGTTCATCACTGGGTTTTGATACCGAGTCCAACACTTATCCGTGGGAAAAATTATATTAATACTCCGGGAAACCTGCCTGAAATTTTCAGACATTCTTATCCTGCACCCAGGTCAGGCTGGAACCTTAACCCTGTCCTGAAAATCGGGAGCCAAAAGAAGTTAACGTTCAAGGAAAGCAGAACGAGATAAAGACTATGTGAAAAATTCACAATAGCGGTCAAGCAGATCTATTTATTAATTTCTTTATCTAATTAAAAAATAGAGGAGACTTTTAATGTTAGGGTGTAGGGGACGAAATTTTAAGTTTCTCAAATTTTTGGCTCTAGCCGTTCTTGTATTAGTTTGTCTATATGGATGGTATGAATACAGGGAATTAGTCGCCGTACCCACTGAACGGCTTACCACCGGCAGTTATTATTCCGAGATGCCGCCAGACAGCCATCACCATTATTTACAGCTGCCTGTTGATCATAACGATTCTTCCATAGGAAATTTTACAGCTTTCTATATTCTTAGCCCTAATTTCGAGCCAGGCGACAACGTGATTTTCTGGTTGTTTGATAACCAGCAGGAAGCAGTGGGAATGCTTACTTCCCCAGGGGACTTCGAATATTTTGAAAACAAAATTGGAGGGCTTTCATACGTGCTCATAGGCAATCGGGGTGTAAGTCCTACACTATTTCCGGAAGTTTATAATAAAGACGGCTCAATTAACTACAGTCTAGCTGTGAATTTATATGGTTCGGCCCAGCAAATCGAAGATATCGAAACTGTGCGGCAGGACATGCAGGGCAAAGGACTCCTATCTCGGGAAGGCAAAATAATGCTCTATGGTGGGTCAGGTGGGGGGTTTCTGGTACAACAATACCTGGACAGATACGGTTCCCATGTTTCCCGCGCACTGATCGAATCCAGTGGAGCTCCTGACCTGGCAAGGCAACATAATGTCACTTTTGCCAGTAATTTATATAAGTCAAATCCTGAAGCTGCAAACGTCTATTTTGCTCTATCCCAGAATGAACCCGAACCTTCTCTAGCATTTATGATGTTCAAACTTGGCTTGCAGGGCGATACATATTCGCAGATAAGGGTGGCTGAAAGCAAGGCTGAAGGATCTACTTTCAGAGACAAATATTTCTACTTTAAAAAATGGATCCTTCCACCTAACAACTTTCCTTTTGTCAGCTCTATTATCAGTATTCCATCTGAAGTAGAAGTGAAGGTGCGGATATATGAACTGGCAGGTGCGGACTTGCTTGATTACAACTCAACTTCTCCCACAAAAATAAATCTGATGTATGAATGGACCAGGGTTGTGCTTGCTGACTTTTTGAAAGCAAATGCCAGAGGAATAATCTCCACGCCTCATTTTAGCCTGAATCGATCAAACTATACAGGTGAGATTATGGTATGGTCCGGCACCAGGGATCAGGATTTTAGCACACAGACGGGGCAGTGGATTGGCGATTCCTATCCTCACTCCAGGCAGGTGGTTTTTAATGAAACCCATGCAAGAGAGCAGTATGACGACTATTACCTTAATTTCCGGAAGGCATTCTTTACTACTGGTATGGAGTCATTAGAAACACTATCTTATTACCAGGACTCCAGGCAATTGAATCGGAAATAACTTCCGGATTCTTAAAACTGACTCGGAGATTAAAATATCTATTTTTGATGAGGCCCATAGTAAGACATATGCAAAAATTCATGCATTTTTTGTAATTATTAAGGCAGGTCTAATTAGATTGAATATTACTAATCTATTAATTAATTATACAAAATAATACAAAATAGAAACTTATTAATTATAAGATAATTAAGTACCTGTTAATGTCTTCTTCAGAAATCCAGATTAAAGAGATGGTAGCCCATAAATGGGACCTTGCATCCGAGACTTTTGATACTCATGCAGGACACGGGATCCAGACTCAAAAAGAAAGAGACGCCTGGAAGCGGGCTTTCTTGAAGGTTTTTCCGGGAAAAAGATTGAGAATTCTTGATGTCGGCTGCGGTACAGGAGAGTTAAGCTTACTATTTGCTGAGATGGGGCATGAGGTTGCAGGAATCGACATTTCCGGACAAATGCTGAAAATCGCAAAAGTAAAGGCTGAAGCCTTCGGGGCTGACATAACCTTTAGGGAGGGAGATGCAGAAAACCCTCCTTTTGATACATCTTCTTTTGACATTGTGTTTAGCCGTCATCTTCTCTGGACGCTCCCTAATCCAAAATCAGCCGTGGAGAACTGGAACCGAATTCTACGGAAAAATGGGAAAGTCGTGATTATCGATGGAGTATGGGACAGCGGCACCCTGGAGTCCAGGGTTCGCAGAAATGCAAGTGTCCTTTTGACTCTGCTCCTTGAAGGAAAAGACCCCCGAAAAGGACACTCTGACTATTCTGATGAACTCAAAGCCCGGCTCCCGCATTCCGGAGGAGCTCCGCTTGAAAAAGTAAAGGAGTACCTGTCTAATTCAGGATTTAAAAATATTCAGGTTTTTGACCTGAAAGAAGTAAGAGAGGCTCAGAAAGAGAAGATGCCATTAGGCGAACGGATTGTACGCAGTTATCAGTACTATCTCATCTGCGGCCGAAAATAAAATTCATTAAAAAAGATGGTGTTCCGAAATGAAAAATAAAAACTCCCCCTTGATTATATTGTTAATTATCCTGCTGACCTGCGCTATCCTGACGACTTCCGGGTGCAGCAGTACAGAAAATGGAGCGAAAGACGCAGTCTCCGGGCTGGAAGCTACCTCAGGATCAGATAGCGCTTCCCAGACGTCAGGAGGCTCTGAAAATAATACACTAGTGCTTGGAGAAATGTGGGATATAGAATCGATTAATCCCATTGATGGCGATGCTGGAACTCTGATCTGCGAAAAAGCTGCAGTAACCGAAACTCTCGTTGGTGCCAATGAAGATTTTTCCCTTAAGCCGGGGCTTGCGACCTCCTGGGAACAGCTTGATGAAGACACATGGGAATTCAATCTAAGAAATAACGTTACTTTCCATGACGGAAGCAAAATGACTGCAAACGAAGTAAAATTCACTCTGGAAAAAGTAATCTCGGAAAACCCGAAAGTTGCTTCCATGCTAAATATAGATTCTATAGAAGCAGTTGATAATTACACTATTAAAATCAAAACCAAAGAAATTAATCCAATCCTTCCTGGAATTCTCCACTACCCGGATACTGCTATAATAAGTCCTTCTTCTTATAATGAAAAAGGAGAATTCGTAAAACCTGTTGGAACAGGCCCGTATAAATTTGAATCCTTTGATGATCAGACCAGGACACTTACTGTCGTGAAAAATGAAAACTGGTGGGGAGGGAAAGTTGGACTTGATAAAATGATTATTAAAGGGATTCCCGACCCTAATACAAGGGCAATGGCAATCGAAAATGGAGAAATTGACTTTACCGTTGATGTTCCCTACAGTGAAACTGATAGGATTGACGCCCTAGATGGCATTAGCGTCGAGAAGTACAAGACTCCCAGAGTCTATAAAATTGACCTGAATCTGAAGCATGAGCCCCTTGAAGATGTCAGAGTAAGGCAGGCTATGTCCTATGCCATTAACAGGTCTGACATTGCAGAAAATGTGCTATATAATGTAGGAGAAGCTGCCGGTGGACCTTTCTTGCCAACAATGGTTTGGGCTAACAAAAGCTTGAAACCCTACAGTCAGAACCTTGAGAAAGCTGATGAGCTCCTGACAGCTGCAGGCTGGGTGGATACTGATGGGGACGGGATAAGGGATAAGGACGGAAAACCCCTCAAGCTCAACCTGATGACTTATGCTGCAAGGCCTGGACTTCCACCAATGGCTGAAGCTATAGCTGCCCAACTGAAAGAAGCAGGTATAGATGCCGAAACCGAAGTGCTGGAAATGGGGTCAATAGATGACAGAAGAGAAAAGGGCAACTGGGACATCTACCTCGCCGCTTACAATATTGCAATGGTCCCTGATCCGGAATATATTCTTACGAACTGGTACATGACAAATGGCACTGATAATGGACCTGGATATTCCAATCCGAAAGTAGATGCTCTGATAAAGGAAGCCAGAAAAATCACGGACCTGAATGAACGTTATAAAAAGTTCAATGAGGTAGAATCTATCGTTTATGATGAACAGCCCATGATCATAGTGGCTTACTATGGCTGTGCAATCGTGAAGAAAGATTATGTAAAAGGATATGTTTTCGACCCGACAGCCCACGACTACCGCATAAATGCGGGCATGTATTTGGAAAATAAAAGCTGAAGGGATTTTCAGGGAAGGGTCTATTTTTTAGACTCTACCCCCTGGATCCATATTCACTCAAAGTAATACGGATAGATAGGTTTCCTTGCCTTCTGTCCGGGTTGAGGAAAAAACATGAAATATTTCATAAAAAGGGTAGGTTTCATGGCACTTACGCTTTTTGCGGTTTGTGCTTTGACCTTTTTCCTTATGAACGTAATTCCGGGAGGTACGGCTGAGTTAGTCCTCAAACACACATTCGTGGGCCTGGAAGAAAGCGTAACAGATGAACAGCTTAACCAGATTTCAGATAGATATGACCTGGATGACCCCCTTTACCTGCAGTTTTTCAGTTGGATTAAAGAAGCAGTATTGAAAGGGGACATCGGAACCTCCTATGTTTTCAAAAAGCCAGTCCTTTATCTTCTGGCTTTACGCCTTCCAGCAACTATCCAGCTCGCAGCGGTGAGTATGTTAATTGCAATACTTGCAGGAGTAAGCCTGGGAATTTACTCAGCCCTCAGGGAAAACAAGATTTCGGATCACATTCTTAGGATTGTGACTCTCTTTGGAGTTTCAATGCCCGGTTTCTGGGTAGCCCTGCTTCTTATCCTGATATTTTCCCTGAAGCTGAAACTCGTGCCTGTGACAGGTTACGGGAGCCTGGAAAATCTGCTTTTGCCCGCAGCAGCTCTTTCTCTTCATTCCGTTGCTGCGGTTATGAGGGTCACAAGGACAAGCATGCTTGAGACCCTGGGACAGGAATATATCAGGTTTGCAAAAGCCAAAGGGCTTCCTTTATGGAAAATCGTAAGCAGGCATGCCCTTAAAAATGCCATGCTTCCTGTTATCACAGTTATTGGTTTTCAGATGGGGAGCTTGCTTGGAGGGACCGTTGTGATTGAAAAGATCTTTGCCTGGCCAGGGATAGGAAGCCTGCTTGTGGACTCGATTTCTGCCAGGGATTTGCCTGTGGTCCAGGGCTGTGTGCTTGCGATCGTTACGATGTTCCTCTTTGTGCATTTCTTTGTGGATATTCTCTATACGCATCTGGACCCACGGATAAGGTACGGCTGATACTATGGACAATGTATTTGCTAATAAGTTAAGAAAAAAGAGTTTCTCGCTTCCGGAAGCTTATGGAAGTCAATTTGCAAGAAGATTTTTTCAAAGAAAAGATATGCTTTTTGCACTGGCAGCCCTCTTGCTTTTTGCCGGTCTTGCCATTTTTGCTCCCCTGCTTTCCCCTTACGACCCCAATGCAATTGACCTGAAGAACAAGAATCTGAGCCCTTCAGAGGAGCACATCCTGGGTACCGATTACCTCGGAAGGGACCTCCTGAGCCGAATTCTGATAGGAGCCAGGACTTCCCTTTCAATTGCTTCAGGAGTGGTGTTGATTTCCCTGTTTCTGGGAACTGCAGCGGGCTGTGCAGCAGGCTATTATGGAGGCTTTGTGGATGAAAGTATCTCCAGGGTTATAGATATTTTCCTGTCTTTTCCAGGGGTCATCTTTGCCCTCACCATTATGGGGACGCTCGGGACCGGAGTTTTCAACCTGATGCTTGCCCTCTCTATAGTCCAGTGGGCAAAGTACGCCAGGATGATGCGGGGGCAGGTCCTTTCTATTAAAAAACAGGAGTTTGTCCTTTCCGCTATAACGGGCGGGGCCGGAGATTTTTACATAATCCGCAAGCATATTGTGCCCAATGCCATAGCCACTCTTCTAGTGCTGGCCACAATAGATTTCGGGCATGTAATTCTCTCTATTGCTACACTGAGTTTCCTCGGAATAGGGCTGCCTGCCGATGTGCCTGAATGGGGAGCAATGCTTTCCGCAGGAAAGGAATTCATGAGGACAGCTCCTTACCAGACGATTTTTCCAGGGCTTGCCATAACCTTGATTGTGGTCATTTTCAGCATTCTTGGGGACGGTATGAGAGATATCCTTGACCCGAACCACGATGGGGGCGAAATTGATTGAGCCTGCTTGAAATAAGAGACCTTTCGGTTGAGTTTCCTGCAGGGGAGAACACTGTAAAAGCAGTTTCTCACGTTTTCTTTGAGATCAGGGAAGGAGAGACTTTTGGGATAATTGGAGAAAGCGGGTCAGGGAAATCTGTTATCGGTCTTTCCCTGCTGAGGCTTCTTCCGGCAAATGCGATTGTTTCAGGAACAGTGTTTTTTCATGGACAGGACCTTTTTTCTCTTAGACCTTCAGAACTCAGGAAAATCCGGGGGAAACGCATTTCCCTCATGCCTCAGAACCCTGCTGGAGCCCTAAACCCTGTCCTGAAAAACCGGCTTCAGATAGAGGAGGTTTTCGAAGAAAGAGGGGTTGACAAAAAGGAGGGAATGAAAAAGTCGCTGAGGCTTATGAAAAAACTTCTTTTGAGAGACCCCGAAAAACTTTGCGGTCTCTATCCCCACCAGCTGTCTGGAGGCATGAGGCAACGGTTGATCGCTTGCATGTCTCTTTCTTTTGAGCCTGAACTTGTGATTGCGGATGAACCTACAAAAGGGCTGGACCCCGAGGCAAAGGAAGGAGCAGTGGAGCTTTTTACTAAAATAAAAAAAGAGTATGGGAAGACAATGCTCCTGATCACCCATGACCTCGATATGGCTCTTGAGGTTTGCGACCGGATAGCTGTGATGTATGCAGGAGAGATTGTGGAACTGGATGAGGCCTCAAAAGTGTTGAGCACACCTTTGCATCCCTATACAAAAGGGCTTATCCGGGCTCAACCGAGAAACGGGCTTGTTCCCCTGAGCGGGCAGAGCCCAAGCAGGATAAGCCTTCCTGAGGGCTGCTTTTTCCATGAGAGGTGCAGGTACTCGAGTATTGAGTGTTTCAGAAAACACCCTGAAATGAAAAAACATAACGGAGGATGGATCAGGTGTCACTTCCAGTCCTTGCAGTAGACGAACTGGCAATGAGCTTTGGGACTCTGGAGGTGTTCCGAAACGTCAGTTTTTCAGTATATCGCGGAGAAACCCTGGGACTTTTCGGAAAAAGCGGGTCAGGAAAAACTACTATTGGCAAATGTATTGTAGGGCTTGAAAGACCCACGGGAGGAGAAATCCGGGTTCAGGGAGCGAATATACTGAACATGGGAAAAAAAGAGTTTCGGAAACTGCGCCCTAAAATCCAGATGATTTTCCAGCACCCTGAGACTTCTCTTGACCCCCGTATGAAAGCCTTTGAGAACCTAATAGAGCCCCTTAAACTCCATTCCGGGCTGAAGCAAGATGCCCTCCTGAAGCGTGGGGAGGAACTGGCAGAGCTTACAGGGCTGCGCCCTGAACACCTTGCTCGTTATCCGGTTCAGCTCAGCGGAGGGGAGATCCAGAGGATAGTGCTTGCAAGGATCATGGCTTTATCTCCTGATTTTATCGTTGCTGACGAGCCAACTTCTATGCTTGATGTTTCAGTGCAGGCACAGATTCTGCGCCTTATGCAGAAGCTTCAGAGGGAGACAGACGTTTCCTACCTGCTGATCTCGCATGACCTTGAGGTGTTAAGGAAGGTCTGCCACAGGATTGCCTATCTCGATAACGGGACCATTACCTCAATTGAAAATATTAAGAGAGTTGCTAAAATATGACCATTCAGGAAAACCAGATCAAACAGAACATTGCCCGCATATGGGATGTTTCATCCGAGACCTATGACAGCAATGAAGGGCATGGGATTAAGAGTGAAGCTGAAAGAGAAGCCTGGAAAAATGTATTTAAAAGCCTGCTTCCTCCAGGCAGGCTGAAGGTGCTTGACGTAGGCTGCGGGACCTGCGAAATTGGGCTGCTGTTTGCTGAAATGGGACATCATGTTACAGGCCTTGACCTTTCAAAAAAAATGCTTGCAAAAGCCAGGGAAAAGGCTTCCAGAAGAGGGTTTGACAGTGTTTTCAAAAAAGGGGATGCTGAGGCTCCTCCTTTTAAGGCAGGATCATTTGATGTAGTTGTCAACCGCCACCTCCTCTGGACCCTTCCGCACCCTGATACTGCGGTCCAGAACTGGAAAAAAGTGCTCGTGGAAGGAGGAAAGCTTATTGTTGTTGATGGAGTCTGGAATGACGGTTCAATCGAAACAAACGCAAGGAGACTTGTAAGTGACTTCTGCACTTTGCTTGTTGAAAAAAGGAATCCCAGAAAAGGACATTACTCCAGAGAGATAGACAGTGAACTTCCAAACAGGCATGGAGTCTCTCCTGAAAAAATGCTTGAATATTTCAGGGCTGCGGGATTCAAAAATATAAAAGACATCAACCTGAAAGATATCATGGATCTTCAGAGAGAGAACATGCCGTTCAGGAAACGGATAGCCTATGACTACAAATATCATTTAATCTATGGTGAAAAATAAAACTGAAGGAAATGTGGAAATAAAACTGAAGGAAATGTGGAAATAAAACTGAAGGAAGTGTGGAAATAAAACTGAAGGAAGTGTGAAAATAAAACTGAAGGAAATGTGAAAATAAAACTGAAGGAAATGTGGAAATAAAATGAAAACAGGATTATAGGCAGGAGTCGATATTCATAGGCTCTTTAAAGTGAGAAACAAAGAGACCAGTATCGGAGGGAATAGATGGGCGTAAAGGAAGAAGTTTACGAACAGATTCTTGAAATACTTAAAGATGCAAAATTTCCCATAAATACGATGGATGAGTTGATTGCTGCCTTGCCTGAAGGGCTTGACACCACAGGCATAATCGGTGGTGTTGAAGTTACTGCAAGAGAGGCGGAAGGCCTGATTACTGAAAAAGATTTTCCGTTGAAAGATGCAAAATATGTGGCAGATCTACTGATTGAAAGAGCCGGACTGTAACTTGACTTCGTCAGATTCGAATAGGCAAACAGAGATAGTGAGAACAAAGTTTCTAGGAAAAAACTCAGTTTTTCCAAATCCGGGACAAATGGGTAGATCCCAGATATAGTTTTAATAATATGTACATAACAGGGACTGAAACAGAAAAAGGTGAATTTATTTATAATAAAAGAGCTTATATTTAATAAGGAATTACGCACCTGAACTGAGAAATCAATAGCATGAAACATTAAAATGTCTGAATTAAATATTCCTGACAGATCAATGTGTGCTTTTATTTGTTCCTCAAGCGCGTAAATCCTGTAAGGAAATTACCTGGCAGTGTCGCAAGTTTGCTGTAAATTCAAATTAAGTTTTTGTACGCTATGGATGAAATTTATCTGCACGTATCAAATCTTCTATCCAACAACTTCTAGAAACTTATGATTTTACAGAAAATTGGCACACTGTCTTTTATAGCCACCTTTTGTATTTTTATTTTACCTTTTATATTTTTATTTTTATAGCTAGTTCTTAATGCTTTTATTTCTTATATTTTTGTTCCAGAACCGTGTAGTTCTTTAAACAGTTATTGTATTTGGTTTCCCATGCTTTATATTTGCTTAGACATTTGTTATATTTGGTTAAAAATTTGTTATAGTTCTTGAGCCAGTTCTGGTACTCTTTGTCAGTTTTATTTTTCTTGCTCAATTTCTTCTTCTGTGCTTCAAGCTTCTGTTTTTCTTTTTCGCACTGAGCTTTCTCTTTTAATATTACTATTTTTTCTTTTTCCAATTTAGCCTTCTCTGTATCTAACTTTGCCTTCTCTACTTTATATGTATCATTTGATCCTGCACTTACTGATGCAACTGTCAATGACATTACAAAAAAGACCAGTGTAAACATACACATGAGCTTTTTTATTCCGTCAAATGTTTTTTTTCCCATAGTAATAATCCTCTTTTTGTTTTTAATTTAATACCTTTAATATAATTTGTCACGATTTTGTTTTTATTTACAAGGGCCTCATGCATATGAGGTTCAGAATAAATCACGAATGAATCTGTCATACTTTGATTTGAATGGTTTACAGATTCCTGCTATTGATTTCTCAGTTCAATAGCATAAGCCCTATTGTTTTATTGTCTTCTAATTCTTTTGCCAACCGTCAACGGTTGACTTGTCTTGAATTAGCTGACAAAAATATAAAAATACTTACATCGATTGAGAAATTATATAACTTATATTTAAAAAAGAAGCTTTATATAATATTTAATTTCAGATATACCCTTTAATAACAGGATTAAATCATTTCTGAATCCTCATAAACCATATATTTAAAAGAAAACAGAAAATTTTCCGAGATTCCAATTTTAGCCTTCATAATGTTTTACAATAGCCTCTTTGTTCAGCAATAGCATTGCTGCTTTTGTGTCAATAACCTTAAGAATAATTTCAAAATATACCTTGAAGCCGTGATTATCTTAGGTGTCACTTTTCCAATTGACACTTACTTTAACACTGGAAACAATAGATTCTTCAGGGCTGTCCTGCCCTCAGAGAACAAGCCTTTCCCTTACATTCCATGAGCCGTCGTCATCAACTGACTTTCTATATATGTCTTCAAAAACAACCTTTTTCATGTTATTTTTTTGGGAGATTATTCGAAAATTTGCAGTTAATTTGCAGTTATTATCTCAACCGAAAATTAGGAAAATGGCTGCTGGAAATTTTCACTAAAGACAAAAGACCAAAAACGTTGGAAAATTTCAAAAATACATGTTTGAGTAGCTAGGAAAGTTATGTTTCATATCCGGAAAATAGTATGAAACTTTACTGATTTTGAGAGTAAAATTGGTTTTTGGATGATCTCATAATTAATTTTGCAGGTATCAAAAACTGCAGGAAACAAGGTTGAAAAGTAGAGAAATAGCAATTTGGAAAGTAGAGAAATAGCAATTTGAAAAGTAGAGAAATAGCAATTTGAAAAGTAGAGAAATAGCAATATTTTAAGTCCAAATATTGCTGCCCGGTAAAGATTTTATGCTTTTAATTTGAGGGTAAAATCAAACGTGGTCTTCAGTGTAATAACACTTAATTAGAGAACTGATGTTTTAATGCTTATTGGTTTATTAGCTATATTGCTGTTTATTCGAGAATTAAACATGGCTTATAGAATCTAAAAAACGGTTCTTAAGTCCTATAAGCCATGTCCAAATTTACCATATATCTTTAGTAAAGAGTGTATCCAGTTTTTTATCGATCTTGTAACTCAAGATATTTATAGCCTGGTCTTTGGTACAGACTTGGTTACTGTTTTCTTGACTGGTTTAACTACCTTTTTGGTTACTGTTTTCTTGACTGGTTTAACTACTTTCTTAGTTACTGGTTTCTGGACTGGTTTGATTACTTTCTTGCTAACCTGTTTGTTATGATCTTCGTGCACTACACAATTTCCATTGTTATCTGCATGTGCACTTACTGCTCCAGCTGTTACTGTAGCCAGAAAACAGACTGCTAGTAGAATTGCTAATACCTTTTTTATTTTTTGTAACATTTTTTAGCCTCTATAAATTTCGATAAATTTCCATTTTTCAACTGGTTGTTTATATATTCTATATAAACGGTTGTAGTTTTATCGAAATTTTCTGTTGATCAGTTTAGGACTATGCAGTTGAAGTGATAGAGTAAATACAGCCACCTTTTGTTAGTTCAATTGCATAAGTCCTATTTTGACCAACATAGTGCCATTGACTTTGTGTCAACAGCTCCTAAATCGGCTAAATAAAATATAACCATACTTGTGTATGTAAAGCTTTATAGAAATCGTATTTTTAAACACACTTTATTTAATATTTAATCTCAAAAAAATATAATAATTATGTGTTTAATACTTATTAGGGGTAATTAAGGAGTTATATATTAAAAACAATTATGTTTAGCTTTCATTTCCCAATTTATAAAATTTAGCCCATATATTTCCTGAAAATTTCTATAATTACCTATTGTTCTTTCTCTTTAATTATAATTTTATTGTTTATCTTGAAAATAAAAGCTTATAATAAATCATTTAATGAAAATATCTTATATTTACTTATTATAATCTTATTATAAGCTCTTATATAGATTTTTTTTCTTTTAATTTATCTTTTTAATCCTTAATTCTCTTTTTTTAGCTATCTAACAAGTGTTTCTTTTATACTAAATATTAAGGTTATCGGCAGTAACCCGGAGATTTCTACCACCTATGGAATTATAAAGTTCAGAAACGGCTTTCATAAAAGTCAAGTCAATCGACTAAAAATCCAATATTCGGTAAGGAAACTACTTAAAATTAAAAAGAGATTTTCTAAAAGATGAGACTTTTTTCTTTCAATTTTAGTCTTATGCTTGTTTTACAACAGCTTGATATTCAGCAATGACTTTATTGCTTTTAATGTCAATAACCTTTAGGGTAACTTCAGAGCCTGCTTTAAAGCCGTAATTGTCAGAAGTATTACTGTCCCCATCTACACTAACTTTTACGCTGGATTTAGCAGTCCCGTTTGCACTGTCCTGCCCGCAAAGAACAAGCTTTTCCCCAACATTCCATGAGCCGTCATTAATAACTGCACCGTTTCTGTCCATATATGTGCCGTTTTTCTCTTTGGAGCCCAGATTCTGGTACAGAACTTCCGTATTTCCTTTGATAGAAGTCCCCCCGTTTGCAACAATGCCCTTGTAGGAATTCCCATATCCTGAAATTCTTATTGCAATAGTATTAAATGGAAGAGAATCTCCTCCTGCATGCACAAGCACAATTCTATTTTCTACAAGCTTAGTTATTTTCTCATCCTTTGAATCTACGTCATACAGTCCTCCTTCGCACGATTCAAGTGAAATCTTTGCCATCAGCGGTTGAGTGCTTTTGCCTTCATTGGCAATATTGGAAAAACTGATAGCAGCCACACCTGCAAGTGCGACCAGAACCATCAACATAAGGAGGGAGCCTATAATCGGAGTTACGGCTTCGGATGGTGATTTAAATGAAAAGAAATCTTTAGCTCGTATTTTTCCCCAGGCTTTCATCAATAAGGAAATACGGCAAACTGTCATAAATAATTTATCAACTTCAAAAAGAGTTATTATTCATGAATAAATCTGGAGGGAAAATATCCTTCCAGATCATTTCCTTTTTCGTTGTTTCCTCTCATATTCTTTTTCTAGATCAAGAATTCCTCTAACAGCCTCAAGTTTCTTTTTACTTCTGGAATAATGTAAAAGTACAAGGCCAACTCCGAAGAGCAGGGCTATAATTGCGGCTGAGAATAGTAGGGGGGCTGACTGGGTATAGTATTTCACCTGAATGGTTTCTTCTCGGTCTCCCGTCTTCGAGGAAGTCCACAGGAGAGTTTGCCTTCCGTTTTCATCATAAGTTACACTCGAAGGTTCAGGCCTTGCTATCCCGAATACCCTGTTGCCAGTAACATATCCTTCTGGAAGTACCACGCGAACGAATTCGGAATCGTGTTTAACAAATGCAAAACTCTGCTCTCCCGAATTCTCAAGCGTATATGCGATAAAACCTGTAACAGGCTCCTTAAACTCCAGGTTTATAACTTTCACACCCTGGATTACTTCCTGAGTCAGAGTATAATTAATAGCCGAAGTTTCATTTCTACTGGAAAGTTCTTCAAATGTTTTCGGGTTCGCTTCGGTCTCGTTTGCCGGGCCCACAAGCTGTACGAAATTTTGAATAGGACTCTCCTCTGAACTGCCGCCCAGGACGTCGGGAGGATATATTTCGAGCTTGCTGGTATTTACCACCATATGGACAACCTGTACTTTTGTAGCATTTTCCAGCAGGTAGTATGTAGTGGTATTTGCAAGCGTCTGATTGCTCGACTCATTTTGAAAAACTTCAAATTCATAACTAGAGACATTACCAGGCTTATCTATGACAATTTCCTTTTTTTGCTCCATACAGCCCGATACAAAGACCACCATCAGGGCAAGGAGTATAAACACTATTTTCGTTCTCATTTTCACAGACAAATTCTCCCTTGAGCTTAAAGTGGTCTCTTATCATCCACGGCAATTTTCCTCGCTTTTGAGGTAAAGCCTTTACAGGATCTGGAACAGGTTAACATTACCTTATGTTCTCTCTTCTTAATAAACAACACGGATAGACATCTCTAAGAAGTATGACATAAAGATCACTTATCATATAAAAGGAGTAGGCTTGACAGGTAACAAAACTCAGATATTGAACTCTCCAAAATGATTCGGGAACTTATCTTTTAATTCTCTTCACTTTCACCATTAATTCTCTTCACTTTCACCATTAATAGTAGCCATAATCTCCTTAAAACTCGCTAAGGAAGCTTCCATATTCTCTATTATTTCATTTGCAAGAATATCCGGGTCCGGAAGGTTGTCCAGATCTGCAAGGCTTTTGTCCTTGAGCCAAAAGATATCCAGATTTGTTTTGTCTCTTGCTATGATTTCTTCATAGCTGAATTTCCTGAACCTGCCTTCTGGAGATCCTTCTGGAGATTCTTCACTCCAGGTTTCTTTACGGCTGTGGCGATTTTTGGGATTGTAGCACTGAATGAAGTCTTCAAGATCCGAATATTTCATCGGGTTCTTTTTCAATGTGTGGTGCACATTTGTACGGTAATCATAGATCCAGACTTCTTTTGTCCAGGGCTCTTTAGATGCAGGTTTTGCTTCAAAGAAAAGCACGTTTGCCTTTACGCCATTCGCATAAAAAATCCCTGTTGGCAGACGCAGGATTGTATGCAGGTCAGTGGTTTCAAGAAGCTTTTTGCGGATAGTCTCTCCTGCTCCTCCTTCGAACAGGACATTGTCAGGGAGAACCACTGTTGCCTGCCCGCCGGTTTTAAGGATAGTATGGATGTGCTGTAAAAAGTTTAGCTGCTTGTTGCTTGTGGTTGTCCAGAAGTCCTGTCGGTTGTAAGTGAGTTCTTCTTTTTCCTGCTCGCCTTCTTCGTTCGTGAAGGTCATGCTGCTCTTTTTTCCAAACGGCGGGTTTGTGAGGATGTAATCGTAACGATAACCGGGATCGGCAATAAGAGCATCGGAATTTGAGATCATGGGTTCGCCGTCGATTTCCCCTATGTTGTGAAGGAACATGTTCATCAAGGCAAGCCTCCGGGTTCCGGCAACGATTTCGTTCCCGCCAAAGGTTTTGTTTTTCAGGAAGCGGCTCTGTTCTTTGTCCAGCCGGTAGTGTGAGGTAAGAAAATCATAGGCTGCTAAAAAGAACCCGCCTGTGCCGCAGCAGGGATCTCCGATTGTTTTCAGGGGCTCAGGCCGGAGGCACTGGACCATGACCTTAATTAGCGGCCTGGGGGTGAAATACTGGCCGGCTCCGCTTTTTGTATCCTCGGCGTTCTTTTGCAGGAGCCCTTCGTAGATTTCTCCTTTTGTGTCCACACCCATCATGACCCAGCTTTCTTTGTCGATCATGTCAATGATCTTGTACAGCATGGCAGGGTCGCTGACCTTGTTCTGGGCTTTGAGGAAAATCTGCCCGAGCATCCCTGGTTTTTGACCAAGTTCTTCCAGCAGTTCCCTGTAGCGAGTATCGAGTTCGGCTCCACGTTGCTGTTTCAGTTTGTCCCAGGTATATTCCTCAGGGATGCCGATATTTCTGTTGTACGGTGGCTTACTGAATTCTTCAGCCATTTTCAGAAATATGAGATAAGTCAACTGTTCCAGATAATCGCCATAGCTCACACCCCCGTCCCGCAGGACGTTGCAGAAGCTCCAGACTTTGGAAACGATGGATGAGGTATTTTCAGACATGGTTTGGATCCTTTAGATGAGAGTAATTTTCAGTTTAAAACTTAATTATTAACGTTTACTTGTCAATTTGCTCGAAAGCTTCCAGGGTAGCTTGTTGAATTAGTCTTTTGTCGTCTTGAATGATACTTTTTAGTTGTTCAGTTGCCTGCTTCTCTTTTTTTACATTTCCTACCTTTTCAGCCTTTATTCTTTCCAGCAAAACTTCAGCTGGCTCCCAATCCTCTGCCCCTCGAACCTCTGCCAGTTCTCTTTCATTAAGCAACTTCCCCTCAAACGCTTTTTTCAAAATGCTCTGCCGCAGTGCTTCGGCTTTTTCCAGATTCGTTTCAATGTCCTGCTCTATCTTATCGCAGACTGAAAGGCGGGTTTCGATTTCCTGAACGATGGCTTGTTGTTCGGGAAGAGAACAAATGGGTATTTTTATTTGCTTTATTCTATCCTGACCAATATTCCTCATTGACTCTTGATTACCCGTTGCTAATGACTCTATTTCTTTTCTACCAAAAACAGAACGCAGATAATACAAAGAATAAAAATTATTATGATTTTGTAAAAAGTCTATCTTGAGAATTTTATCGCTTAACATTAAGCGTTTATTTATAGACTTTACAATAACACAAGCTCCCACTAATTCAATTGTGTTAGCTCGACTGAATAGAAAATCATTTTTGTGAATAATGTAATCAGCATTAAAAGCTTCTTCACTAAAACACGTTTTACTTTCGTTTTCGTTAAATTCTCCCCATGAAACTGAGCTTACTTTTACAATTCCAAGTTCACTTGATTTAGGAGGTCTTTCGTCACACTTTATGCTTTTTCCAGCTTGAATATTATCAATTACCTCTCCCAATACTGCCCATATCCACCTTGAGGGTAGTTTAGGTAACTCCGCCAACTCAATATCAGTAAGAGATTTTATTTTGTTCGTTTTTTTGCCGGATATTTTTGTATCTTCTTCTCTGTCTTTCTTTATTTGTTCCAGCAAATCCCCCGCATCCGGCAAATCTGTTTGCTGCTCCCGCCATTTTTTGGTAAGTTCACCTTCAAATGCTTTCTTCAGCACCGCCTGCCGATAAACTTTGAGCTGTTCCTGTGCCAGTTTAAGATTGGAAATTCCATTGTCCAGTTCGCTGAAGAGTTGTTCGATTTTAGAGACTATGGCGCGTTGTTCAGGGAGTGGAGCTAAAGGAAATGGACACTCTTGCAGATATTTCGTTGAGACCCTTGGTAAATTTACACCACTTGAGTTCTGGGTCATATCATTGACAAACTTATATGACAAAAAAAAGTATTTTGAGTAATTGAGATTTAAAGAAGGAGTTGATTCAAAAACAAGGATATCTGTAGAACATACTCCATCTTCATTAGCTAAATACACTTTATTCAAATAAGGTCTAAGTTTTCCGTAAAGAAGGTCTCCCTTCTTAAAACTATTTTTTACAGTATTAATCACATCAACCTTAACATCTTCTGTCAAAGTTCCTTGGTCTTTATTTATGTGCTCTAAACCAACATAGAATAAAGATTCTCCAGATCCCTTGTACTTATCCGATTTTAAAATGTGAATTTCACCCAATCGTACCCATTTCCACTCCATAGGTAACGGTGGCAATTCAGCTATTTCGGCTTCAGTTAAAGATTTAATCGTTTTCATCTTAATCAGTCAAAGCCTCTTTAAATTTGTTAATAGTATCGTTCAGGAACAGGATATTTTTCTCCGAACTTTACTCCGTACTTTTCTCCGAACCTTTTATTATCAATTTTGAAGTACTTTTAAGATGTCAGTTGATTAAATAATTGTCTACTTGTGTCTTTGGATGTAATCAAAACTTAGGCTCTGTAGAAAGCTTCTCTAAAATAGCTTCAAGAGGCTGAAAATAAACAAACAAAAATATATAATGTAGTTCATTCTAAATTAATGAAGACTTCTTATTTCAGAGGATTTCTACAAAACCCATTGAAATTGACCGGGGATGATTGGGATTGCGAATATTACTACTTATTCTGACAGTCTTTATTATTTTTAGTGGATGCGTTGAAGAAAATAATCTCACTCAATCAAATGAGTCAGCATATCAAGATATAACACCAGAAAATCTATCATCAACAACCCTGTCATCCGAAGAAGAAAATATCCCCAAAATCGAAGTAACATCCTTTTCAAGCATTTATATGCACGATAATTCAGAAAATGTATTAAGTTACCTGTTTAGCTGGGATAATGTTCCGGGTAACGAAAGTAATAATCTCAGCAAATACCTCAAGAATGATCTGAAAATTGATTGGATAAGTAACGCGCAAATCGTTAAAACCAATGACAATAATACTATCCGTGTTTCTACTTTCAACAATTCTCTGGAGTTAAAGTTTTCAGACGATAAAAATACGGTTTTAATAACTCCTAATAACATTCAATTAAAAGTAAAAGAGGAAAATGGTAAGCTTTGCATATACAGAGTTAAAGAATACCGTGGTTCAAGTGATCCCGCAGAAATCAAGCTCGGATATAATCTCAATGAAAAGTATTACGCGGTATATGACCTTTCAATAAAGAATAACGGTTCAAATGACCTCGATTTTAAATTAAACGAACTTCATGTACGTGATGGAAATCGTACATTTAATACTACAAATCTGGACCCTTACGGTTTTTATGAGAGATCACATCTGGAGGTGCTTTCAAGCCTCAAAGAAGAAAATAAAATTGAAAATATAATTCTGTCTCCCGGACAAACTATAAACGGATCTGTGGTTTTTCAGGTTAATTCGCTGTACAATGAATCATTTTTACTGATGTATAACGAAACTCCTGTTTCCTCAGCCTCTTTAAAAAAAAATATTGAAGCTTTAAGAGTTGCCGAACGCTTCAATTACTCAACGGTGTTTGGCATACCGCCTTATTCTGAAGACCCTTCTGAATTTTATAGTGAAGGGACTCCGTTATTTTGCAGCTGGGTAAACAGAAGTGTATTTGAATTTTTCAATAAGGCAGATCCGGAGAACGTGATGAAACCTTCTCCCTACTCTTTCGATGAAATAAGCTGGACCAAAATTGTCTATGCATTGGAAGTCAAACCTGAAAGAAACATAACAACGCTTCCAGTAAAAAATAGGGACTCACATACGTACAGTCTTCTTGTTGTTGATGATGCCGGAGAGGAACTAATTAACACACACGAGATTGAAAAAATAGCATTTCTAAGAAATGGAACCTATCAGCACTATTCCAGAAATTCTCAAGATGTCCCACAGATGAATTTAACTAACCACACATTCGTTAGAACTTCATTTGAACGTACTTATGGAACTCCTATGAATGTTTACGTTTCGATTAATAACCAGAATCTTATACTGGACGATGACCTGAATGCAATTCTGGTAAGATATAGTGACGGAGGTTACCATTTCGTTTAATATCAGGATTTTATACTGCATTATTTTTTATGGATGCGTTGAAGAAAATAATGGCACTCGATAAAATAAGTCAGTATATCAGTGACCAGTATTCTGTTCACTTTGTTTCAAAACAGTATCATGATGTTGCTTGTTAAACATCAGGAATGAAAAGCTGAGAAAAGCAGTAAAAAAAGAGAAAACGATATCTATACGCTTTAGCGTTGATTAAAAGAGTTAGTAAGGGATTCACAAGGTTTGACATGCATCAATGAAGTAGATTTCTGGATCGGTTTTTAAGCCGTCCTGAATTTGCTTCATCTGATAGCTTACGCGTCAATGAAGTTTGTTACGGGATCAGGTTTTAATCTGTCCTGAATGTGCTCCATCTCGCAGTTTACACGTCAATGAAGTTTATTACGGGATCAGGTTTCAATCTGTCCTTAATTTGCTCCATCTCGCAGTTTACGCCCCAACGAAGTAGATTTCTGGATCGGTATTCAAGCCGTCCTTAATTTGCTCCATCTTGAAGCTTACGCGTCAATGAAGTTTGTTACGGGATCAGGTTTTAATCTGTCCTTAATTTGCTCCATTTTTCAGCTTTACGCGTCAATGAAGTTTATTATGGGTCAGGTTTCAATCTGTCCTTAATTTGCTCCATCTCGCAGTTTAAGCATCAATGAAGTAGATTTCTGGATCGGTATTCAAGCCGTCCTTAATTTGCTCCATCTTGAAGCTCACGCGTCAATGAAGTTTATTACGGGTCAGGTTTTAATCTGTCCTTAATTTGCTCCATTTTACAGCTTACTACCTTGTGAACAATATATACTATGTAAGTAATTGTATAAAATACTATCGGTTATATTACTCAGAGTAATTTAACAGGTTCACTTTTTGCCAATTCTGCCTTGTGAATCACCAGTCATATACTCCATAAATATCGGACTCGATTACATGTAAGTTAGAACTGAAGAGCTGAATGGCCATCCTGACAACTATTTCCCCACAGTTTTCTCCGAACTTTTCTCCGAACTTTTCTCCGAACTTTTCTCCGAACCTTTCACCTAAAATATTCATCTCTTCCATTATCTTCACGCCGCCAGTGCCTCGTTCAATTCGCTGATAACCAGATTCATTTCGTCCCCGAAAAGCTGGTACATTCTGCCTCGCCCGCCAAGAGCATCAAAGGGAGTGTAATCAAGGTCATCGATTTCCAGATGGAAGCTGGTTGCAACATAATCTTTAATCATGCGAAGCCAGTTCATCTGGTCTTCGTTGAATTTCAGGGTTCCTGCCTGTTTTTTAAATACCCAGTCCTGAAAATTCCGGCTCACTGTCTGGTCGTAGGCCGTCAGCACAGGGTCGATTTCGGTTATCCTGCGGATCAGAGAAACCAGAGCAGTCAATTCGTTTTTCGGGGAATTCCCATTCACCTTTTCCAGCTGCTCATAAGCCTGCCAGACCCTTAAAGGAGCAAATTGGGGCTTTTCCAGCTTTAGTTTCTCCATCACTTCTTTTAACATCGCATAGGTAACTTCCCTGCGCCTGTAGGGCTGGTTATAGAAAATCCTCAGGGCTGTAAGCTCGTCTTTATTAGCTTCCATATACGCCTTAAAATCTTTAACCAGCTCATCTGCCCTTACCACTGCGTCTTTATCCCAGCCGGCTCTGTTAACGGTGTCAAGGTTCACAGTATCAATAATCTGCTCATGGACTCTGCGGACATTTTCAATATATTCATTCAGCTCGCCGGAGAAAGTTGATCTGGCAATATCAATCAGTTTCTCCTGCGCTTTTTTCCTTGCATCAGCCTCTAAAATCTCCGGCTGGAGTTGTTTAATCTCAGAAGCTTTGAGCTCAATGATGTCAGGATTGTATGCATTGAGCAAGTCCTTAACAGTCTGATTGATCGTTTTTCCGTTCGCTTTCTCCGCAAAAGTAGCTCTTTCGTCTTCTATTATCTGCCTGTCCAGCCTTGCAAGTCGAGAAGCCAGAGAAACATAAAGGTCTTCATCCTGAGCCCCAAAAGTTACTGCTGCCAGCAGGTCTTTCAGAGATGTGCTTTTCTGGCGTTCCAGAGGTCGGCTGTCGGTTTTCATGGTCTTTGTAACGCCCACCGCGTCCACAATTACAAAATGAGTCTTGGATGAAATTGCAGAAGGTGTCACTTTTTTCAGATCATCATAGTCCAGAGTTCGTGTACCTCGGCCCTTCATCTGCTCAAAATAATTCTTGCTTTTTACATCCCTCATAAAGAGCAGGCATTCCAGCGGCTTGATATCCGTGCCCGTAGCAATCATGTCTACTGTGACCGCTATTCTGGGATTGTACTCATTGCGAAAAGCTGACAATACCGATTTAGGGTCTTCTTCGGCCTTGTAGGTCACTTTTTTGCAAAAGGCATTGCCTTCTCCGAACTCTTCCCGCACTATATTGATAATATCATCGGCATGGCTGTCGTTCTTGGCAAAAATCAGGGTTTTAGGAACTTCCTTTCTGCCAGGGAAGATTTCAGGTAACTTTTCCTTAAATGTTCGTATCACACGTCGTATCTGGTTGAGGTTAACCACATCTCGGTCTAAGTTTTTGGAAGTATAGGTGAAATCTTCATCCAGCTGTTCCCAGCGTTTTTTACGGGTAAGCTTCTCCCGTTTGTCCACAAACTCCTGCGCATTTATTTTTGACCCGTTTTTGGTAATTTCAGTCTCGATGGTATACACGTCATAACCCACATTCACGCCGTCTGCCACTGCGTCTTCATGACTGTACTCACTTACTAAGTTCTCATTGAAAAAAGCAAAAGTGCGCTTGTCCGGCGTGGCTGTCAGACCTATCAAAAAAGCATCAAAGTAATCTAGAACCTGCTGCCACAGGTTGTATATGGAACGGTGGCACTCATCTACAACTACAAAATCAAACTCTTCAATGGGAACTTTCTCATTATAAACTACAGGAAGCGGTTCCTTTGGCTGCCAGCCTCTCTCAGCAGGGTTTTCTTCTTCGTTGATCTCATCCAGCTCTTCGCCCTTCAGGATAGAGTAAAGCCGCTGGATTGTGGAAATACACACTTGACTGTCTGATGTGATATAACTGGAACGTAAACGCTGTACATTGTAGAGTTCGGTAAATTTGCGGTTATCATCATTGGGAGTATAATTTTTGAATTCCTGTTCTGCCTGTTCACCAAGGTTCCTGGTATCAACAAGAAACAGCACCTTTTTTGCATCCGCAAACTTCAGTAACCGGTAGATAAAAGTGATAGCAGTATAGGTTTTTCCCGAACCTGTCGCCATCTGGATAAGAGCTCTTGGGCGGTTGTCCTTAAAGGACTTTTCAAGATTTGAGATTGCTATAATCTGGCATTCTCGAAGACCGTCGGTCCTCAATTTAGGAATATCTAGCAACCTTTCCCTCAAAGGTTTCTTTTTAATATATTCCTCAAAAGTTTCAGGTCTGTAAAATGAAAAAACAGGTTTGGACCTTGGTTTTGGGTCGCGAACGTCTGTAAAGCGTGTAACTTCCCCGGTGCTCTCGTACACAAAAGGCAACGGGTCGTTGTTAAGGTATTTTAGCTTGCTTGTAGCATACCCGGATGATTGTTCCTCAAAGACGGTTAACCGGTGACCTTCTTCATCCTTTTTTGCTTCAATAATCCCAACGGGCTTTTTATCAACAAATAATACATAGTCAGCAGGTCCTACGTCAGTAAAATACTCCTTAACTGCAATGCCTCTGGAAGCAGTCCAGTCGATTTTGCTCTTTTCCTGCACTATCCAGCCAGAAGCATTTAATTTTCTATCGATATCATTTCTGGCTTTCTGCTCCGGAGTTTGGTTACTATTCATAGATCTTTACCCTTTGAGATTAATATCTTCTTCATCTTCTTGATTGGGATGCTAATATCGGTATTTTCTTTGAATGTGATTTGTACCGATAAATGTTTCTAAATTTATGTTAATATCCCAATATTTTGGAAACTTGTGTGAGTTATTTCTCTACTAACAAGTACAGAAGTAGAGTTGAGGATTGGGGAAGATAAAACCAGTAACAAAAAATTTAGCCTGTTCTCAGCCTCACCATTGAGTCTTTAGAACAGTTCAGGATAACAAAACTAACTTTGAAATCGCTTTAAAACGTCTTAAAAATAGCTCGATGTTTGCTCATGAAAGTAGCAGTTTTAGGTTACAGCCTTACATTCGAAGCTTTAAATGTTAAGGCAACCTTATGAATAATGGACTATAAAACGATACTAAATTATCTTTAAATGAATTGTAACTCTTGAGTAGGTCATTATAATATATTTAAGGTGCTTTGAACAAAAATTTATAAGCCCTGTGCCTGATTCTCAGGCGCAGTTATTATTGCTTTGGCCTTATGGTCACGCGACCTGGTGACTACAAGTCACTCGCTCAACTGGAATGTGTCAAATATGCATAGTCTTATGCTAACAGTCATTAGAGCTTGAAATGGAACTGAGCCTAGCAACATGTTCTGACATTTCTACATGAATATATTGCTAAGTTTCAAGTTCCGAAATTTTGAATCTATCTATAATTAACTTTGTTGATTCAGGAACCTTTCCACCATAGCCCACTCAACTTTCTTAATATACTTTGCTTGAAGCTTGGAAACATAAAGAACATTGCTGCCAATCAGGATTTTCATATCTGATGGCTTGGGCTCGGCTGTACCGATTGGAAGAAGCACAGGGCCCTTAGGGGAGGTGCAGAGCCTGAAATCCTGGCCGCTCTTTCTTATATAAGCTCTTACCTTTTCATCAATTGTAAACGACGGAATCATATTAACACCATGCAGAACTTGTCCGGGAAAGATAAATAATTGCAGGTTATAGTTTCAATATAATAAAATATCTCATAAACAGGAAAAAGTCCTGGTCTGTAGAGGTCTCCGGGGCAGTTTTAAATTTCATGAAAGCAATTTAGGACAAAGATAACCATGATGATGAGAGATAGGGGAAAACTTGTAATCTGGCCAATATATCTTGACCAGACAAAATCAAGAAGCAGCGGCAGAATAATTTCCCGGAAAAATGCTATAAAGGAACCGCAGCTTAATGAGATAAAAGAAGCAGCCCGACAACTTGGCCTGAATCCCGAAGTAGAGCCTCATAAAGCATATCCCAAGTCTTGGTGGGAAGTAAGCGGGAGAGTGCTCGTGGATGATAATGGTCCGAAAACCGTTATTGCAAAACAGATAGCTTTAACCATAAAGAAGATGCGAGGGCCGGAGAGCTCTGCTAAAGCTTAAATTTTAATTGCTTCTTAATAGAGAACATTAGTAGAGAAACGTTAATCAAGAAACGTTAACAGAGAAACGTTAATCAAGAAACGTTAACAGAGAAACGTTAATCAAGAAACGTTAATCAAGAAACGTTAACAGAGAAACGTTAACAGAGAAACGTTAATCAAGAAACGTTAACAGAGAAAAAAGGATTTTGAGAAATCCTGAGATGTCCAAAAAGCCCCAGATACCTGAGAATCCTTTTGTCTGGGCTTTTGTAAGCTTTAATAAGCTCAGCTAGTCTTTATTTTAATTTTTTATAAGGATACCTCATCTCTTTTCCGCAGCGCTGGCAAGAAACAACGATGTATCCTTCTTTCAGCCTGTAACGGGCATTTTTTCCGGGCACGAGAAAAGCATAGCAGTGTTTGCAAATTCTGCTTTTTATTTCTCTTGGAATACTCATACGGTTTCTCATAGAGATGTTTCTGATAAGCTGCACGTAACGCTCGCTGCGGTCAGGATGTTCTGCATGCTCGCTTTTTGCAAGCTCAAAAAGTCGCCACATTCGCTGGATTGCGATTCCCTGAATCAGGTTTTTCTGCTGTTTTCTTGCTATTCTGGACATGGGTAGATTGATCCTGCATTTTCGTCTCAGACCTTGATTTTTAAGCTTCTTAAATATCAAAATCAGGAATCAAGAATAATCACATTGATATTTGGGTTCTTGCCGTGTACAAGAGTTTTAAACTTTTCGGGATCTCCATCTGTTATGTCTGGTTTCCCGTAGTGCATCGGAATTACGTCTTTTGGGGAAATTGCTGCGGCTGCACTTGCTGCTTCTTCTTCGTTCATTGTGTACGTGCCCCCTATAGGCAAAAGGGCGACATCGACCCTGATATTTTTCATCTCAGGGATAAAATCGCAGTCTCCAGCATGATAGATCCGGATTCCTCCAAGTTCTACTATATATCCCACTCCCAAGCCATGGGGATGATAGGGTTTATCGAGGTTATAAGCCGGAACTACTTCAATTCTGGTTCCCTTTATTTCAAGCCCGTCGACCAGTACATCTCCCTCAGCAACCCGCCTTGCGTCCCCCTTGAATTGCAGGGATAAATTTTCAGGGATCAGAGTGGTTGAGTCCGACCGCCGGACCTTTCGGATATCATCAGGGCTGCAGTGGTCAAAGTGCTCATGAGTAATTAACAGGATATCAGCTTTATCTTCAAAAGCTGGCTCTTCGCTGAGGTCGTAGGGATCGATATAAATCTTCTTTCCATCCCCTTCAAGTAAAAAGCCAGAGTGACCCAACCACTGAATTGTAACATTTCCAATCTTTACTCTGTTCATTTCATACACCTGTGGACTTCCGTAACTGAGTTTAATGAGAAAATCTTAGAGAAAGATTATTTCACGACTATATTTATAGAAGAATTGTTTTTTGATTATATAATGGTGCCCAAAAGAGTTTATTCTATTTTCAAAGAGAAAAATAACCTTTAAAAAGCTAGCAAGCTCCTGCTTAATATTATTACTCACAGAAGCATTAAGAGGTTTTGAGAAAATTAGGGAATTTTTACTGATATGCTGGTTATCTGTCTTATTTGATAAAATCTGGTTCAAGCACCCTCTCATAGATCATTTTCTGCATATAGGAGACAATCGGCAATTTGATTATCACTGCTTCTCTTTTGTTTCCTGCGCTGTGAACCCCTATTGATTCCTTTCCATCAGCAATCATAAAAAATTCTTCTTTATACTGGATGCCGTCAATTACAATGTTATTCATGAAATCCGCAAACTCTTTATTAGTTTCTTTGAACTCAAATGGAAGCGACCTAAACCTATCCAGTTCATCAACGATAAGAGTTAGATTACAAGTTTTTTCTAGTTTTTTTATTTCCTGCTTAAATTCCTTGAGTAACTCAGGGCTGGACGAAAAAATAATTAATTCTTCTCTTACTCCGGCCATGATTTCACGTATCCGGTTCTTTATTCCCCAATCACTCTGGATGTACCATACAGGAGAAGTTTTTGGAAGTTCATAACTCAATTCATTGAGCTGGCTAAGTGTCTCGATTGCACAGTTTAAGAACTCATTTTTTATTTCTCCAATTACCTTCTTAGGATCAACTGCTCGAAAATATGTTGGAGATCCATGTCTCACTTCCAGATAGCCTTTTTTCGCAAGTACTTTAAGAATTTCATATATTTTGGCTCTTGGCACATTTGTAAGTTCGTGAATTTCGCGGGCTGTAGCCTCTCTCAAACTGACGAGCCCAATATATGTTTTTGCTTCATTTTCGGTTAGCCCTAGCTTTTCAAGGTTACGAATTAACTGAAGATTAGTTTGTAATATCATCTGTTACCCCTAATGTAACAATAGATTTAAATCTTTTCTGTTTGTATACGTCAAAAGATCTAAGTCACAGAAGGTTTGCCGCAAAATAGTATAATTTTAGCAAAATAGTATAACTATTTAAATTTATGCAAATCTTAGATAATAAGCCTTCGGTCTAGAGAGAAAAAAGATAAGTATTATTGAAATGTATGCAAACCTTAGATAATAAGCCTTCAGCGTAGAGAGAAAAAAGGCAAGTATTATTGAAATGTATGCAAATATTAGATAATTGAGCCTTCAGCCCAGAGAGAAAAAAGGCAAGTATTATTGAAATGTACACAAATACTAGATAATGAGCCTTCAGCCCAGAGAAAAAAGGCAAATTCAAGACGTGCACCAAGTTCCTTAAATTGTATTTCATTCTAAAAATATATGAGGGGAATCTACTATTAAAAATATTTTTGAAAAACTGGGATTTTTCATTCAGAATAACCGTTTTTCCGTACTCCTGATAGCTTTATTGTGTATATTTATAGCAACGCAGGGAGCGCAGCTCATTGAGATGGAATCAGGAACAGAAACCTTTGTCGGAAAAGACTCTCTTCTCTACCAGGATTATGATCACCTTTATCAAAAAATTTTCCAGACGCAATCTGTTGTGGTAATGGTAGAGGGCAACGATGTAGAAACTGCTGACGTGATGAAAGCTGTAGACAGGTTAGAACATCAGGTCCAGGCAACTAATGGGGTAATTGAAACTACAAGCCCCGCTTCACTGATCAAACAGATCAATTATAAGATGACAGGGAAATCTAAAATCCCGGATACCGATGAAGAAATAAAAGCCATTGTAGACGGAAACCCTGATATTTTCGGCCAGCTTATTCCTGACAATACTCATATGGTAATTTCGGTAGTCATGGCCGGTTCAGCTAGCGAAGAAACTCAGGAAGATATCCTTGCTTCCACTAAAGAAGCTGTTTCACTGGCGGATTTTCCACCTTCCTACAACATTATTGTTACTGGCGATCCATCATTCAGAGTTTCCATGAACGATGAAATGAATTCCAGTATGGGAGTGCTTCTAGGACTTTCAGCGGTTTTCATGGTTATTGTACTGCTTATAGTGTTCAGACACGTTCGCTGGTGTCTTCTTCCCCTGCCAATAGTTCTTCTTGGTATTGTTTATACCTTCGGAGCTATGGGTTATGTAGGAATTTCCATGTCCATGGTTTCCATGGCGGCATTCCCTATCCTTATAGGCTTAGGAATTGACTATGCTATTCAGTTCCATAACCGACTTGAGGAGGAACTGCAGGAAAAAGGGAACAAAAAAACAGCAGTTATAGAAACCGTAAAGCATACCGGGCCTGCAGTTCTCACAGCTCTGGTGATGACAGCCCTTGGATTTTTCTCCCTTTTTACATCTACAGTACCAATGATCCAGGATTTTGGTAAATTGCTCATGATAGGCATTTTAATGTGTTACTTCTCCGCTATCTTCGTAGGGGTTATAACGATTTCTTTATTTGACAAATACTCGGATAAAAACCCCCTGAGGAAGGTGTTAAGTAAGATAAAACCTGCAAATCCGGAAAAAAAGAAAAAGTCTGAGGACGGAGACGAAAGTGGTCGCCTGATAGGGAGGATCCTCCAGAAAACTACAAACCTAACTATCAAATATGACGTTGTAGTAATTGGAGTTGCACTCTTGCTCTGCTTTGGCGGCCTTTACCTCGACAGATCCGTGCCTATTCAGACTGATGTTGAAACCTTTGTGCCTCAGGACATGCCTGCACTCGTGGATCTTCACCATATGGGAAATATCATGGGCAGTGACGATGAATTAAACCTTATCATCAAGGTTAAGGATACAGCTGATCCAGATGTCCTTAAGTGGATTGACCAGTTTTCCGAACATGAAATAGATTCCAATAGCCACATTTACAGTGCTTCGAGCATTGTAGATCTCGTAAAGGAGTATAATGGCGGAGTAATTCCCGATACCAGCCAGGAAATAGAGAATATTTACTCCGAAATTCCTGAAACACAGAAAGACCGCTATGTATACGGGAATAATATGCTTCTCCTGAACTTCAACATAGGAAATGCGGTTGCGGACATAAAGGTAACAGGTATTGAGGAACTCAGGAATATTGTCCAGCAGGATATGCAGTGGATGCCGGCTCCACCAGGTACCGCTGTCACAATTACCGGAAACTCGGTTGTGTATATAGAGGTTATCTCTGCTCTTACCAGCGGAAGAATAGCAATGACTTTCCTTGGTCTGATTCTCGTGCTCGCAGGGCTTCTTATTGTATACAAAGATTGGGTGAAAGCCCTGGTTCCTGTAATCCCAATGTTAATAGTTATTGGCTGGTCAGGCGGAGTTATGAGCCTTCTTAATATCAGCTATACTCCCCTCACAGCAACCCTGGGAGCTCTGATACTGGGAGTCGGATCAGAATATGCTATCCTCATGATGGAACGTTACTTTGAAGAAAAGGATAAAGGGGCAAGTCCTTTAGAAGCTATCCAGATGACCAGTTCCAAAATAGGAAGTGCAATTGTTGCTTCAGGAGCCACGACGGTATTCGGGTTTATGGCTCTGCTGGCTTCTCCTTTCCCCATAATAACTGATTTCGGTACAGTTACGGTTATCGATGTCTTGCTGGCTCTCCTGGCAACCTTTGTAGTCTTCCCCCCGCTTATGATTACTTTTGATACCTGGCGCGATAAAAGAAAAGGAGCTAGGGTAGCAAAAAAACAGACAGAGACAACAAAACAAATTCAGGGGGCCGAGATATGATACGAGTGCCCATAACAAAAATAAGGCAAAGAAATATTAAAAAAATTGCTACGTTTGCGTTAATTCTAATAATAGTATCAGTGACTGCACTCCCAGCTCTCGGAGAAGACGATGATGAAAACAACTTCATTGCTCTAGATCATGGGTATACTGTAGATTACTACAAGTGTTACGGGGCGCCAGTAATACAGGCGTCAATTACAGGAGATCCCGAGTTTGAAAGGGGAGAAACTGCAGATCTGAAGATAAAAATCGCAAATGCCGGAGCTATATCTGGTTTTAAGAGGTTAAACGCAAATCAGAAAAGAATAAACGATTCCATTGAAGAAACAATTGCACTGAAAGAGATGGGAGAAGAAGAAGAATGTACGACAGCAAAGGATATAGAAGCTACTCTTCAATCAGAAACGAAGTACATTGAAGTAGAGTCGACAGGCAATTTCCAGAACCTTGAAGAACTTGAAACCGGACATATAGCGCTTCTTAGTTACACAATAAAAGTTGATGGTAATGCACCTGCTGGAAATTACGAACTTCTTCTGCCAGTGACCTATCAATACCAGTCAAATGTCCGAACTGTAACTGCGGATGCAGTAAATCTTGGGATTACGGATGTAGACTATGCAAGAGAGTACAAAACGAAAACAGAAACTCTCAAAATACCTATTTCCATAAAAAGTGAACCTAAATTCGAAGTAACCAATGTTTCTGGCAACCTGGTGCAGGGTGAAAGTACGGTTGTTAATGTTACTTATAAAAACAAAAGAGAAACCGTAGCAAAAGACGCTTTTGCCCGGATAATTGTGATGAGTCCTCTAAGCACTGAAAAAGCTACGGTAAGATTAGGGGATATTGGACCGGGAGAAGAAAAGACTGCCAGTTTTGAAATTAAGGCCGATTCGGATGCTACTGTAAAAAAGTATGGAGTTAATAGTGAAATAAAATATCTTGATGACGATGGAGATACTAAATTTTCAGAAAGTATGAAAGTAGACTTACCTCTTAAAGCAACAGAACAAAAATTCAGCATAACAGGAATAGCAATTTTATTGATTATAGTTATCGCCCTTTACCAGATAGTAAGCGTACACCGGAAAAGAAACCAGAATGACGAGAATGTATCAGGTGATGAAAATGAATAATAAAAATGGATTATTTATTACTGTCACAACGCTTCTGATCCTTTGCTGGGCAGTCTTCCCAGCGCAGGCAGCTGTACCAGATAATTTTGATATTAGTGAAAACTACTACTCAGTATACGGAGGGCCTGACCTTAATGCAACACTTGTTGGAGACAATCAGTACTCTAGAGGAGATACTGTAACTCTCAATCTAAATATGATGAATAAGGGTGAAATTTCCGGCTTTAAATCTGAAAAAGATGCAGATATTGGAGATTATGCAAATGAGATGCTACAGCAGTCAGAGATGCAGTATGAAGCGCAGGCTACGACAGCAATAGGCATTCTTGCAACCCTTAAATCTGATAATCCTAACATTAAAGTTAAGTCTGGATCCCAAGAAGCTGGCACTCTCAAGCAGGGAAAACAGAGTGTAAGTCCCACACAGTTTACAATTGAGATTAATAAAGATACTCCTGCAGGTATATATCCTCTGACTCTCGACCTTTCGTATCAATACCAGAATAATGTCCAGGTAGGCGGAGACGATTTTGACAGCGTTACAGGCCTTGTGACAAATAAGGAAGTAGGTCTCTGGTATGAAAATAAGACTCAGGCGCAGACCATAAACATCGAAGTCAAGCAGGAACCTTACTTTGAAGTTACAAACGTAACAGGTGACCTTTACCCTGATAAAGGTGGGATGCTTTATGTTACATATAAAAACACAGGAGAAGAAACTGCAAAAGATGCAACCGTTAGAATTAGTGCATCTGATCCATTCAGTACCACTGATGACCAGGCTTACCTTGGAAATCTGAAACCCGGAGACAGTGCAGTTGCTGTTTTTGATATGGATGTAGATGATACTGCAACTGCAAAGCCATACTCTATAAGCAGCGAGATTTTCTATGAAGACACTGATGGACATGACCAGACCTCAGATACTATCAATGTCAATACCCAAGTTCTGGAGGCAAAGCAGGCTCTTCCGGGATTCGAACTTGGGACAGGCATTACAATGGTTCTAGCTACCTGTTTTATCATGTTCAGAAGAAAAAAACAGAACTGAAATTGAAGAGCTAAAAAAGCTAATCATAAATAAATATCATAAATATCTATGCAAAAATTTTACAAATTTATAGGAATCAATATAGGACTTACGCGCCTGAGGAACAAAATCAAGTACGGCAATCACTGTTAATTAAAGTCACATTTCATACGGTTAATGATCTAATGCTGTTGATTTTTCAGTTCAACTGCGTAAGTCCTATAATATAAAAGAAAGAAAATATAAAAGGTAATTGAAATGGAAAAAACTTTGAAAATTATAGCAATGCTTCTTGTTGTTGCTGCTGTTGTTTCTGCAGCCGGCTGTGCTGAAAAGACAAACACAGCAGAAAATCAAACTCAGACCCCTTCAGAACAAGTGCCATCTACACCTGCAGAAGCACCTTCATCTGCAGTAACATCATCAGTAACAAACGAAAATATAACTGAAAATGCGACTGAAAATGTGACTGAAAATGCGGCTGAAAATGTAACTGAAAATGTGACTGAAAATGTGACTGAAAATGCGGCTGAAAATGTGACTGAAAATACTACCCTAGCTCAAGCCGGTACTCACATGAGTAATGAGCAGCGCAAACGAGCTATAGCAATGAATCGCACACTGAGCTCCGGCACAGTCACAGTGAACTCCAGCCAGTAAAGAGCCTAAATGGTTGAGTTACAAATAATACCTCTAAGGAAATATGAAACTAGTGCATTGATTCCAAAGTATATTATAAATGAATTTTTTGAAAACCACTGAAAGCATGGAAGACATGGAAATAAGTAGTAATGTGCATCTTCCATATTTTCCATGTTTTTCGTGGTATGTAATATCCAGATCGAGTCACTCTGCTAATTGCTGCGTTTTCCGTGGTACAGAATTCCATAGGATTTTAATATTGCTTCATAAGCTGTAATTATTTTCTTATTATGTATTTGAGAATCGATATACTAGTGGTTAGATTCTGATATCTACCCATAAAAATAATTAGTTAATTGTTCTATAACTAACCTTATGTCTCGTATAAGCCGTCGCCCCAAATTATCATTTACTCAAAAAGATTTAGACTATCTTATCAAGCTTAGCCGATCTAGAAATCAAGCAGCAAGTATCATTGAGAGATCTAAAATCATACTTTTAAGCTATCAGGGGAAAAATGATACTGAAATATCCAGAGAGTTGGAAGTAGATTATACAACTGTCAGAAAATGGATAAAAAGAGTTTTAGATTTAGGGGTTAAAGAAGGTTTAATAGATAAGCCCAGAAGTGGGAGACCTCAAGACATTAGTGCCGAATCACGAGCTTTTGTAATTTCACTTGCATGTATGAAGCCGAAAGATCTTGGTTATCCTCATGAAATCTGGACTCAGAGACTTCTTGCGAAACATATCAGGGAGAATTGTGTCAAAGAAGGATACCCTGATTTATCTTCGATAACTCAGGGAACTATTTCAAAGATTCTCAATGCAAGCAACATAAAACCGCATAAGATAGAATATTATGTTGCTAAGGTTGACCCAGAGTTTGATCAAAAAGCAGCCAATGTCTTCGCTACATATAGAGAGGCTAATGAATTAAGTGAGAAATTTAAAAAAAAGAAAAAATTGAATCAGTAATCATTTCCTACGATGAAAAGCCAGGTATTCAAGCAATTGGAAATGTTTACCCAGATCTAATGCCGGTAGAAAGACATTATTCTACAATAGCAAGAGATTATGAATACAAAAGACATGGAACTCTTTCACTGTTAGCTGGAATTGATTTGATATCAGGAAGAATCACTTACAAAGTATTTGAACAACATAAAAGCTGGGAATTCATTCAATTCCTTAAAGAACTTGAGTTAATTTATCCAGAAGAAAAAATCAAAATTATCATGGATAATCACAAAATACATACCTCAAAGGAAACTCAAGAATACCTGAAAACTGTTCCTGATAAATTTGAATTTATATTCACACCCAAGCATGCTTCGTGGCTAAATATTATTGAAAGTTTTTTCAGTAAAATGACAAGAAGCTTATTGAGGGGAATAAGAGTTGATTCAATAAAAGAATTAGGGGAAAGGATTAGTCAATATATAGACCAGATTAACGAAAAACCAGTTATTTTTAAATGGAAATATAAAATTGAAGAAAGGGACGAAATGCCTGGCAGAATTATGATCTAAAAAAAGAGGAATTAATTAGGAATCGATGCACTAGTATAGTATTAATGAATAGAGAAACAAGATTAAGTGATACTCCTCTTTTTAATTTGCTTGTGGACGTTTTGTCCTATTATCCTTGCCCATCTCTTTGTTGCAAGCTAATAAATATTGACATGGATAAACATGACTTTCGAATATTAACTAACGCAGGAAAGATTATAATTGAAAAAGTTGAGCTGATTAAACAAGATGGTACTCTCTATTATTCAATCAAATCTCCATGTCAATTTTTATCCGATATAAACAAATGTAGTGCTAATAATAGAAGGCCAACTATCTGCAGAATGTTTCCATTTTTCTTTCCTTCTGTTGAAGCCGCAGTTAGTATTTACCCTTGTAAACTAGGCATGAATCTTTTAAATGAATTTTTTAAATTTAGAAAAGAAATATTTGGATTTGATATCCCTTCTAAATTAATAGATGATTTAAACAAGTCGAATGAGATTTTTTATAGTAATCTGGATAAAAATCTAGATATTCCTTTAGCTCGTATCACATTCAAGATTTAGCATTGTTTAAAGATTATCTTCATACAATACATCAGGAATAAAAAGGGAAGAATGCATAGATTTTAGCATAAAACCTCTGTAAGAAAGAAGCTCCTATTTAAATAACATTGTTATATTTACGCTAAAAACAGGGTTGTGGTACAAAAAATCTGGCTTTGTTACAAAATCAGTGTAAATCTTCACAATTAAGAAAGTTAATCAATTTCATAACCGGAAAAATGGTACAGAAAGGTAAGAATTATAGTATCAAACTGCGGAAATATTATTTTTGCACCACAACCCTAATTAGGGATTTAATGAATTGATTCTGCCTATGAAAGAAAAAAAGCACAAACGAGAAAATGAAAAGCAGTATAAACATGCCCTGAAAGCAGATCCAAATGATGTTGTTACTCGCTTTAATTATGGAAATCTCCTTTCAGAACAGGGTCGTATGAGGGAAGCTGAAAATCAATATAAGCGTGTTCTGCAAATTGATCCTAAAAATTCAGCGGCACACTCAAATTACGGTCTTCTTCTTTATAGATGCGGTCGAATGAAAGAAGCTGAAGAGCAATATAAGCTTGCTCTGCAAGTCAACCCAAATCACGTAGCAACACACTCAAATTACGGTCTTCTCCTGGAAGGGATGGGATGTACAGAAAAAGCTGAAGAACAGTATAAACTTGCGCTTGAAATTGATCCAAAAGATCTTGCTTCACATTCAAATTATGGACTTTTACTAGGAGAAATTGGTCGTGTAGAAGAAGCTGAAAAACAGTTTAAGCTTGCTCTGGAAATCAATCCTTCTGATATTTTCACACATTATAATTACGGAATTATCCTGTACAAAATGGGCCTCATGGAAGAAGCCGAAGAACAGTATAAGCTTGCTCTGAAGGACGATCCCAAACATGTGGCTATACACTGTAATTACGGAATTCTTTTGGAAGAAATGGGTCGCATGGAGAAAGCCGAAGAACAGTATACGCTTGCTCTGAAAATCGATCCCAAACATGTATCTACACATTCAAACTATGGACTTCTTCTAGAAAACCTGGGTCGTATGAAAGAAGCTGAAATACAGTACAAGCTTGCTCTGAAAGCTGATCCAAATGATAGAGAAGTACATTATAATTACGGACTCCTCCTAGAAAAAATGGGTCGTTTCGGGGATGCTCAAAAACAATTTAAGCTTGCTCTATAAACCAATCCAAAGCAGAGATTTTTTAATATCTTCTGGGACCGCCAAAATATACCATTAATTACACTGGCAATTGACTGCAATCAACAAAAAAACCAGAAAATAATAAAAAGTCTTCTATTTTATTGGTAATTTCATTTATGCTTTACATTGTCGACTTACTTCCGGTAGCGAATTGCAGATTAAAGCTGATAATTAAATTAGATGTTGTGTAATTTTTGAGATTCAGGTATCCACTGGCCGGACTTTATATGAGACGTCACCAGTCTATAGGAACTCGATGCCAGTGAATATTGCACTCCGGTAATAGTGGTAGTAATAACCCTGGTGGCCGTTCCAACCTTCCGAAAAGAAACGAATATTGCCGAATCAGATTGGAGAAAACAAAGATGAATATATCAAGAAAACCCTGGCCTATTTCACTGGGAATTTTTACAATCTGGCTGGTTGTTGTTGTGGGGGGAGGACTGCTACAGGTTAGAGGCCAGCCCACTCAACTTGATGAACTGGTTAAAAGCCAGCTTATTTTTGGAGTGCTTGCTGCAATAGTCTTTTTGTCTGGGGCAATTACCCATTTTAACTGGTGGGATCAAGTCGGGTGGAAAGGTCCGAATGATTCACGGAATTTGCGCCTTTTATTGTTACCGGCCTTGTTCCTCTTCATCATGCTACTGATAGTTTTATTTACAGGCCTGCCACCAACCCGTTTGCTCTTAATTGTAATTATAAACACCCTGATGGTAGGCATCAGTGAAGAGTTGATGTTTCGAGGTGTATTATTTCATGGGGCTTCATCGTCATTTGGAATCTGGCGTGCAGTGTGGATCACAGCAATTGTTTTCGGTTCGGTTCATACTTTAAACAGCTTAATAACCGGAGATTTTAATGCAAGCGTATTCCAGGCTTTATTTGCAGGTATGTTTGGGGTCTGGGCAGTAGCCTTGCGGATCCGCCTCGATACAGTCATTCCATTGATCATCATTCACTGGCTGTGGGATTGCCTGGCATTTCTGACAGGTTCCTCTGAAGGGCTGGTGTTGTTACTCTTTTCGTTTATTCTATTCTTATATGGTATCTGGCTATTACGAGGCTTTCGATCAACCGTTGCGCCGGTTGATCACGCCGATAGGGTTAAGAGATAAGGTCTTCAAACTCAAACATTGAGACGTTTTCGCTCAAGCCTTTTTTGAAAAGGGCTATACCAGAACCTTTGAGCCGCTTGACCACGCCGACCATGTTGTTGGGGTTTTCGCTCAAGCTTTTTTTGAAAAGGCTTGATTTTCAAACACAGGTGGTCACCTGTCCCTGCTGAAGAAGCCCATATCAGCAATAAGTTTTAAACAGGTTTTCCAGGAATATCCAGACTTTCTCAATAGAAGGAATGAAGATCCTTTCCGAAGGAGAATGCGCATCTTTGATCGTTGGCCCGAAAGAAATCATTTCCATACCTTCATGTGCCGAACCGATTATTCCGCACTCAAGCCCCGCGTGAATCACTTCGATCTCGGGCTCTTTCCCAAATGTCTCAGTATAAACTTGCTTGCATTTTAAGAGCAGTTCTGATTTCAGGTCGGGCTCCCAGACAGGATATCCGGGCTCATTTTCAACCCATGCGCCTGCGAGCTTTGCGATTGCTTCCACTTTTCCACTAATTTCAGCCAGCCTGGGATTATTTGAACTGCGCTGGCTTGATACGATCATTACTTTATCTCCAGCCGTCCGTACTGTTGCAAGATTATTTGAGGTTTCAACAAGCCCATGAATAGTCTCCGACATCCTGTAAACCCCATGAGGCAGCTCCAGGATCAGTGTTATAAGTTTTTCTTCGGTCTCTGGAGAAAAGACCCGAACATGAGACACTTCCTCTCTGGGGATCTGATCTTCTGTAACTTCAAAGATTATTTCTCTGCTAATTTCTTCAAGATTCAAAATAAGTCCAGGATCGGTCTTTATATATTCAGCCTTAAACGCCTTTCTGATACTTGACACGGCTTTTTCGGCTTTTTCGAGTTTTTCCCTGTGGAGTGCAATAAAGGCTTCTGCAGTACTGGGAATTGCATTATGGACACTGCCTCCGTTCAGCAGGACAAGTCTTACATTTTCTGTCCCAAGCTTTTCCCCGAGTCCAGCCAGTGCCAGGGAGAGCAACTGTATTCCGTTTGCGCGCTGCTTGTTGATTTCAACCCCGGAATGCCCGCCTTCCAGCCCCTCAATAGAAAGTCTGAAAAATTTGAAGAAATTTTCTTTTTTAAAATCAAGTTCTTCCCACTCAACAGGAAGTGTGATCAGCGAATTCTGCCCACCTGCACATCCTATTACAAAAATGCCTTCATCCTCGGAGTCAAGGTTCAGAAGCATTTTTCCTTCAAAAGAACCAGTTTCAAGTCCTCTCGCTCCTGTTAGGCCTGTTTCCTCGTCCACCGTAAAAAGCAGCTCAAGGTGTGGATGCCCGATTTCTCCTTTCTTCCCTGCTTCTGCCAGCACCAGTCCAAGGGCAAGGGCAATCCCATCGTCCGCACCTATGGAAGTTCCATCTCCTCGCATCCAGTCCCCGTCGCAAATGCATCTTATAGGGTCTCTGGAAAAGTCGTGTCCGGAATCCTTACATTTCTCGCAGACCATGTCCATATGCCCCTGCAGAATAAGTGTGGGAGAGTTTTCATACCCAGCCGTTGCAGGGGCTTTGATAAGCACATTGTTTAAGGAATCGGCTTTTACCTCAAAACCTCTGGACCGGCCCCACTCCTGTAGCCAGGTTGAAATCTGTTCTTCATGCTTTGAACGTCTCGGGATTTTATTGATTTCTTCGAAGACTTTGAGGATCTGTTGAGTTTTAGGATGCATAGGGATCAATTTTTAATTTTTTATAGAAATTGATTATAGGGTTATTTCTAGGGTTACCTTTAGGAGTTATTGATTGTTATCAGGGTTATTATTAGGTTGCTATTAAGGTGCTATTTATTTAGGCCCCGTCTCAGAACAAACTATGCAGATTTCCAATTGAACGTTTTGATTTTCACTATCAAGGTAGCCAATCAAAGTTACAATAAATTATAAGTTGCATAGGTTATTTCGTTGTGGGTACTTAGTTTACGGATTCACATATTTTTATAATTTATTGAAAACTGTCATGTAGCTTGAATAAGTTTGAATAATATACCCAGATTGTAATTATTCAGCCTGGATAAAGCAATATCATTAGCCATCGTTATTAAGATTCAACGTACAAATCTCTTTGAGAGATTTTCTTTGATTGTTGGCGATTGATTGCGCTTTTTCTTTGTCCATCAGTCAGTTATCAACCTCCTTGTTTTCATCAAAATCGATATCAATCAACGTTTGACTGTGTCCGTGAGTTATTGATCAATTCCGAAAAAGCAGGTGTATTTCAACAGTTGAAGAAAATATAGAAAATTATTTTACTTATGTTTTTCAATAACTTCTACCTACACTCTCACTCCCATCCACTGTCGTAAATTAATCGCCATGTACTCAAATTTCTCCAGCAATAAAGCGCATATATACAATGGCATCAAATATAATATTTTTCAGTATTTTTATAATGTTCATGTTATTTCCAACGAAAAAAATATCTCCCTAAATAATAAAATATATGAAAACAATAGTAACAATTTCTTGGAATCTGCAGTTCAGTTGACATTAGTCCCTTTAGCTTTCCTTTATTTTCCTGTTCTACCTAAATGGACTTATTTTATCTAACCACTTTATATGATGCTGATTTTTTAATCAAGATTGGCAGATAGCTTGAAGGATAAGTTTCCAGAGCAAGAGCCTGATTCTTGTTTAGTGACCTGTGATTTTTGGATATGATATTTAAAAACTGTTTATTTGTGGATAACTCGAAGCATTTTATTCAATAAATCCTACTTAATATTAATTTTATTAATATTATTAACAAAAAATAACATAAAAATAAAAAAAATAATTATAAGTTAGCAAAATTTAAATATTTAGTATGAACAACTCTATACATCCGGGGAAAAATGGAAGGTAAAAACAATACTGTGTTGAGATGTCGCAAAAAGGCCTGCGGCCGACTATCAAAAAGGCACATACTATCCATATTAGAGAAATAGGGCTACATGAGAGATGCATCCGGCAATCAATCACTTGGAAAGGGTGATTGAAAGCATACGGACATAAAAATCCTGGAAAAAAGATGAAAGGAGTCTATTTTCAGGTTCTTCACCGTATTATTTTGAATGATTTGTGCATGCTTACTGTACAGTATATTCAGGCGGATTTCCAAAAGAACCGTTCAATGGTTGGCCGGAAGAAATAGAGACTCCACAATAATGGAACGTCGATGATAGTCGTAAAAGTCCTGCTGTCTAATATCAAAAAAACACTAATCAAATTAATATTGGCAAATTATGGCATTTGAAAATTATATTTGACTATATATATTTAAATATTGGCACTTAAATCAAGCTAAGCCCACAAATTGACAATGATTGGAGTAAATGCTTATGTTTAAAATGGAAATGTTGGTAAATAGAGGCGGCACAAAACCGCTTGCTCACCTGATACAAATAGGGTTACTGATGTTGTTATTTGCGATTGCACCTCCTGCGGCGGCAGACCCTTACCTTGGGGGAATTGACCTTACCACTGCAAACGGAACGTATGGGACAGTAACCGGAGACCTCTGGTTTGATGCTTATCCCGGGTTCGATTCTGCATACACAACACCGGTTTTTCTGAACTCCACATTACCGTGTAATCCTGATGATGTCGCATGGGCAAGGCTCTATGTAGATGTCTACATCGGACATATGGAAAACAATTATCCCCTGAAGGTCACCACGAAGTTTGACGGTGACGGAGCAGGTGGCTCAGACTATGTTACTCTGGGCTCTGAGGTCATGGATACTACCTACACATTCCCCTACAACGAAGGAAGCTGGGACGGTGAGGGTCCAATCTGGATAAATGATCACTGCAATCGTGTGACGAGCGATTTCCTGATCTGGTATGATGTGGATAACAGTATCACTTCATCAAGTGTCTCGTCACGTGTGAACGTGTCCAAGCCAGATGGCACTGAGCCACTCGACGGCCGGGTGAAAATGATCACCCTGGTGGTAGCATATAACAATCAATCCTGTAAAGTAACTCATTACTGGGTGAACCCGGGCCATGACACAGACTCATATAGGACAGACGACGAGGGGTATCCTTACACCGGCAATACTACCTTCAACACGTCGGCAGTTTATTCTCCAGGGGAAGCTAACCTTACTGTTCTTCCACTTGCGAGTTTTAACGGGAACTACACCTTCAACAATAATCAGCAGTTGACATGGGCCAATCCGCACCAGGGGGCATACTTTGCGTGGCAGAGCTGGGACGTCACAAACTTAATTTCCAGTGGAATTAACAGTTATATGACGTACGGCCGAAACGAAGATGATAGCAGGCCACTATACAGCGGCTACTTCAAGATCCCTCTCACTCTACTGACTGTGGAAGATGAATCTTATATCTACGACTTTAGCAAAAACACATTGGGGAGAGCGGGAACAGGTCTGCTTGCTTACAAGTCCCAGACTTCAAGCCTGCCGTCAACTGTCAACAATGATCCGAATAATGAATTTTCAGCGACAGAGTACGGAAAACTCAAATATGACGACCAGGATTTCCAGTCTGACGTAACGGCTACCAATAATAAACGTGCAGCACACCGGTTTGTGTTCAATGTTAGTTGTTGTTCCAATATAGCTAATTTAGATGCAATTAACGTAACCTGGAATGGTAAAGGTTATCATGATGACGGAGGTACTTCCAATGGTGCTTATCTCTACATCTGGAATGGAACTGGTTATGAATCATTGGACGACTGTGACGGTATCGAAACCGAGCAGTACCTGACCGGAGAAAAAACAGCTAACCTTGGAAATTACATTAATAATAATCAGGTGATTGTGCTGGCGGAACAGAAAACAGCGCAATTCGAGATAGAAGAAGGAGAAGATTTGATTACGAAACAGTCTCATATCGAAACAGATTATGTAAAGTTGGTGCTTAAACAATAAAGATTATCCTTTGTGTAAATAATTAAAAAAAAGATTATTATTACACTGTGAATATAAATTACCTATTAAAGGTGGAGGTTTATCAAACCTCTATATTTTTATTTCAATTAAGTTTCCAACTAATATGCAGATTAGGCAATTTTATTTAGTAACATCCCGACCTCAGTGCTCTGGGTTGGGTTTTTAGGAGCAATAAGGCTAATCCCTACGATTTCAATCGTTGGATATAGCCGTCAACTGTAACAGAGTACATCTAATGATAACCTTACGTCCGCTTTTTTAGGCGCATAAATTCAATTTTTCCATAATATCTTTTTTTTGGTAAAAATGGACTAATAATTCTATCAGGAATTTCTTCCGGTAAGAATGTCGATCAGATCATAGAAAGCCTCTCTCCAAATGTTCGCAAAAAAAGTGATAAGATCAGAGAGGTTCTTGATCGTGAAATACCTTTAAGCGCTGCAATCAGGACTCAAACCTGTTTAAGCCTTATAAAAAATATTGATGAGCAGATCAACATCTTAGAAGCAGAAATTTTTCGGTACGCCTATACAAACCATAATCGTGAAATGAAACTTTTAATGTCATCTCCCGTTGTAGGTGAGATTAGTGCCTCAACTATAATTGCCGAAATAGGTGATTTCAATGACTTTTCATCAGGTGACAAACTTACTTCGTGGCTTGGACTGGTACCTAATGTGTACCAATCTGCCGATAAATACCACAATGGGAGGATTACCAGGAGAGAGTCAAAGGTTGCAAGATGGATTTTAATTCAAGTTGCACAGGCTGCAGCAAGAAAAAATGGAAGCATGTTAAACGACTTTTTTGAACGGAAGAAGAAAACAATTGGTCACTCAAAAGCAATAGTTGCCCTGGCAAGGAAAATTGTGACAATATTGTGGCATTTCATAACAAACGATGAAATGTATGAGGATGAACTGGGGTACAAAAAGGGAGAAGTTCAAAAGAGGAAAATTATTGAGAGTGAGGAGTTATCGGTTGATGAAAGGATCTCAATAATTAGCAAAATTTACGCTATTGTAAAGAAAGAGGAACCTGACATTACGTGAAGATATAGAATCCTCAAGTTCACATTCCGGACCCTGGCTCAAATGTGATGTTGGAGTCTAATATAATCAGGAATTTTAAACGAGGGTTCGGAGTGCGAAATCAGAGGTACTTTCATGCCAAATGGGTATAACTGATGTAAATCACAGGAAGAATAGAGCTGATCACCGGGTCTTTATTAGTAAGTCCTGACAGAAATCTTCAGTCATATCCATATGCCCAACTTTATCAAGCTCAGAGAAAATTTCATAAAGATATGGGAGATTAAGCTCGACAATTTTATTCATATCAAAAAATTGAATATTATTGTAAAAATGAAGTAGATGTGATTTTATATTTTGTATGTTGTATAAATTCTGCCCATGTTCTGGATATATAGGTGAAATATAGGTGAAAGATTGCTGCTTTCTTCACTCATTAAGCTGTTCATGAGATCTAATACTTCATTATCATGATGATTTTTATAAAAATAGTTCTACATTTCAATTGGTAGTCAGCAATTTAAATATATATATAATCTTTTTCTATATTCCGTTATGAGTAATAATATTTGAAATCTTAATCTCGTTATGTATTACAGAACATAACAGCTGTAAGAAATGAATGTTAAATTTATCAATACAATATATGAATCATAAAAAAATACTTATTAACGGTGTGAAAAATGAAAATGTTAGGGCATTTTTGTATCTTGTTTATTCAGAGTAACAGAAGAACTTATTCTACCTTTTTCTGTCCTGGTTGTAACTAAGGTTCTGAGAACGAGATATATTGAAAAATTTCCTTAACTTAAGGCTCTCCACTCATGTTCAATGTTTGCCAACTATTATTAAACAGTAAACTTCCCAAGAAACTGATTTCTTCAAATTGATTTCTTCAAATTGATTTCTTCAAACTGATTTCTTCAAATTGATTTCTTCAAACTGATTTCTTCAAACTGATTTCTTCAAATTGATTTCTTCAAACTGATTTCTTCAAATATGTAACAACGTATTGGAAAAAAATAAGATCTAGTAACAAAAAACAAAAAGTAAGTGTTAAATATCATTAGTAGTATAGGTAAATATGTCTCTTGCGAACAGACACAAAACTTAAACTACCTCCTGAATAGTTTAAGTACCTGAACTTCTTTTCACCCTGTCTGTGAAAGCAGATAGGGATAAGGTTCAGATAATTAAAGAAGGATATAAGGATCCGTAAAAATTCTCTAAAAAATCTCCATTAATTTGAACTGAATGGTTTGATCTATTTTTACTCACGTCTTTTCAGTTTTTGATGTTGATTTATATATAGAATTTTTACAAAGCCAATATAAAAACATTTAATGATAACTATTTGGAGATAAAAAAATAGAATTAAGAGCACTTAATTTTATTTACAAATTAAATATGGATATTGAATTATATGTAGGATATTAATTTATCAAAAAAAGTAATACCAAAATATATATAAGTAATATAGAACAATCCTGCCATGTCAGGGCACTGTTCAGAAAAATAACTAGCAAAATGTTGTAAAATAGATAAAGAAGCTGAGTTTCCTTTCTTTCAGAAAAATATTCCAGATCATACAGAATTACCCGTCAAAATAAAGATTCTCAGTTATAATTATTAAAAATAAATAAGGGAAGAAAGAAAAATGCATATTCCAGATGGATATCTAGGGCCGTATACCTATGTCGCGTTTTGGATCATTATGATCCCGATATGGTATTACGCCGGAAAAAAACTGAACACAGAACTTAAGTCCAGACAGGTCCCTCTGCTGGCACTGTCAGCTGCTTTTTCATTTGTAATAATGATGTTCAATGTCCCTATTCCAGGAGGCAGCACGGGTCACGCCGTGGGAGGTGCAATTATCGGTATAGTTCTCGGTCCCTGGGCAGGAGTTATATCTATTTCCGTAGCTCTGGTGTTACAGGCATTGATGTTCGGTGATGGAGGAATAACGGCCATAGCCGCGAATTGCTTCAACATGGGAGTGGTGATGCCCTTTGCCGGTTATTATATTTACAAGCTTATTAGCGGAAATTCTGATATCACGTCCTCTAAGAGAATTATTGCTTCGGCTATAGCTGGCTGGTGTTCTCTGACCATAGCAGCTTTCTGTACAGGTGTTGAATTCGGAATACAGCCCATCTTGCAACACACGGCTGCCGGAACCCCACTTTATATGCCCTACCCATTGAGTGTAACTGTTCCTGCCATGGTAGTGGAACATGCTTTTGGATTTAGCATTCTGGAAGCACTGATAACCGCAGTTATTTTTGCCTATATCCAGAGAACGGATGTGTCTCTATTTTATAGCGAAAAATCAGAAGTGCAGAAGGGCAAAATGAAGAAGGCAGTCACAGCCTGAGGTGAGAACATGGAGAAAATAATAAGAAACCTAAGCATTGGCTTGATAATACTTATGATTTTTGCACCACTGGGTCTTTTGGCCGTCGGCGAAACCTTCGGCGAATGGGGGCCTGAAGAGGTCAAGGAGAAGCTTGGTTTTGTGCCCCCAGGACTTGAGGAGCTCTCGGGCCTCTGGAGCGCTCCAATGCCTGATTATGCTTTTGCGGGCGGCGATGAGTCAATGACCATGTCTTCTGTAGCATATATTCTGTCAGCAGTGATAGGAGTAATAGTCTGTGGTGGCCTCCTGTATTTTATAGGAAAAAAAGCTGCCAAAAATTAAAATTTTTAAATATTGTCGTGAGTTTGCCATAAATTGAAAACCAAATATTTGGTATTGTGAGAATTTCAATAAACCTGTGAGTTCGATGGATTGTTTATAATACTTATAAAAAATTGGTAAATATGAGATTTATTGAAATTCTCTATAATTTGTTTATCTCTATGTAATATTCGTTTTCCGATAACTTATGAAATATAAAATTTTGTATAAAATCGACACCTTTTTATAATTTTAATTTTTGTTTATTTTTAATTAACTCATATCATATTTTAATACTAGCTGGAATTCAGGTTTTAGAGCGGGTGAGCAATGATCCCAGATTGGATGACAAAAACAGATACCGGTCCATGCCGGTGCTCAGCGGTGCATCACGGTAAGAAGGGTTTCATAGGAAAGACGATTGACGGAATCCTTGGCTTTTTGGAAGAAGCTTTTGTCTCAGATAGCTTCTCTAAACGCGATGGTTTCCTGCAGAGTTTGGACCCTAGAGCCAAGCTGATTTCCATCCTGACCGTGATATTTGCAACGAGTTTAATCGGAGACCTGAGATTACTGATCTTTGTTTATATGCTTACTTTGCTTTTTGCATATCTAAGCAAGATCGATGTCTTATTCTTTATCAAGCGAGTGTGGCTCTTCATACCAATTTTTGCAGGAATCATTGCCATACCAATGATCTTCAATGTCTTCTTTCCAGGAGATCCTCTTATCAGGTTAGCTTATCTTGGCTCTGGGGCGCACCTGGGACCATTTTCACTTCCCGATAGCATATACATCACCAGACAGGGTGTCAACTCTGCTGTAATATTTACAATGCGTGTCGCAGCGTGCGTATCTGCCGTAGTTTTGCTTTTTCTCACCACGCCTCAGCAGGTTCTTTTTAAGTCCCTGCGCTCGGTGGGAGTTCCTAAAATCTATGTTTTCACGCTGGAGATGGCCTACAGGTACATTTTTCTGCTAACTGATATGGTGCGGGAGATATACATTGCCAAGAAAGCCAGAACCATAAAGACTGGAGGCATGTTCGAGGAGCAGAAATGGGTTGGTGGACGAATCGGCTATACGCTAATAAGGTCTCTGGATACAAGTGAAAAAGTTCATGCATCCATGATGTCCAGAGGGTACAATGGTGATGTTAAGATAATGCAGGAGTTCAAAATGCGCAATCGCGATTACATTTCAGTGGCAATTGCGGTATCCATGAGCGTATTGCTAGTGTTGGCCTCCCATAACATCATAAGGTGATATGAACATGGAAACAATTTTTGATGTGAAAAATGTATCATATACGTATGTTGGAAAAATAAATGCATTAAATGGTATTAGCTTCAAGGTGATGCCAGGTGAGCAAATCTCTATAATGGGCTCTAACGGCAGTGGAAAATCGACTCTACTGACCCTTCTAGATGGACTTATATATCCTACTTTGGGAGAATTCCATGCTTTTGACAATCAGATAAGCGAAGAGGTTTTCGATGCTATTAAAGATAATGAATTTAGGTCTTATTTCCGGAAAAGAGTAGGATTTGTCTTTCAGAACTCAGATGTACAACTCTTCTCGTCCACAGTTTATGAAGAGGTTGCCTTTGGACCCCTGCAGCTCAATATGACTCCAGAAGAAGTTAAAACCAGAGTGATGGAAGTCCTGGAGATGATTGGAATCACCAAGCTTAAAGATCGAACTCCTCATACCCTGAGCGGAGGAGAAAAGAAAAAAGTCTGTATAGCCGCTGTTTTGGCTAATAACCCGGATGTCCTTCTATTGGATGAGCCCACCGCAGGATTGGACCCAAGGACTCAGCTCTGGTTGGTAGAGCTATTGCAGGAGCTTGGGGAAGCGGGAAAGACGATAATTACCGCTACTCATGACCTTGAAACAGTAGAGCAGATTAGCAAAAGAGCCATAGTCATGGGCGAAGATCATAGAATTGTTGTGGATGGAGATGTAGAAACGGTGCTCAATAACAGGGAACTTTTACTTTCTACAAATCTTATTCATGAACACATGCACGTTCATGGCAAGCTTGTGCACGAACATCTGCATACTCACTATAGAGAGCATATACACGAGCACTAAAATTGAGTTGCTTTATATGATTTATAAACTGTGCCTGATTATTACATAATTTGATATTTGTCCATGTATTCGGTTAAGATATGATCTATAAGAAATGCGTTATTTTTGTTGCCGTTTCTGTAAACATATAGTTTCCGTAAACATATAAAATGTAAATCGAGATGCATAAATGATTGCAGTAGGCATTTTGACGTTAACGGATTCCTTAACTGAATTAGCGTTAACGGATCCCTTAACCAAATTAACGTAACGGATTCCTTAACCGAATATAAATGAATAGTTCTTCAAATACAATTTCTAATTTTTCACACAGTAGGCATTAAGAAAATATTCTAACTATTTCTTTTGATTTTATCTCTCTTCATTATTCCCTCTATTTTTCGTTTTTACTCTATCCTTCGTAGAAACAGTAATTTTTCACAAAAATTTAATAAGAGATGTTTAATAAAAGTACAGCGCCTTATGAACTAGGGGAAAGTATGAGCCGGGGGTACGTAAAAAATCTGGTTACCAGAACAATAAAGGAATGGCTGGAAGATAACGCAATGACTTACAGCGCCGCGCTGGCGTATTATTTTGTACTGAGTCTTCCTGCTCTCTTATTATTTTCAGTATCCGTAGGAAGTATTTTTTTGAGATCTGAAAATCTCCAGAGTAAAATAATAAACAACCTGCAAGGAGCCGCTGATGAGAGAATCATCAATATGATAATTCTACTTTTTGAACGTATTCCGGAAATAAATTCTCTTTCAATAAGCGCATTAATAGGTTTTATATTTCTTCTCTGGAGTGCAAGTAACGTTTTCAGGCAGTTGAAAAATTTCCTTGAGAGAGCGTGGGATATCAAACCCACTGAATCAAGCAACATTAAAGATTTTATTAGGGATGCAATCATGTCCTTTTTTATTGTTGTACTCTTTGGAGGGCTGCTCGTAATGAGCATATTTGTTGAAGGATTTCTTTATGCAGCTTCAAAATTGTTCCAGCAATTTCTACCATTTTCACCCATAATTGCTGATTATACAGGTTCAATAGCCAGCTTCCTTATTCTTGTGCTGTTTTTCATACTTGTGTATAGAGTGCTTCCAGATAAGAGTTTTGACTTGAAATCGATTTCTGTAGGGGCTTTCGTAACAGCAGTTCTTGTAACAATAGGAAAATACGTTATTGTACTTTTTATTGCATACAGTGACCCAACAAACGTCTATGGAGCAATAGGGTCTATTATAGGGTTATTTCTTCTATTTTACTATTCCTCAATTATGATTACGCTTGGTGCGGAGTTCACAAAAGTTTATTCGGAATCTTAAAAATGCTGGCTCTTCGTTATCTTGTGTGGATATCCTTATAATATTCTCATAAAATCCAGCGCGGTCTTGAATTGAAAATAGTATTATCCATAGAGAATGACGAAGAACCAAAATGCTTAACTCAGGAAATAAGGTCTAACTACTCTTTAAATTTTGATCCTGTTTTATTTTAACTATTCTCTTTCCATGAAATTCCGGTGTCCGTGAAATCCTGGTATAAAACGATTTGTTGAAGAGTAATATCCGACCGTGAACTAGCCATAAGTCGACCTTAAAATCCTCCTTGAGACCGGCACCGGGAATCTTCTTATACTATTAAAGAAATGGGAGAAAAGCGTTATGTCGAATTAAACATAACGTCTTGTTTATTATATATATCCTCTGACTAACGCGATTTAAACATAATATTACTTTGTCAGAGGATACAGGCACGGAAAAATTGAAAATTTGTTGGTACTGCCGCAGGTTTATTGTTATCAATTCTGAGTTCAACTGCATAAGTAATTATAACAAAAATATTTTGAGTAGGTGAAAGTGTGAGAAAAGAACTGATAGTTCTGTTAGTAATATTAGGCGTATTTCTTGCAATAGGATGTACTGGTAATGGAAATGAAGCTACAAACGAAACGGGTACTCCAGTCACAAACGAAACGGGTGCTCCAGTCACAAATGAAACTTCGGTTTCTGGGCAGACCCCTGACGCTATAACAGTATCTGCAGCTGCCAGTCTTACCGAAGCCTTTACGGATATGGAATCCCAGTTTGAAACCGAAAACCCTGGCGCAGATGTGAATTTAAATTTTGCAGGGTCAGGAAATCTGCGTAAGCAAATAGAAGGAGGAGCTCCAGTTGACGTTTTTGCTTCGGCTGACCAGAAAAACATGGACATGCTTGCCAATGAGACTCTTATCGACAACAGTACAAGGAAAGACTTTGCCCAGAACACCCTTGTGCTCATAGTCCCTGCAAACAGCGATCTTAATATAACCGGAATAGAAAACCTGACAGCCTCAGATGTGGGAAAAATTAGCATTGGAAACCCTGAAACTGCCCCTGTAGGCAAATATGCAACCCAGGCATTGACCGAAGCAGGCCTCTGGGACCAGCTAAAAGATAAGACGATACTTGCTGAAGACGTCAAACAAGTACTCACATACGTGGGAAGAGGAGAAGTGGATGCAGGCTTTGTGTACATGACCGATGCAAAGACCGCAGACCCCGGAACTATAAAAATCGTTGCCACAGTCCCTGTAAATACTTCTATCAGTTATCCTATAGCCCTGGTTTCTGCTTCTGATAACAAAGAAGAGGCACAGGAATTCGTGGATTTCGTAAATGGAGAAGAAGGACAGGAAATACTGGAAAAATACGGATTTACTCCCGAATCTGAATAAAAAATAAGCTAAAAGCATAAAAATGATCCCCATGCTGGACAAGATATGGTTTCCCATATCTATTACATTCCGGATAGCTGCCATATCGTCCTTTCTCGTACTGTGTAGCGGAGTATTCCTGGCTTATATATTTGCAAGGCGCGATTTTCAGGGAAAAGAGCTTGCAGAGCTGCTAGTAACACTTCCTCTGGTCCTTCCACCTACGGTAATCGGTTATTTACTGGTTATTCTTGTAGGTAGAAACGGACTTCTTGGCCACTTCATTTACAATTTTTTTGGCACTGGGGTCCTGTTTACCTGGCAGGCTGGAGTTATTGCGGCTTATACGGTTTCCCTCCCACTTATGGTACGAACTGCACAAGCAGCCATTGAAGCCGTGGATAAAGAGCTTGAATATGCAGCCTACGTTCTTGGAAGAAGTGAAATTGAAACTGCTTTCCTGATAACCTTGCCCCTTGCAAAAAAGGGTATTCTGGCAGGCCTGGTGCTCAGTTTTGCACGAGCTGTCGGAGAATTTGGCGCCACTCTCATGCTTGCAGGAAATATCCCGGGAAAAACGAACACGATGTCGATTTCAATATACAGTGCTTTTCAAGCAGGAAACAACGAACTTGCCAATCTGCTTGTGTTAATCCTGGTCTTTATGTCCCTGCTGTCCATTGCTCTTACTGGAAAAATTGCTAGCAGAGGAAAGTTAGAGGTATAAGCTTGAGTTTTAAGTTAACATAAAAAAATGTTGCTATGAAGCTGAATGCATTAAGAAAAGCTGTGCCAAGAAGGCTTTTACGCTTGACTTCAGCTTAGAGCTTGACTTCAGCTTCGAAACGAAAACGAATTTGTCGTACTTTTTGGGTCATCAGGGTCTTGGTAAAAAAATACTTTTCAAACGCGTTTCAGGAACCACGGAATCTGATTCCTGAACTGGCTAAAATAGAAACGACTAAGGCAGTAGTACTTTGAAAGAGAGTGACATTTAAACAGTCTTGACACTTTGAATAAAAGCTAAATCAAAACGAAATTTACAAAAAAAATATTGATAGGTTTTCCGTTACATGTCCGGGTGCCAGCGTTCCATGTGCTTTGATTCGACAGAATATACTAATATCAATACTTTTATATAATATTACATTATATTTATATATGAGGCATCTGATAAACGCTTTTTATACATTCAACTATTTTTATACCCCCAAAATCCCAAAATACCCCCCAAATCAGATGCCTGTTTCCCTCAAACTTTTTCTCCTCAACTTTTCCTCCTTTTTTATCTCAAACTTTTCCTCAAACTTTTCTCTCAAATATTTTCCACTGAAATTTTATCCTCTAAACCTTGAGTTATTTTATTATTTATTTATGTCTCATTTTAAACTCACTGTATTATATTTGTAGTAATTTCAAATATCCTTAATATGCTTGCGTATTCTCACCTTACAATTTAGTGACTTTAAGCCCTCTTTAATAATATTCAGCATAAAGATTATATAAAAGTAAGCCCAAACCGTATGCATGCCTTTTTCCCTACCCCCTATCAATACCGAACGTCTATATCTGCTCCCTGCAACCTTGAAGCTGTATATTCTGGAACTGCACGACCGCCCGGCATTTGCTTCAACTCTCAATGCTCATGTCCCTGAAGAATGGCCGCCTGACCAGATAACCCCCGAAGTAATAGAAGATTTTATTGAGCGAATTCAGGCAAGGAACCGGAAACTCTGGAGTTTTTACTGGGTTCTCCCCCGGGAAAGTCCTGAACAATCTGTTCTGATAGGGAGTGGAGGATTTCTTGCTCACGAGAACGGGACACTTGAAATAGGATACTCTTTGCTTGACGCATATCATGGTAGGGGATATGCAACCGAAGCTGTTCAATCAATGATGCAATGGGCCTTTTCCAGCCTCAAAAGCAACAGTATAGTAGCTTACACATACCCTCATCTTAAAGCTTCAATTCGCGTCCTGGAAAAGAATGGTTTTATTTTAAAAGGAGAAGGCCCGGAAGAAGGAACCATAGCTTACGAATTTCTGAATGAAAATTAAAACTATATCTCCGACCCCAGAGAAGTTCGAATAGTTACAATATTTTTACAGAAAATAATTTAAGTACTTCGATAAAGTCCCATAAAACAGCAGTATAAACTCAATTTTATATATTAGTATGTATTATATTTGGTTGGGCATCTGTGAACTCTTCATTTAAACACCCTCCATCTATCTCCGTTCCTCCTCTCTAAAGACGGATGCCCTTTTTATTCTAAAACTTTCTGAATTCTTTACCGAAAATGTATGCATAAAAATGAACTCCACACCCTTTTCTTTCTGCTTTCCTCCTTTTGATCTTTTTTTCTTTCCTTTTGATCTTCTCCTTTTAACCTATTCTCTTTTCTTCTTATCTTCTCCTTTTGATCTTCTCCTTTTAACCTATTTCTCTTTTCTTCTTATCTTCTCCTTTTGACCCATTTATCTTTCCTTCTGATCTTCTCCCTTTCCCCTTATCTATTTCTATTTTTATCTTTCTTTCATTTTTGTTCGAAGGACGGACTTTAAATTAATCGACAGGCATAATAATTAAAAAAATAGATTTAATAAATGGAATAGGCAATAAAATCAAGATTTCTTTAAGAGAAACGGAGATGGTACATTGACAGAAAATCCATTACAGGTTATTGTGGACCAGGACCCTCAATTATTTACCCTGCTTGAAAATACACGCGAACTTGCTTTCATGGAGGACGGAATACCTCTCAAGTACAAATTACTGCTTGCAATGTCCCTGGATGCGGCTAATGGTGCGGTAAACGGAGTAAAGTTCCTTGCAGTTCAGGCGATGCAGGCAGGGGCGACAAAAGAAGAAGTAATGCAGGCAATAAGGATAACTCAGTACATTTTTGGAGTTGGAAGCGTTTATACAGCCTCAGAGGCCCTTAAGGACATTATGTAGACAGTATAAAAAATCCATTACACCAAAGGAATCATTGCATCGGTCAAGGAGTTTTCTTACCTTTATGTATCGATTTTGGAGCAAAAATAGTCCCAAATTCTTAGAGCATTGAAGCTAACATGGATAATGGCTATCAGGGAAATGGAATTATAAAGCACTCTACAATATCAGGAACAAGATATTTGAAAATAGATCTGCCGCAAATGCGGCAGAATATTAAAACAAATGAAAAAATTACTTACTTTTTTAGGCTGGGACCCCCATGTAAACTTTATGAAGTTCCTCTGCGATATCTTCAATACTATTATATTTTTTGTCAGGAAGCATGCCAAGTTCCCGCAGTATGTCTGGAATTGCTTTGCTCTTTCTTGCTTGTTCAATAATTCCGTTCCTATCTATAGGAAAATCCAGATTTTTTAACATCTTTTGAATTTCTATAGGAAGTTCGGCAATGTATTCAGCTTTGTTTTCAGTTTCCATTGTATTTCCCCTTTACTTTTGTTTCTAAAATTCCCTGGCGACATCTGCAGCTTTTCTGTACTCCTTTTCCGAAGATGATTCTATTTGCAGAGTGTCGGTCTCCAGCATTTTTATCTTAGAACTTAACAACATATTCCTTCTTTGCAGAATATCAATACTTCCTAAAGTTTCAGAAGGAAGCTGAACTTTTTTAATAGGGATTATAATGACGATTTACTATTTAAATCTTAACATTATTCTTAAATAATATGTTAAAAATTAATACTTTATTTTATTTCAGTAACAATATCTAGTTTGAATTAGTAATTTTCAATGATATAATTAACAAAAAAATCTGAATAATAATATGTACACTTTAAGAAAAAGATAAAGATATTAGATACTTGATTGGTAATTCTAACAGGGTTCAGAGAAACAGTTTTTGAGTTTTGGGATCAGCTTATTGTGTGTCGTTTTGTCTTAATGCTAGTTATGTAATCCGACACTATTTTCTGATTCCTCTCAGATACAATTGAACTATTTAAAAAGTTAAATAACACGCTATTCGATTCTGATTATTCTCATTGGAGATATATTGCATGTTATAATATATCTTCTAGCAGAACATCATTATCCCGAATGCTTTTTTTCTGATAATATCTTTTAGCATGCTCCACGAGCAGGGCATGGTACTCCTGGTAAACAGCCGTGTCTTCAGGCAAATTTTCTTCAAACAGGGCTTTGATTTCATTGTAACCTGCCTTTTCATCAGCAAGGCCCAGGTTTGTTACTATTCTTTTAGTATACGAATCAACAACAAAAGAAGGCTGTTTGAAGGCGTAAAGCAGGATCGAATCCGCAGTTTCAGGGCCCACGCCTTTCAAAGAAAGAAGCTCTTTACGTGCAGGGATTCGATCTTCAAGTTCCGAAAACCAGCAGGCAAGGTTTTTCAGGCGCACTGCTTTCTGGTTGTAATAACCAGCCGGCCTGATAGCTCCTTTCAGGGTTTCCGGGTCAAGAGAGAGAATTGCCTCATGAGAAAAGGAGTGTATTTGCTTAAGACTGAGGAGATCTTTAAGGTTCACAAGAGCTTTTTCAACCTGTATCCAGCTAGTGTTTTGCGTAAGCAGGGCTCCACAGATAATTTCAAACTGCTGGCTTCTGGTTTGGGGATAGGTATAGTCAGCAGGATGATATCCCTGGATAGAACCGGTTTTTGTGGGATTTGTCCCCCCGGCTTCACGAAGTTCGGTTAAAGGCCACCAGCCCTGAGGTCCATAGGAGCCAAGGAGACGATCGTAGATCTTCCTGATAACTGGCTTCGTCCCTGTTTTATCGGTACTGAGATTTTGAGCACTCTTTTTCATTTAAACATCTCATATTCAAGAATAGTTTAAAACTTTTTTATATCAGGATTAGCCTTTATGTATTTTCATTTTTCGAACTTTACTGGCTGTACTAACTAACTTTACTAATTTTACTTGGTCTGCATAGGCCAAAATTTGTTTCAAACTTTTCCTTAGTTGTGTGATCAAAAAAAATAATATTTTATTCTGTCTTCTAGAGGCAGAGGAGAAATTACAGCAAAGGATAAACTGCTCAAATGCTTTCAAAAAGGAATTAATTGCTTTCAGAGGTAGCTTTGCATTTATCTAAGACGGCACTAATGCCCTGTTTTGCAGTTTGCCCTTCGCTCTGTACAGTTGTATCAGCTCCAGGGGCCCGGGATTTTGCGGGGGAATATTTGATAGCAAGCACCCTCATTATACTGAGTACAAACAATAAAGCCGCCAGACTTAAAATAAATTCATATCCGAATTCCTGTGAATAGAGGCCGACTGCGATTTCACGCAGGACTATAAATATTGTAGCATCTGTGATATCCGTAAGCCTGATCCTGTCATTTTCCTGGTAATCAACAAAAGCTTTGAAAAGGTCAATCACAATAAAAACCGTCAATACACTTGTTACCATGTGACTGAATCCGCTTTCGAGAGACTCAAAAATAATGAGACGGATATCCAGCAAGGTCTTTACCATTCCCATAATTAAAGCCAGCAGTAGTATATAAAGAAAGATTATACTGATACTATCAGTGACCTTTTTAAATAGTTTAATACTATCCATTTTATCTCCTATATCCACTGCTTCTCATATTTTAAACCATATTTATAGTTTTTCATATAATTCTTCATATTTATTCAAGAAATATATTTTTTTATTTTCAATTACCTCCTTCTCTATTCCTTTCTTCATTCCTTTCTTCATTCCTCTCTATTTTCTCTTCCCTTCAATTCCTCTCTATCTCTCTTTTCCTTTCTATTCCTCTATACTTTCTAAGACGATCTTTTCAGGTGAAATTATCTCTAGAAGACATTTTTCTTTCTAACTGATCACTCATATCTCAGTGCATCTACGGGTTTCAGTTCCGAGGCGTTCTTTGCAGGTACGAGACCTGCAATCAGACCCACAACTATGGAAACTAAGGTCGAAATAAAGGTAGCTTTAAGGCTGAGGGCGAATTCGAAGGGAGCATTCATTTTCATAGAGATCAAGAAAAGAACCGCCTGCACTGCAACTGTGCCAATGAGAATACCTATGATTCCACCTACAAGGCTGATCATTGCGGAATTGCAAAGAAAGATCAGCATTATATCCTGGTTTTTTGCTCCTATGGCTTTCATGATCCCAATCTCCTTAGTTTTCTCAAGGACAGACGTAAACATTGTATTCGCAATTCCTGTAGAACCTACAAGGAGAGAAATACCTGCAATAAACGCCAGGAAAGCGGTAAGACCGTTAATCATCTTTCTGGTGCTATCAATTGCTTCTTTTTGAGAATTTACATAAAAGTCCTGGGTATCTTCAGTAACTTTTCTTGAGAGTCTCAGTTTGTTCTCAATCTCTTTAATGGCTGCTTCATAATCTGCATCTTTTTTGAGTTTGACTTCTATTGTGCTGTAGACATCTGTGCTGTAGTCGTCTGTTTCTGTCTCATAAAAGTCTTCATTGCTGGAAAGGGAATATGCATCCTGGTAAGGCATATAGATGCTGCTCCCGAAAAGTCCTGAAAGACCTCCAAGAAGCCCACTACCCGTTGCCAGAATTCCGACTACCCTGTATGACTTGCCATTCAATAGAATTATCTCGTTAAGCCTGATCTCCCTCTTGAAAGTATTCTTTGCGAGCTCATTTGAAAGAACCACAACGTTCCGATCTCCGGTTTCCAGCATTCGGCCCTTCTCTACATCTTTATTTGAGATTTTAAGCCAGACAGCTGGGTCCACGCCTGTAACCCAGACATGGGTACTCTCGCCCCCCAGCTTCATTTCTGCGTCTTTGTCAACATTGACATTGATATATTCGATAGCCGGAATGCGGCGCAGGGTAAGTACATCCATATTTGTGAGTTGAGATTCCGTCACCTGTTCAAACTCGACAGGGTCAGATGTATTGTTCTGAATTTCCTCTTTATACTCTTCGGTATCTGCATTTGTCTCTGAGTAATCTCCCGAAACATCTGAACTTCCTCCTGTATCGTCTGAACTCGCTACTACGACTTCGTCGTCGGTTACCTGGAAGGGGGTTGAGGCTACGATTGTGATTATATCACCACCAAATCCTTCCAGAGTTTCAGTTACCTCTTTCTCAAAATATTCCCCTGTAGTGACAATCGCCATTACCGAGGCAATGCCTATTATTATCCCTATTATAGTCAGCCAGCTCCTCAGTTTATTGGCTTTGACCATACTAAAGGCAATTTTTAAAATTTTTCCCGGTTTCATGGAACACAGACTCCATTTTCCGCGTTCTTCTGATTTACCTGTCCGGGTCATCGAACTTTATTTCGTTAAGTTCATCTTCCTGTGCGCTCTTCATTTTTATCTTCTTTTGACGCTTTTTATAGATAACAGCGCCTGCTACACAGGCGAGTATAGCTAATCCGATATATTTCAGTGAGCTAGAATTACCCCCTCCCGATTCATCAGATTCGGCTAATGGGGTAAAAGACGAGGAATAAAGAGGTAGCTCCCTTTCCACAGTCTGCCTGATCCCGTCATTTGAGGTGTAACTAATTTCAAATTTAATAGGGAGTTCTTTTTCCATTGCTGCCGGCTTCAGACTGAAATCGGCAATTGTATTGTCTCCCTTTTGCAGGTTCCCAAGAACTACTGAGTTACTGCTGCCGTCCGCAATAGTCCAGTTTGCCTGTAAGGGGACAGAGACCTTGACTGAGTTTGCCGCATTGTTTCCGATGTTAGAAACCGTGAAAGTATAATCTCCGGTCGGGCTTCTTTCCATGAACGCGATATCGAAATCTGTGGTGCCTCCGACATAGATTCCTGCCTTGCTTTTGATCTCTTTTCGCTTCTGGTTTTCGACAGTGCCCGCTTCCGTGATAGTCTGAAGTGCTTCAATATCATCATAGGTGAGCACCATGTCCAGCTTATAAAGACCTGGCTTTGTATTGACGTTTGTCAGGACTTCAAAGCTGACATTGGCAGTGTCTCCGATGTCAATCAGGTTAATGTGCTTAACATTGCTTGAACCCACAGGCAGGATTACGTCATTAGTACAATCCCAGGAAAACATCGCGTTTTTCAGGGGAGAGTTTCCCACATTTTTTATGCCAAAAACAAGATTGGTTTTCTGTCCTGGTACCATTTTTTCGACGCTGATATATTCGATTTCAGCGTTTGATTCGCTATCAATTTCGATGTCAAATTCTTTTGTAAGAGTAAGCCTGCCGTTATCTTTAGTTGTATAGATGTATACTTTCAGAGGATATTTGCCTTCATTGACGTTATTTTCAATCCCGAGCTTGAATTTTACGACCTTCTGGCGGGTATCTTCATAGCGTTTTCCAAGAGTGCCGATATTCTTTACAAGTGTCTCACCGGTAAGAGCTTTGAAAGGGTACTCTGGCTTGATTTCCAGAACACAGTTCTCCAGGTCCTCATATCCCGTATTCTGGAGAGCAAGCCTGATTTCAAGGACATCCCCTGGTTTTACAGGGTCAGGATCCTGGTTGAGCAAGTCGAGAGTTAAGCCTTTATCAAGGCCCGAACTAATACTGGAAGTACTCTCATTTTCAGAACTATCCTCAGCAAGGACAGGTTGAACGCATGAAGAGAGTAACAAGAGCAAGCAAACAAAACCTGTAAGTTTAAATCCCATCTCAATTCCTCATTTTTTACTTGTTACATAATTTAAAGAATGTCCAAAAAGGTTTTATCGGGCGCATATGGTCCGAATAGAGTTTGGTATAATTTGAATACTGATAATCCTAATAATCTGAAATAATTTGAAATAATTTGAAATAATTTGAAATAATCTGAAATAATCTGAAATAATCTGAAATAATCTGAAATAATCTGAAATAATCTGAAATAATCTTAATTTAATCTGAAATAATCTGAAGTTTTTAATTAGTCTTCTCAATTTTAATTTAGTCTTAAATATTTAATTTAGCCTTAATACAAATTATTTCGTCTTAATAGTTATAATTTAGTCTTGCCACCTTTAATTTAATCTGAATAATCTGAACCTGGCTTGAATATAATTTAATATATTCTAAAAATGATCCATAGTTTTCACTCTCAGGTTTCGGCCTCCAGCATCCCGTGTTGAGTTTCTGGGTCAAGTTTTTCCTCATTCATCTCATCCCTGATGATTTTTCCATCCTTCAGTTCGATGTGCCTGCTTGCGTATTTTGCAAGATGCAGGTCGTGCGTAACCATGACTATTGTTTTGCCTTCTTCTTTCCAGAGCCTGTATAGAATTCCCAGTAATTCTTTTCCAGTAACACTATCCAGAGCCCCTGTTGGCTCATCTGCGAGGATGATTTCAGGGTTACAGGCAAGGGCTCTTGCAATTGAGACTCTTTGTTGCTGACCACCTGAAAGTTGAGAGGGTCTATGCTGAATTTTATCCGAAAGCCCTAAAAGCGCAAGCATTTTCTTTGCCCGTTTTTCTGCCACCCGATCATCAATTTCCTGGATTTCCAGAGGCAAAAGCACATTTTCAAGAGCCGTCATGCCAGGAATCAAGTTGTACTGCTGGAAAACAAATCCAATTGTCCTGCCTCTCAGAGCTGCAAGGTCCGATTCTTCAAGCCGGGCTATATTCCTGCCTTTCAGGAAAATCTGACCTTTTGTAGGGATATCAAGGCAGCCCACAAGGTTCATCATTGTGGATTTTCCGCTTCCAGAAGGTCCGACTATTGCAACGAACTCTCCTTTTCTGAATTTCACGTTCACAGCTTTCAGAGCATTGACCTGAACTTCTCCCATTTGATAAATTTTCCAGACATTCTGAAATGCTATAAGTATATTTTCCATGTTTTCTCCTGTGAAACTTACCAAACTAATAATAATTACTTATTTAAAAGTTTATTCTTTCTTGAATATTATTAAGAATATTGTGTATATTTATAAAAGATTAAGGTAAAATATGAAAACAAATCAGAAAAAAACACAAAATGTATAAAAATATTAAAGATGAAAGTACTTTTTAGTAACTCATTCGAAATCCGCATCTTCAAAAATAAATAACTCATCGATTGTGGTGTCCAGGCACCTTGAGATCCGGTATGCAAGCTTTAATGAGGGGTTGTATTTTCCTTTTTCAAGAAAAACAATGGTTTCTCTCCTGACCCCTACCATTTTTGCAAGGGCTTCCTGAGTAAGGTCATGCCTGGCTCGGAATTCCTTGATCCTTGTTTTCACGGTTTATCCTCCGAAATACTTACTCAATGTCACCTTTTCGCATGAAATACCACCTGAATACATTTGCTGAAATGGTCATGAAGATAAGAAGTATACCAAGCACGTTTACAGCAGTAAACTCAACCAGTTTGAAGTAGTTCGCCAAATAGAGCACTGAAATGAGTACCAGTGTCAGAAGCCAGGAATAAGTTATCCCGTAAGCTGCAAGTTTTTTTGTTCTTTCGTCCCTGTCTGGAAGGTCACCCAGCCTGAAGAACCTAAAGGCTGTCAGAATGAAGAGGACTAGCCCCATGCTGATTAGAAAACTTGAAAACGAGGCTTCATGTTTATAACAAATTGCTGATACTATTCCGGCAAGCAGAATAATAACTCCTAAAGCAAGCTTGTACACATATATCTTTTTTATATTTTTCATAGCTATCCCTTTGAACAATCTTAATTTTAATAAGCGTAGCCTAGTGGAGTTTATTTTATTTAATACTGTCAAGGTATTGTTCCTTATTTACAACATATTGTTAGATATTAATAACATTTAATTATCTATATCTAACATTTAGTTAGATTTAATTAACATATGTTAGATCCATATAACATGCACTAATATTTAAAGTTTGTCAAAAAAGAAATCTTAGCCCGGAGTCAAAATCAAATTTTCTTTTGTCTATTACTTTTTTTTCTGAAAATGTCCCTCTTACGTTTGATTTGCTAGGCTATCCTGACAAAGTTACAAAGCATAATACAAAGCATAATATTTGTGAGCTGTTCAGAGCTATAGAAGGCCCGGATGCTAAGAAATTATTTCGATATAACCAGAAGATATTCCGGAAGATGTGAGACAAGAAACAGCTGAAGTGAATCAAAAACACAAACGTCTTATAAGACAGAAGATCCCTTAAAAAGGCAGAAGATTTTTAAATAGAGGTTCTGGAGCAGATTAGAATGACCCTTGTTATAGCTTTTATCGGAAAAAACGGTGCCGTAATGACCGGAGACCTGCGGGAAATAACATTCGAAGGAGATAAATCGAACAGAGAGAAGCTTGAAAAAGAGCTTTACAACGGGACAATAGTCACGGATGACGAACTCGCAAAAAAAGCCCGAGAATTCGGGGTCGGCATAACTGTTACGGACTGCAAAAGCAAGATCTCGGAGAGAGACGGTATTTTAATAGGTGAAGTATCCTCAATTGAAGGCGGGGTCACCAAAAAAAGAAGGCTGTACGCCTCAGCCGGAAACTACGCGATTGCCGAGCTCAGGGATTCCGAGATAACATTAACCTCGCACGCAAAGGGAAGTAACCTGATCGTTCTCGGAAACGATTTCACGAAGCAGGTAGCCAATAAATGCTTTAAGGACAACTGGACGAAGAAAAGCACTTTTCAGGATGCCGTAAAAATTCTTATGCTCTGCATGGAAACCGCAGCTAGAAAGACTGCGTCTGTAAGCAAGCAATTTTATCTGATTCAGACTACCTCAAACGTTGATGTTTTAAATATTGTAGAGAAGGACAGACAAGACTGAAAAAACGAAAAAGCAAACAATTTTTCTAAATTCTTTTCTCTTTTGTTATTCTATAACTTAGTATCTCAGGTGATTTCAATCAAAGTTACTTAATAAATATGTCATTGAAAGGTGATTTCAATTAAAGTTGCTTAATAAATATGTCATCGAAAGTAGAAATGTTTCTAATTGAAGTATTTGAAAACTACTTTAACAATAATTCTAAAAAAGTAAATCACTCTGGAAAAAAGAGTAAGGGTAATTGCTTCTAGCGTTACTCAGCATCATCATGGAGAAGTATATGGGTCATCAGGACTGTTGTCATTTGGGTTTAAATTACGCCAGGGACAACTACCAGATCCATTAGTACAATCGCTACCAGAGTTAACGTGTTCATTACTAACTGCATTGCCAATAATAGGATCATTGTTTCCCTCATTTGAAATAACTGGATCTTTTTGTGCACTTGCTGCCATAGCTGTTAATGACACTACGAAACAAACTGCCAGCAAAATGGCTATTATTCTTTTGATTTTGTTTTCCATTATCTACACCCCTAATTTTCACTACTTTTCAATATACTGCTAATGAAAAAACCTACAGTAGCCAGTTATTTTTAAGTTACTGCTCTCAAATTCCCCCATTTTTAATAGTAATATATAAACCTAAATATATAAATAATTCAGCTATAAATAACTAATACAATTAGGACTTACGCAGTTGAACTGAATAATCAATAGCATTAAACCTATAACTGTCTAAAACACATCTTTATTGTTGCGGTTATTGTGTTTGATTTTGAATTTCAACTGCGTAAGTCCTAAAGATAAAATAAACATTGCCATTTATACGCAGCCGAGGAATTAGGGGTTAGCATAAAGGTCACGGACTGGAAAATCAAGACCTCGGAGAGAGAAGGTATTTTAAAAGACCTAAATAGCTGGAAAGGTAAAAAATAGCTGAAAAAGCCAGGAAACCTTTCTACCAGCACTTTTTCGGCTTATTCACCCGCAAAAAGCTCGACAAATTCGAATTTTGTCACATCAAAAAGGCCTTTATCTCCCAATTTAAGTTCAGGAATTACAAGAAGCGACATAAATGAGAGTGTCATAAAAGGTGACATAAGCGAAGTTCCCAGTTTCCGGGCTTCTTCGTTTAACTGTTCGTACCTCGCAGCTACTTCTTTTCCGTCCAGAGTGCTCATGAGGCCTGAAACCTCCAGTGGAAGATCAAGAAGACTCTCTGTGGTCCCAACAACGATTCCTCCCTGGTTTTCCACCAGCCTGTTAACGGCTTCAACTATATCCTCATCCGTTGCTCCGACTGCAATTATATTATGACTGTCATGGGCAACGCTGCTAGCAATAGCCCCTTTTTTCAGGCCTATATTCTTAATGAAACCTATCTGAACAGGGTCATCAGCATACCTGCTCAGGACAACCATTTTCAAAATATCCCTGGCAGGATCTGAAATCAGATTTCCGTTTTCTACTTTTGGAAGTGCCAATTCCTGGCCTGTGACCAGTTCTCCGTCCTGGGCAACTATTACCCGGATTTTTTTCATTTGTTCCCCATTACTCCCGGAAGCAGGCATAGCCAGTTTTACATCGTCAATTGAAATTTTGCTTCTGTTAAAAACGTTTTTTACAGGAGCTTTTTCAACTGAAAAAAGAACCTTTCCATCATCGTAAACGCAATTTCCTTCAATAAAAGTCTTCAGCACATTGAATGTTTTCAGGTCGTCTACGATAATAAAATCGGCAGGATCGCCCTCACGCAGAAGCCCGACATTAAGCCCATAATGTTCCACAGGATTGATAACTGCTGCCCTTATGAGGTTATAGATATCAAGTCCTTTTTCCTGCCCGCGTCTGAGAAGCTTATCGATATGTCCCTCATATATTAGAGTATCAGGATGGGAATCGTCGGTGCAGAGCATAACAGACTCGGGATATTCGTCTATCAATTTGTACAGTGTCTCGAAATTCCTGGCTGAACTTCCTTCCCGGATCAGTATTTTCATCCCGAGATTTATTTTCTCAATCGCTTCTTCATAAGCAAAAGATTCATGATCTGTTGAAATTCCTGCACCCACGTATTTCTGGAGGTCGGTTCCCCTCAAACCGGGGGCGTGCCCATCTATATTTTTGCCGTACTTTTTAGCGGATTCCAGTTTGGCTATTACATCAGGGAATTCCATAACCACGCCCGGGAAGTTCATCATCTCAGAAAGGTAATGGAGATCTTCCCTTGCCAGCAGTCGGTCAACAGCCTCCGCATCCAGCACCGCTCCTGCGGATTCAAAAGGTGTAGCCGGCACACAGGATGGTACTCCGAAAAAGACCTTCAGAGGAGCTTTTCTGGCATCCTCAAGCATGTAATCAATGCCTTCTTCTCCCATGACGTTTGCAATCTCATGAGGGTCGCTAACTACTGCAACCGTACCTCTTGCAACCGCCATCCGGGCAAAAACCGAAGGCACGGTCATCGAACTTTCGATATGCACATGGGCATCTACAAGCCCTGGAAGGATGTACTGTTCAATATCGTGCTCTTTCTCCTCAATACTGATGATCTTCCCGTCTTCAACGGCAATTTCACCTTTGAACTTCCGCCTGGAAATGGCATCGACAATAATTCCCTGGTACGTTTGCATGGTGATTCATTGCAGCCACAAATTTATAAATATTTTCAAATAAGCTGATGTTGGACTGTGTTGATGTTTTAAAAGCTATGGAAATAGATGGAAACGATGAAAATAAGAAACTTGATAGCGAATAGTGTAATTGATAGTGAAAAGTGTAATCGATAGTGAAAAGTGTAATCAATTGAATTCTGAAATATAAATAAAAAATGTTAATTTATATGTGAAATATAAATATAAAGTATTATTTATGAATGAAATATAAATACAATACAAAAGTACAATAATACATGGGAAAAAGTCATACAGAGATAAAAGGGCTAAAAATCCGGAAAATGAGGCGCGATGAAGCCGAATTCGCAATCCAAATGGCAGCCGGCGAAGGATGGAACCCTGGCATCCATGAAGGGAAAATTTTCTATGATACCGATCCTGATGGTTTTTTTATTGCAGAAATTGAAGGAGAGCTCGTAGGCTGTGCCTCTGCTGTTGTATACGACGATTCCTTCGGTTTTCTTGGCTTCTTTGTGGTTAAGCCCGAATTCAGAGAAAACGGAGTTGGAGTTAAATTAACCGAAAAATGCCTGGAACGGATGGGGAACAGGAATATTGGGCTTGATGGAGTAGTGGAAAACGAAAAGAAATACCAGGAGCTTATGAAATTCAAATCTTTTTACAGCAATCTGCGCTTTGAAGGAAGAGGTGGAGGAGAAGTTCCGGATGGGCTTGTAAAAATCTCAGATATCTCATTTGAAAGCCTGCTGGAGTACGATAAGGAAATGTTTCCGGCTCCAAGGTCTACTTTTCTGGAAAAATGGATTAAACAACCTGATTCTTCTACCTTTGCAGCCGTTGAAGCAGGAAAGCTGAAAGGATATGGCGTTATAAGGAAATGCCAGAACGGATACAAAATAGGCCCTCTTTTTGCCGATGACGTGATAACGGCAGAAGAAATATTTCTAGCTCTCAAGGCCTCTGTTCCGGAAGAAGCCATATATCTGGATGTTCCGGAACCAAACAAAAAAGCAATGGAAATTGCAAATAAATATGGAATGACTGTAATGTTCAAAACTATCCGGATGTACAGCCGGGAAGAGCCTGATATAAATCTTGAAAAGGTTTACGGGGTCACGACTTTTGAACTCGGGTGAAGGTTTCTAATGTTGACCTGTGAAAACGGAATTAAAATCATTTTCAAATGAGTGGGTCTGGAACTTTAGGCATTCCAATCCACGGAGCAAATTTATTATAAGTTCTGCCAAGCTTTTGTGCAAGCTCTATGCCTTTTTGAGTTCCTTTTATTACCTTGTTATAATTAGAGTCAGGATCACTCAGTTTTACGAGAAATCGATTCAATTTATTAAGAGGTTTAACGAACTCTTTCTTATCAGAATTAGTATTTATTTCATCTAAACTATCCTGAATTTTTTCTAGGTCGCCATCGATTTTTGGATTTAAGACTTCAAGTTCGTCTTTTAAATTGTCAAACTCAGTCCGAATCTGTGGTAAATCTATATTCAAATCTATATTGACGTTTACATTAACATCTGTTTTTTGTTCAACTCTCATAATTTGATTAGCTTCAAAATTTGCCATAAACTTTGGACTGATCACAAACGTTTGTCCAAGTCGTCCTGACAATTCATCGTATTCTCTAAATCTTTCTTCTCTTCTCTTGTAACCGTCTAACAATAATGAAATTGATCTTTCTTTGTAAGTCTTATGACATTGAACATTTTTTACATTAGCTTTCTCAGCTTCCAACAAATCTTCATAGAAATATCTTTGAGGGCAATTTTTTGAACAGTTGCAGGGGATTTGTTTACTGACGTTTATCTTTTTTATTGAAGCGTTTATTTGATCTAGCTGATCACAGATTGCACCAAGAGCTCCTCTTTTATTGTCACCTGTTATTCTGATTTCGATTTGCTTTTCATCAGGTTTCATCTTTACAAGAGCACGCGAATTTTGGAGATTCAGTACTGCTCCTTCTCTCCAGCATAGAGGCATACCATTTTCTTTTTTTTCTATTTCCTGATGCATGCGCACGATAAAGTGGGTAATTATACCAGAAGGCAGAAAAGAGTCATAAGAATAGTAAAAATACAAATTTTCTTCATCATCCCAATCAAAGTCAGGAGAACTTTTGGGTAGTAGCTCGGGAATAAGATATTTATTTTTATCGGGAAGTTGATATGCAAGTTCAAATTTGTTCATTAACCCCATAAGTTGAGGATAAACATCTGGTGGATAAGTTTCTTTATCCCATATTTCATCTAATTCGCTGTGTAACAATACACCTTCGCGTTGGAGAACAGACTTTGTGGATAAAATTTTATAAAATGCTCCTGTAGCCCACTCAGGTTTTAATATTACTATGTTCCTTAGAGCAATGTCTTTAAAATGAAGAATTACCCCCAAATCGTTTAAATATCCGTCCAATATATTGATATTTTCATTGTCTAATCCTTTAGACTTACATATTTTGCAGAATTGATTGTATGGAATGCTATTTTCCCTGATTTTTTCCAGTCTTTTTCTCACCCGATACCAAGAATCCACCCACTTAACTCTCATTAGAGGAAGATTCCAGGCAGTTTCACTGATTTTTTCTTTCAAAGTAGAGATTCCTTTGCCATCTTTACTATCAACTTTTATATAACCTGCAATTTGAGGGAATTTACTTTTCAAGTCTTTGAGATTCAGATCGTCATCACTTTCGTTCATCTTGCTCATTACAAGTATTACTGGGCTATCTCCTCCAAAAGCTTCAATCGTGTGTAACCAGTAGTAAATATTGTCATAGTCCTTCGTTTTCCGTGCGTTCCATAAAAGTAAATAGATTGAACGGGTTGTAAGGAAAAATTGATGAGTTGCGTGATAAATTTCTTGCCCTCCAAAATCCCAGATATTCAGTTTGATTTTATGATTTTCAGAGCCAGGTGCTGAAGTGGACCACTCCGAGATATTTATTCCTTCAGTAATTCCTTCTTCTACAAATTTGCCAGTCCTTAGTCTGTTAGCTAAGCATGTTTTTCCAACTCCGCCGTTGCCAACTAGTATTAACTTAGCTTCATTATGTTCGATATTTTTTGTTTGTTTAAGATAGGTAAAAATCGCTTCCAAACCCATTGCAACAATTTCCGGAGGAGGTGAAGTTAAAGGGTTTCCAGCTAAATTGAGTATTTTAAGGTTTTCAAGTTCTTTAATTTCTGAAGGTAGCTGAGTCAGCTGATTTTTAGATAAGTCAAGTACTGAAAGGTTTTTAAGTTCTTTAATTTCTGAAGGTAGCTGAGTCAGTTGATTATTAGATAAGTCAAGTACTGTAAGATTTTTAAGATTTTTAATTTCTGGAGGAAAATTGGTAAGTTGATTCCTATAGAAGCTAAGCACCGTAAGATTTTTAAGTTCTTCAATTTCTGGTGGCCATTGGGACAGTTGATTTCCAGATAAGTAAAGTACTGTAAGGTTTTTAAGTTTCTTAATTTCTGTTGGCAATTGGGACAGTTGGTTTCCAGATAAGTAAAGTATTTTAAGGTTTTTAAGTTCTCTAATTTCTGGTGGCAACTGGATTAGCTGATTATCAGCTAAACCAAGCATTGTAAGGTTTTTAAGTTTTCCAATTTCTGGTGGTAGCTTGGTCAGCTGATTCCAAGATAAATCAAGTGTTGTAAGATTTTTAAGTTCTGTAATTTCGAGTGGTAATTGCGTCAGCTGATTCTCAGATAAGCGAAGTTTTGTAAGGTTTTTAAATTCTATGATTTGTTTTTTAGTTTCTGAGGACAATTGATTCAGTTGGTTATAAGATAAATCAAGTTCGGTGAAATTTTTAAGTTCTGTTATTTCTGGTGGCAACTGGATCAGTTGATTATCATCTAAACCAAGTATTGTAAGGTTTTTAAGTTCTTTAATTTCTAGTGGTACTTGGGTCAGTTGGTTTTCAACTAAGCCAAGTAATATAAGGCTTTTAAGTTCTTTAATTTCTGGTGGCAATCGGGTCAACGGATTATAATTTAAGTAAAGTGTTTTAAGGTTTTTAAGTTCTTTAATTTCTGATGACAACTGGGTTAGACGATTCCAAGATAAATTAAGTTCTGTAAGGTTTTTGAGTTCTGTTATTTCTGGTGGCAATTTAGTCAGATAGTTCGCAGATAAATCAAGTGCTGTAAGGTTTTTAAGTTCCGTTATTTCTGGTGTCAATTTAGTCAGATAGTTTACAGATAAATCAAGTGTTGTAAGGTTTTTGAGCTCTTTAATTTCTGAAGGTATTCTATCCAGATGGTTATAAGATAAATCAAGTGTTGTAAGGTTTTTAAGTTCTATAATTTCGGGTGGCAATTGTGTCAACTGGTTTCCAGATAAGTTAAGTTCTGTAAGATTCTTTTCATAAGCCTCTCTAATAAGCTGCATCACCCTTTCATTTGTCATTGATTTACCTCATTTACATATTAGCTATGAAAAAGTTTCAATTTCTTTACTTTTCCTTTACACTTTAACTTTATAATCTTTTTCTTTTTATTCAAATATTTTTATCAGAACACAAATTTCTTTAATTCATTTTGGAAAATGAGTTCTGGCTTTTATGAAAATCAAGCTCAAACCTCAAACCCTGATTAATAATTAATACAACTTATACAATTATTCTCTTCATGTCCCCCAAAGCCGGATGGCAGTTCTGGATAGACCGCGGAGGCACGTTTACTGATATCGTAGCCCGCAGCCCTGATGGAAAACTGATTACTCATAAGCTTCTTTCCGACGATCCGTGTCACTATAAAGATGCAGCCATGCACGGTATCCGGCAGATTATCGGGCTGCCTGAAAATGCACCCCTTGCTGAAATCATAGAATCCGTGAAAATGGGAACAACAGTCGGCACAAATGCTCTTCTAGAGCGGAAAGGGGAACGGACTGTACTTGTTATAAATAGAGGGTTTGGGGACGCTTTAAGAATCGGATACCAGAACCGCCCGGATATTTTTGCTCAGAAGATTGAACTTCCTGAACAGCTTTATGAAAGGGTTATTGAGGTTTCCGGAAGGGTTGGAGCCGATGGAAAAGAGCTTGTGCCTCTTGACCTTGAAAATGCAAAAAAAGCTCTTGAAGCAGCTTTCAAAGCCGGTATTCGCTCGGCTGCAATCGTACTTATGCATGCGTACAGGTATCCTGAGCATGAACTCAAACTTGGCAGGCTTGCCAGAGAAATCGGTTTTACGCAGGTGTCCCTCTCCCATCAGGCAAGTCCGTTAATTAAACTCGTAAGCAGAGGGGAAACAACCGTAGTAGATGCATATCTCTCTCCTGTGCTCCGCAGGTACGTTAATATGGTACAGGAATCCCTGGAAGAAGGAAGGGAAGGAAAGGAAAGCAGGGATGAAATAGAAAAAGAAAACGGAGATCGGACAAAAAAAGATAGCGACGATGGGTCAGAAAGAGAAATTGGAGATGAGACAGAAAAAGATAGCAGAGAATATAGCTGGGATGGAAAAGAGAATGAAGCTAAAAGAAGTCCCAGGCTCATGTTCATGCAGTCCAGCGGAGGGCTTACGGATGCAGAAACCTTTCAGGGCAAGGACTGTATCCTTTCCGGTCCTGCCGGCGGGATCGTTGGAGCAGTTGCAACTTCGGAAATGGCAGGGGCAAGAAAAATAATCACTTTCGATATGGGAGGCACATCTACGGATGTAGCCCAGTACAGCGGGGAATACGAGCGTAGTCTTGAAACCGAGATTGCAGGAGTACGCCTGCGTTCGCCTATGATGCGTATCCATACAGTTGCAGCAGGCGGAGGTTCCATACTTCACTACGAGGGAGAGAGGTTCAGAGTAGGCCCGGATTCTGCTGGTTCGGACCCTGGGCCGGCGTGTTATCGAAAAGGTGGGCCGCTTACGGTCACTGACTGCAATGTCATGCTTGGAAAATTGCAGCCTGAGTTTTTCCCCAGAATCTTTGGGCCCAATGCTGACCAGCCCCTTGACTCCGAACTTGTGCGTAGGAAATTCGAAGAACTTGCAGAAAAGGTTTCAGGCAAAGGCAAAAACGAAGGCAATATCCGGACGCCTGAGCAGGTAGCCGAGGGCTTCCTTTCGGTTGCTGTCGAGAATATGGCAAATGCTATCAAGAAAATCTCTGTCCAGAGGGGATACAACATAAAAGAATATACTCTCTGCTGCTTCGGAGGAGCTGCTGCCCAGCACGCCTGTAGAGTTGCAAACAGCCTTGGGATCAAAAGCATTTTCATTCATCCGTATGCAGGTGTGCTTTCGGCATATGGCATGGGACTTGCAGATCAGAGGCTTATTAAAGAGCGCTATATTGGCAGCGAGCTCTCGGACATGCTGGTAGAGAGTTTGAAAACAGTGTTTTCCGAGCTTGAGCATGAAGGCCGCCTGCTCATGCTCGAACAGGGCGTGCAGGAAGCCAAAATTACTGCACTTTATAAGGTACATATGCGTTATGCAGGTTCGGATACGCAGCTTGTCATCGATTTTGCGGATACGGCCGGTCTCAGGAAAGGTTTTGAAGAAGCCCACAAGAAGCGCTTCGGGTTTGTAATGGAAGGCAAAGCCATGGTTGTGGAAGCAGTTTCCGTAGAGATCATCGGAATTAATGAAAGGGTTCTTGACCCTGTGCTGGAAAAGGAAGAGAATCCTGTTTTCTCTCCTGTCGCTGCGGTGCGGATGTACAGCAATGGCGAGTTTCATGCTACTCCGGTTTTTCAGAGGGACGAGCTCAAGCCCGGAACCCATGTAAGCGGCCCGGCAGTGCTCATAGAGAAAAACGCAACCATTGTGCTCGAACCCGGCTGGGAAGGCACGATTACTGAACGCAACCACCTTTTCCTTAAAAGGAAAATTCCGCTCTTGGTCCGTACAGCTATAGGAACTGATGTTGATCCTGTAATGCTCGAGATTTTCAATAATAGATTCATGTCAGTTGCCGAGCAGATGGGTTTTACCCTGCAGAACACGGCTCACTCAGTAAACATAAAGGAGAGGCTGGACTTCTCCTGTGCACTTTTTGACAGTGAGGGGAACCTGGTAGCAAATGCTCCTCATATCCCTGTGCATCTGGGCTCAATGGGAGAATGTGTAAAAGCACTTATCCGGACGCAGTTGCAGGAGATGCATGCCGGGGATGTATATTTGATCAATTCCCCTTACCACGGAGGAACCCATCTCCCTGATATCACGGTTGTTACTCCAATGTTTGGAGACTCCGGGGAAATTCTGTTTTACCTGGCTTCAAGAGGTCATCATGCCGATGTTGGAGGGATCAGCCCAGGGTCTATGCCTCCAAACAGCAGGACAATTGCTGAAGAGGGGGTGCTGAGTGAGGGTATGAAAATCGTAGAACAGGGCCATTTCTGTGAAGAAAGGCTAAAGATCTGGCTGGGCTCGGGAAAATATCCTGCAAGAAACCCTGACCAGAACCTTGCGGATATCCGAGCACAGGTCGCAGCAAATGAAAAGGGGCTTTCCGAACTGCACAGGATGGTTGAAGAATTTTCCCTTGAAACGGTTGAAGCTTACATGGGACATGTGCAGGATAATGCCGAGGAAGAGGTCAGAAGAGTTATTGACAGGCTTGCAGACGGGGAATTTACCTATGCACTCGATGACGGGAACGCAATTATAGTGAAGGTTACAATTGACCGCAAAAACCGGAGCGCTATACTCGATTTTACAGGCACTTCTCCACAGCTCTCAAATAATTTCAATGCCCCCTCATCGGTTTGCATAGCTGCTGTACTTTACGCTTTCAGGACGCTTGTAAAAAGTGATATTCCCCTGAATGCGGGCTGCCTGAGGCCGCTTAAGATTATTATTCCTGAGGGTTCCTTGCTCAGGCCAGAGCCTCCTGCTGCCGTTGTTGCAGGTAACGTTGAAACTTCGCAGTACATTGTTGACGCTCTTTTCGGAGCTCTTGGCACGCTTGCGGCTTCCCAGGGTACGATGAACAATTTTACCTTCGGAAACTCCGATTTCCAGTATTATGAGACCATTTGTGGAGGTTCAGGAGCAGGCCTGGGTTTTTCAGGAACAGATGCTGTGCACACACATATGACCAACTCCAGGATCACCGATCCTGAAATTCTTGAAACAAGGTTTCCGGTTTTGCTTGAGGAATTTTCCATCCGGGAAGGAAGTGGCGGAGACGGTAAATTCAGAGGGGGAAACGGGGTTGTCCGAAAGCTCAGGTTCCTGAAAGATATGAATGCTGCCATTCTCTCAAGCCACAGGAAACTTCCACCTTTCGGGCTCAAAGGAGGAATGCCTGCAAAATGCGGAAGAAATGCGCTTGTCCGCAGGGATGGCAGTGTTCTCGAAATTGAAGGCCAGGCCGAAGTTGAGCTGAAGTCTGGAGAACTTTTTGTAATCGAGACGCCAGGCGGAGGAGGATATGGCGAGAAGGAAAAACTCGAAGACTGAAAATTAATAAAACTGTCATACGAAAAAAACAAAAAATAAAACCAGGTGGGAAGATGTTAAAAACTGGTTTATTCCTGAAAGCAGGACATTCCCATATTTATTTCCACGTTCGTTCTCACATTTGTTCCCACAACATATTTCGATTTTATCTTATAATCCTGTAAGTATATTCATAGTCTCCACCAGGCTTTCCGTCTTCATCCCCATCCAGAGCAATACCGCGCTCATCCATTATGAATCCTGATCCGGTTTCGCTCCCAAGTAGAGTAATTGTTATTTCGGCGCCGGATTCGTCCATAGGATATTCGCCATAAGGACGGAACATCAACATTCTGGACCCTGTGTCCAGTAACCCATCCACAGGCTCTTTTGATGCAGAACTTCTAACTATTACGGTTTCTTTCGTAATGGTTGAATTGTTCATAGGCTTATCGAACTCGACCCAGATAGGGTAGTCAAGCCTGAAAGCAAAGGTCTGCCTGTCAGGATAGATGGATTTTACCTTCGGAGGAGTCTGTTTGTGCTTAAAAGGAGTGGAAAACGATTTTAGAGTTTCTGGAAGGAAACTGTTGAAGAACATATGTTTTTTAGCGGCATGTATAATGGCAGCTCCTGCAAGCACACCCAGAAGGACTTTACACCATTTATTCATTTTGTGCAGGTCTACTCTCCTCCAGGCTCATTCCACTTCAATTTTATGACCTTTTTTTTTAGCAGCACGCCTTTTAACAGCGTATAAAAGTGTTGCGCCTGCAAGAACACCAAGAATTACTTTACCCATTTTCATTGAAGGCCTTCCCCTACCTTTTTCAGCTTTTTCTGCTTCACTAAGCATCATTTCTTCCGGCTCTAATTCGGCTTCTACTTCCTTTTCAAGTCTCCCTGACCGGAGTTTATTCAGAAGATACGCGCCAAGGGCCAGCTTAGCATATTTACGTAATATTCCCTTTTTCCCTGGAGTTCTGACTGACTTCATTTTCTTCATGATATATGCACTGAGCAATAGCTTACCGTATTTGTTCACATATTTCAATCTTGCACCCCCAAAATTTTTCCCTTTCCGGAGAGCCCCTTGTAGCGATTTCGTCCGGACAGGGGAGTAATGAATTTAATACTCCTGTATGAATCCTATGGCTCGCATATTATTTAACGGCAACTATACAAGATATTCAATAATTTTCAATTGAATGCCGGTTTGTAGGGCTGTCAGATGCCCGACGAAAAAAACCGGAAATTATTGAAAATAGTGCAGCAACCCCCATTGAAAAACTGTCTTTAAGACTCTGAAGAGACAAAAATCTTTAGAAACAGTAAAGAAGACAGACTTTCTATGAATTTAAGTAATACTTTCTATGAATTTAAGTACAGACGAGCTCCATGTATAGAGTACAGATAAGTTCCATGTATAGAGTACAGATAAGTTTCATGTATAAGTATAGATGAAATCATTATGAAAAGTGGGGTATGGAAATAAGTGCATAAAAATTGCATACTGTTGCAGATATAAGAAAAGAATTTGAATTTTCCAGAAAGTATTCAGGGTAATAAAAATACAGGATGATAGGTCACGAAAGCATTTTGTATTATCGAAAAGAAAAGTAAAAACATGAAACAATCACTAGGAGCAAAGCCACTCTCATTTCCGACTCCAACCTGGGTTGTCGGCACCTATGACATGAATGGAAAGCCAAATGCCATGACTGTAGCCTGGGGAGGAATCTGCTGTTCGAACCCTCCATGTGTCAGCGTATCCTTAAGAAAAGCGACTTACACCTATGCCGGGATCATGGAAAACAAAGCATTTACGGTCAGTATCCCATCAGAAGCTTATGTAAAACAGGCTGATCACTTTGGAATCGCAAGTGGAAGGGATGAAGATAAGTTTGGGGCCACCTGCCTTACGCCGGTAAGAAGTGAGCTTGTACCTGCCCCTTATGTGAGTGAGTTTCCTGTTGTCCTCGAGTGCAAACTTCTGCATAACTTTGAGATAGGGCTTCATACAATGTTTGTAGGAGAAATCCTGGATATCAAAGCCGATGAATCCGTACTCGATGAAAAAGGAAATCCTGATATTGAGAAAATCAAGCCTGTTATATATAACCCGGGAAGTAGAGACTATTATGGCATTGGATGTAAGCTTGGAAAAGCTTTTTCGATAGGTAAGGAGTGTTGAACGAAAAAGCAATATAAAAAACTAAAAAGTAACGTAATAAAAGTAACATAAATTATGCATTTCAAATTCTTTTTATTCCTTCCTGAACGCCTTTTTTGCCATGATTTTCCATCCTCTGAGGTCTTTTCCCTCAAATTTTTCCTTCACGGCTTCGAGCAGGGAAGGAATATCTAGGTGCTGTGGGCATTTTTCAACGCATTGCCCGCACTGGACGCACTGGGAGGCATAACCGGGGACATCACCTCTTATAATTCCCCCGGGTTTTGCCGCATACATAAGCTTTGCTTCTTTTTCATTGCCTGACAGGTAAAAGTTATCGTAGATCTCAAAACAACCAGGAATGTCCACGCCTGAAGGGCAGGGTAAACAATATCTACAGCCCGTACAGCCGGTTTTCATAAGTTTCCTGTATTTTTGTTCCACTTTTTTTACAAGCTGCAATTCGGCGTCAGTCAGGGAGTTAGGATAGGCTTCAGATGCAATTTTCAGGTTTTCTTCAATATGGGATTCCTCATTCATGCCTGAAAGCACAACCGTAACCTCGGGCCGGTTCCAGATCCAGCGAAGGGCCCATTCTGTAGGAGTGCGCTTTACAGTAGCTTCATTCCAGATCTCCTGCACTTCAGAAGGTACAGGATTTGTCAGCTTGCCTCCGCGCAGGGGTTCCATGATGATAATACCCAGGTTTTTTGAAGCGGCATACTCAAGCCCTTCCGTTCCTGCCTGGTTCTTTTCATCAAGGAAATTATATTGAATCTGGCAGAAAGTCCAGGGATACGCATCCACGATTCGTTTGAAATCGTCAACAGTCCCGTGGAAAGAAAAACCTGCATTGACAATTCGGCCGTCAGCTTTTGCCCTGTCAAGAAAATCCAGCACTTCAAGCTTTTCCATTTTGTTCCATAGAAGCCCTACAAGCCCGTGCACAAGGTAATAATCAATATGGTCAGTCTTCAGCCTTTCAAGCTGGGCATTCAGGATCCTGTCCATATCCTCTCTGCTCTTTATTGTCCAGGAGGGAAGTTTTGTAGCAAGTTTAATTTTTTCTCGGTATCCATCTGCAAGGGCGCGGCCAAGGAAAGGCTCGCTTTCTCCCATATGATACGGCCAGGCCGTGTCGATATAGTTTACTCCGTGGTCGATTGCGTATCTAACTTGCCGGGTAGCTCTTTCTTCATCTATCTTTCCGTCCCTGACTGCCAGGCGCATGCACCCAAACCCAAGTATAGAAAGTTCATCTCCGTTCTTTGGAACTTTTCGGTACAGCATTTCCATTACCCTTCTGTTTTAAGCGTTTACATTATTTTAAGGGTTCTACGCCCGAATTGCGCCTCGTCACCCGAGTCCCGTCTCGGGAGGACGGTGCCCTTTTCGCTCACTTCGTTCGCTCAAGAGGGGTAATTTCTAGATAAAGACACTAATTTAGCGTCGGGAGGACAGCCAGAGTTGCGCTTTAGGAGGACGGGGGCGTTTTGCCACCTTCAAGAATTCGGTAGTGTGCCATTTGTAGTGTGCCAAATTTTCTGAAAAATTGTAAATCTCAAAAGTAATTATTTGGAAAATTCAATATCCGAAGGTCTGTTTGTCCTTCAGCACACAAAAAGTTGACTTCTATTTTACATCAAATTTAAAACAATGCTATAAATACTCCAAAATTATATTAAGTTTAAAATATTATACTTTAATGGAAAAGTTTAACTATATAATTTTCCAAGATAATATTAACATTTTTTAATAAAGAATAAAAGATAAGGGCATATAACAATGAAACGGGTGGATAAGTATTTTTCAGTAAACTTAATGTCATCAATTCTGATTTTATTCCTAATTCTCTTTTCATCTACGGGATCTGCAGTTACTGAACAAAATAGTACGGCTATAATGACGGAAAATAGTACGGCTATAATGACGGAAAATAATACCATATACAATCCATTATATTTAGATAATCTATGCTATGGTAACCTCATACAGAATAAGACGGTGTATGTAGCTGGGGATGGAAGTGGAGACTTCAACTGCAATGGAAATGATGATCAGGCAGAGATAAATCAAGCTCTTAAATATGTTGCGGAAAATCCGCAGTTTACAACTGTTCATTTAAAAGGCCCATATACATACGTTATCTCAGATAGTATTTTTATTGGAAATAACACGACCGTGGAAGGCGATTCGACAGCCGTAATTAAACTTATAGACAATGCGAGCTGGCCAGTTGATAAGCCACTTATAACGCAGATGGACAGTAACGAAATACATGGAGTAACTATAAAAGGATTTGAAATCGACGGAAACCATGACAATAATCTAGATAAAGAGAATGGGTACGGATTTTACAATATGATCCACTTCTGCAATTCTACGGACATCCAAGTTCATGATATGTACATGCATGATGGACATGGAGAAGGATTGAAAGTAGAACGCAGTCGTAATGTTCAATTTTACAATAACACTATATATAAAACGGGTCATAATGCTCTTTTTGCAGAAGATTGTCAGAATTTAGAGGCATGGAACAATAAAATAACCATCAGGACTGATTGCGGTCTTAGAGTTTTAAATTCAAATCATGTAATGTTTCATAATAATGTAATCGACTCCTTTTATCACTGGAGTGCAGGTGGTTCTGGCATTATGGTTGAGAAAACAACAGGGGTCGTTAACGACGTAGAGATATATAACAATACTATCCATGACACTTATGGGCCTGGTATATGGTTGATAGGTTGGTTAGATTCGTATCCCAGGGAAGAAGCCCAGAATGTCCATATTTTTGACAATGTCTTTTATAATACTGGCACAAACCCAAATATTGACCTGGTAGGAGGCATCATAACAAGCGGGTTTTACGATACTCTAATTGAAAACAATACCTTTGACGGGGTATATCATGCGGCAGTTATTCATATGCTTCCTACAGAGACCCCCATATATCCGACCTATGAAGTTCGTACCAGTCTTTCACCCACAGGTACAGGACACAAAACAATTGTTCGTAACAACATAATCGTAAATACCCAGAAGCGCAAAAAAGACCCTGAGGGAACGGGATATGCAGTAATCAATTATCTTCCTGAAACACACACTTTTGTGCTGGAAAATAACTGTTTGTACAATAACTCTGCAGGTAACTACCAAAACTGCACATCAAATACAGACATCTATGCAGATCCTCTATTTGTAAACCAGAGTATACACGATTATCGTTTGAAACCAAACTCTCCTTGCAATGGTACCGGATATACTTAATATACTTATTAAAAGATTATGGAGAAGGCCGTATCTGTATAATTAACTTATACAATTGACTCCTATACAATTGACTCCGTGGTTAATTGCATAAAGAATCTGGTTCTTTTCCTTCTCCCTACCAATATTTTCATCTTTAACAGGAAAAACGCATGCATCCGAAATCCAGTATTAAAAGTTCATCTCCGTTCTCTGGAACTCTTCTGTAAAGTATCCACTTTCCCCTTTACTTTCCCTTTACCGTTTTTCTCTCTGCCTTTAATCGGACCTTATTGATCGAGTTAATAGTGTATTAACCAGTTTGTAAATTATTTTTTAATTACTATTTCTTAAAGAGTTTTTTAGCCATAGCCATTCTTTGCTCCAGGTCAGTTCCTTCCAGTTCCTCTGCTACAGCTTTGAGCAGATCAGGTATTTTTAGACTTTGGGGACATTTTTCCATACATTGACCACACTCAATGCACTGGGAAGCAAATCCTCCTGGCTCAGTGTTTGTAAATACGCCACTCATCCTGACTGCATATTTAAACCTGGCACCCTCTACATTACCGAACATATGAAGGTTATTGTAAATTTCAAAACATTCAGGGATATTTACTCCTGAAGGGCAGGGCATGCAGTACCGACAGCCAGTACAGCCAATTTTCATGAGCTGACGGTACTTTTGCTCAACTCTGTTAACAAGCTGCATTTCGGCGTCAGTCAGAGAGTTCGGATAGGCCTCAGATGCGATCTTCAGGTTTTCTTCTATATGGGATTCCTCATTCATGCCTGAGAGTACAACCGTAACTTCTGGATGGTTCCACACCCAGCGAAGAGCCCACTCTGCAGGTGTACGTTTCATTTTGGCTTCATCCCAGATATCTTTCACTTCAGCAGGTACCGGGCTAGCCAGATTGCCTCCGAGAAGAGGTTCCATAACAATTACACCCAATCCTTTCGAGGCTGCATATTTAAGCCCTTCAGTCCCTGCCTGGTTCCTTTCATCCATAAAGTTGTACTGGATCTGGCAGAAAGTCCAGGGATAAGCGTCAACAATCCGCTTAAAGTCCCCAATTGGTCCATGAAAAGAAAAACCTGCGTTGGTAATTCGTATGTCGTCCTTTGCCTTATTAAGAAAATCAATCACACCAAGAAGCTCAAGTTTATTCCATACTTCTCCTGCCAGGCCATGGAGCAGATAATAATCTATATGGTCCGTATTGAGTCTCTTTAACTGGGTATTCAGTAATCTATCCATATCTTCCCGACTTTCCACAAGCCAGGATGGAAGTTTTGTAGCAAGCCTGACCTTTTCTCGGTATCCATCTGCAAGAGCCCGGCCAAGAAAAGGCTCGCTTTCTCCCATGTGATAAGGCCAGGCCGTGTCGACATAGTTTATTCCGTGATCGACTGCGTATCTAACTTGCCGGGTAGCCCTTTCCTCATCTATTGTCCCATCTTCTTTCACAGGGAGGCGCATGCATCCGAATCCCAGTATTGAAAGTTCATCTCCATTCTGTGGCACTTTTCGATACAACATTTTCATTACCCTTCTGTCTTAGTTGATTCCCTGATTTTTAATAGTTTTCCCCACAAGCTTTTTCAAAAAAGGCTTGAGCGAAAACGTCATTGTCGGCTTGATCAACCGGCGCAACGGTTGCAGCTCAACGGTTGCATTCAAGAAAATTGACCCGTGATTTGAAAGTAAAATCCAGCGCTGACCACTTCACGGCTGAATTTTTGAATTCCCTGAATATAATGTGTATCCTATTTTCGGCAGATACGTAACAAGTTCAAAGTTGGAGTAAAATAGTGGGCCAACTGTATACGATATGTAATTAAAATAAAAAATTAAAAAAGTGAATAATTTTGGGATTAAACAACCTGGTGAAAGGTACTAATTTAAAAAATTAAAAAATAGTATGTGTTTTGGGCTTTTTAGCATGAAAATACTGCCATCTGCAAACACTTTCATTGGTTGTGCATGTTATTCAAAGAATATCATGTTTGTTTTCTGTAAAATCACAAATCTCCAGGAAGTTACTGGGTAGAAAATTCCGTATTGTGAGATCAATTTTCTTCATGGTACGCAAGAACTTGACTTCAAATTTACAGCAAATTCGAGACACTGCCTATTCCATACCTTTAACTCTATGATATTTTGAATCTTTTGGCTGGAACTGTGTTGGATGCTGGAAAAAAACATGAAATTCTTCAAATTTTTTATCTGATTATTTGTTGATCTTCTCTATTGCTATGTCTAAACTTATATACTTTAGTTTATATTTTCTTATAAGCAATTTATAATACTTGCAGCCTGCCAGATCTTCAATCTGCCGGCAGGCTCAGATAAAGCGCGCTTCAAGGTAAAGTACTCATAGGCTTACTGCCATAACTTTACCGTGGCCGGGGGTTTAACCTAATGGATGTATCTAATCTGGATAAAGAGAAAGGAGATCACATTTCTGGAATTGACAGAGGTAAGGTTGTAATGTATGGGCTTAGCACCTGTGTATGGTGTAAAAGGACAAAGAAACTGCTTACCGATCTTGGTGTGGACTTCGATTTTATATACGTGGATAGACTTGAAGGAGAAGAAGAAAACAAGGCTGTTGAGGAAGTAAGACACTTCAACCCTTCAACCTCTTTCCCGACAACTGTTATAAATGGGGAAAAAGCAATCGTGGGTTTTAAAGAAAAAGAAATCCGTGAAGCCCTTGGATTTCAAGGATAAATCAGACTAAAACAAAATTTTTGATAAAACTTTTTTGAACAAGTTTTTTGATAAAACTTTTTTTGAACAAGTTTTTTGATAAAACTTTTTTTGAACAAGTTTTTTGATAAAACTTTTTTTGAACAAGTTTTTTGATAAAACTTTTTCTCAAAAGATTTTTGTTTAAGGGGGAATCGGGCTGAAAGAAGAGGAAACCACTGAAGAAGGCATAACCAAAGAACTGGTGGACAAAGTCTACAGGCGTTTGAATGACCAGGTAGAAAAGTCGGGGTATCACCTCAACCCTGACGTTGAGTTCACAAAAGATCTTGTATGGGGGCTGCTTGCAAACGAGAGACGGTACGGCTACTGGTCCTGTCCATGTCGGCTTTCTGCCAATAACCTGGAAGAGGACCTGGATATTGTCTGTCCCTGCTACTATAGAGACCCTGACCTGAATGATTACGGAGCCTGTTACTGTGCACTTTACGTTTCGGACGAGGTTATCCGGGGAGAAAGAAGCGTAGAATCGATTCCTGAAAGGCGCCCTCCGAAAGAGCAGAGGGACGCTGAAACAGCCGAAGAAAAGAAAAGAGCCGAGATGATGGAAACTATGGAATTTACAGGGAAACTTTCAAAACCAGTGTGGAGATGTAAAGTTTGCGGATATCTCTGTGCCATGGACGAACCGCCTGGCGTCTGCCCTATCTGTAAAGCGAAAAAGGAAAGATTTGAACGATTTATATAAGTTTTTTCATATAGTTTTCTTTTTTTCAATGAGCTGATACCAGAACTCAAAATGACTTCTCTGACTCCCGGATCCCGAATAATCAATCGATTTCTGATTATGAATCTAATTTTGAAATTTTGCTAATTGAAATTTTACTAATTTTGAAATTTTACTACTTTGAGAGTAAAAATTGGTTTCGGGACGGGTTCATTAATTAGTCATTATAAGCGTGCCTTTCGATACTAAAACGATGTGTAATTCGCTAACGGAGCGAATAAATAACTTTATGCCAGTGTTGATATGGTGATGGTATGCAGGAGTTAACTGTTGATAAAGCCAAAACAGCTCTTGTGGTCATAGACTTACAGAAGGGAATAGTCGCACAGCCAACAAAGCCTTATCTTGCACAGGAAGTTATAAAAAATGCCTCAAAGCTCGTAAATATATTTCGGAAAAACAATATGCCCGTATTCCTTGTGCATGTTCTAATAACAAAAGAAACGATGATCAAGGTCTTAAGCGACGAGTCATTCTCGAGTTCTTCAGCCCTGTCTCCTGACTGGTCTGAACTTGTGCCTGAAATGTCCCCTACCTCAAAAGATATTGTTATAGCCAAAAGGCAGTGGGGAGCATTTTACGGGACTGATCTGGAACTCCAGCTACGGCGGCGTGGAATGAACACGATTGTACTTTGTGGAATTTCAACTGACTATGGCGTTGAGAGTACAGCGCGTTTTGCCTACGAGTATGGATTTCAACAAATTTTTGCTGAAGACGCTATGGCCTCCCGGTCTGAGGAACAACACAATGCAGCTGTGAATTTCATATTCAAAAGAATCGGCAGGGTAAGAAAAACGGATGAAATCCTCAAAGCTCTCCAATAAGGTTAAAAAAATTACTCTTGTTATCCTAATGTGGAGCTTATCATAATATGGAACTAGCAAAGCAGGTGTCCACTTAAAAGGTGGTCAGAAGCTATATACATTTCTTATGTAAGGTTTGTACTACAGCTTGGACCAATAGAAAACACAATGAGATTCCTTTCATGATTTGGTTGCAGCCATTACGGCGAGGTTGCGGGATTTCCATAAGCAATCAACATATCTAAATCCTGCTGCTTTCATGTCGTGAAACGTTTCCCAAAGTATTCCAGGTTTATCTCCCATTTTCTGGGAGTTTTCCAGTCGATTAAGCTTTAGTTCCTCAAAGGTCCATTCCTGTCCGAGCTTCTCCTTAAGCTGTATCATTAGAGAGGAGATTTTGTTATTAAACTCCCATTGATCAATAGCTGGAGAGTCTTCCCTGAAAAGATCTCCGTTTATAAATAAGCCCTGCTCTTTTAGAAGTTCGCGAATATCGGAATATAGTTTGATTCTGTTTTCAAACTCTACATGATGAATAGAAAAACAGGATACAACAGCATCAAATCCTCTATTTCCAGTTATATCCAGGATTCCTTGATTCAGATCACGTTTGACTACAGTTATGTTTTTGTTATCTCTGAACCTTTCGCTGCTTCGCCTTATCATCTCATCAGAGAAGTCAATCATGAGAACATCTGCTTGAGGCTTTAACTTCAAGATCTCAGCTGTCACATCGCCCAGACCACAGCCCAGATCAATTATCTTGGGATTCATTGGCCCTAGTTCGATTGCCACCTTTGAAATAATTGACAATATTTCTTTCCTTTCAGGTATGATTATATCAGCTGTCTGGGAATATTTTTCAGCAGCTTCTGGATGAGCCCATCCTTCTTTTTTCTCTTTTTCCATAGCCAGCAATATCTCCTTAATCAGTTATAAAGTCCAGCTATAACATTATTGAGCTAATCTCAAAACTCAAAATACTTTTCTATAAAATTATTTTTGATAAGCTCAATAAATAAGGTACTGAATAATATATCCCGCTGAGACACTTATACCAAACAGTAGAAGCAATATAACCAACACATTTTTTTTGTCTTTTTCCTCTTTAAGCAGGACTAATAATCCTACACCACCACTGGCGCAGAGCCCGGCAATCACTGAGCCATAAGTGATAACACCTTTGAGATACAACATCGTTATTGCGACAGAAGCAGCACAATTTGGAATGAGTCCAAATAACGCCACTAAAAACGGTTGGAAAACACTATGCATTAAAAACATTTTTTCAAAAGTTTCTTCACCCATTTGAGCAATAGCAAAACTTATTGCAAACGAAACACCAAAAATAAATATAAAAATCTTGATTGTATGGATTATGGGGTGAAAGATAATCTCTTTTGGATTAAATTCTGTTGATGAAGGACTTGCGCTGTGACCGCAACAAGCTTTTTCGTTAAGGATTGTTTCATGGTTATGATATTCATTGTCGGAACCTTCTGTATATGCCTTGATATGGGCTAAAGTCTCTTTGTTCGATTTTCTCAAAACGAAGTCAACAGCATATCCACCAATTAGAGCGATAATAATTTTTGTTATTATCAAAGGCACAATAATTTTAGCATTTTCCGGTTGAGATAGAATTACCGGAATTGCCTCGTCTGAAGTGGACAAATAAACAGCAAGCAAAGTACCAATAGTGATTAACCTTTGCGTGTATAGAGCCGAGGCAACAACGGATATGCCACACTGAGGAAAACTGCCTGTCACCGCTCCTATAGCAGGTCCAAGTACTCCAGCCTTTTGTACCGTTTCCCTGATATTGTTTGCATATTTATATTCAACTAACTCAGTTCCAACAAAAATAATAAAAAGTAACGGAATCATTTTTGCGCTGTCTGTTAAAGCATCTAAGAAAATATCAAACAAATAAGCTGCTTCCATCTAATGGCCTCTACTTCGATTTAGTTTATCATTTTTTTTCGGGCTTCTTGGGTCTTCACTCCATCAAAGTTAGGAAGTAAACCTTAGTAACCTTTCACACTTCATCGATTTTGTCAATAACCTATTCTCTTAGCGACTCATGACCTGGAAGTTGCTTCCTCTATTCCCTAATATAATATCCAGTATCCATTATCTAAACCCAATATCTAAACCGAATAAAGTATAATTTTTGTTGAATTTTCATGTTTTATTTTATCTTTATGCGACAATTAAGCTGGTTAAGAGAAACTCTTTCTAATGCAATGTTCTTGAGGCGCTCTTTAATATATAATTAGAATTTTATAAATGTATGCAATTTATGTGAAAATAAAGCTCTGTAACAATAAGGTTTATCCGCTATAAAAAAACATTATCGATTGGGGGAATTTTATGGAAACAATGGACGCAATTTTAACCCGAAGAAGTATCCGAAAGTATTTGCCAGACCCGGTAAAACGGGATGTGATTGAGAATGTTTTAAAAGCCGGAATGAATGCACCGTCTGCAGGAGATGAACAGCCCTGGCATTTCATTATAATCGATCAACATGACCTGCTTGAGAAAATCTCAGAGGTACATCCATATGCAAAAATGCTTAAGGGTACTCCAGCTGCAGTGCTTGTCTGCGTGGATCAGCACGCTCCAAAATTTAATGATTTCTGGATTCAGGACTGTTCGGCTGCAAGTCAAAATATGTTGCTTGCCGCCCACGATTTAGGGCTTGGTGCCGTATGGATTGGGGTTTATCCTGTTGAAACGATGATTCAGGAACTCAGGAATTTGTTAAATATTCCGGCGCATGTAGCTCCGTTTTCGATTATTGCTATGGGTTATCCAGCAGAGGAAAAATCAGGTAGGATGAGGTATGATACCTCCAGAATCCATAGTAATTCCTGGTAAAATTCTCGAACCCGAGTCCGAGTCCAGAATAATGCCTTATTTCAATCAGGCAGCCTTCCATCTAAGTTCCCGGAGGAAGGCGTATTACTGAAATGTATGATTTATACTGTTATTATTTTCACTGAAGCTTTCCTTTACTTTTTATTATTTATAGTTAAACTTTTTAATATTTGTCTCAGATATTCTTTTGGAAATGTTGTCCAATTAAAGAGGACAATTAAGTGCAAAATCAACTGGTAGTATAAATTAAGTGCAAAATCAACTGGTAGTGTAAATTAAGTGCAAAATCAACTGGTAGTGTAAATTAAGTGCAAAATTGAGCAATAGTGCAAAGAGGGATGGTTTATGAAAAAGAAGCTGATATCAGGTCTTATTTTACTTATAATACTTTTTACTGCACTGCCTTATTCAGCAGTAGCTGCCGATGAGAATTTTCTTAAATATACGAGCTCAGGAAATGCTTTTGGGGCTGGTGAGGACCTTCAAATCGACCAGGACATTCAGGGCGACCTGGTGCTTGCTGGGTCCCAAATTGAAGTAAATGGGAACACAGGAGGTAATTTCCTGGGTGCAGGCGGGGATATAATCGTTAATGGAAACATTTCAGGAAACATTATCGCACTCGGAGGCTCCATAAGAGTAAATGGAAATGTAGGTGGAGATGTGGCAGCACTAGGCGGTCAGACCATTCTTTCTCGGGACAGCGTAGTCGAAGGGGATATCCTGCTTGGCGGAGGGGAAGTAACGCTTGACGGGATAGTTAATGGAAATGGGGACGTCTCAACAGGCACCCTCAAAACCGGAGATAACTTCGAGCTTAAAGGAAATCTTTCACTTCAAGCTGATAATTATCCACCCAATCTGAACGATAAGGTTGGCGGAAACCTAAATATTACGCAGGTAAATGCAAAGGAAGAAAAGCATGAAAGTGTTTTCGAAGGGTTTAGCATTTTCTTCTTCATCCTGAGACTGCTCGCGTCCCTGGCTCTGGGTCTGGTCCTTATCTACCTTTTCCCGGGTTTCATAGGTGGACTTGCGGAACTCGTAAAAGATTCACCTCTTAAGGCAGGATTACTGGGTTTTCTAACTCTAATTTTCCTTCCAGTGCTTTCGATAATCCTGCTTATTACTTTCTTTGGATGGAGCCTTTCGATACTGATTATCCTGCTTCTTATACTTGCGCTTCTTATCGCGACAGTGCCTGTGAAACTGCTGGCAGGCGAGATAATATATAATAAAATCTTAAAAAAGGAAGCGGGAAAACTGATGTACTATCTTGTTGGGGCAATCCTGTTTGCAATTATATACGAAATTCCTTTCCTGGGAGGGCTTATACGTTTTATTGCCCTCATTATTGGGTTAGGGGCAATAGTAGTCTGGCTTGCGATTCGCGTCAGACCAACTGGTTAAGCGGGTGAATTTTCTATGAGGGAAAATTTCAAGTTTTCTCATTCAGGTGACTTCAGGCAGATTTTCAAAAAACTTGAGAAAACTAAAAAATTTATAGGAAATCAAGAAATACGGAGAAAATAAGGGAATTTGGAGAAAATAGGGGAATTTGGAGAAAATCAGGGAATTTGAGTCATGAATAGACTCATTATTTAGGGCCTATCTGAAAAGTAGTTACCTGCTGTAACTTACAATCAGCAATATGTAAAACCAGAATGGATAGCTGGATATCACAGCTCTATTGTGATTTTTCAACATGTATTACTAACTTTTCGGATAGGCTCTTAATGAGTTATAAGCAAACAGTATCCATCAAATCAAGAATGCGTAGTGTAGCGTAGCGAAAAGGACCTCGTGCCGTTTACAATATACCTTAAAAAGTCTCCACTTCCCTTTAATTTCAAAGCAAAACTCGAGAAATTCAGATTTTGAGGCAATAGTTGTTTTTCCAAATGATCTTAACAGGACACAGTGATAGTCTAAATTTAGAATAAGTTCAAAAAAGTTGAATTCTTCTTTTTTTCCATATATTTTGACGATGTCGTAAAAGCTTCTGCTAACGATGGACTCGAACAGCTGGTTATCCTGGGTGCAGGTTATGATACCCGCGCCTACCGGATTGAAGGGCTGAGGAAGCTAAAGATATTCGAAGTGGACCATCCGGATACCCAGAGCACAAAATTGGAAAGGCTCAAAAAGATCTTCGTTTCTCTCCCGGATCATGTTTTCTTTGTATCCATCGATTTCAAAACTGAAACCTTAGGGCAAAGACTGCTTAACAGCGGATTTGATAAGTCGAAGAAGACTCTTTTCATTATGGAAGGACTTGTTATGTATCTTCCACCTGAATCTGTTGATGATATTTTATTCTTCATCGTAAAGAATTCAGGAAAAGACAGTAAGATCATCTTTGACTACTACCCTGAATCCATAGTTGACGGTACATGTGAACTGGAATTGGGAATGAACATCAAGAAATTTATGATACAGCAAGGTGAGCCTCTTAAATTCGGCATCAAGGAGGGAACGATCGAGACTTTCCTTGCGGAGAGAGGATTTTCCAGGGTTCAAAATGTGACTGCTGAAGAATACAAAAAAATGTACTTCCACGGAATAAACAAAGACAGAGAAGTGTGCAGCCTCTTATCCTTTGCCCATGCGGTGGTCCAATAAAAATAACAATAGACTAGAATTTATAAACGAGACGTCACATTACTAATAATAATCAAGTGATGGAAAAATAAATTATGGTGAAACTTTTATTCAATGGAGTAAATATTTATGGAAACCTTGGACGAGAAAGAAAACAAAATTTTGAATATTATGAATAGGAAAAGGCCCAGCAGCAAAACGGCTGAAGGAGTTGCACTTTACCGACTGGGCGAATCAATCAAGCCAGAAAGCGAACGCATCTGTTACGACCCGTATGCTATCTATTTCATCAATCCGAAAATTCTGGAATTTGTTCGCAATAATCCTGAGAAAGTAAAGGCTGATGCAGAGCGGTACGAAAGATTCCTTCCCGGTATGGTTAATTCCGGAATAGCCAGAGTCAGATATTTCGATGATTTTGTAGGGAAGTCAGCAGATGAAGGGCTTGAGCAACTGATCATCCTTGGTGCAGGATATGATACCCGCGCCTATCGGATCGAAGGACTGAAAGCAATAAAGGTGTTCGAGGTAGATCACCCAGATACTCAAAATTTGAAGATAGAAACAATCAGGAAGATCTTCAGCTCTCTCCCGGATCACGTCGCATACGTCCCAATTGATCTGGCAACCGAAAATCCTGGCCAGAAACTGCAGGATGCAAGGTACAATAAATCTAAGAAGACCCTCTTTCTCATGGAGGGGCTCTTATATTACCTTCCTCCAAAAGTTGTGGATGAGATACTGGCTTTTATACGGATGAACGCGGGAACAGGAAGTTCCATCCTCTTCGATTATTTGCCTGAATCCGTAATCGATGGAAGCTGTGAGTTAGAGGTAGGGAGGAATATCCATAACCACCTGGCACAAGTTGGAGAACCACTGAAGTTCGGTATTAAGGAAGGAACGATCGAAACTTTTCTCACGAAGAGAGGATTTTCCGAAGTCCAGAACGTGACTGCTGAAGAGTACAAAAAAATGTACTTCCATGGAATAAACAAAGACAGGGAGGTATGCAGCCTATATTCTTTTGTCCATGCTGTAATTGAATGAGTGAGCTTTGCAGGTTCCAGGAGCATAAGTGGTTAGACTTGAAATGAGGGACGATAATTTTGCAACAGAACAAAATAAAAGTTAACTTCAACGGCGTACGCGAACTTCCGTAGCGCCATTGTATGCTCGAGCGAAGGTGAGTAAAGAACACGGCTCAATGTTCTATGATGCCAAAGCGATTGAACTCGTTGAACGAATGGATTCCGATTTAATTTCAATTAATAAGGCAGATATTAACCATTTAGATTTTAGTTTTGTGGCACGAGCAATTCAATTCGATAATGTGGTAAAGGCATACATCAAAGAACAACCTCATGCATCGGTAGTTAATCTTGGTGCTGGACTTGATACTGGATTTTACCGTATTGATAACGGTACAATTCGTTGGTACGATCTCGACCTCCCTGATGTCATCGAAATCAGAAAGCAGATACTCCCAGAGACAGATAGGGCTACTTGCATCGCAAAGTCTTTTCTCGACCCTAGCTGGTGTCAGGATATAGAAACTTAAAGTGGCGTGTTTATGATTGCTTGTGGACTCTTGCGTTACTTTAATGAAACGCAAGTACGTCAGTTTTTTTCACTGCTAGCAGACCGTCTACCAGGCTCCAAAATTGTATTTGATGCTGAATCAAAATCAAGTAGTATTGTTGATGGAAATTCCAGAGCCTACGGAGTAGGGTGGAGTGATGATGAACCGGAGAAACGAGATGCACTGCAAACTGAAGCTTTAATGGCGTCTAAGAACGTGTGGTTGAGAGTTCCAAAAGATGTAAAAGATAGGATGGTCGGAGCTTTAAAAACACCGACTAAACCGCAAAGCACATAGTGGGAGGATTTCGAAGTGTGGTGGAACCAGCTCAACGCCCAAGAAAAAGGCAAAGCGATGAGCGATTTCCTTGCTGGCCATTCCAAGGACTTAAAATGCGAATGTCCATTGGAAGATGCGAATGAAATGACAATGTGGGACAACCGTATCACAGTTGTTGATCAGTTTCCTCTGTTTTTTTTAAAGTCATTCCTGAAGCATATTCCTGAACAGACAGCCTGTTACGGTTTGCCAATGATAAGAAAAATGTGGCATTTTCGTTTACACGCAATTATATGAAAATGACTGCCGGAACTGTTCCTTCAAATTTAAAAAGAGTCAAATTCCAGATGACATACGGAAATCTCCGGGTAGATCGCATGGTCTTTTTGCCAGTACTAGTGAGGCAGTCCCATTGATCCTTGGAGGATCGGGGCCGGCGGAAGGATTGTATTTCGCTTACTTTTGCCGAATCGATACAAAATGAATCAATACAAAATACTGGTTTTTCCCGCGAGCCGAACATGATCTGGATACGGAATCGGACGCTTGAATATATTGGTTTCCCAGAAAAGGTGAGTGAAAGAGCGATTGAGTAATAATATATGCAAAAAAGGTTTCCATGGTCAAAGTGAGTAAGGTTAGCTATTAGCTTTTTCCTATTCGTCTGAAAGCGATAGGATGTTAAAAACAGCTTAATTACATAAACTTATGTGAAAAATCGTCCGCCTTTCACAACTAAAGCTATAAAGAAAAGTAGATAATTGCTGTGGGTAATAAATCTACTCTTAATGGGATTTGATATAATAGCTCATATTATAAAACTATAAATTTATGTAGTGATATTACACTGACTTTTATCACCAAATTTTGGAACTTAGTCGAATGAATGCGAATTAAATTTATTTTTTGCTCAGAGATAGGTGAGAGAATGGAAAAAAGGCATTTTTATATCTCAAATAATAAAATTCATATTCCTGCCATCCTGTGGGGAAAGCAGAGTGAAAAGCTATTGATTGAGGTTCATGGCAACCTTTCCAATAAAGAGGATACCGTAATTTCCATGATGGCGCAAAAAGCCGTTGAAAAAGGTTACCAGGTGTTAAGCTTTGACCTGCCTATGCATGGTGAGCGTGTAGATGAGGAATATGCCTGTATTCCCGAAAATTGCGTAAGTGATCTGGCTGCTGTTTATGAATATGCAAAGTCACTTGCATCTGAAATTTCTTTGTTTGCGTGCAGCATGGGAGCTTATTTCAGTCTGCTTGCCTACCACGACCTTAACATAAATCAGAGCTTATTTCTCTCGCCCATCGTCAATATGGAACGCATCATAAGCAACATGATGGAAGGCTTCCAGGTAAGTGAAGAAAGACTAGAAGCAGAGCATGAAATCCGATTGCCGATTGGACAGACACTGGAATGGAACTATTATTGCTACGTGAAAGAAAACCCAATTTGTTTTGAATGGAAAGTACCTACTGCCATTTTGTATGGTTCTGACGATAATCTCTCTGAATCGGACGAGATATCAGCATTTGCAGAGAGGTATCAATCAACAGTTAAAGTCCTGGAACATGGAGAACATTACTTCCATACGGAAGAGCAATTGAAGGTTTTTGATAGATGGGCAGATGAAAATCTGCTGTAAAACTTGATGTTATACTGCAAACAGAGAAGTATGCAGTATTTATTATTTTACTCACGCAGTAATCGAATAATTCAGGTTTCACAGATAGAGAAATAACGAAAAGTAATAAATGCTGATGATCAATATATCTGTCCAAAGGATGTGATATGATGTCTCACCTTATCGTTGATCAGGATCGCTGCACAGGATGCGGCCTTTGTGTAAAGATGTGCTCCTCAGGTATTATTATTCTGGATGATAAGTCAAATCTTCCTCAGGTGCAGGAAGAATACGTTTCCCACTGTCTCTATTGCGGTCACTGCGAGGCATTTTGCCCATCTCAGGCACTCACCCTGAATTTCCTACCTGATGAAAAAGTTCCCCTGCCTGCCGGTGCTGGCAATATCTCTCAGGAGGATATAGCTTTCTATCTCAAAAAGCGAAGGTCTATCCGGAATTTTACCAGGGAACCCGTGCCAAAGGAGAAAATCCTTGAAGTCCTCGATATTGCCCGTTATGCAGCATCTGGAGGTAACGGTCAGCCGGTGCAGTGGCTGATAATCCATGATCCTGAAGAAGTAAAGAAGATTGCCGGGCTCACTATCGAATGGATGAAAAGCCTGCTGAACACTGACCACCCTATGAGCGGGTTTGTGCCGATGCTTATTTCTGCATGGGAACAGGGAATCGATGTCATCTGTCGTGGCGCTCCACACCTGCTTTTCGCCCACATCCCAGAGGACAACCCTATTGCGCCTACTGATGCTATCATAGCCCTCACCCATTTCGATATCGCTGCACCAGCATTTGGGATTGGGACATGCTGGGCGGGATTCGTTGCGGCTGCTGCCATGTCCTATGAACCTCTTCAGAAGGAACTGGACTTTCCCGAAGGAAAGAAATGTGCCTACGCAATGATGTTTGGCAATCCAGAGTATAAGGTTTATGGAATCCCCCGCAGGAAGCCTCTTGAGGTTATGTGGAAGTAAGGTTGAAGGATTTTGAAGGAGCGACAAACACTATGATAAAAATTGCCGTTCTCCTTGGAAGTCCTTGAAAGAACGGCAACAATACTATTTTGCTGGGATCACGGCCCGGACCAAAGCCTGGCTCGACTAACTCTTCCCATATACAGACATGAACCTGAGTTCAGAAGTACATAAGTCTAGAAGTACATAAGTCTAGAAGTACATAAGTCTAGAAGTACCAGAATCAAAAGAGCCTCTTTCATCCTCACTTTAATACAGTTGCACATATAAAAAATTATCACATATATGATAAATGCTGCCGATTGACTACTACCGGTTTTAAAACTGATAATTGAAAGCATCAAGAATAGTTCACGAGTCTTTATTAAACACCTGTTTTATCAGCGTCCGTCAAACCTGATAATAAACCTTGTCTTAGATTTACACTCAAATCCAGCATTTTCGTAAAACGGTATAGCTTCTTTTCTTCCTGTAAGGAGCATAATTTTATAACAGCCTTTTTCTCTGGCTATTTTCTGTGCCTTTTTTAAAAGTCTTGTTCCAATTCCCCTTTTTCTATAATCTGGATGTGTCACAACACTCTCGATAATGGCATAAGGACTTGCGCTCCTTGTCAGGTTCTTGATAATAATCATTACGCAGGTGGATACCAGTTTTCCATCTACTTCGACCACAAGGTAGTGCTGACTCGGGTCTTCCAATATTTCTTGCCATAGCTTTTTGAGCTCAGCATCCTCTACAAGATCTGGATCATCCTTGTTCAGGTACTTATAGAGGTCTAGCAGTTCTCTCAATTCATGTTTTTGAATATAGCGAATAATTTCACTCATAGTCAGTCCTTTTCCTTATCCCTTTTTTAGTCCCTTTTCCTTAAATACTCAGGAGCCTGCGGAGTTTTATGCATCATGCCATAAGATCTGCCTGACGGGTAGTACTCGGCACCGAGCTGAATTTTTCCTGCCGTTTTTTCATCTGTCATATATTCTATAAATGCAAGCGCAAGATCAATGCCAGCAGAAATGCCTGCCGAGGTCCAGATGTTTCCGTCTCTAACAATTCGATCCTCCACTACCTCCACGTCACCCAGGTCTCGCAGTTTCTGGAGTGAAGCCCAGTGGGTAGTAGCTCGCCTGTTTGAGAGCAGGCCGGCACGGTGAAGGATGAATGTGCCAGTACAGACCGACAGCACAGCTTTGCAATGTTTGGCTTGCTCGGCAACGAATTGAATTAGGGATGGGTTATTAACTTCTCTCTGTGTTCCTTCGCCGCCCGGCACAAGGAGAAAATCCAGCGGAGGACAATCTGCAAAGGTTACGTGAGGATTTATGGACATTCCTTTGCTACAGATCACGGGAGCAGGATTTTCGGCAACCATGAAGCATTTCTCAGGTCCCTGGGCAAATTTGCTCCAGAGCGATATTATTTCCCAGGGGCCAACAAGGTCCAGTTCTTCCAGCCCTGGGAAAATCAAAAATCCGAAATTCATGTTAGAAAGTTTGTGGATGTTTTGTAAATATTTTTCTCTTATTATATGTTTTATCCCAGAATTAGTTCGCTTTTTAATTTTTTTATTGTAGTTATATTATGTATCCAGGTAACCCACTATTTTACTTCAACTTCTAATTTTTTTATTTTACATGATCGTTCTTCTCTACTAAAATGGGTTAGAATTACCCAACATTTAGATTATATCCGACATGCTGTTGTATCGTCTCTTGAATTTTCATATAGTTGAATCTACGAAATTATTTCAGGATATAACAAAATTCCCCTAGGTTTATCAATCCTCTTTTAAAACCCCATTTGAGTATACCGGGAGATGTGTATATAATACAGGTTAGAGGACTGATGAGGCGACTAGGAGGTATATTGAGAATTTTGGCTATCGGTACTGTGTAGTTGGTCACAACCACAACCTGAAATAGATGATTTCTGGTAAATTGTGGAGATTTCGTCGGTTCTTACTGGAAATAAAGAACTGTCTTAAGATCCAGTAGTATATGACCTTCTCATAGTCCTTATTTTTAAGTTTGTAAGAAGTGAGAATAGTGTTGAATGAATTTATAGTGTTATATTCTTTTTTTTTAAGTTTGTAAGAATTGAAAATAGTGTTGAATGAATTTATAGTGTTATAATCTTTTAGATAATAAGATAAAGTTTTATCAAGCTTTAAATTCCCATTGCGTTTTTTATTTAATTTCTTGAAAATAAGTATGCTTATAAGATAATTTCTCCTGTAATTTTTTACTACGGGCACTCCCGAATAAATCTAAAAAAAACCAGGAGGAAAATATGAAAAATAATAGAAAGTCTATATGGAAAATAACAGTATCTGTTTTCACTGTATTAATGATACTGGCTTTATTGTCTCAAGGAGTCGGTGCAAAGTGTATTGTAACCAAAACTCCTCTAGGTGCAGGAACTCCTCCAGCAACACAACGTCTAACCGGTGGAAATAATCGTATTGATTATACGGCAGTAGCCGCTTCACGTACTGATCCAAGAATAGTACAATTTAAGGATTTATCAAAAGGTACTGAGACATATATCAGATGGGACTTTGGAGATGGAACCTATAAACAAGGAACAAAAATTACTTCATCACTAAAATATCCGGTTCACAAGTATTCAAAGACTGGTTTTTATATTAGTTGTATGACTATAAAGTGCAAGGGATATAATGGGAAGCTGTGGGTTCATAAAAATATTGTTATTCGATAAATTTGGAAAAGTTAACATTTACTTGCCTTTCCCTGCTTTTATAAGTAGTGCTTTTATATTGAGCTGATGCCAAAACTCAAAATTACTTATCTGAATCCTGTATTCTGAATTATCAATAAAGTTTCAAATCATGGAAAATAAATCATGAAATGCAACTTTAAAAATTTATTGATTTAAAAATAAAATTGGTTTTGGGATGAGCTCAGTAATAAAATTTTTTGATATATTCTTGCTTAAAATCGTAATCATCTAATGCTAAATTGTTTTTACTATCTGTTTATTACTGTTTTTGTATTTATCCTCTTGTCGAAAGAACCAGGGTATTCATATAATCACTGTAATAATTGCCCCAAACAAATATCCTCAAAAATTCCTAATTTTTAGTCCCCAACTTTGCACACCAATCTTTTTAGAAGTCTACAATCCGAAGACTACATAGGACCTGAAATGCTTCCCAAAATATGTTTCACGACGTATATTATTTTATTAATATAGTATTTATATATATTTTTTCTAAGTTTTTATTATAAATTATTAAAAAATATTAGTTTACAAACCCACCCTATTTTCAGGCGAATAGTATGAAAAGAGATATATAAATATTTTTATTAAGTTTGTTTAAAAATAAGAAGCTTTAAGAAAGTTATAAATTAAGACGTATGTATTATTTGACTTGTAAAACAGCTCCTTTTTTGTCAGAAGTTGCCACGTTCTAAGTCCACAAAATTTTAACCCTATGATTATTCCAAGATAATTCCAAGATAAACGATCTCAAATTACATGATGACCCTATCCCCAAACCAATTTTACCCTCAATTCAGTAAGTTTTCAGAACTGATTTTCATGATCAGAAACTCGATTTATAATTTGGAATACAGATTTTAGAGAAGCAATTTGAGTTCTGAGATCAGCTCATAATCTGAAGTTCGATTAACCGACTCTGTTCCAAAATCTATTGATTTTTGCATTTCTTGATTGAAAAATCTGAATTCGCAAGAAGAATCCAGTTTTCATCACAATCAATATTCGACATCTTAAGACTTCAGCCCCAAAGTTGTATCTCAAGGATTGTGACCAATTACAAAATCTAGTGATTTATTTATGTTTATCACTGGATTTTGATACTGAGTCAATTAACTATTCAGAATATGAATTCAGAGAAGCAGTTTTGAGTTGGGGATTAACTCCATATTTGATTCAAAAAGAAATACAAAGGAAGAAAAGAAGTTTTACAAGAAACTGGTTACAAAGTTTAAGTCTTTGATTGAAAATTGTGGAGGACTTAGACCTATTGGGTCTCTCATAGAGGACGTGTTTAAATTAGCCAAAAAAGCATGCAATATAGAGAATTTACACCGATATACAATGCGTTCTGTAAAAAAATACTGCTCTCTGCCGTATTTCTGACAGGGACAATTATGGCTTTCTTTATGAAGGCATAAAAACGTTATTTATATAACTTTAAAATTATTTAAATAGTTTATTATATATTCCGAAAATCGTGCGTGAGATATGTTTTTGTTTTGTGTCCTTGGAGATGCTGGATAGAAAAGGATCGACCACCCGGTCATAAAAGGTCTTTGATAGTTCTACACCCGTCATGTCGACGTACTTGTAAAACAGATAACTCAAGGGTATTATTAATAGTACAGACAAAAAACACGAAATAAAAGCAGCTATCCAGTATGGTAATATCGGGTTCAGTGCGAGGAACAGTGCGCAGGTGAAACTGCTTATTATCAGGAAATGTATCAGGTACAGCGAATAGGATATTTTTCCGAGAAACACCGGTATTGGAGAGGAAAAGAATTTTTGCAGCCATAGGCTGTTCAATAGGACATACATTATCATGCCGGCACCCAGAATATGATACGTTAACTTTGGGATCTCAAAGATACCGTTATTGAGAAAAGCGTATAATGAATCATTTGTCACGGTGCCTACAGGATACGACCCGAGAAACAATCCTGAAAACAGTATAACAGATAATATCATTTTGTTATCTATTATTTTGTTATTGGCTTTGAATCTTGAGGTTTTACTGCTGAACGTGTCAGCAAGTCCCATCCCTATAATAAAGGCAAAATAGTAGGAATTAAAGAAAAGCACGGATGCGGCAAGGTAGAATGTCCAGCGGTTCCGTTGCACTCCAAACAGTAAGGCCATTGCGAAAACAAGCATAGACCCATAAAATTCGGTTGTCATTGTCCATAAAACCGGGTTATAGGTGTCATCACCTGTAAAAAACGATCCCCACGCAGCCCGCTTAACTGCATCGACTATGTCTGGAGTAAAAGTCCAGTAGTTGTCGTAATTGTTATTTCCGGAAACCATTACGGTTTCAATATAGTAATGGAATACTCCAGTTGATGCCATTAAAAACGATAATATTGTTACTGCCAGCACCGGAACAAACAACCGGATATATCGGCGCATTGCGCCACGTATAATTATTTTTTTGTTCTTATTTTTAAAATATTTTTGGGTTAATACGTAGCCACTGAGAACAAAGAAGATGCAGACCGAAAAGTTCCCGGCGCCAATTAATCCCAGGGGTGTACTCGAGAAAATCTGTTCAATATTTCCCAGATGTGAAGGCATCCGATCACTATAAATCATCGCCGGGACTAATATGATAAAGAAATGCATTATCATCACATTAATCGCAGCTACACCGCGCAGCCCATCAAGATAGTTTATCTTCTCGGTCATACTTATTGCTCAAAGAGAATTTTACTTAAACAGAATCTAGAAATTTCCATAACAAAACCGCATTTAATGGTCGCATGTAATAAATGAGGTCCAGCTCCAGCTTAATCGCGTAAGACCCGGAATTATTTTTTGGTTGATCTCTCTTAAATAACGAGCGCTGCAGATAAAATAAGTCTTTCTATTTATTCCAGTTCCTGTTTTAATGAACCTGGCTTTCGAATTCGAGGGGATGTTGAAAATAAGTATTGATGTTTAACACCGAATTCCAGATCAAGGCTTGCGGATTAGAAAAATCCCCTTTTTTGCTTTAATGTTTTCTAGCGTAAAAAGAGTCTACTGAATATACAGGGCAAAAAGGGTAATAGTGGAAATCACTTCTCATAGAAAATGTTTTTCCGAAAATTGAATAAAAAATTCTGAAAGTTGAATATAAATTTATAAAATTGGATTAAAAATTCCGAAAATGGATTCCTTCGAATCCAAACAATCTGTGATTGTTTTTTCTAAATGACATAAACTTCAATCTTTCAGATGGTACTTCCATCATCACAGTTAGCTATGAACACCCCATTGTCTAGGATGCCACCGGGAACATTAATTATTCTGTCCTCTATCCAGATTCTGTAATTCTCAGAAATTAAACATCCTACCTCTTTTTGGAATATTGAAGAGTGTTTGAAGTAATTCAATTTTACAGTATCCGGGGTTTCCTCATATAGTCCACATTCTTTAAACTTTTTATTCATATAGACGTCGAATGTGCCGTCATCGTGGAGAATAAAATGGGTTGTCTTGTTGGTGTATTTTCTGGGCATAGGGATCACATTTTTAATACATTAAGTTACATAAATTCGTTTTTCAACTTAATAAACTGGGTGTTGCTTTGATGTTTTTCTATTTCATATATATAATATTTTTGTTTTTATTATTATTGTATTTTTAACAGCACCTATATCAGCAATAAGCCATAGTAATATAAGTTTTATCTTTGTAAATCTAATTTTATTTGTGTAACTATAATTTTTACTCGAGTTGCTGAAATAGATATTCAAAGTGGGACTTCTATTCTTACTCTAGTGGGAACAAGCTCGCCAATAAGGCGAGATTTTGAAGAGAAGAAATCCTTATCGATTATCTCTTTTTACCGAAACGAAAAGTTTCAATCCTTGTTTTATATGGATTCTTGTCTTCAAAATATGCTTCAAAATATGCATGTCTATTTGCGGGAAGTGTTTTTTCCCCAAGCTACGGAAGCATAAACGATATGCAATGACCGGTCTTATTTATAATTTCTGAATAAAGAATCTAATCGAGGTTCATGACTTTTTTTAGATATATTAATAAATCTGTAAAAGTACCCAATTTCTGACTACTGGAAGCTTTCGACACAAAGCATTTAAAGAATAATGTTTTTGTTGAAGATAATGTAGTAACAGCATAGGTAAGACCTTAATCACCCTCCCTTTTTAATAAGAAGAGATAACTATGCCTCTCTCACAAATTAATAAAAGGATAATACTTGTCTTATTTTTAGTCTTTGTCATTTCAGCATTGTATATTCTATCCGTAAATAAAGAAAAATATTCTGACACTTTTCTTGGTAAGGATAATAGTTCAATAACCAATGTATATCCAGGAGATTCTATACAGCAAGCGATAAACAATACCAGTCCACGTGGCACTGTTACCGTTTACCCGGGATTATACAAGGAGAATCTGGTTGTAAACAAACCTTTGATTATAATATCAAATCCAGGAGAAACGAATAATACTATTGTTCAGGCTGCAGACCCAGAAGAAGATGTATTCAATGTAACTGCGGACAACGTGACGATAAGCGGATTCAACATAAAGGGAACACCGGGTAAAGCCGGTATCTGCTGTAGCGGGTCAGGTGGCAATATAACTGGAAATAAGCTAAGTTATAACAATTATGGAGTTTACCTTAACGATTCAAACAGGAGTATTCTGGGAAATAATGAAGTGAATAATAATTCAATTGGAATCTATCTAAGGAATTCTAGTAATAATCAATTAAAAAGTAACAAAATATCATGTGTTGGAATATTTGCTGGATTAGAGAATAATGCAACGGGAATTTATCTCGAAGATTCAGATAACAATAAGTTGATGAGTAACACCATATCAAAGTTATGGGACGGTGTAAACCTCACTGATTCTTCTAATAATGAGCTAAATAATAACTCGATTTTACAGAACTATTTCAGCCTTAGTCTTATTAATTCGAATAATAATAAAGTTTTGAATAACACTATTGCAAAACTTGGATACTCATATTCAGTTGTTCTTGCAAATTCTCAAAATAACACGTTACAGGGTAACACTGCAGGTCCAAATACTGAAATTAAAGTGTTCTATGGCTTTGACAGTAAAAACAATACCTTTGAAGGTGAACGGTATACAGTAAACGAACAAGGGTCTAGATGTGTATACAGGGAAAGATAATGAAAAAGTTTGCCTGTGAGTAAAGAAGTTATTTTTTCCTCATAAATTCCAATATGGGCTTCTACTTTCAGTGAATTTACAAGAGAGATTTTACAAGAGAGATTTTACAAGAGAGATTTGAAGGTGACGAACAGTTACTACACTTTGTATATGTGACTCGGCTCGGATGTCTTGCTCAAGTCACAGATGAAACGTGAATCCTACGTTCTGCAGGTGCGACAAGAAGTTATGTCATGGTGCGACAAGAAGTTATAAAACGTATTGCTTAGACGCTATCTCTTCTGTTTGAGATAATCCTACTAAGACATGTGTTGATGGTAACGTCAATATGTGAAGCTCTTAGGACAACGTGGAAAGTCTCTAGTCCAAAACCAGACAATCTGCCAGGATAAGGATGCAAAGAAGAATCATAAGATGAACCGCTGCAAGAGTCGTCAAGCTTACAAGCGAAACTGGACTGACACGCTTCACCAAAAAGGTATGGAATCAGGACTGTAATGGCTCATGGTACATTACAGGAAACAGACAAATGACTCCCGGCTTATAGGCGGCTTCTAAAGCATTCATAATTATACGTTTTATAAAACTTGGTAAGCCCTACATGTTCCCGTAAGGGTAGAAGTTTCGTAAGAAACAACAATAGCATAGAGGGTAAAGGAAGAAGCAAAAAGCGAATGGTAACTTGTAATGAGTTACATAAGGGTTCGAAATTTGCTCTAATCTGAAAAGATGCAGACTTGCTTCATGGTATCGAAACGTAAGAATGGAGGCAGGACGATGAAAGTAAGACCTTCAATTACGCTAGATGATGAAACGGATAAACTTATAGGAAATCCATCTTCCTGGAACGAACACAAATGTATCAGTTTCCACAACAAAGAAATTACCAACAAGAGTCTACCTGTCGAATCACCTAATGAGAAGCTTACTAACATGCAACTAAAAGCCATTTGGAACAGCATCGAGTGGAATAAAGTTGAAAAACACGTTAATCGTCTGCAAGTCAGGATTACGAAGGCAGTTATTCAAAAGAAATGGAATTTAGTCAAGAGGTTGAGTTATTTACTAACCCATTCTCATTATGCAAAACTATTAGCGGTAAGAAAAGTAATCCAAAACAAAGGCAAAAGAACAGCAGGAATCGATGGAATTCGATGGAGAACACCAGAAGCCAAGATGAAAGCTGCCCTTAGCCTAACTGATAGACAATATAAAGCCAAACCATTAAAGAGAATATACATTGAAAAATATGGGAAAAAGGAAAAACGACCTTTAGGCATCCCAACAATGTACGACAGAGCCATGCAAGCTTTCTATACATTAGCACTAAATCCATACGCTGAAGCCACTGCTGACTCTACATCCTTTGGATTTAGAAAATATAGAAGGGCACAACACGCTTGTGCAACTATCTTCAACAGAATAAGTAGAAAATGCGATGCACAATGGATATTAGAAGGGGATATAAAAGGTTGTTTTGACAACATCAGTCATGAATGGCTTCTAGATAACATTCCAATGGACAAATCAATTCTAAAACAATTCCTTAAAGCAGGTTATGTTTCAAAGCATAACCTCTTTCCAACAAATTCAGGAACAACACAGGGCAGCATCATATCACCAATTCTGTCTAACATCACACTCGATGGAATTGAGAAAATACTCGATATAAAATATCACAGTAAAAACAATAAAATCAATCGTCGCATAGCTTCAAAATACCAAGTAAACTTGGTAAAATACGCGGACGATTTCATTGTAACTGCCAGAACCAAAGAAATTGCTGAAGAAGTGAAAGTCCATATTGGAAACTTTCTAAAACAAAGAGGACTAGAACTATCCAACGAAAAAACACAAATAACCCATATAAACGATGGCTTTGACTTTTTAGGCTGGAATTTCAGAAAATACAATGGAAAACTCCTAATAAAACCTTCCAAGAAATCCATACAAAAGATCACAAGAGAAATCAGTGATGTAATCAGAAATGGAAAGACATGGACACAAGAAGACCTAATAAATACTCTCAATCCAATCATAACAGGCTGGTCTAATTACCATCAGGGAGTAGTGTCAAAATCCATATTCAGGAAAATAGACAGCAGAGTATGGAACATGTTATGGAAATGGGCAAAAAGAAGGCATCCACATAAGTCCAAGAAATGGATCACAAGCAAATACTGGCAAACCATAGGAAAAAGGAAATGGGTATTCGCTAGCGGAAATATTCAGCTTAAATATCTATCAAACACAAGAATTATAAGAACTATACCTATAAAACTGGATAAAAATCCCTATCTGGATAGAGACTATTGGATTGAATACAAAACCAAAGAAAGAAATCGCAAACTAATGGGGATGTATAAAAGTATGGGATAAAAAAAAGGGATATTTCCCCTTTTACAATTTAATGATAGACATCAACAATGATGCAAAAGAAAGACCTTTACATCACAAAGATGGAAATTATTAAAAAAATCACATAGTATCTAACTTTGTCTATACACATATACATTGCTACAAACAATGTCATGTAATAAATTCCAATTAAATAATTGCCGCCCTACATATGGGTTATGAGATGCTTGAGCTGTATGAAGCTAAAGTTTCATGTACAGTTCTTAGGGGAGAAAGGAGGAGTAATCCTCCCGACTTACCCGACAATCGCGCCATTATGCTACCTCTTCCATTTGAGGTAATCCTATTGTGACATGCATAAATGGTAACGTTTGTGTGTGAAGCTCATATGACAATATCAAGAAATCAAGAAACCTGACTTTGATAATTGGTTAGGATAAGAATACGATCATTCAGAAGATAAGGAAAAATTATCCATCAAGGAAGAACCTGGTCTCAGGACAGACTCATTGTTACCCTAAATCCTCTCATCCGAGGCTGGTCTCTTTATCATAAACATGCAGTGTCGTCTGATGTTTTCAGCAGACTTGACCATACTTTGTGGGGTATGCTATATGCATGGGCTAAACGACGTCACCAAAACAAGGGTAAGAAATGGATTTACCATAGATATTGGCATAAGATTAGGAACAGGGCATGGACGTTTGCGACAGGTAAACTAACACTCTTATCCTTTTCCCGCACCAAAATTGAACGCTTCATGATGGCTCGTCTTGACAAAAATCCTTACTTAGATAAGGAATGTTTTAAAGAGTGTCGTAAACGCCGACGAAACTTCATTCCCCCAACTCGACAATAGGTCCTTGAGCAATTCTTGGTTGACACCTGAAAAGGTAGAGATGTGCCAGAGCGGAGTAAAGGGAAATTTTTACGCTCCGTTCGTTGGAGAAGGAAAGCAGGCAACTGCTTTCTCTTATCCTACCTGGGGGAGAAAGGAGGAGTAATCCTCCCGACTTACCCGACTAAAATTTCATATTTTATAGTTTTCCTACTATCGATTTTTTAGTTAGTGTGAATTTATTAGATTTTTATGCAGAAGGTGAAAGCAAATATATGGTGTATTTATCTTGACATTGTCAAATTATCTCTTGTTCGGAGCTGTTACTACATATTTCTTCCAATTGATCCCTCTATTTTGAATATTTTTGACTTGAAATTTTTGTTTTCTCATTATTCACCTTGCTCAATGCAGCAATTACTTGTAATGTCCTGCATTTTCACTTTCAAAATTGCATACTTACCAGTAACCGGAAAGAAAATTCAGTAAAATCCTACTCATATTTTGTCAGGAACCTTTCAATCTGCTCGCTCTTGCTCTTTCTCTCATATCATTCTCATGGTTTAATATTCTTGCAAGATCTCCCGCATTCAATACCTTCAATGGATTGTGGAACTTCATAATCAAAATTAGACATTTTTTAATTTATTCTGGGGCAACCAAAATTTAGATTAACTTTATAAAATTACGTTAAAAGCTTCTTCAAAATTATAGTTGAATTTATTTCCCGTTCCAGCACTTACTAAATTTTCTATGAGTTTTATGAATTTCATCAGAATTTCTTGATAGCTATCGCTGTACGATTTTAGTTTTTGATTGGAAATTTCCTTTACTTCATCCAGAACCATACAGGAATTTTGCCCTCATTAAGGGCGAAAATCCTCTCCATTTTCCAGTAGCAAAATACCTATTATTGAAATAAGTAAATAAGTTGTAACAAAAATTGGCTAGACCACTTTCGGTTTTGAAATACCTTACATTTTCTATTATATCACTTATCAAAGAGAACGTTTGCTCCATTGTGTTGTTCGTAACTGGTGTAAATCCTTTCATCATGTGGTCTACATTTCTTTTGAAAATTTCTTTTGCATAAAAGATTGCCTTAAGAGATGCTTTAGAAAGTTTCAGCTCGGACTCTAAATTCAGCATATTTTGATAACATACAACAGCTTCGCCGACTGTATCAGATGTTATCAATTAGCAAATCTCATTGTATACAATTTCATCACCAATGGGAATTTCATCACCAGCTTTAAACTCTTCATGATACTTCTTGCTTACGTTTTTCAACTGATGATATACACAAAATGAATGACTCGCTTCAGGGAAGATGGTCTTTACAGCTTCAATTATCGCATTATCTTCATCAGAAACTATTCTTTTAATTTTGCCTTTAGGAAATCGGTTCTTAATCCTTTCCATAAGAGGAATTAAGGCTTTAGCATCCGGTAAACTGTCAGTGATCTCAAAATCTAAAATTACTTTTTCTTTTGTAGCAACAACGCACACAGATTTATGTCGCAACTTTTTCCCTTCTTTTTTTTGAAAGCTTTTTTCCAATCAAATCTTCAAGCCTTTTTTTCCATCCTACTTTGGTCCAATCCCCATCAACATATAATGTTCCATCAAAATCAAATTTTTGATCTAAAAGTTCTTGCTTTGAAAGTTCTGCTTGTTTCTGCTCATGTAACCACAATGAAGTTGCACAAGGAGCTCTTCCACAGACGTTTACCACTCCTTCTGTATATGTTTCCCCAATTCGTCGAGAATTGTTTAGACTGCATCGTCCATCGTATTTTACAGACATTTGTCTGTCATAATATTCAGAACTGTAATTTGCAGAACCAGGAACGCCAATAATCTGATCATGAAAAGATTTCTTACAAGAAGGACAAATCCAGTATGTAACATTGCAAGCTATAGTGCCGTGGCTTGATAAAATAAAACGAGTGTGATGAGAGTTTACATGTAATTTACTACCACAATCATCACAATGAGTAGAGATGATATGGAGAACATAGGATAGTATCGATTTCCAACCAAAACCTTTGGTAAAGGAATTATTATTTTGCCGTCAACAATCGTTTTTACCATTGACTTATCTATTGCGATGTTTCCTTTTCCCATAAATTGAATATTATCTCAATATAATTAAAATTTTATTGTTTTACACGATTTAGAGAATACTCTGAAGATCAGAAAATAATAAAAAGTCTCTAAATGCCGCTATCAATATCAAGAAATTCGCTCTCATAGATCAAAATCTAATTGGATTGTAACACCTGCGGAACGTGGGGAAGAGCTTGGGGACTTGCCCTCAATAGAGGGAGGGATGAACCAAGAAGCCGCTCAGTCTTTAGCTGAGTGATAGTTCACGAGCATATGGATTTATGAACTTACAAAATTATGGACTTCTAAATTATGGACTTAAAAATCATGAAACGTGAACTTGTGAAATTAAGAAACTACAAATTATAAAACTCATATTTCTTCCAAACCCATATATAAAAAGGCATACTGGATAAACAATACACTAATTATAATTTCCATAGAAAAGCTTTAATATCGATATCGCATATTAACTATATCTAAAAAATGGGGGTGATGATAGTGGCACAATCAAATAAACTTATAAAATATCTAGTCATCGGTGTTTTCGTTGGAATGTTACTGATATATCTTAAGTTTAAGAAAGTAAACATTGAAAAATAAGCCCCAGGGGACTTTATCTATACCTTTTTTATACTGAAAAACTTTATTTTCTTAAAAATATTTTAACTCATAACAAGTAATGCCACTGAAAATTAACTAAGCAAAATGTGTAGCTTTGCAAAGGCTACCTGAATAGTTGCAGGCAATATTTTAGCCATAGCAAGTAGTGTGCTAGGAAAATAAGCTACGTTTTTGGTGATCTTCACCATATCAACTGTTAACTATAAATACTATTTTTTCTCTATGGTACTCTACAAATATAAGCCAGGACTCAAATATAAAGACCTACATCATAAATTATATAATCTGATTTCAATACATCCCGTAATTAAAATAATTTTTATAGTTTTAACATATTTTGTTTAATATATTTTGTTTAATCCTTCCACTAATATGGAATTCTGTTGTGAGTTGAGAGAAATAAGGTGCATAACTGCATTTGACTATAACTTAATTCACTGGAAAAATTGAGGTAGTTTAGGGTATGAAAATATACGATGTAATTGTTGTTGGGGCGGGTATAAGTGGGCTTCTTGCAGCGCTTACGCTTTCAAAGCATGGAAAAAAAGTCCTTGTTCTTGAAAAAAGACAAAATCTAGGTGGGAACTGTAACAGCTACATGGTAGATGGCTATCAGGTAGATACAGGAGCACACGCAATTACCCATCTGATTGAAGGACCTCTGAAGCGGTTAATGGATAACTATTTCGATTTTCTACCTGTGTTTGAGGACTATGGACATTACTATGTTCGGACTGAAAATGCTTTTGTCAAAATTCCTTCCAACCTGAAAGATTTCGTGACTTTTGATGTGCTTCCAAGAAAGGACAGGGTATTGCTTTCCCAGACCCTTACAAAAGCCTTTACCCTTTCTTCATTCGGAATAGATCTATCCAACCAGTCAGTATATGATTTTCTGCCGAAAAGTCTTTCAAAAGAAACTTACGACTTTGTGGATACTATATCAGCTTTTCTCTCTGGCAGGTCAATGAAGGAAACTTCTGCCCAGCGTGTTCTGTCAGGAAGCAGTTTTGTCAGGGACAGCATCACCCAGGAACAATTTGATGCAATGATCGGAAGACTGGAACAGAAAAAATCCCAATCTACAGAGTCTATCCTTGCGTCAATTCTTCCATATCACCTCCATGCTTCCCTTCAGGCCAGGATGACAAAGGTCACCCAGCCCTTTACCTCTCTTGAAAGGCTTGCAACAAATAATGTAAATTATTCTCAGGGCTATCCCAGAAAGGGGTTAAAAGCCCTACTCGATGCCATTCTTTACTCCCTTCCGGAAACTGTTGAAATCAAAAATGAATGTGAGGTTAAATCTATCCTTGTACAGAACGGAAAGGTTTCAGGCGTGGAAGCCGATGAAATCTATAACTCTGATCTTGTTATCTACACAGGTTTTGCAACCGAGCTTCCCATGCTTATAAAAGATCTTCCTGAGGAATATAAGGCAAATCTGAGAGGTATAGTCCATAGTAAAAGCCTGACCATCTGGCTTGGATTGGAAAAAGATTTTCCCGATTTTAATTACACAGGCTCAGAGATCTGGTTCAAGGATTTCGCCTACTGGGCAACTCCTATAAGTAACTATGACCCTTCGCTTGCCCCAAAGGATAAGCAGCTTATTGGATTTTCCTTCGTGATAGATGAAAATAAAAGTGAAGAACAGGAGACAAAAAAGGCCTACGATATGATTTTCCGTGCCCACTCAAACATCGAGAAATATATCGATATGCAGCACGAACAGATAATGGTCCCGGAAAAAGCCGCAGTCACTATTGACGGGAAATTCGCAGATATTCGAACTCCTGTTCGAAACCTCTATGTAGCGGGCACGGATACTGACAAGCGCAGCATGGGAATTACCCGGGCTTCATATTCGATTATTGAGCTCCTGAAGATTCTTAATGAGGATGGGAATCTTCATTAAAGTATCTACTTTATGTTAGAGCAGGAAAAAACAATATTCTGATTAACACTTAAGGATAAATCAATGGTTTATCAAAATTTTTAAATTGGTAAAAAGTTAGTGATATTTCAGATTTTAAAGGAATATTAAACGTATAAAGAAATATTATACCTTATATTCGGGCCAACAGGCATTATTTCCTCTTTTTCTTTTAGAGGGTTGGATATATATTTTAATCCTTTTAAAACGTTCTCTTCTCTCTTGTGATAGTCCTGGCCGGACCCTAGCTGAAAGAATCCTGATATGCAATTGTGAAAGCAGGCTGAGAGCTATTATTTTTGGTTTTTTGCTGAATACTGCATCGTTAATATTTTTTCTTTTTTCAGGTTACGGTGGAGTTAATCGAAAATTTTTCAATTATATAAAAATATTTCGTTTCGGCTTCGACTTTTTTATTACTATGGGAGCGCAGAGGGTCACGAATACCCCGTCCTTTACAGGCTGTCCGACAATTACTACTGGTAATAACAGAATTCCTTCTTTTTCGATTTAAAGGTCCTAAACGCCCTATTTTTGTTGTCTTTTTATTACTATCTGTAATTGTCGGACAGCCTGTTTAGGTTGGGGTGGCCGCACGCAATTTGATTTTTTTATTTTTGTTCTTTTCGGACTGGTCCGAGCTTTTGCTCGGTGGAAAGACAGAGTTAGATGATGAATATATTTTTTAGGGACTTTTTACCACATTATTTTTATTTTTAGCCGGCGGCTCGCTTTAGATTAGTGAATTAGCTGAACCAAAGCAACGTCATTAGCCGTCTTAAGTGGAGCTTTTCACGCTCGACGCAGGAGAGCGGCCTTTCAAAAAAATAAGCCGAAATAATAGCGTCTTTGTGTTTGTTTTTAAGACCGAGAGATTTACTGACTCCTGTATGTAAAAAACTTTTTATTTTTGTTTTTTGCTTCTTCGGCCTGGTTCGAGCGTTCTATTATGTGTAAATATATATACAGTGTTCACAGTTTTAAAAACTAATAAATCTGCTGTATTCTGTATCTTAAAAGCCTTTTATTTGTATCCTCTTCAAATTGTATGGGTAAAAGCAGTAATGTATTTTCAACCGAATAAAAAATATAATAGTAGTTTCATTTTCTCTTATCATATTTTGGAGTAAAAAATGGAACTTGAAGCTTTAAAACAATCCCTGGCTTTGCTGGACATCAATCCTGATGAAATTAAAGATGAAAGGTATGCCAATTCTTTTCGCATTTTGTTTTCTATCATTGAAACCCAAAATGAAAAGATTGAATTCCTCATGGAAGATAACCAGAAGCTTCGAGATGCAATCAACTTACTTAAAGGTGAACAAACCAAACCTAAGATTCGTGGGTCTAAAAAGAATGAAGACATTTCTTCTGAAAAAGAGAGACGAAAAATAAAACTTCCATAGGATAAAGAGCCTAAATCTAAACTGGACAAAATAGAGGTTCATCAAACTGAAACATGTAACGTTGATAGATCCATTTTACCCAGTGATGCGTATTTTAAAGGTTATAGAGACGTAATAATTCAGGATGTATCCATAAAGCCTGTAAACACGAACTACAGGATAGAGATTTTTTATTCTCCTTCTGAGCACAAAACATATTCAGGTAAACTTCCAGATTGTATAAAGGGTGAATTTGGTCCCGGAATCAAATCTCTTATAATCACTCTTAATCATGTTGCTAATGTTTCAGAGCCAAAAATACATGAGTTTCTAGAAAATATTGGCGTTCATATATCTAAAGCCACTATTTCTCGAATCTTGACAAAAGATATTGATCTCTTTCATCAGGAGAAAGCTGATATTTTTCTGGAAGGTCTTAAGGCTACGCCTTATCAGCAGATTGATGATACAG
>Ga0183097_10192_pt1 | contig 189894 bp, 168 predicted proteins | sample BioMet8_FD_128883 | JGI IMG/M metagenome (GOLD analysis project Ga0183097, IMG submission 128883) | Microbial communities from bioreactor (seeded with sewage sludge) at Lawrence Berkeley National Lab, California, USA - Biofuel... | ecosystem: Engineered > Bioreactor > Anaerobic > Unclassified ... | reverse complement strand
TCTTGAACATGAGCAGCGGAGGGTATGCCGGGTTGCCGACAGCATTGGCCACTCGCTTGAGTTTATTGCGAAGCACTTTTTCGAGCGGTTTCCAGTCGATGAGGCGATCGATCTCGTCCAGGAAGCAGTCCTTGTGTTTGCGGTGAGCGGCAACATAGTCGGCAATACCGGGCTTCTTGGAAGTGCGTTCGTTCATGGTCGCCTCCATCGTTTCGGATGGGGAAAATATACTTCAACTACATAAAATTACAACCTATTACCCGATTTAGACCGTGCATCGATCTCCTATCAGCATCTCCTCGCGGTACCCCTTGTGCCTCTGGTGATCCGAGACATCTAAGGGGGCTGCCGAGGGGGGCAATTTTCGACGCTGATTTTGTCCTCAAGGGGGTCAATATTCCATGCTGGTAGACACCAATGCCCTGATTGCATAGTATTTGTTTGCTATGCATTGCCCCAGACCTATGTTGGCAGTCGTAGGTGTAGTTTATTCCTTGGTATTGACTGAATAGATTTCTATTTTCCCATTGTCGAATTCATCAAACCAGATGCAGCCCCATCCGACCGTATAGGATGATTGTGTCATCTGTATTTCATTACTCGTGTCTTGCTTTTGCACGCAATCCTTGACGGACTTGGTGAATATGGTGTCATACGACTTGAGAAAGTTGCCTCGTCCGGAACCGAACCCTTCCTGTCCACGGTCAGCGGATAATTAATACGTTTGGCGATTTCTTCGCGTTGGTTGTTACGGATCATCTGCTGGAGGCTTTTGACAAATTGCTGAGCGGCCTTGCCCATGTTGTCCTCCGCTACGGCGGGGGCGGCAAGGAATAAACAAAGCATGGCGGTAAAAAAAGGAAACGCATACGCATCTCCCTATTGATGGTTGAAAGCACGTTTTCTCCCGCGGCCGTTGCCACCTCGAAGACTTTCTGGCCGGACAACGGAAGGAGCAAATATATTCGGTAGTTCTTTCGACCCGCCACAGAGTAGCCTCCAGACTTGTATCCGCCAGTCACGGGCCGTCAACGAAAGCGGGGGCGGGCTAAGCCCCCCCCGCACGAAACGGAGCGCACTTATTTGGTGATCCGGACATCCAGGGTGTAATGCGTGTCGCCCCTTGGCATGGCGCCGACAATGATTTTGTAGATGCCGCTTGCGGGAAGGACTCCTGCCCACTGCGTGGCGTCATCGTCCTCGCCGGCCTTAGGCAGGTAAGCGTCTTCCTTGCCGGGCTTCTGAATACGAAACAGTACAAGCTTCTGCTTGTTGGATACCTTCACCTGCATAGTTTGCCCGGCCTTGGCCGTTATGGGGTACATGTCGCGGTCCATCCCTTGGATTTCGCCTTTGAGGCTCGCGCTGTTGGCTCCGGGCGCGAATTTGATCTGGGGTTTGTCTCCGGCAATGGCAGCGGTAGTCATGAACAGGACCATGAGCGTTGTCAGGGTAAGCGCCGCCATGAAACGGGAGCGGTCAAGACTCTTAAGCATGTGATTCCCCTCTTTGTTATACGTGGTGCTTGGGCTTTGTATGCCGCAATCAGATGATTAGCGGTACATAAACTCGGGGTCCGCCATAAAATATTTCACTATATCGCCAACAACATGGTTGAACACAGCACTATTAGATTTGGTGTATGTCAAAATAAATGTCGCAGTGATCTCATTGCTCTTGATAGTTTTTCGATAAATAATTTTATTATCCTCTATTCCAGAGATAACGAAGAAATCTTTCCCAATGTGCTTGTACGTAACATGCAGCCTAGGCTCCTGATGTGCCATCTTAAAAAGTGCCTTCAAGGATTTGTCTTCCACGGAATTAAATCTTGCCCAGCATCGCAGTTCAGCCTGTCCGTCTGGGGCCTTGAAGATTTGTCCATCGCCGGCCTGCGATTCCCCCAAGGCAGTGAGCAGCTTCTTGGGCCAGGCGACAGCATAGCCATATTTGTGGTTTATATACCAACCATATGTATCGATATTACTGTAAGATAATCCGTCAGTTGCGACATCACCCTGCTGTGATTGCTTTGCAAAGACTCCCCGCGCACCCATCAAAGACAGCATGAGACAAAGTAATAAAGACAGTGCTGCATGAAGTGCCCAGCCATGATTGGAATTGTTCGCGTTTTTTTTGCGCTTTGCATTGCTGAGGCGGATTGAAGACGCATAGGCCTCCCTTCTCCAGAAAGCAGATGTACCGTTTAAGCTTTTCATGGCATATAGAGTAATATGTTGTTAAGCATTCGTTGCCGCGTACCAGCGGTTCCAATGATTGCAAAATTTATTATGGTATGAGAATATACTACAGACTCGTTTTTGCCCCCGGCAAAGCCGGGGGCATGCCCAAAAATGCACCTATTGAACGATAATTGATGAGACGATGTCGTTCCAACTGTCGCCAACAAATGCAGAATCTTTCTTAAGAACACCACGTCTCCCAGAAAAATCCCTGTGCTTATACAGATGGACAATATTTCCCCTGGAGACCCTGACGGAACTTAAGGTGTCATTTCCTATGGTAAGGTCCTCTACATTATATCTCCCTTCTTGCAAGCATTGATATCGGCCTCTGTAGTTGGCATGCTCATAGATTATTGCCGCACAGTGCCCGGCTTCGGCATTGCTCGATATACATATGCACATGCCAAACACCATTGCAAACAGCACAACAAGAGCGCATCCATTAAAACGTACCCACTTCATTACATTCCCCCTTCCTGTTGACGCCTTTTCTATAATGTCACAGCTTAACTGGCATCCTATTCCATGGCGCACACATGACATTATGATGGCCGGCGTACTGCACAGACCGTGCCGGGTCGAAAGTCGGCCTAGTGGGAGGCCATGACCGCCGTCGTGCCGACAGGGCTGCAGCGCGTCTGCCCATAATTCTGCCATGATCCAATTTTCCGGTCAGACAAAGTGGCACACAACCTGACAGCCCCCCAGACGGGACGACCAGTTCGCCGCGCAGGCATCGTCCGATTCCGGGGAAAAAAACCTCTTCCGGGCACCCAATACGTCCACATGGCGCTGTGCTGGCCGAAATCGAAACAGGATTGCTTTTCGCATTCGGCGCAACTGGCGCGACTTGTGCTTGGTGATGGAGACAACGCAAAGGCCTCGTGCCTTTTGCCAAGGATGTGTGGACGATATGCGATTTCGGACATTACTTGCTTATTCTGTTCGGTATACTGGCCTTTTGGCCTGCGCTGTTGCAGGCGAGCAACTCCATTGTGATGACGCCGGGATATGTTCCCGGCGCTTCCCCCTACGTGGATCTTTCACGCTAAGCTCGGCACATGCATTGTTTCAGGAGTACGCAATGAAGAAAATCGCCGTCATGCTGGTTGTGTGCCTGTTCGCCTGTGCCGTGCCCGCCCAAGCGGCCTTCACGTTGCGCCTTACGGACAACCGGCTTGTCCTGGAAAATGAAGGGAAGGCCATGCCCTTGTCCGTGGAAGACTTTCCGGTCGATGCCGTCAAGGATGCCGCAGGAAAGCCCTTGCCCGGACTGCGGTATTGCGGCATTGGCGTCGACAGCGGCAAAGCCCATGGCATCGCACCCGGACTGTACCTCTTTGACGCGCACGGGAGGAACGTGGCCTTCGGATCCACCGATGCCGCCGAATTCTGCTCTGAGGTGCGCTTGTCTCCAGGGAAAACGGTTCTGGCCATGGATTCGGGGACCTGGCTTATCCGCTCCTGGTTTTTCTTCAGCTATCCCGATATGAAGCCCATTGGCGAGGTCGGCTACTATCAGGCCGAGGGCAAGCCCGCCTTGCTCTGGGAAGTCGACGCTGGCGTGTATTTTTCCAGCAGGGAAACGATGGGACACAAGCGGACCTGCAACTACGATCCCTGCGAACCGATTTCGGTGCGCGCCTATTCCTTCAAAACCGGCAAGGACAAGACCGTCCTGGCGGGCACGGATCTGTGCGATTTCACGTTGACCGGCTTCTCTCCCGAACGCGGCGTGGTCGAGGCGGACAAGCTCTGTCTGCCGGCGGTCAAGGCATGGAAAGAATACCAGTACCTGCAAAACGCACCTGTGGAACACATTACGGTCAAAAGTGCGGTTTTCGAGCAATAAGGCGCGCCTGGACGCTGCCAAAACCGGTAGAAAGGAGGCGCCCCTGCGTCCCAAACCTACAGCCCAACGCATTTGGCGGGTTGTCGTTTTTTTTGTATCATGACCGACGGGGCATGGCCCGGAGAACGATATGGAAATACAGGTCTGCCGAGCCCAAGCGGCATACATCATCAAGCTATCAGGGCGTTGGGATACCTTTTCCTCCGCGGCTTTTGAGCGAACCTGCGCGGCATTGATCCAGGAAGGCATGCGCTTGGTCGTCATCGACGTCGCCGATGTGGATTATGTGAGCTCTTTCGGCCTGCGAAGCCTGCTCAATACCGGCAAAATCCTGGAGCCCCTGCAGGGCCGCGTGCATATGAGCTCGCTGCAACCACAGGTGCGCAAGGTGTTCGTAGGCAGCGGCTTTAGCAGCCTGTTCCCTGAATACCCCGACGTGGACACAGCCCTGCGGGCTTTTAAGGACAAGGCTTGAGCCCATCGGAAGTACCCTGGCGCTACCGCCTGGAAACACGCCAGTCCATACCGATCATGGTGGGGTTGGTGGGCGTGCTGGCGCTCTTGCTGACCCTCGGCTATCTGCACGCCCGGGAACAAATCCTCGCTTCGGCCAGGGCGCAGATGGCCCAGCTTGTGGGCAGCATCGCCCGGCAAGACGATTACAATCGCAACTGGCTCGAGCGCGGCATGCAGCCCTTGGTCCGGCTGGTCGCCACCTTTCCCCATTTAAATACCCAGGAGCAGAAAGCCGCCGACGCGAACCTGTCCGCCATCATTTCCGATACGCGTGGGCGCCAGATTGTGGATGTGCTGCTGTTGGGCGAAAACGGCAAGGTGACGGTGCGCCGTTACGACAGCAAGAAACTGCTGTCGGTCGGTTCTCCCTCCACGACGAAATGGACGCGGCAGCGCGTCCTGGCGCTTACGACCCCAGAGTGGCACGCGCCCGAAGTGGATGCCAGGCGCAATCTCATGCTGCGCTATTCCGTGCCGATCGTGGACAAGGACAGCAGCGGGAAAGCCCAAAATATCGGCGTTTGCAGTGTCAGTTTGGCGATTTCCTGGTTCGCCGATCGCGTGCGTTCCTTCAGTCCCTTTAAAAACGGCAGTGTATTCTTCCTCTCGCAGGATGGAAAATGGACCCTGCCTCCGCAAGACGACATCCCCTTGGCCCGGCTCAAGGCCCGCATTTTGGCCCATGCCTCCGGGGAGAGCAGACTCATCTGGAACGACAAACCGTATATGGCTGTCTATATGCCGATGGCCGGCGGCAAACTGCATTTGGGGTTGCTCATCCCGCGCAAGGACCTCTTTGGCGACCTCGACAGGTTAACGCACCTGCTGGGCATCATTGGGCTGGCTGTTCTGCTGCTGGCCGCCTACAGCCTGCACCGCACCACCGAAACGGTGCTCAGTCCACTAAAGCCATTGGGACAGCTTGCCGCACGGCTGGCGCGCGGTGAGCTTGAGGCCGATCCGCAAACGCCTGCGCCAGGGCCTGCTACGCGGTTTCCCGATGAAGCCCACCGCCTGCGCCAAGCCACGGAAAAACTGCGCCAGGCCTTGCATCAGCGCATGCAGGACCTGACCCTTATCGGGCAGACACGGGAGCGTCTTTTCGGTGAAATGACGTTCGCCCGCAATATGCAGGAGTCCATGCGCCCGCCAAAGCTCCCCCATACGCCTGATATGGAGGTGGCGGCCTTTGTGCATACGGCTGGCGACGTTTGCGGCGACATGTACGACTATTTTTCCCAGAGCCCTCGGCGTCTGTGCTGTGTTATGGGCAATGCCGCCGCACACGGCGTGCCCGCCGCCCTGCTGACCAGCCGGGTCATCCCGCTGCTCCATGAACTGCTGCTTTCCGGCCTAGCCCCGGGCAAGGCCCTGGAAAACTGCAACAGGGTGCTGGGGCCGGCGGCTTCCCGTGAGCAGCACATGGTCAGCGTTTTTGTGGGGATCCTGGACCTGGACGATGGCTTGTTCCGCTGGGCCAGTGCGGGGCATACTCCGCCGTTTCGCAGCCTGGGGCAGGAGGTGAACCAGCTGGACTGGACCGGCAATATGCCGCTCGGCATTCGCGACAAGGAAACCTATCCGGAACGCGAAATCCGTCTGCGCCCGGGAGAATCGCTGCTTTTTGTCGGACCGCGTCTGCTTTCCGTGCAAGATGCGCAGGGACGCGGCTATGGAGAAGAGGCGTTACGGTGCTTTTTAGCGAGGAATACAGAAGCGCCGACCGGCCTTGTCCGGGCGCTTTATGCGCAGATACGCGATCATGCCGGGGGGCCGCCCCAGGACGACCTGACCTTTTTCGCGGTGTGTTGGCGGGGAGACGTCGCCGGGGACAAGCCGCAGCCTCCTGTCGATCCCTGGAACGTGTCGTCTGAGGCCGCCGGCCGTCAGGAGCCCTGAATCCTGTGGCTTACGCGCATCCTTTCCAGCTTGACGCGCAGGCCTTCGCGGCTGATGCCCAGGACCTTTGCGGTCTTTGATTTGTTGCCGCCCATCCGGTTCAGCACGGCCTGGATATATGTGGACTCCACCTCGGCCAACGTGGGGAGGGGCTGTCCGTTGGCCGCCTCGGCAGACAGCATGGCTGGCTGCGTCTGTACCGGGAAGGCCCCCGAATAGGGAACATCCGGCAAGGCAGCGGTTCCCATGACCGGGGAGAGGTCGCATGGGCCGATGTTCGGCCCTTCGGCCAACAAAGCGGCACGTTCCAGCTCGTTTTCCAACTCACGAATGTTGCCGGGCCAACAATGAGCCAGTAAAAGCGCCATGGCTTCCGGGCCGACGCTCGAGGCGGCCATGGGGGAACGCTCGGCCAGACGGGCCAGAAACAGCCGCGCCAGCAAGGGGATGTCCTCCCGGCGTTCCCGCAGAGGAGGGATATGCAACCGCATGACATTGAGACGGTAAAAAAGGTCGGCCCGAAACGATCCCTCCGCGACGCGGCTTTCCAGGTCGCGGTGGGTGGCGGCCATGATGCGCACGCCCACGTGGATGGGTTTGCGTCCGCCCACGCGCTCCACCATGCCGGTCTCGATGGCGTGCAGCAGCTTGGCCTGGCTTTCCAAGGGCATGTCTCCGATTTCGTCCAGCAGGATGGTGCCCCCGGCGGCCTGTTCGAAACGCCCGATCCGGGCCTGGACGCCGGAGGCCACTCCGGACTCGATGCCGAACAGTTCGCTTTCGAGCAGGGTGGCGGGAATGGCCGCGCAGTTGATGGCGATAAAAGGCTTTCCCGCCCGTTGGCTCATGGCGTGGATGTGACGTGCGAACATCCCCTTGCCCGTGCCCGTCTCGCCGGTGATAAGCAGGTTCGCGTCCACGAGGGCGGCCCGTTCGGCTTGGCGCATGAGCTGCAGCATGGCTGGCGCGGTGGCGACAGGGCGCGTGCCATCGGCCTTGCGCCGCAATTCCGCGCGCAGACGGCTATTTTCATGGGCCAGCCGGTCTTTGTGCCACACAAGCTCCTCACGGGTGGAGGTCAGCTCGGTGATGGCGCGGCCCAGTTCGAATTCGCGCGCTTCGATGCGCACCAGCATCATGCCCAGGGCCTCGGCCAGGACATTGACCGGATTGCCCTGGCTGTCGCAGGGGGACAAGTCGAAGACGGCCTTGGCTTGTTCGTATTCTCCGCGACTTATTGCTTCACAAATTTTGGTCAACTTGGCGTACAGCAACGGTGTATTCATAAGACAGTTCCGAATTGTTTGGGTAAAAATTGGGCAATTTCTGGCATATGCCAAAAAACTGGGCGGTGCAAGTTCCCTCGCGCGGGGAGGACCGATGACGCACGCTAACCGCGATCCTTCTTCCGCCGCCGCAAAAAAACACACGCTTGCCCTGCGCTTCGACGCCCATCTGGGCTCTGTGGAGGGCATTCTCGCCGTTGCCCAGGAATGGGCCGCCCAGGAAGGCCTCGCCCGTGACGACGGCCTTTCGCTTCGCCTTGTGCTGGACGAACTGCTCTCCAACATCTGTATGCATGCCAATGCCCCTGGCTCCAAGGGGAAAGTGGACCTGCGCCTGGAGCTCCTGGCGGCGGACAGAACACGGGAAGCGCCCGGCGACAAGGCAACGCACACGCAGGCGCAACGCCATGCGACCCAGGAACCGCGCCCCCCCCAGGGCTTTGTCCGCATCGTTTTGCGCGACACAGGCAACCCCTTCAATCCCCTGTCCCATGAGCCGCAACCCGTAACGGACATCCGCAATACGCCTGTCGGCGGACGTGGCCTGATATTGGTGTGTCTGATGACCGCGCGGACCGAGTACCAATGGACAGGCTCCGGCAACCAGCTTTGCCTCGAGTTGCCGCTCAACGGCCGGAGCGCAACGGATACAGGCTCTCCAAACGCCGCATCCCCGGCCGCCAAGACCGGCAGTATGCTGGACCGGCTGCGCACGATCTGGTTCGGTAATCTGGCCCTGCGCCAGACCGTCGGATTCACCCTGTGCTCCGTGGCGCTCATATGGGGGGCCATGGCGCTTTATTCCCTGGAAGTGGAAAACGTGCGCGCCGCCAACGCCACCGCCCGCGCCATGCAGGCCATGCACACCCAGTCGGTGATTTCCTCGACCTTCATTACACGTGTGGGGGATGCCGTGGAGCGTCTTGCCCGAAACGCCCGCCTTCTCCCTGGTATCGCGCACCTGGCGGCGGGCCCGGATGCGCTGCTGCGGCAACTGCAAAACGGCCCGACACTGCGTTCCCTGGTGGCGGAGATTCCCGTCATCGGCGTCGTGACGGGATACGGCGGAAAAACCTGGTTGTACCGTATGCGCGACGGGGAAGCGCACCGGGAAGACCTGGATCGGGACCTGACGCCCCTGGTTGCCTCCGGTGCCGCGTCCTCCCGCTGGCAACGCCTCTCTATGACCTTCGGCAAGGGCGATCCCCATGCGGCCATGCTCTATGCCGTGCCCCTGACCCTCTCGGACCGGCCGGAAGACGGCTGGATCGGCACGATTATCGTCATGCCCTGGATCGACAGAACGCTGCACGCCCTGGCCGGTTTCCAAAACGCGGTCCCCTTCTTCCTCGATCATACCGGACAGTACGTCATCTATCCCGTGGGGCGGCGGATGGGAAACGGCCCGCAGAGCCTGGCCGACGAGGCGCGCCAGGACCATGCACCGGGAATTCTGGAGTTGGAAAAGAAAATCCTGGCCGGGGGTAAAGGGGTGGTCCAACTGCGGCCGATCTTCCACGGGGACGCCACCCCCTGGCCGTTGCCCTGGGAAGGCCCCACGTCCCTGGCCTATTACCCCATGGGCACGCCGGGCTGGTCCCTGGCCCTGCTTGTTTCCAGCGACGAACTCGGCGACGCGCCGCAGGAACTGCCCATGGCCTTTTTTCTCATGGCCATTTTGGGTCCGCTGTGCATCGGCTGCGTCACATGGCTCGTGACCTCGCGCACGTTGCGCCCCCTACACGACCTGGCCTCCTGTCTGGAACGCTTTGGCCAGGGCGACATGGACGCGCCCGTGCCCAGGGCGCGTTTTGCCGACGAAATAGGCCTCATGCTCGACACCTTCGAACGCGTGCGGGTGACCCTGCGGGCCTCGTTTCGCAATCTCGTTAACAGCGCCGCGGCCGAGCAGCGCATGCGCAACGAGCTGGAGCTGGCCCGAAACATCCAACGCTCCATGCTGCCCGACGTGTTTCCCCGCCTGCCCTGGGCCTCCGTCCATGCCGGGCTGGATATGTGCCGCGAGGTCTGCGGCGACCTGCACGACTGTTTCGTGCCCGATCCCGCGGACCCGACCCGGATCTGCTGCCTCATGGGCGACGTGTGCGGCAAGGGCATTCCCGCAGCCATCGTCATGAGCCGCTCCATGTCCCTGGCCCGCGCTTTTCTGCTGGCCGGCCTTTCGCCCGCCGAAACGCTGTCCCGCCTCAACAGCGCGCTTTTGCGCCGCGAAAATTCCTCCATGTTCGTGACCATGCTCGTGGGCATCCTGGACCGGGACGGAACCTTCTCCTGGGCCAGTGCCGGGCATCCGCCGCCGTTGCCCGGCCCCGAGCCGGAAGGAGAGGGGTTTTCGTCATGCGTTGTCCGGCCCTTGGCCTGGCCCGGCGAACTGGTGCTCGGCGTACGTGACGGCCAACGCTATTCCACGTTCCACGTGCGCCTTGCGCCGGGGCAATCCCTGCTTTTGTACACCGACGGCGCGGACGAGGCCCAAGCCCCCCCCGCATCCGGCAATGCCGGCGGCGCATCCGACGGCGAACTCTTTGGCGAGGCGCGTCTGGCCGGGTCCTTCGACCGGGCCTGCCGCGAGGTCGATCCCGATGCCGGGCCGGAAGGCATCGTCGCGCGGCTGCGGGAGGATCTCGCGCGGCACATGGACGGACGGCCCGCCACGGATGACATTTCGCTTATGGTCATCACCCGCGCCCGGGAGGGAAAAGAACTCAATTGAAAACCAGCGCGAGGCTTTGTTGCAGGGAAGCAATCGCGAAGCGCAACCGATTCACGTATTTTTCTTCGGCCACGGGGGCGAGGGAACACACTACGGTTGGCTGGCGGTCGTCCTCAAGGCGGTAAACGGCCACCATATTGCCGCCGGAACCGTGGTGCCCCTGGGCTGTGACCGCAATCCAGCGTTTGTCCGGGGACACGCAGGCACCCACGGGCCAGGCCGCCGTCGGGAGCCTTTCCAGGGGGGCGAGGCTCGCGGCGTCATACAGGCCGATCTCCTTGCGGCCGTGCAGGGCCGCCACAAGGACGTCGCCGGCCACGGCGATGGTGCGCACGCCGGAGTCCGCTTTCCGGACGCGCCAGTTCTCCCTGCGGGGTTTCTGCCTGGGGGACAACAGCGTTGCCTCCTTGATGCTGGCAAGGCACTTTCCGGCCGAGGACGAGGCGTAGACCATCCCCCGGGTGCAGACGAGATGCCGCAAGGAAGTCGGCACGTCGGGCAGGAATCCGACATGCGCGCCCGAAACCGCGTCCACGATGTCCAGGCCGTTGTTGCGACTCATGCGACTTATGAGCACGGTTTTGCCGTCCGAGGCAAAGGTCGTGCCGCGCAGGCAATAGCCGCATTGCACGTCCCGGTTCCCCGTGAGTCCGGACACGTTTAGCCGTTTCTCGACGGCGAAATGGTTCACCAGGCGCCGGGGCAGCCCGTCCTTGCCGAGTTCCCAGACCGAGACGGTATTGTCCCCCCAGTCGGCCACCACCAGCCGTGTTCCGTCGGGCGAGATGGCCGGGGACTTGGGAATGGGGCCGCTGGGCAGGGAGGCGATCAGCTTGCCGGCGGCGATGTCGATGATGCTGACCGAGCTGGCCAGATGCCCATGCGGGTCAAAATTTTTCCGATAGCTGGTGACGTAGGCCAGACGTCCGTCCGGGGTGATGGCCATCTCCACCGGCTTGCCTGTCCAGGCCCGGGCTTTTGGGGGGAAATCGAAATACTGCCGCAAATTGTCCGGGATCAATGCCTCGTGGTGCGCTTGCTCGGAGGCCGGGAAGGCGTGGCTGACCTGCCATGCCTTGCGCCATGTTCCGGTTTCGAAGGCGAAGGTCTTGCCGGCTTCCAGGGCGTTAATAAGGAGCAGCCGGCCGTCGGGGGTGAAGGCCACGCTTTTCGGGGAGTGCATGTCCGGTTCGATGACGGAGTGCGGGAAATGGGACAGACGAAACGTCCCGATGGAGACTTCCCGGACCAACCGTGCGCCATGGGCCCATCCGGGAATTGTGAGTAAACCTGTCAGCAGGACGGCGCCAAGACACCGGAATGCGTATCGCATGGGGAATTCCCTTTCGGTAAGATCGTGGGCGGAGTAAACGGCCGACTCTTCGCCGGTCGCCATGGACAAGACCGCCGGAAGCAGCCCCGCAGTCGGGAAACGCAAGAAAATGAGCAGCCGTGGCTGCACCGCGCCCGCAATGTTTCAGGAGGTTTTCATTCTGGCCCTGGCCTGGGCCGTGGTGACAAAAGACAACCGCCACCGCGCCGTGGCGAAGTCCATTTCCACCAGGACGCACCGGGCATCCTCCTGAGGGTTGGAGGCGAGCACCGCGCCACCCGAGGCCGCGCTGTCCACGCTTACAAGCAGCGCGACGCCCGCTTTGCTTTGCAGCCCGGCCTGTACGTCCGAGGCCAATTGCCGCAAGGCCTTTGGGCGTTGCGCTCCGGAAAGGGCGATTGCATCGGAAACCTTGCCGCGACCCGGCAACGCCACGCGCCAAAGCCGTCCTTGCGCCTCCAGCGCGTCCAACACGTTGGCTACGGTCTCGGATGTCAGTTTGCCCGAAATGGTCAGCCGCACCCGGCCGTGCCGCAAACGGAGGCACCCCGTGCCGCGTAAGGGACCGTAGGACACGGCGCCTTCCCAGCCGGAGGCCAGTTCTTCGGGACTCAGGCCCAAAATGGCGCCGACGTCCGCGGCATCGGCCGGGGGCAGGAATTGGCGGAAGTCGAAAACCGCTTCGTCCCCGGCGTCAGCCGCGCGCAGGTTCAGCAGCGTGCCTGGCACGTGGTGTGGGATTCCCCGGGCGTCCGTGACGACGAGGACGGGCTTGTCGCTTCCCTGGACCACGAGTTTTCGCGCCGTGCCGTATTCCCCGGCCGGAAAGACGAAACGGACCATGCCCATGTCCGCCTTGAGGCGGCTTTTGCCTGGCGGCAGGGAAACCGTTGCGCTTTGGCCGGGAGCGAGGCGCATGTCCACTCGTCGCGGCACCGCAAGGTCCGGCAGGGACAAGCCGCTCAGGGTGAACACGCTGGTGGCGTTTGCGACCTGTCCGGCCGCCGCGTCTTGGGGCGACAGACCGCACAGGACCAGCAGGCAGCAGATGAAAAAATGGAGACGCATGGGGGGACTCATTGCACGTCGGGGTCGAAGTCCTGGGCCGCATCCCGGGCGTAGCCGGCCTTTTCGCCCAGGAGAGGGAATCCGATGTCGTAGGGCTTGGTTGCGGGAAGGCAGATGTGTTCCGCGAGGTGCTTTTCCCCCCTGACCTCGGACATCCCGGCCTGCTGCCAGCCTTTGCCGAAGCCGGAATAGGCCACGTACTCCCTGTCCCCGGCCTTGAACCCGCCATAGCTGCCACCGCCGCCGGAATACAGCAGGTACCCCACACGTACGGACCCCTTGTCGGCCGGGTCCTTGGGCAGCGCGACGCGGGTGTTCGCCTTGCCCGCCGACTCGAAGACCAACTGGAGCAGGCCGTTATCCCGGGTACAAACGGCAACCAGGTAGTTGTCCCGGGTCTTGCAGGAAAAGGCGACGGTCGCGGCGGGAGCGGCACAAAGTCCGGCCGCCTCCTTGATGCCGGCGTCGCCCTTGGCCGTGTCGGCGGCCAGGGCCGGGGATACGAGCAAAAGCGAAAGGGCCATGGCGCAAAGGACGGGTATCGCGCGCGACATGCATGTCCTCCTGTGGTGTAAAAGGGTGTCCCCAACGTCGCGCCTGCGGCTGGCGCCCGGGCATGGTTTAGCCGGCCTGCCTACGGCAGGGGCGCGGCAACGGTTTCCGTGGGCGCGTTTCCCGGGTAGTTCTTCCAGGCCGCGACCTTCGGCAGACAAAGCTTCGTGGCCGTGACCGAGCCATTTTTCACGGACCGCACACGATAGTCGCAAAGATCCGTGCCTTGAAAAATCGGGCTGGTTTTGCCCGTGTCCAGGTCGTAGGCCACGACCGAGATCCGTCCACAGGGATCATAGTCGCACGGCCGCTTGCATCCTTCCACGTCCATGGAATCGACAACCACCTGCCGCTTGCCGCTCCACAGCAGCGGCGGCGACTCGCGGGAAGTCTCCCAGTACCCCACGGTCGTGGGGTGCTCGAGGAGCCGGACGTCCGGCCAGTGAAAAAAATACCAGAGTCCTTGGAGGCTGACGAAATATCCCAGAGCCAGGGTGTCCTTGTCCGGCGACAGGGACACGGCCACGACGTTTTCCCAGGCCTCGGGCCCCGCATCCTCCAGGGGGAAATTGAAATACGTCACCACACCGTCGGACCTGACCAGATACAGCCCCGGTCGTACGGGAAGCTTGTCCCGCTCGACGGCGAAAGCCTCGACAACCGCGAACCGCATGTCGGAATGCTCCACGGGACTGAGTGTTGCCACTCCATCGGGCAAGGGCTTGCCGGTCTGGCGCAGCACCAGCCGGCCATCCTTAAGCTCCAGGGAATCCAGGCGCGCGGTCGCTTTTTTCCCGTCCATGCAGGAGGCTGCACGGGGCAGGGCCAGACAGAGTCCGAACAGACAAATACACAGGAGGTGCAGCACTTTAGTATGCATATAGACTCCATTTCATAATAGGATTTCTGCTCTAAGGTGGTGTGCTGAGCCCAAAGCAACAACCATACCAGCTTTATGCATTCTAGAACACGGCTGCTCGTTGCGCGATTATTTCCCTGCCCTGCGCCTGCTAGCGCTTTGCAAGCGACGCGACCATACCGCGCTTCGCCGCTGCCTCCTGCCCCTCTCCCATCCCTGCCCGAGGGAATCCGGCGACGGCAACCCAAACGGCCTCAACGCCTCTTTCCCGGACCTGGCCAGGGCCGACACCAAGGAAAAGGGGACGACGCCGACCGGTAATTCGCGATGCCGGCCGACCGGAAAACGGGCTGTTGGCAGAATTGTGGGCAGATTTGGCGTCTTCTTTATCTGCGACTTCCCCCTGCCGCGCGTGAGCGCCGCTTGTTGTCCGGAACGCCTTGTTCCGGGGATTCCAATGGCGAAGCGGTGCAATGGCGGTGCTGTCCCCCCAGGCGTCTGTTGCGCCAAAAAATTTGGCATATGCGCGATCGCTGCCCGGCGTGGGCCCCGGTGGGGGTGAACCGGGGAACAGGACGACGCCATAACGCCTGTTTATCATAACTATATGAAATATAATAATAAATATACAACATATTGCTTTTGCGGACGACAACGCCCACGTCACGAAAGCCAGGGAGGCCTGCCCTGCCCTGGAAGGCACGCCGCATGCAATGCCGCCGTGCGAAGGATCTCGTCTTTCGCGTCCGTGGGAGAGGCACAGGAAGTTCGCCGCATGTATGTGTTACGGGTATAGGATTGCGGGGAAAAAGGAATGTGCCGTGTTTTCATATCTAGCTCGATCACACAGGGGATATCCATTGCGTGATGTCGCCGCGACGTGATCAAAAATGGAGCTTCAGGATGAACACCCTGGCCAGGTACAAAAAAATTCTTGTCATGCTGACCGTTTTTACATGCCTCGCTATTGCTGCATCGGCAATCGACAGCGAGGCACGTACGATAAATTGCCAAATGCGCGGATCCATCGCCGGTCCGGTGCGTGATGGAAAGCAACTCATCATATTCGATGTGATATTCCGCAATGTCTCCCAAGTCGAATATGTAGCAAGAGTGAACTGGGTAGAGGTTTCCGTGCATGGATATTTCAGCGGGAGAGAAGAAACATATTCCCGCAAGGTCAAAGTGGACTGGAATTTTTCTCCCGCGCTCGGACCGGGGCGGCAAAAGGGCCTGAAGATCAAATTCTGGAGAAAAGTCCAACCCCGTCGCGGTTCTTTTCCGTATGACGACGTTGAAGTCCAAGTCCGCAATATCAACTTCGAACGGGCGAGCTAGTTCCAGGTTCCAAGGCGCAGGCGAAGCGCGGGACTATCTCCCCTCTTCATCCCTGCCGGAAGCCAGGACAGGGTCCGTGGGCCCGGATGCGCAAGCTTTCGGGCTCGCGGCGGAAGCCGTGGCCCCCTCCTGATAAGGCGCCCAACCCCGGAAGCATTTCGGGATCTGCCGCGGAAGAGGTCTGCGTCGAGGTGCGCCGGGCCAAACGGAAGCAAGGCTGTCTCCCCTTGCAGGTCCAGGACACGGCCGGAAAAGGAATGGCGTCTTGTTCCGGCCCATGCTGCACAACAATCTCTCTTAGGAGCACACTCATGTACGCACGGCTTATAAGCCTCCTGGCCTGTTCCCTCTGCCTTTGCGCATCCTTCGCCTTTGCAAAGGGCGATCCGGGCGACGGCAGCCAAAGCGGACTCGACGTCTATTTTCCAGGCATGACCATGGCTGATGCCAAGAAATCGGGAGCCACAGCAGCCGGGAAAAACGCCATGAAGGCCACGGTCACCTGGGGCGGCAAGAAGTGGGACGTGCGTCTGCTTCTCAAGGGCAAGGACATCGCCGTGGTCGGGCTGTCGGCGAAACTGACCGGCAACGACCAGGTTCTCACCATGCTGCAAGACATGCAGGAGCGTCTCGCCGTGCCGATGGTGGTCACCCGCATGGGCGACGGCGAGAAAAACGAACTGAACTTCGCCGAGCTGGCCGTTGCGGGAAAGGATACGGACGCGCGGGACGGCGCCCTGAAGGATGCGCTAAGCACCTACGCCAGCCAGGAAAAGGGCAGCATAACCATCACCTTTTGTCCCGAAGCCATGTTCGAGGAAATGGCCAAGGCAATGAAGGCTACCGGGCACATCGCGCAAAAGGCAATCATGGCCGGCTTTGGCGACTCCATTGTTTACTCCTTGCACATGGATAAAAAGGACGACTCGATCACCGTGGTGGCCTCCACCTTTGCCGATATCGGAAAATTCTAAGGCGCGACCGTGCGGCGTCGGCCCGTCTCCCCGGATCATGCCGCCCTGGCGACCGGGGAAGGGAGGGGGCCGACAGGGTATCCGGCACGCCCCGGACAGGGCTCTACGCCCACAAGGAGAAAACCGGACATGAAAACACTGCTGCCGGCGTCCCTGCTTCTGCTGCTTTTCGCCCTGCCGGCCGCGGCCGGCGATGCCGGGCGGTCCTGGAATGTGCTGCTCACAGACAAGGATCCCAGGGGGACCAATGTCCGCGCGTCCCCCGCCGGAAAAGTCATCAAGGTCATCCCGTTCGAAAGCGGCAGCACGCCGCGCCAGGTCCGGGTCAGCGGACAGTCCGGCAGCTGGTTCAAGGTCGAGGCCGGCGGCGTCACGGGCTGGATGCACGGCAGCATGCTCGGTACCTGCGCCGCGGGCACCGAGGACGGGGCTCCCGCCCTGGCCAAGAGCCCTCGAAACGACAGCCCCGTCGGCGCGAAGATCCCGGCGGGCGCCCCCGTGCGCCTGCTCGGTATGCATGGGCAATGGCTGCACGTCCGTTACGCGGACGCCAAAGGCGGCGAACATGACGGCTGGCTCCCCGAACAGGCGCTTGCCATGAGCGAAGGCGAACGGGAAGCGTGCGCCCGGGCCTGGGCCAGCCGGTAATCCGCTGGCTTCGTCCCTGGCCCGCAAGGAGTGCGCCATGACGGTCCGTTGGATTGTCCCTGGTCTTGTCGCGATCCTGGTCGCTGCCGTTGCCGCGCTCCATGACGGCCTTGCGCGTGGGAAAAACACCCTGGACGAAGCCTGAAGCGGCGTCGATGCGCACCTCAAGCGTCGCCACGACAAGTCCCCCGCCTCCTCGCCGTGCTCAGGCAATACACCCGCCACGGGCGCAGCCTCTTCAAGGTGGCGCATGAAGCCTGCTCCCGTTCCATGAGAGCATCGCCGGCGGCGTGGCGGGGCCGGGGGCAAAGTCGAAAGCGCTCTTTCCGCCGCGCGGGGCGGCCTGTTCGCCGTGGCCGAGGCCTGTCCCGACCTCAGGGCCGACACGGACTTCCGCAAATTGTGGCAAGACCTGGACACGATGGAAGACGCGTTCCAGGTGGCCCGTCGCACTCACAACGAGGCGGCCCGGGAACAGAACAACCGCGTGGGACAGTTCCCTGGGAATCTTCTGGTGTCGTTATTTTGGCTCCGTCGAATATTTCGCGTTTGATAATTCTGCGGAAAACAATGCTCTCGATGTGTCCTCGCCGCAGGGCTGAGGTTACCCATTACCACAAGAAAAGCCATGCCATCGCACTATATTTGGAGTCTCGTGGGGCTGTGTCTCGCAGCGGTCTGCCAGTTCTGGTTCGTGGGTGTGCTGCTGGTCACACGCCACGGGAAAGCGCTCCTGTTCCTTAGCATCATGGGCTGTGTTTTTTGGTCCTGGTGCTGCTGGGCCTATTATTTGCGCAAACGACGAAGAGGACTGATTTTGGCAGGTCTTTGCCTGATTACAACGCTAACAATTAGCATGCTATTTTTACTGGATTTGCTTGATACAAGCGACTTTTCCCTTTTCACCTGCCTTACTCGGCTTCCCAACAAAGAAAGGCACTTTAGGAGTCAGCTCCCTCTGGCAAAGCCGGGGGCATACAAGGCCGTGAGCCGTTCAAAGTGGTGAGAATTAGAGTCGCCTGAACATGGTAACCGCTAAATCAATTTGAGATGATTTTGCCGAACACGAGAAGGTGGCAGCCGAATGGCGCGCCCGCGATTTCCAGCCCCCCCCCGGACTTTCCGCCGTTCCCGAATGAATTGATGCGCCTGACCTGTGAAACCAAAACCAGGGCCGGACACCACACTGGCTACCGGGGTTCCTTCGCGCAAGGAAGGCTCCCAAGAGGGATGAAGAGGGGTAAAAAGTCTAGCGTCGTGACCCTGGGAACCGACAGTTCGAGGCCAACACAATATTTTGGCTGCACTGCCTTCATGAAAACTTCACAATGCTCTCTTCTTTTCCAATGATTGATGTCAATGACCGTATATGCATGTGCCATAACGACACCACCAAAAATCACATGTGCGTCCGGATTCCCCACGATCGTGGCGCGTGCCGCATGCCCCTTCGAAATAACGGTGTGAGCCAGTCCGCGCGAATCCCTTGGGCCCCATTGAAGTAGAAGTTGCAGAGAATCGCATGACGACCGCCCCCCCCGGGTACCATTGTCAGCACAGCAGGGGGCTTGCTTTTGCCGTTCACACTATCTGTCAGGTTGACCGTCCTCAACCACCATACCGCATGCGAACTGAATCCATTTCCTTGCCTCTTCCATGGAATCGAAGATCCTTACCTTCCATCTCGATACCCGCATGGCGGATTTGTATAATTCCGCCACCGTGAGGGCATCCCTCTTTGCGGCAATCACGGCAACGACGAGACGCGGTTTGGTGACGGTCGCGGCGTCGTCCAAGGCGGCAGCGGTATCCAAGTCTTCCGGCGTCACCATGAACCGTTCCACTGCTGACAAGTCGACGATCTGGTAGAGCAGATCGTCAAATCGCGGATCGCCATAAATATCCAAGTTGGCTTGCATAGCATCTTCACCTGTAAGCACCCCATAGAATGTCCATAGTATCCCTCGTGTCTTCCAGGCGATTGTGTATGGCATTTTTCAGCTCCTACGAAAATATCCTACGGGAATTTGACTTCGACTTCAACGCGTACAATCCCCTGTCGCTCCTTTCACCGCATACGCCATGGCAACGCTTCCTGAACATTCCTCTCTGGAGCAAAAGAGGCAGGAAGGGATGCTCCCGAGGAGATGGGGGACGAGCTCCCAGGGAAAAACGTCGACGTCTTGGCCAATGCGTTCCCCTTACCCCGCGGGGATGCCGAAGATGGTCACCCCCAGACAGAGCAGACCGAGGAGGCCGTAAAGCACGCCCCTGGGCCAGGAGGTGGGCGAGGGCGCAACCTGGCGCAGCACCAGGATCGCCACCGCGCATTGCAGCACGTAGAAGAGCGCGAAGGCGCGCGAAGCATAGCTAATGATCCGGTAGACGTCGGTCAGCCAGGTTATGATGATGGCGGCCGCGGATACCGCCAGATAGTTGTACTTCACCGGGACCAGTCCCCGGAGGATGGTTTCGAGCAGGCCGGAACACCCCGCGTCGTCTGCCGTGGCCGCGGAAAATTGGCTGCCCACCGCCGTGAGGGTCAGCAGCACGGGGAGGATTGGAGCCACCACTGCGGAATAGTTGACGATAGCCGTTATTCCCGCACGATTGTCCAGCCCGGTCCGGTCGATGACAAGGGCCATCAGCCCCACGAAGACCACGTAGATGGCAGCGGAGAGGAGCTGCGCCAGGCGCATCGTCCGGATACGCTCCTCGGCCGAATGCTCGGACCCCAGAAACCGTGACGTCTCGAATCCCTGGACCACAATGAGCAGGCCCATGACCAGGCGAATCATCTGTCCGTAATCCCTGGGAAAAGCAATCGGCTTCAGCTGCCAGGTGCCATCCATGACCGCGCTCGCGTTATACTGGACCAACCCGACCACCAAGGCCGCGATCATGGCCAGATTCACCCCCACCACCACGCGCTCCACGCGCTCGATGCCCTTGAGTCCGCGAATCGTTCCCACCGCGCCGATGCCCACCAGGATCAGGGTCACCAGCATCTTGCCGTACCACGCCGTATCAACGGCGAAATAGTGCAGCCCAAACCCGGCCAGGAGTTGCAGATAATAGGAAACGGAGATGCAGTATGCCCCTACCAGCACGATGTGGGATGCCCTTTCCAGCACGCCGGCACTCCCGGCGGGGCCGACCCGCTGCGTGGCCTGGCAGTGGGCCACGTGCCGCGGATGCTGGGTCAGGTCGACCGGCACCGCGGAACTATGCCGGGCAAAGATCGGTTCGCCGTAGCGGATGTTGAAGCGCACGACCGATCCCACCCCGTAGGCCAGGACGAGCAGCCCACCCATGGCCCAGACCGCGAAGTTGCCTACATTGGCGTACAGCAGGGGCGCGCAGATCAGAAACCCGGAGCCCATGATCGAGGCCAGCGGCGTGATCGTGGCCCGCCAGGAAGAGGACGCCGCCAGGGGACGGTAGAAAAGCAGAAAACCACCCACCACAAGGACGGTGGCGACGACGATGAGGCTGGGAAACGGCACGTTCAAGCTCCTCTCCCTGCGATGCGACGAAGATGGTAGTGAAAGGAGGTAATGGACACGTGCGAAAAGGGCAACAGGGAGACGCCGTCCGTCATCGCACACCCATTTGAACAGACGACTTGTCCATGTGCTTGCGGCAATCGCTCGCGTCTTGTCCCCGGAGATCGCTGCGGCAAAGCAGCGCCGCGAACTACCGCCGCCGCTCGCATTCCTCTTACGCGGCCATGGCCAATTTCCTCTGCCATGAGAACACGCTCCTGCAACAGAACCGACAGCGGCAAGCCCAAACGTCGAAGGGACGGGTATCGCTGGAGAATCCCCCAAGGGGCATTGGCCCTTTTACTTGGGCATCATACTGAAAAAGTTGCTGGATTTTTCAGACAACACAAGGACAGCGGAAAATGCACGCGATCCCCCTGGAGGTGCTCAGGTTGGTTGGATCGTGCCCAGCACCGTGTCCACCCTTCTGGGAGCGCCAACAAAGCCCGTTGGCGCAGTGTTGGCTGCGGGGAAAAAAAAGGGGTACCGATTTCTCGGTACCCCCTTGCGGTTCTTTTGGTGGGGCTGGCGGGAATCGAGCCCACGACCGCTTGGAGGCCATGCCAACAATATATTTGAATTGTTTGATTTTTAAAAACCACAGGGAGCCACCGCGTCGTTGTCGGCTCCAGCCAACGGTCACCAGCAGGTCTGTGGCGTATCAGCCAACGGACAGCCAAAGCGTTTGTGGCACGCCTGCCAACGTGCCCATAACTGAGAGCATTGCATCGTTAACACCTTGCGCTCGTTGATCGTCGAGGGGCAAGGCAAGACACCGAATTTCCTTGCGGCGGGGTGCTGGATATTTCATGCCCTAAACAATCACGGCCTCATCCTGAACTGGGGCAGGAAACACCTTCTCGCCATACTTACCAGCCGCCCTTCTTCTTGGCGTCTTGGTATTTTTGCTTTGCGGCTGCGTCCTTCTTGCTGCTCTTGTAGTCGTCAGAGGCCTTTTTGGCGCTTGTCATTCTCTCGTTGTGTTCGCGCTCTGCCTTTCTTGCTGTGCCAACATTGACGCTTTGCTTATCGCGCTTAGCTTCGCTTCGCTCTCTGACACCGGGTGCTTGCGCGTTGACGGTACTCGCGAAGACGGCCATAGCCAAGGTGGCCGCAACAACCAACACGTGGAATGATTTTGACTTGCCCATGGTGCATCTCCTTCTTTCGAGGTCATTCGCTTAAGATTGATGTCATAGTTAACGATTGTGCCTCGACTTGAAACGTAGAGCCAGTGTTTCCCACACATGGAGTTTGCCATATTTTCTGTTTTACTGGCATTTAAGTGATCTACGTCGAGGAGAACTGCTCGACAATTGATTCGCCCAATGGCATCACCTCCGTTAGGGTTGCTAACAACCTTCACTAGGGGGACTATTATCCTATAGTTTCCGATGCCCAACGCTGTCTAGTGCTATTTTCAAAAGAATTGCTGTGAATTCAGGCCGGCGGAAAAAAGCTCAGTAAGTTCGCTGCAAAATTTGTGCGCATTTCCTGCCGATGTCCCCCCCCGAGGAAAAGCGTGCGTTTGCTCGAGAGGGCCCACACTGGAGCGAGGACCGGCCAGGGGAGGAATCCCCCGGCCCCAGAGGAACGGCCCAGAAAAGGCCCCTACCGCGCGAATCCAGCGGGTGTCCGGGCCAGCGGGGGGGGGGGACGGCCCGGGTTGGGTGAACGGGGAGGACCAATGTTCGGGGACAGGGATTTCGAGCCGGTCCGATTTTTCAGCGGGCGCACCTGAAATGTGCAAAAGTCCAATTCGAAGTGAAAATGGGGGGGACTGCTGGAATTTTTTCCAGGCGACCGCTTAAAAAAATTCAAGCGATCCCGCTGGGGGGCTCCGTCTGAATTGATGGTGCGAAACATCGTGCGGCCCCGGCCGGGGCCGCCAACCTGCCCAACCAGGAACACCTCCGTTTTCGTTACAGGCCCTGAAGGACACGACCCTGTCTTCTCGAATTCTCGGGTTGAGCGACCCGTGGTTTGTTGCCGACGTCGCGCTGGATACGGCCCGGGGGCCGCGTGGATGTCCCTGTTGCCGACAGCCGATACCGCTGCCGCTGGCCCCTATACATCGCCCTGGCCATGGCCAGCCTATTCTTGCGGCGAACGTGTCAGATCCACGAATCGAGCCTGGGGAAAGTCGGTGATCCGCGTGAAGGTATGATCCACCACGAGCATGGGGGGAAGACCCGCGAGGAGGAAATAGGGGGTCTTCTGAAAATATGGGCACAGTACGGCATTCCAGTTGTTCGCATCCCGGGGGAGCTTGCCCTTGGTTTCGGTCGACAGCAGCGTCAGCCAACGCCCGTCCGCCTCGGTCAGGATCGGTGTCGTCTGGCTGACGCCGTAAGGATGGTTTGGAATAAACGTTGAATATTTCTGGCCCCAATAGCCATCCGGAAAGCGTTTGACCACGAGTTGCGGGACGAAATCCCGCCAGGAACTTCTGGCAAGCGTTTTCCGCGCGGCCTGAAACGCCACAACCTTCCGCCCGTAATCCGTCAACTCCCCAGTATCCAGGTCGGCCAATCCCTTCAGGTGCTCCACGTAGACCCAGTCAAAACCCTGGGCATAGGCGTAGCACAGCGCTGCATAGAGCTGCTCTGGCATGTGATATCCTGGCCCGGTCTTGCCCTTTTCCGGGAACTTGTCCCAAAACCAAAGATCCACGCAGGCCCAGAGCTCCTTTTGGCCATATTGGCGGGCCGCGCCGGCATACACGGCAAACATGAGGTCATTGGCCGTCTCCTTGAGGAGTTTGGGCGCCAAAGTCGCCCCTCCTCGTGCCACGGCGTGGGCATAATCGGGAAAGACCATCTCGAAAACGGCGCGTTTCCCATAGCGGGCATACCTGGCGCTGAGTTCGGAAATCTTGTCGACAACCGCAGCAAACGCTTGGTCGGGGAGCATGGAAGCCGTGTCCACGAAATACGGTGGAATCCGCCTGCCGCCCACGGTCGCGCCATTAAGCGACTGCATGAGCATGGCCTCGTCGTAGACCTGGCCGAGGAACAGAGGATCATCCTTGAGCGTATCGAGCGTTTCCTGGTGCAGATCCCAGCGATAGGTGCCGTCGCTATTGGAAAAATAGGGGACGTTCGGTACGTAGTTTACCAATTCCGTGTTGAAAAGGTAGGCGATGTTGTTGGTCCGGCAGAAGTGCACGATCTTCATCATCCGTTCGGAGGTCTCTTCCTCGGGGGATAAATGCCAGACCACGAATTCGACGCCCAACTCCTTGAGGATCTTGGCGAAACCGGGGCGCTCCATCTCCCCCTTCCAGTTATCGGCATTGACTCCGAACCGGAAGGTACCGGCCCACCCCGCCGATACAGTCAGGACCAGGAGGATTGCGGCGCATGTGGCTATGCGGACGACGTGGCGCGATAGGGCTCTGCTCATACGCACTCCTTGATGATGGCGGCATACTGTTTCCAGCGGCCTTCCAGGCTGTAACGCTCGCGGACGATTTGCCGCCCGCGGGCCCCCATTTGCCGACACAGGGCCGGGTCGACGACAAGCCGCTCCAGAGCACGGACCCAGTCGTCCGGGCTCTCGGCGAAAAAACCATTGCCCCCATCCTCGACCACATCCAGGTTGCTCCCGACCGGCGAGGCGACCACCGGAATGCCGGCGGCCATAAACTGGATGAGCTTGAAGGCGCATTTGCCCCTGGCGAACGGAACATCCCGCAACGGCATGATACCGATGTCAAACCCTGTAAAATAGCTCAATTCCTCGTGGAGGGTCCACGGAATCTGGGTGAAATGCGGCAAATTCCAACCCAGAGGACGGGTCGTGCCCACCACCCGGAACGAAAAATCATGGCGCCCGGCCAGTTCGGCCAAGGGGCCGCGCACGAGTTCGAGATAGTCGGTATTGGTCGGCGTACCGATCCAACCGATCCGGGGCCAGGGCGAGGCCCTGCGCGCGATGGCGCCGTAGGCGGCCATGGGGACGACGGTCGGCAGAACATGGACATTGGGGTTTTTGTCCCGAAAATACTCGGCCAAAAAGGCGTTGCCGCAGACCACGGCCCGAAATTTTCCAGCCAGGCGGCCAAGCTTTCCGAAATCACGCAACGTGCGATGAATCAGGCCGGGTTTGTTGGGGTCCGGCAAAAAAATCGCGTCGTCGATGTCCAAAATGACCTTCGCCTGGAGGGCAAAAAGCAGGTGTTCGAGCAGCGGTGGCCCCAAGGGAAAGAGTTCCCGGCAGACCCATACCGCGTCGTAATTCCGGGCGTGACACGCGATGTCCGCCAGACGCCGTAAAAAGGCCGTGCCAAGGCCCACCGCCTTGACGCCGCTCCCCCCCGGCATCCCAAGCCGCCGATAATACGCCGGAGAATACAGGGCATGTCGGGTGACTTCGATACCGGCGTCGCGAAACGGCGCCAGGTACTGTTCGATCCGATACCGCGTGTCCGGCCCGGTGACGGGCCGCACGGTCAATGCCAGAAGCCGAAGCATGTCGTTACCTTCCAAAAGCCCCGAGCCTTCTCCCGGAAGCGCCGTCCGCCCCCTCCCAGGTACAGGGCTGTGAAAACGGCGGCCTTGGCCACGCCCTCCAGGGTATTGACCAGGGCTACGCCGAAGACGGTGGCCGCCTGAAAATGTTTGCGGAAATACAGCGTCCGACTGCGGCGCAACTGCGCGATCATGACTGCCGCCGAGGCTTCACGCTCGCAGGATGTTCCGGCCCGGTGGGAGACCGACGCTTCAGGAACAAACCAGAGTTCATGGCCGGATTCCGCCAGACGCTTGCACAAATCCACTTCCTCGAAGTAGACGAAAAAACGCTCGTCAAAGCCGCGAACGTCCTCGAAGAGCCGGCGGGAGGTGAACAGGCAGGCACCGATGAGCTGCGGGACCTGGCGCGGCGAGGCATGATCGAAATGGAACAGCCGGTAGGCTCCGACCAGACGGTCGAGCCCGATGGCGTCCAAAAAAATGCGCCAAAGGTTGGGCAGATTCCGACAGGTCGACACGGTCCGTCCGTTTGCGTCGCATATGCGTGGTCCGAGCAGTCCGGCTCGGGGAAAGCTTCTCCAGAAGCTCCGAAAAATGGCCGCAATATCCGTGTCCAGGGCCGTGTCGGGATTGAGGAACAGCAGGAAGTCGCCCCGGGCGTGGCGCGCGCCCACGTTGCAGCCAGCGGCGAATCCAAGATTGTGTCCCGGTCGGATGGCATGGATGGGCAGTCCCGGCCGCTCGTGGCACAAGGCCGTGATCCGAGCCCACGTCGCCTCATTTGGCGAGTTGTCCACCACCACGGCCTCATAGGGGCAAGCCGTATGGACGGCCAGGGAGTCCAGGCAGGCGTCGATGGTCGTCTCGTTGTCATAGGTGACGAGAATGACCGAGACCTCGGGATGGACGACACCCGGGGTCGCCTCGGTCGCGGTGGGCCCCCGGAATTCCGCCATGGTCGTTTCACATCCCTGCCCGGCACCGCCGTGATGCTGCCGGATGAGCGGGTGCGTTGCCCGTGATCCCACGCCTACAATCCAGGCCGAGGGGCCACAAAACGAATTTTTTCAATGGCCTCGGCTTGATCCTCGTATCCCCGGGCGCTGTCGACGGGATAGACCCAGGGAGCGCCGTACAGGACGCCACGAAATTCCCGGATGGGCATGAGGGTGGTCTGCCGCCAGTGCCCCATCTGGCGCGGGAACACCTTGGCCTGATAGGCGGGACACATGTATTTTTCCCCCACGACGGCGATGAAATCGATCTCGCGCAACTGGTCGAAGGGATATTTCTCATATTTCAGCTGTTCAGGAATGACGGTCACCAGTTCCGATACGGCCTGTTGCGATCGCGCGTATTGTATCCTGATATTGGCGATATAAAGGGCATTCATTTTCCCCTTGAACTGCACATAGGCGTCCGTGGCCCCGGCCGTTTGCGCGCAGCCCAAGACGCTGCCTGCGACCAGGAGACAGGCCATGGCCAAACCACAAAGTCCCCCAGGGAAAAAACGCCGTTTCCTTTTCTCAGTCGCCGTGCTGCGCATGGTCCATCATCCCCCGTCCAAAAGATTCCCGACAGGCAAGACGCAATCGGATTTCGTTTCCCAAGTGCCGCGTCACGGGCGTTCGGCACATCCAACCAAGGATCCGCGTGACCAGATCGCGCCAGGGCGCGTCCCGCCCCAGGCCCAGGTCACGGGCAATTTCCGGATAGTGTTCACGGAGGATGCCAAGGGCATACCCCACCGTATATTCCCGGCCGATCAGCCCCTCAGGGCTCATGGGGTGGTAATGATAGGCCAACGCCTGGCGGTTGAGCCCCATGCGGCAGCCGGACTTTTTCAGGGCATAGGCGAAGGCCGTGTCTTCAAAGGCGTACCGTTTGGCGGCAAACACTGCATCAAATCCCCCGACAGTCTCGGCGCAACGTCGCGTTACGGCCAAATTCGCCGTATAAACGTAGCGGTAGGGCAGGTCTTGGTCGTCGTGCACCCGGTCGAAGGCAAACTGCATGCCATGCGCGTCCATGTGGCGCATGAGCCACGAATCCGCCAGATCGGGGTGCCACCGGAGCAGCCCCTGGGACAGGTCGAAACCCTGGTCGAGCAAGCGGGCGTGCGCCCGCAAGAGATCCGGTTCGGGGAAGACGTCGTCGTCCAGGAACAGGATGCGCGCTCGTCTGGCCAGGGCGAGCGCCGTATTCCGGGCCACGCCTGGTCCGGCATTTTCCTGATGCACCATCCGAACGAGACCCGGCGCTTGGCGCGTGATCCGTTCGAGGACCTCGGGCGTGGCATCGGTGGAACCGTCGTCCACGACGATCAGCTCGCACGCATCAATACCATCCATGGCCAACATGGCGGTCAGGGCCCGTTGCAAAATGGCCGCCCGGTTGTAGCTCGGCATCACGATACTAAACACGGCCCAGTCCGAAACGGCAGTATTGCAGGTAGTGCCGGTTGCGGTTGGTCAAGGCCTTGAACCCGTAGAGGACGACGATCATTGCGCGCCACAGCACGGCCTGAACATGGCCATGATGTTTTTCCATGTACAAGGCAAGGCTTCGCAGATGTTGCAGGATCAGGGCATGAAAGTCCTTGAAATACTGGTCGGCACTGTGCTTTTCGAGATGGGTGATGACGGCTTCATGGACATAGTGGACGCCAAGACCAGCATTCCAAATCCTGCGACACAAGTCGACCTCTTCGCAATACAGAAAAAAGCGTTCGTCGAAGCCGCCGATGGCCTCGAAGATGTCCCGCCGGACCAGCATGGCCGCGCCGATCACGGAATCCACTGGCCGGGAAGTATTGTGATCCCAAAAGGAATAATAGGGACGTCCCGTGATGTGCCCCTTGGGGAAACGGAAGGTCAGCGCGGAATGTTCAAGGAATTCGTTCAGTAAGGAAGGAAAGGCTCGGGCCGCCCCAAAGTGGATCGTTCCCCGGGCGTCGAGGACCTTGGGGCCGACGGCGCCCACCCGGGGATGGGTGCCGAGGAACGCTGTCAGGAGCGTGATCGCATCATTTTCCATTCGGGTGTCGGGGTTGAAAAAAAAGAGATAGCGTCCCTGGCTCATTCGGGCGCCCAGGTTGCACCCCGCGCCGAATCCGGCATTGACCGGGTTTCGAATCAATCGGATTGCCGGATCGCTCGCCAAGGCCGCCGTGCCCTTGGCCGAAGCGTTGTCCACGACGATGATCTCGTAGGACACTCCCCGGGTCTTGTCGCGAACCGTGCGCACCGAGGCGAGGATCTCATCCGCTGTGTTCCAGTTCACATAAATGATGGAGACATCCATCAGGCGTCCCTCGCGAGGTCATCGGCGCGGCCATCGCCGGCAGGCCCGCCACGGCGACAGGCTTGGCTCGTCGCCGAAACCTTCCCGGCCCGGGCATAAAGGGCCTCAAGTGCCTCGATCATGCCCCGTGGCGGGAACTCCCGCATGGCCATGGCCCTGCCCTTTTCGCCCATGGTGCGGCAAAGCGTCGGGTTGTCGAGCAATCGTTCCAGGTCGCGGGCCAGGGTCGCGGCATCGCCGCAGGGAAAGAGCAGCCCCGTAACGCCCGATGCCACGCAATCCCGGATTCCCCCAACATCACTTGCCACCACAGGTTTTTGCAGGACCATGGCTTCGAGGAGCGCATAGGGAAGCCCTTCGATGTGCGATGAAAGCACCATCACGTCGCACGCGGCGACCAAGCGGCGCACGTCGCTTCGCCAGCCGAGGATCCGTAGCCGGTCCCGGATCCCCTCCGCATCGACCAAGGCTTCGATCCGGGGCCGCTGCTCGCCGTCTCCGGCCAGAAGCACGACGAAATCCGATCGCTTGCGACCAAGAATCGATGTGGCGCGGATCAAGGTGGGGATATCCTTCTGGTTGTCGAAACGGGCGGTGGAAAGGATCACCTTTGTCCCCGGCATGATGGCGAGTTCCTCGAACAGCGCCGTATCCTGGGAACGCGCGTTTGCCGCGATCAAGTCGCGGGGGATGGAGTTGTTCATGCGCAGGATGCGCGGGTCTTGCCCGAGAGCTGCACGGATTGCCTGATATTCCGAGGGCGATACGGCTACCAGCGCGTTGCAACGGGGCAAGAGCAGCCGCTCCACGGCGGTAAAAACCTGGCGCTTGAGCCCGGCCAAGCGGAGAAAATACATGAGATGCGGCGTGTACACCACGAGGGGGGGACGCCAAGCGAGGGTCGCCAGTCGCCCGACCGCCCCGGCCATGGAGCTATGGCAATGCAGGACATCGGGCCGAAGCTCCCGTAAAAGCCGCCCCAGCTTCCACGCGGACTGGAGGCAGGACAGGGGTCGGAGCTCCCTCGGCGTTTCCACCGTGTAGGTTCGAAGGCCCATTTTGGCAAATAAATTGCGGTAACTTCCCGTCTCGCCGGCCAGATACGTTCGATTGTCCAGTCGGTCGGGGAACACCCCGATGACCTCAAAGCGATCATGATCGATCTGGGTTATGATCTCTTCCACATGACGGCGCACGCCCCCCGGCGATACCGTGAACAACAGCACCCGAATGCGCGCGTCGGACGTGGTCGCCCCCCTCATGGCTCTTCCCCGTCGGAACGAAGCGGCTCTCCGAGTTTCGGGGGGCTTGTCGGTGCCTGTCCCCGCAGGACAGGACGCGCATTCCCAGCACATTTGGCAATGGCCAGAGCCATCCCCGTCGTGATGAAAAACAGCTTCGTCACCTTGGCGAAAAGCTGCACATCGGCGAAACAGCCCGCCAGGAGATAGACAACCATGGCTTGCAACAGCGTGTTCAGCCGCATGGCGTTGTCCGCATCCCCCCGTCGCCGGAAGGAGGCAACCAATCGCGCCGTCAGCCAAATGGCCGCGCCGAACAGCAGCATCTGGGCCAGGAAGCCCAAAAAACCATGCTCCACGAGGGTGGTCAAAAAGATATTGTCGGCCACAAAAATTTGCTTGACGTCGAGTCCGGGAGGGGTAGGCACCGTGTCCGCGAACTCCAGGTATCGGTATTTGAAGTTCATGTGGCCAATGCCAAAAGGAAAGTAGGTCACGAACATGTTGAGACCGACTTTCCAGTAGTACAATCGGTTGTAAAAGTTTGTCGGATCGAGAATACGCCTGAAAAAGGGCGTATTCCCCATGGTGAGGTACGACAGTCCCCAAAGTAGGATCACAATAGCCACGGCGGCTGGCAACATGCGTCTGAGATGCTTGCGGTTGCACACGAGAAGGGCCAGCGTCAAGGCGACCCAGACGCCGCGTGTGTAGTTCAGTATGACACCAATGACGACGAGGGCCATGGCTGCGTATTTGATGCATGGCCTGTTGTTTCGCACACTGTAAAAGACAAAAGGGAGACCCATCGCCAAGAAGGTACCGGCCTCGGACGGATGGAAAAAGATCGCGTAGGGACGATAGTAGCTGTCCAGAAACTTATACTTTTCCGGAGACAGGTAAACGAAGTCCTCCATAACCTTTTGGGCCATTCTCGTCAGCGGATTATTCTGGATGATCACCTCGATACAAACCATGGCGGCCAGAATAAGCGTCGTTGCGGCAACCCAGCGCATGAGCGGGTCGATATTTTTTTCATCAACTTCGTTGTAGAAGATGATATACAGTAGAAACCCGAAGAGAAATGTTTCGGTAAAATTTCGAAAAGCTGTTTTCGCCGCTGGCTCCGTGAGGAGCGGGACAACGGCTGCTATGACAAACAGGATAAACAGGATGAAGAGGGTCATGCTGCCCAATCGGAATTTTTTCTTCCCGAATGGCCCATACGCTAAAAATACATATAAAATATTGCATAAAACAAATGCATCATCGGCATAAATCATGGGGAGTCCCGGCATGATCCGGGCCCGGAGAAAAAACGGGCACAGCCCGATGCTCGCGATAGTCAATCCCAGCAACACCGTGGGATGCCGGAAGGACAACGGCAACACCACAATGAAGGCCATGGCGGCCACCACAAGCGCGATCCCACTGAGCCCCAATGCATACAAGGCCAAGCAATACAAACCGGCCAGCACCACGGTAATGAGCAGAAAAAATGGATTTTGGCTTTTCATGAAACCTCGCCCAACGCCTCGGGCTCGGCAGGCGCTTTTCGTCTAAACGGTTGAAGAGCCAAGATAAGCGCAAGACCCAGCAGGATTTCACTCGCCAGTGTGGCCACAGCCGAGCCGAAAATGCCAAAGACGGGAACGAGGCCCATGTTCAACCCTATGTTGATGGCAAGCATCGGCAAGGCCAGCAGGAAGAGTGTGCGCACCTTGGCTGTGGCCACGGCAAAATTGGCCAGCATGGAGTTGGCGTAGACCAGCGGCAAGACGAGCATGAGACAGACGAGGACCGGGGCGGCTTCGACGTATTCCGGCTTGAAAAGGCGCAGGATTCCCTGGCGAAGCAGGATGACCGGCAGGGAAAAGCAGAGGAAAACCGCTCCGGAGCCCAGGGCCAACATGGACGGGCGTATCCGGTTCGCCTTCCGGGACATGGCCGGGAAGATGGCGATGAGATAGCCGGAAAACATGGCGATAAAAAAATCGAAAATCTTGTAGGCCGTCAGGTACAATCCGGTGGAGCGGAGGTCCACCATCTTGGAGAGCATGAAGATATCTACGCGGAAGTAGGCCACAGCCACGATCTCCACGGCGAACATCCACGAGGCTTCGGAGAGGAGGCCAAGGGTCTTTTGCCGAGAGAGTGTCAGGGGCCTCTGCTCGCGTTCGCCGAGAAACAGGAGGCCGGGGCAGGCCGCCCGCGCTAGGGCCGCCAGCGGGAATACCGCCAGGAAGGAATCGAAGCCGATCCAGCCCAACCAAGCGCTCACGGCCGCCGCCAACAGGACCAACCGTTCGGCCAGTTGGCCGAGGGCCGGGATGGCCATACGCTCGACGGCCGTGAAGTGGCTTTCGAAACTCCGGGCCACGGCACAGATGGGAACATAGGTCAGGAAACACACCACGGCCATGCGGTGCGACGCGAAGATATCGGCATAGATGCACCGGAAACCCACGAGACACAGGCCATAGGCCACGAGCGCGGCAGTGCTCTTCAGCAGCAGCGCGTTGTCGAAGAGTTCCCGGGCATCACCGTATCCGAGCCGGGCGATTTCCCGGACGAGCACCCGATCAAGACCGAGATTGGCCAGGAGTTCGGCGAAAAGCAGACACGTCAGGCATATGGCGTAAATGCCTACTTCCGCATCGGAAAAAGCCCTGACCGCGAGGAGAAACTGGACATATGCCAGCGCCCTGGTCGCGGCGGAGGACACCGTCAACCAAGCCGTGTTGCCGAGGGTACGACGCAAGCTCCCGTCCTCACTGCGGCGGTTCTCGCCACCTGGAGCCGTCATGTTCTCCCCGGCGGCGTTTTTTCCCACACTCCCGTCACGGGGTCGCGAGCCCGAATGACTTTCGCCGGAACTCCAGAGGCAAAACTATACGGAGGGATATCCGTCGTGACCAGGGAGCCCGCTGCGACGAAGCTGTGCTTGCCAATGGTCACGCCGGGTCCGACAACACAGTTGACAGCCAGCAGCGCCTCGTCTTCGATAATGACAGGCTTTCCTTGCGTCAGAGGCGCATGGACAATGGACACATCCAGAGGATGAAAATCGTGATTATGGTCCACGATGGTACAATTCCGCCCGACAGTGGCGCCCTTGCCAATAAAAATGCTCGCAATGGATGAAATCTGAACATTATTCATGATCACCGCAGCATCGCTGATGATGATTCGGCCATCATACGTCTCACCTGCCCAAGAATCCACGGCATTGAGCCAGACCGATGACTCTATATGAACATCGTTACCGATATAAATTTTTTTAGGATTCCGGACTCTGACGGGATATAACAGTAATGAATTTTTACCAAATGCAGCAAATGCTTTGGAGGCAAGTCGTGAATACCATCTTGCCCGCCACATCAAAAACCTATCTTGCAATCGAAAGATATCCATATTTTGTGTCGCCAATTCAAGCTATGTTCACAGTCTATCGATATGTATGGCAAAGCAAATAAATGCATTTGTAACCTAAACTATCAGAGTACTATCAAAGTACGTATAGTGGCATATTCCTTCTGCCTGACCGCATGGACGTGCCAAGCATCAGGAGCTGGTTGTCCCCCATGCGACCGATCATGGCTTTTCAGGAAACGGGAGTTTGTCCCAAACCCACGTGACTCCCGTACGCAACACCTTGGCTGGCACGCCGGCCGCCAAGCAATATGGCGGCACATCCCGCGTCACGAGGGAACGCATGCCAATAATACTGTGCGCGCCTATTCTCACGCCCTTGAGAATATCCACACCCTTGCCGATCCAGGCACCGTCGCCGATGCTGATCCCAGCTGGTGGATTGAGGCGGTGTCCCGTTGCCACATCCACAATCGAATGCGAATCCGAGGTTCGGATGTCCGTTCCCTCGGACACCATCGCCTTCACACCGATTTCCACAGCGCATCCTGATTCCACGACGGAAATGCTCACGTCATTGAACAGGCTCTCGTTCCCGATTGCAATGCGGCATGTCTCGTCTTCAAAAAAGAACCGCACGTTGTGAAACCACACCCCGTGGCCCACAGAAAGTCGATGGCCGTTCCCGCGAATGCGAACGGTCATTCCCTCGACGACCGAGTCATTGGCCAGGGCGATCACATTGTCGTTACCAACAATATCAATGGACATCCGCTTGATGATAGAATTTCCCAAGGAAATACTATTGCCTTTGCCTTTGATGTGGCGGCGTATTTCCAATGGTCGTCGCAATGTATGGTATAGTGATTTGAGACGGACGATCACACCATAGAGAGCTTCTCTCCGTAGTGCTGTTTGAAACAAAAGCACCATCGTTTTCATGATACTTTCCTAATTATACGTATCTATACAGATTTTTTGGAATATAGAATCTCCTCTTATTCAGCACAAACGAAATTTTGGAAAATCCATACTGAAGAAGCATGCTAAAATTGTACTTGACGATCTGCTTCTTTGTTCGATCGGCTTCGACGAAAAAAAGAATCCTATCGACATACTGATTGAGGAAAACAAGATCTGCAGAATCTTTAATCGGCATAATATTGCAAAAAATATAATCGTACTCTTCCCGAAGCTTCTCGAGAACACTGTACTTGTCTTTCAAATCTGCAGGCCAGGACGCGGATTTTTCAACGTATCGATAGCAGTCAACTTCCGCCAGCCGGGCTTTCTCCAAACACATTCCCTCCACCGCGTGGAAACCTGTGACCTCTTCGGTGACACGCGACGGCAGATAGTCCACAAACGCCACCTTCTTGCCCAAGTAGCGTGCAAGGAAGGCTGCCAAGTTGAAGGTGATGGTCGCGCCCCCTTCGCCCGACCGCGACCTTCCTATGAGGAAAATCTTCTCGTCCTGGCCGGCCCGACTGAGGTTGATAAAAAAACGCTGAAATTCCATGCGTTTTTTTTCGAAATACTCAAGCCCGACAGCGCCGCCACGCAATTCCACCATGACATTCGTCAGGCCTTTCCATGGGAAGGCGCCGTCCGCTCCCTCCTCCCCAAATTCCAAGGGAATTGTTGCGAGCGGTTGATCACCGAACTGCCGTTCAAGCTCCATTGGATTTGTGATGGTGTTATTCATCATTGCGAGAAAGACTACGAGAAAGAAGTTTCCGGCGATGAGAAATGCTCCGGTAAAAAACAAAATTTTCTTTTTGTTTGGCCAGTCGGGCACAAAACTCTGTGATGGATCTTCAATGATGGAAATATTTGTGACCTGCTGATTTTTACTCATATTATTGAGGTCACTCTCGAGGAATCCCTCATAATATTTCTCATACGTAATTTTAGCCAGATCGAGATCTTTTTTCAGTAGGGTAAAATCTTGAAAGTTGTGCGCATTCTTCGAAAGCTCATCCTCAATGGATTTTAACGCCTGGGCAAGACTGGTAATCTTCCCTTCTTCGCCAGCAACTGTCGTCTTCAAATCAATAACATTTTGATCGGTAGTCCAGTATGTATCGTTCTTGCGGTTATCAACGCTGTTAACAACACGCTCCGGCTCACTCTTAATAAGCTTTTGCAACATCTCAATTTCCTTGTTAACATCCAAGACAAGGCGACTTTCTGGCGTGTACTTTTGTAAAAGATTTTGCTTTTCGAGAGTTGCCTCATTGAGCTTGCTTTGAAGCTTATTGCGCCGATCGTTGAGAACCTCGACGCTGTTATATTTTTCATAAGGTTTCAACAATTGAATCTCTTCCAAGGTGCGATCAAGCTTTCGCTTGTGATACTGATGTTCAGCTCTGGCATTAGCCAAGTCCGATTGCAAGCTATTGCGTTTTGTGATGAGAAACTCAATTTGTTTATCATCGTATATTTTATAAGAATCAATAAAATTCGTATACTTGTGTAGAGCATCATCATATTTTTTCCGAGACTCTGAAAGTTTTAACTTTACAAAATTCAATTCGTTGACGTTTTCATACACCCCGATATGGTGCTCGATATATTTGCTGATGAGAATCCCAAGTATTTTTTGGGCCACAATGGGATTGGGGAATTTGAATTCAAGTGACAAGGTGTCAGAATCAAGAAGAGACTTTACTTCAAGATGATCAATTAAATATTTTTTTGTCGACGCCAATGTTTTTGCGTCATTGGCATCGCTACCCAAGATTGCTTTCGCAGCGGAAGTAATGACTCTGTCACTGAGAAAAATCATTTCCTCATTTTTCAGTTCCTGCTCGCGACGGGTCACATAGACATTCCTTGCATTATTCATAAATTGCATACTGCCCATTTGTTCTTGGCCAAGGCGAATGAGCACCTGCGCTTTGGAGCTATAAACTTTTTTTGCACCAAAACAATAGAGCAGCGAAAAAGACACAACAATAATGCTAAAAATAACAATGTAGCGCAAATATCGGAAAACAATTTCCAGAATGTCTTTGAAGGTAGTGTTCATGGCTTTTCCCTAATTTATGCCAAGAGCATTGTTTAGATCCGTATTGAGACCCCACATAACATTCATATGCGGAGGAACTATATCACGGATATATTTTTGAACAAAGTCACCAAGGATGGTAATCGTGTTTCTTGGAACAATAATTATATCACCTGGTGCGAGGTAAATATCGCGCTCTACGCCTTGTTCAAAACGAGCGTCTACCTTATAAACCTTATATGATCGATCACCATGTTTTCTCACAAGCACTACACTAGAGAGATCCGCATCTCGCTCCTTGACACCGCTTTGAGCCAACATTTGTCCAATGGTCGTATTGGCCTGCAACGGCTTGATCCCACCTGTGGCGACTTGCCCAGAGACGAAAACCGCGGTGTTTGATTTCTTTTCGATCTCAACGGAGATGACCGGATCAACGAATTCTTTGGAATACAAAGTAAGTAATCGGCGCTGCAACTCTTCTGGGGATTGCCCGGCAACGTTGAGGCCCTGCAACAACGTCAGCGAAATTTTCCCATCGGGACGCACCGCTTGGGCGGAATTAAGCTCGGGATTATAGTAGAATTTAACCGTCAGCACATCCCCCGGTTCAATCAAAACCGACTGGGAAGGGAAACTTGGATTGAAAAATTCCGGCGGAACCACTTGGATAGGCTCCACACCGCGCGCCGATTTCGTCGATTTGCCGGCACATCCCATCATGCAAATTCCGCTCAAGGCGACGACAACGATAAGAAAAAGAATACGCACGCTATCGCGCCGAACAGATGCCGTGTTTTTCCCCAACGGTATGACAAAAAACATGGACGCTTCTCCGGTATTCGATGGTTGCGGCTTTGGTCTGGAGGCCACTGGTTGTCCTACTGCAAATTGACGAGCAAAATCATTTAGAATTGAGCATGGCCGTGATCTTGTGCGTCATAAGGCGTTCGATTCCAGACATAAAAAATACATTACTTTCAGAGACAAGATAACATATGATCAGTAATGCCAATACTATCAGCAACATTTTTTTCTTCTTCGACTGGAAAATTTTTTTATTGTTCATAATAGCAGTCCTTTATTTACGCTCTGCGAGCATATTTGTCTGGGGAAAAGAGCTCCAGCGACGCATCTCCATTCGTCTGTGCAAAATAAAAAACTTGGAGCATCAAATCACATTCCCCCTCCTCGGAGCACCTCTGGAATGGTCAGGAGTATGATCTTCAAATCTTCAAACAGATTCCAGTTGTCAATATATTCCATATCAAACCGCATCCATGTCTCGAACGGAAGCGCGTTGCGTCCTCTGACCTGCCAGTAGCAAGTTAATCCCGGTCGCATGGAAAATCGTCGTCGGTGCCAATCCTCGGAAAAGCCTTTGTAGTCCCCGAGTGGCATTGGTCTCGGTCCCACAATGCTCATGTCACCCTTCAATACGTTAAAAAGTTGAGGAAGCTCATCAAGACTGTATTTACGCAAAAATCTTCCGAATGGGCTGATCCTGGGATCATTTTTAATTTTGAATACCGGTCCATCCATTTCATTGAGTTGAGAAATTTTATCTTGCATTTTATCGGCATCTTTACACATCGTTCTAAATTTATAGACTTTAAAAATGCGCTTATTATATCCAACGCGCGGCTGCCTGAATAGTACATCACCATTGTCACCGAGTTTAATGGCCACCGCAATAATTACCATAATAGGAAGTGTCAAAAATATTAATATAATTGAAAATATAACATCAAAAAAACGCTTAGTTAACATACGCCAATCTTCAAGCGGAGCTGTATACATTATAATTGAAGACAACGCCCCGATTTTTGATGCGGTAACATGGCTATGCTTTGGTTCAAATATGTTTGCAAGATAATGGACACATATACCATGCCTTTCTGATATAGCAACAACCTCCATGATATCGTCATAGTATGATCGAATTGGTAGGGCCACGACAACAACGTCTACGACAGTATTCCTCACAATTTCAGCATAGTTTTTTAATTTCCCCAATATTTTTATATCTTCCCCACTGAAATTTTCATTATCAATATAACCCAAATTATAAAAACCGAGAATGTTGTTTGATTCAAAAAGATATGCAAATTTAACAGCACGTTTGTTGCTGCCAACTATAATAAAAGTTCTTTTATTTTCTGGAAGTGAGTTCACCATTATAAAAAAATAATACAGTCCATATACTACAATAATGTTTAGTAAAAAAGCTATAACATATTGTCGTACAAAAAAATCCCTTGGCAAAATTGTTACTGAGAGCATATATTGCAATGAATATGCCACAACAATATCGCATAGCGCAATAATTACGAAGTTCTTAATCTGTTTTTTTGGGGTTGGTGGATAAAATTTATTTTTATTTGAATAGAAATAATTGATGAAAAATTTATTAGTAATAAGCATACCTGCGAGAACAGCTCCGAGACGAATGACCTCCCCTAAATGGATATGACCGTTTTCCGTATTTGTTATAAAAATATCGAGCCTAATAACAAAATAATGGAAACAAAGCAAAAAAGAACCTGCCACTAAAATATGACAGAACATCGTTATGAAACTGATGTACTGATTCCTTTTGCGCTCAAACACGAGTCACCCAACATCTTACATTAGTCGAAATCTTGTGCGCATCATCGTTGCTGCACGAAATAATCGAGAAGAACATCTATATGCTTCGGATGACCGCCTCACGCGCTGCCACAAAGGAAGTCGTTCCCCATGATCAGTTCGCCGACATGCTTCATGGTCGGATCGTATTTGACTTTCAGGAAGTCTTCGGTGCGGCTCTTAGGGGCCATATCGATGCCGGCCGAACGGAAGGCCGCAACGCCACTCGTCCCAGGATCACGTGCCACGCTGTCGTCCATTCCCTGTCCCTTCCCGCGCGCTTCTTGCCCCATCAGCCCGTTGCAAAAATCGGCTTTTGGCACAATTTTTTGTTGCAACCAGCTGAAATACCTTAATCGAATTTGGATAAAAATGAATTTTACAAACGTAATATCCTTCGGTATTAAGATTCCGACAAATCTGAGTCCAAGCAAACCGGGCCATCCCCCATTGGGACCACTGCACTATGCGTCGAGGAGGCACTCAGGCGGCAACCGGTCGCACCCTTTGGAATCCCGTGAGGCTTTGCGAGGTTGCAGTTCCAAAATGGGGGCAGCGGTCTGCCATCACGGCATTGCGCAGCAGTCTCCAATTGTCAGTTCACATTTCATCCTCTTCATTTGTGGAACTTGATACAAATGGACATGGCACGGGGCAAGTAGGAAAATTACTAATATATAGAATTATTATTTGATATTATTTACTATTTTTTTCAATCCAACGGCGGGAATTTACCATGAAGAGCTGCCTTGGCGATTTTCTCGCTCGCCTCGATGCCACCGACTCGGTCCAGCGAACGTGGCACGAGACCACTTCTTTCCTTATGTCTTTGGGATTTGGCCTCATGATGTATGGCTACGCCACCACCGGCATGCAGGCCGAGGTCGAGACCCTGTCCAACTTCCCTCTCGACTACCAGAAGCGTTACCGCGAAAATCGGTACTACCGTGACGATCCGGTTGTCCGGCACTGCATCGGCAGCTTGGCGCCACTGCGGGTCGGCCGGGATTCTCTGCCCCTATGGCCGGACCGGGGCCGTAAACTGACGATGGTGCAGCACCGCATCATCAATGAGGCAGCCGAGTGTGGCATGTCCGTCGGGATCGTCATCCCTCTGCGTTCTCCGGGCCGCTATCCTCTCGCGGGCATGTCGATGTCCAACGCCATGAATCCCACCGAGTTCGAGCATTTTATAGCGGAATGGGGGCATGTGGCCCATCTCGCAGCGCTTTATGCCCACATCCGGATGCAGATACTGCTGCAGGAGCCGAAGAGGACTATTTCCGCCTTCGCGCTGTCCGAACGGGAACGGGAATGCCTGCAGTGGGTCTCACGTGGTCTGTCCAGCAAGGAAATTTCGCGAGAGGTCAGCCTGGGAACGAAAACGGTCGACTACCATCTCGCCAAGGTCATGCGGAAATTTGCGGTCTCGACGCGGAGTCACGCGGTGGCACGCGCTATCACTTTCGGCTTGATTGATCCGTAGAAGGCTTTTCCGAAAACGCGCATCGTCCCAGCCTCCATCGCTGCTGATCGAGGTCTGTTCTGCACACGCCCTTTCGAGGCATGGTTCGACGGGTCCTTCCGACTTTTCCGTGGGGAGCGGTGACCGACTATGGTCTTCCCAGGAGGGCGACCATGCGGGACACGGGCCTGTATTCTCGGATTCCGGGGCTGAGCGACCCGTGGTTTGTTGCCGACGTCGCGCTGGATACGGCCCGGAGGTCAAGTGGACTGGGACAATTTCGCCGCGAAGTTAGGCGGCCTTGGTGACCTCGGCCTTCTGCTGCTCCCTGACCTGCGCCGGCGAACGATAGCCATGCCGGCCGCTACGCCACTGCTGGTTGTAGGTTCCCTTGAAGGCCAGGAGCGCCAACCGAAGTTCCTCGACGGTACCGAAGCTGCGAACCCAGACGGCAACGCCGTTGCCGTGCGGCGCCTGGATCGGCAAGGGTTTAGACAGAAGATAACCAATGCATCATATCCGGTGGACTAGCTTCACCAATACGATGCACTTGGACAATGGCACCGCCAGGTCCAAAATATCCATAGTGTTTAAATTCCAAGACATTTTTCATTTGTTTTGCGAATTCAAAGAACGCCTTTGTCTCCCCCAAATTTTCATCGTGTATCCAATCATCAAAGTAAATAACAGCCCCATTTGTAATTTTTTCCTGAAGGAACGTTAAGCACTCAACACTGGGCTCATAAAGGTCACAATCTATTCTGGCAAATGCAACTGAATCACAAATTTGTGCTAATACAGGAATCGTATCAACAAACCATCCCTTGAGCAGTCTCAAGTAGGGGCGTTGATCAAGCTTGCATAGTTTAGCTGTCTCTCCATATGGATTCCTATATGTTCCTTTCGTCCAACCTCGATCTGTCGGATCTGAAGAGCTTGGGCTAGGTAATCCCTCAAAACTATCAAGTCCATAAACATTTGCTGCTAATCCAACCTCATCCCTATATGAGCAAATTACATTTAACGACTTTCCAGTTGAAACCCCAAACTCGACCAAGTCCCCAGTGATTGCAGCCTCTTTTAAATATCGTATTACCTTCAGCCAATATCGTATTTCAATGCTCCAAATTACGCAAAGAACTTCATGTTTCTCGCTGCCAGTTAAATATGAAGGAACTCTTGCATCAACAAACCGCATCCCTGGTACTTCTCCAAAAGTACTTTCAAACAAAGAATTGTAAAGGTTGCTCATGCCAAAAGCCCTTTTTATAAAATTATGTGTTCACTATATCAACAAAAGCATTGGATCTTGACTGGCAATTCGCTCGTAACCACATGCAAAACCGAAGAAATGCTTCAGATTACAAACAACTTTAACCGGGAGAAACATGTACAATTTTAAACATTAAAATAATTTTTTGAATTAAACCAGGGCAAAGACAATAGTCAATAGTGTTTTTTCCCGTTCCGCACACTCTGCTCACCATGTTCATCACCAGCAGTGAAGGTCATCACAAATCCTCCGGCAGGCACAGGGGCAGGCCCGGTTCACCAGCATCACCGGGCCCAACGTGGAGGACGACACGGACTATCCTGCCCCCAGTTTGGTGAGCGGTTGCGCTAACTGAGTTTTCGTGGCTGATACCGATGAGGAGAGAGGTGCTCCTGATTGTTTGGACAGGCCGGCGGCGAAGTTACGCTCCTGTCCCACCATCCCTTCCTCCCTCTTCCTGGCACCCGGATTCGCTCGGTAGGGCCCCTTCCTGGACTTTCCCGCGGCCCCTGGGCAGCAATGGCAGCAGATGACACGCGGCCCTGGGCCGCAAGCACCCATCCACACCACGCAAAAAGGGCCAGGAACATGTCCTGGCCCTTCGTCGTTAGAATGTCCGACCCGAGTCTTCAGCGACTACCAGCGGCCGCCGCCACGGTTGCTGCCGCCGGAGCGGGGCTTGTCCTCGGCTTCGTTCACTTTCAGATTGCGGCCTCCGAACTCCTGGCCGTCCATACCGGCGATGGCCGCCCGGGCGCCTTCCTCGTCCATCTCTACAAAACCAAAACCGCGCAGGCGGCCTGTTTCACGATCGGTAATGAGATTGACACTGATGACTTCGCCGAAGGTGGAGAACTGGGTGCGAATGTCGTCTTCGCTGGAATTAAAAGATAAATTACCGACATAGAGTTTCTTGGACATGGGTTGCTCCTGTTTTTTAGCACTTCTTTTCGTATCAATTGGAGCTGTACATCAGATCTCCCAAGATCCAAAAAAGCCATGCTTGTTAAAATAGATTGAACGCAAAACAAATACGCCCATCGAGGCAAATGTAAAGGGCTAGCCCGGAAAGAAAAGTGGAGCCCCTCTTGTTGTTCCATGTGCATCCGAGTGGTAGGGCGCCTTCCTGGAGGCCAGGATGCACGGTTTAAATCGGATAATAGGTTGTAATTTTATGTAGTTGAAGTATATTTTCTCCATCCGAAATGATGGAGGCGACCATGAACGAGCGGCCTTCCAAGAAGTCAGGCATTGCCGACTCTGTTGCCGCTCACCGCAAACACAAGGACTGCTTCCTGGACGAGATCGATCGTCTCATCGACTGGAATCCGCTCGAAAAAGTGCTTCGCCAAAAGCTCAAGCGGGTGGCCAATGCCGTGGGCAACCCGGCCTACCCGCCGCTGCTCATGTTCAAGATCCTCCTGCTCCAGAGATGATATGGCAGTGGAGGGAGCCTGGTGCGATCGCCTGTCCCTTGTCAGGTTTACGGGCCTCTCCTTGGCCCACGACGAGGTGCCGGACGCCACCACGATCTGCCGTTTCCGCCAGAGCCTGGTGGAGCGCAATATCCTCAAACGCCTGCTGGACAAATTCAACCATCAGTTGGAACGCCGGGGATTGCTCGTCCGCGAAGGGACCATTGTCGATGCTAGCGTCGTTTCTTCCGCACGTCGTCCGATCAAGGTTCTCGACGTGCTGCCCGAGGATCGCGAGGAAGATTTCGGTGACGCGCCGGAAGTGACCATCCGCTACGCTGACGACGCCGACGCGGCTTGGCCGCGCAAGGGCAACCGGGCGTATGACGGCTACAAGATTCACGCCGCCACGGACAGTCGGGACGCTTTTGTGTTCGGTGGGCATGCGCGGGAAATGCTGCGCCGCGCCACTCCGGGGGCAACCGTGCTGTCCGTCGCCCTGGCCTGCGGTTTCGCCTCGCAGAATTTTTTTGGCCGCCTCTACCGGGAACGATTCGGCGAAAAGCCGTCCGAAACCGCTGCCAAGTCTTGATCCTGCCCCGAAGCTTTCCATAATACGAAAGCCAGTTTGGGGAGATATTTTCGGTTACGTATCAATATTTGCGCCAATCTGTTAGACAGTACCAAAGCACTCTGTTACTTTTTACCAAATGATAAAACCCGTCCGCAGGGGTGTCGGCGACAGGGCTCCCTTACCTCTAACAATTTCGGAGCAGGGCATGCGCGAGAAAAACACCACCCTTTTGAGCCTCGTCCTCCTCTGCGTCCTTCTGGGTGCAGTTCCCCCCATGGCGCAAGCAGGCGACACGAACACGCAAGGCGACTTCCGCTGGATCGTCGCCCCCTATGCTTGGTTAACGGGATTAAACGGCACCATCGGTGCGAAAGGGCATGACACAAAGGTCAACGCGCCTTTTGTCAACCTCGCGAAGTACTTTGAAATTGGGGGTATGATACATCTTGAGGGCCTTTATCGGGAACGGGTCGGCCTTTTCACCGACTTCAGCTATTCGCTCCTCGGCGACGAGACTTCGGGCAAGCGCGTCTCCCTGGACGGTAAAACCAGCCTCCTTTTGACCGACGTCGCCGCCTTTTACCGGGTTGGCAAGTTTCCCCTGGGCCAAGCGGACAACGACGACATGACCTTCGATGTCCTGGCCGGCGCGCGCATCTGGAGCCTGTCGCTCATGCTCAACAGCGACAGACGCTGGGGCGGGCGGGACCTCTTCAAAAACAGGACCTGGGTCGACCCCATCGTTGGGATCAGGACAGAGTTCCATTTCGGAAAATCCTGGCGGCTCAGCCTGCGCGGCGGCGTAGGCGGCTTCTCCATAAGCTCCGCCATCACCTGGGATGCCACGGCCGCGCTGGGCTACAACTTGTGGGATCACGGCACGTTGCTGCTCGGCTATCGGGCCGTGGGCGTCAACCATGACGAGGGCAGCGGTAAAAACGCCTTTAAGTTCGATGCGACCTTGAGCGGTCCCATCCTGGGGTTGGCCTTCACGTTCTAGGCCCAAGTCACGTCGGGCCTCGGCCCGATCCGTCGCATCGGGCGGGGGAGGTCTTCCGCGCCCCCGCAATCCCGTCGTCCGCCAGAACGAAAAATCGACCGCCCTGCAAGGCGTTCATTTCCTAACGGAGCGTTCCCATGAGAAATCGTCTGATCCCCCTTTTCGCCTGGATTGCCGACCTGATCCTGGCAGGAATGGCGTCCGTCGCCTGGCCGCCCCAGCCTACGAAACGCCCACGGCTCCGCTCGCATCGGCCATCCTGCCGCCGCAGATGCTGTCCGGAGCGAACTTCCGTGTTGATCCCGTGGTGGCCACCGACGGCTACCTTTCCATCTATACGCTGCATACCCGCTTTGGCGACGTGCGCGTCGCTTCCTCGGCGCTCTTGGCGAAACGAATCGCCGAAACGGCCGCCTTGGCCAAGATGGAGCAGGTGAGTTCCTTGAAGAAATTCGGCGGCGGCATCGTCAACACGGGCGAATCCACGCTGCAAGGCGCGGCGGATCTGGTCACCAACCCCGTGGGCACGATCAGCGGCGCGCTCACGGGTGTCGGCCGGATGTTTGAAAATTTCAGCCAGGACCCCGCCTCCGGCAACATCGGCAACGGCTCGGGAGCGGCGAAGCTCCTCGGCGTGCCCGCCCTGGAACGGCAATACGCCGCCCAGTTCAGCGTGGATCCCTACACCACCAACCCTCTCGTGCGAAAACGGCTGCACGACATGGCCGTCGCGGGCGCGGCCGGCATCGCCGTGTCAGCCGTGGGCCTTACCGCGCCGCCCGAGGCCCTGGCCCGGCAAAACCTGTCCCAGCTGGCGGGCATGGGCGTACCTGCGGAAACGGCGGCCTTTTTCATCGGCGACCAGACCTTCACCCCGACCCAGCAGACGCGCATCGTCGCCTCCCTGGCCGCCATGCCGACCGTGCAGAACAAGGGGGCCCTCGTCGGCTTCCTGGCCGACACCAACGATCCTGAGGTGGCCCGCTTCCGGGAACGCATGGCCACCATGTACGCCGGATACAACGCCACTGTGTCGCCGCTTTCGGGATTCGTCTCCATCGGTCGGCACGTGGCCGCCATGAACGCCGCCGGCACGCGGGTTCTGGTCTTTCCGGCGGACTGCTTTTTTGGACCAAGACCAACGCGGTCATCGCCCAGGCCTTCGACACGTTCACCCGCAGCTTTCCGGCCAACGGCGTCGAGATATGGACCACGGGCAAGGCCAGTCCGCTTTTCGTCAGAAACTTGCGTGCCGTGGGCTGGAAGGTCCATGACCAAAGCGCAAGCCGTCTGCTCGGAGAGCCGTATTAACAGCTGTGTGGCGTACGCCATAAAGGCAAGCACGGATCAAACTGCAGGAGGGAATGCATGAGATACGTCCGCGCCATCATTTTGGCGACGTTCGTCGTGGCCGCCTTCGGCCTTTCGTCGGCCGCGGCCCAGCCAGGCGGCCCCCCGGGCTCGCCCAGTGCCACCATCACCATTCCGGGGAACCAACTTCCGGCCCCGCCGCAAAAATTCGGTGGCGTCATCAAGGATACCGCGCCGCAATCCAAACCATTCTGGCCGGCGCGCGTCGTGCCGCCAAAAGGCGCGCCCAACGTGCTTTTAATCATGACCGATGACTCGGGCTTCGGCGTACCGAGCACGTTCGGCGGCGTGATTCCCACCCCGGCCCTGGACCGTATCGCCAAAAACGGCCTGCGCTACACCAATTTCAATTCCACCTCCCTGTGCTCGCCGACCCGGGCGGCGCTTATAACCGGCCGCAACCACCACTCGGTGGGTTTCGGCGTCATCGCCGAGCAGGCCACGGGCTATCCCGGCTACGACAGCTTCATCCCCAAGGACAAGGCCACCATCGGCCGCATCCTCAAGGACAACGGCTACCGCACCTCCTGGTTCGGCAAGGATCACAACACGCCGGCCTTCCAGGCGAGCCAGGACGGCCCCTTCGACCAGTGGCCCATCGGTATGGGTTTCGACTACTTCTACGGGTTCGTAGGCGGCGACGCCAACCAGTGGGAGCCCAACCTCTTTCGCAACACCACGCAGATATACCCCTTCCTGGGCAAGCCCGGCTGGAACCTGACCACGGCCATGGCCGACGATGCCATCGATTACATGAACCGCATCAGTGCCCTGGACCCGGAACAACCCTTCTTCCTCTACTATGTGCCCGGCGGTACCCACGCCCCGCACCATCCGACTCCGGAATGGATCGACAAGATCAGCAAGATGCACCTGTTCGACCAGGGCTGGAACAAACTGCGCGAGACGATATTCGAAAACCAGAAAAAACTCGGCGTCATTCCGGCCAACGCCAAGCTCACGCCCTGGCCCGACGAGCTGCTCAAGAAGTGGGATTCGCTTAACGATGACGAAAAGAAGCTGTTCATCCGCCAGGCCGACGTCTTCGCCGCCTATGTGGCCTACACCGACCACGAGATCGGCCGGGTGATTCAGGCCGTGGACGACCTGGGCAAGCTCGACAACACGCTGGTCATCTACATCAACGGCGACAACGGCACGAGTTCGGAAGGCACGCTTAACGGCACGCCCAACGAAGTGGCCATGTTCAACGGCATCATGGTGCCGGTGGCGGACCAGCTCAAGGCCTTCTACGACGCCTGGGGCTCGGACAAGACCTACCCGCACATGGCCGTCCCCTGGGCCTGGGCCTTTGACACGCCCTTTCCCTGGACCAAGCAGATCGCCTCGCACATCGGCGGCGTGCGCCAGGGCATGGCCATCTCCTGGCCCAAGGTCATCAAGGACAAGGGCGGCATCCGCAACCAGTTCCACCATGTCATCGACATCGTGCCGACCATCCTCGAAGCCACGCACATCAAAGCGCCCCAGACCGTGGACGGCATCCAGCAAAGCCCCATCGAAGGCGTGAGCATGATCTACACCTTCGATGCCAAGAACGCCAAAGCGCCCTCGACCCACAAGACCCAGTACTTCGAGATGATGGGCGACCGGGCCATCTACCACGATGGCTGGCTGGCCAGCACCAAGGTCATGCGCGCCCCCTGGGACATAGCCTCTCCGGCCAAAGACCCCATGACCTTCCCCTGGGAGCTCTACGACCTGTCCAAGGACTGGACCCAATTCCAGGACGTGGCGGCTCAGCATCCGGACAAGGTCAAGCAGATGCAGGCGCTTTTCATGCAGGAAGCCAAGAAGTACCAGGTGCTGCCGCTGGACACCTCGGCGGTCACGCGCATGATCGCGCCGCGTCCGAGCATCACCGCCGGGCGTAACGTCTTCACCTGGACCCGGCCGCTTATCGGCACGCCAAATGGCGACGCGCCGTCGCTGCTCAACTCTTCCTACAACGTCAAGGCCGAGGTCGAGATCCCCGAAGGCGGCGGCGAGGGCATGCTCATCACCCAGGGCGGCCGTTTCGGCGGCTACGGCTTCTATGTGCTCAAGGGCAAGCCCGTGTTCCTGTGGAACCTGGTGGACCTCAAGCGCGTGCGCTGGGAAGGGCCACAGCTTTCTCCCGGGAAGCACATGCTGGAATTCGACTTCAAATACGACGGCATGGGCGTGGGAACGCTGGCTTTCAACAACTTTTCGGGCGTCGGGCGCGGCGGCACGGGCGTGCTCAAGGTGGATGGCAAGTCCGTGGACACCCGGAAGATGGAACACTCCCTGCCGTTTACCCTGCAATGGGACGAGTCGCTCGACATCGGCTCGGATACGCTCACCGGCGTCAATGACGCGGACTACCAGACGCCATTCCCGTTTACCGGCAAGATCGACAAGATCACCCTGACCGTCGACCGGCCCAAGCTCTCTCCCGAGGACGAAAAGAAGTTGGCCGCCGCCCAACGCGCCAAGAGCAGCAGCGACTAGCGATGACACCCGATCGGGCCGGTACGTCAAGGCTTGCCCCCTGGTTCGCCAAGACGTGCCGGCCCGGAGAGAGCCCTTTCGCCAGGGCATGGAGAGACCCGACCCATGAGAGCCAAAGCCAATGCCCCCCTGATTGGCCTGTTCGTCCTCGGGGCGCTGGCCCTGGGTCTGGGAGCCGTCGTGGCCCTGGGGGCCGGCATGTTGTTTACCCCAACACTCCGCTGCATCATGTTCTTCCCCAATTCCGTCAGCGGGCTCGAAGTCGGCGCGCCGGTGCTGTTTCGCGGCGTGCCTCTGGGGACGGTCAAGGGCATCCGCATCTTGGCCGACCCGCAACACTTGACCTTTTCCATCCCCGTGGTCGTGGAAATCCTCGGCGGACGGGTTGCGCTGACCGGTTCCGATCAGAAAAAGGCGACTGCCGAAACCCTCCTGGAGGCGCGCAAAACCTCGCCCGAGGCGCTGATCAGGCTGCTGGTCCGCAAAGGGCTGCGCGCCCAGCTCGTGACCCAGAGCTTCGTGACCGGGCAACTCGCCATCGCCTTGGACCTGATGCCTGACACCCCGGAACGGCTGGTCGGCAAGTCCGACCTGGTCGAAATTCCCACCGTACCCTCCATGCTCGAAAAGCTGACCAAGACCATCGAAAAACTCCCGCTCCAGAAACTCGTCGACCGTCTCATCAGCGCGATCACGGGCATTGAGAAGCTGGTCAACGCACCGCAAGTCAAAGCCATGCCCGGCAAGATCGACGAAACCCTCACCACGGCCACGGCAATGCTCTCGGCCATAAAAACCAAGGTGAACCCGCTGGCCCGGACCCTGGAACAGACCCTGGACGCCTACAGCGGCCTGGCTCAAAACGTCGACCGCCGCGCCGACGGCCTGGCGGCTTCGGCCACCACCGCCCTGAAAGCCGTCGACGCCACCCTCAAAGAGGCCCGGGGCGGGCTCACCAATTTCCAGAAGATCGCCAACGCCAACTCGCCAACCGTCGTCGACCTCAACCGGGCCCTCGGCGAAATCGCAAACGCGGCCCGGGCCATCCGCGAACTGGCCGACTTTCTCGAACGCCACCCCGAAGCCCTCATCCAGGGCAAGGGAGGACCCCGTAAATGACCCCCATGCCACGGCCCTTGGCCGTCCTGTCCGCAGCGGTGCTGTGCGGCCTGGCCTGTCTCGCGGCCTCTTTTCTTCTGGGGACGGGACCGCCCGCCCGGGCGGCATCGCCCGGACCGGTTTCTTCCCGCGACGGTTCCTTTACGGGCTCGGCCGGCTGCCGCGTCTGCCATGAACGCTTCTACCGATTGTGGTCGACCTCCTTCCACGGCTTGTCCATGCGCCCCTACGACGACGCCCTGGGCGCCTCGGTCCTGACGCCCCAGGCGCAAGACATCGTCATCGACGGCGCGGCCTATCGCATGCGCCTGGGCGCGGGCGAAGGGTTCCTGGAAGAACGCATCGGCCAAGAGACCAAGACCTACCGCATCGCCCAGGTCATCGGCGGCAAGAATGTTTTCTATTTCCTGACCCCCCTGGAGCGGGGGCGCTTGCAAACCCTGCCGCTGGCCTATGACGTGCGCAAAAAGGAATGGTTCGACATGGCCGGGAGTTCCGTGCGCCATTTCCCGGGCGGCGCGAGCCGGCCCATCAACTGGAAGGAGTGGCCCTACACCTTCAACACCGGCTGCTACGGCTGCCACGTCAGCCAGTTGTCCACCAACTACGCCCCCAAAACCGACACCTATCGGACGACCTGGACCGAGCCCGGCATCAATTGCGAGACCTGCCACGGCCCGGGGCAGGCGCACGTCACGGTGTGCACGGCCGCGCCCAAGGACCAGCCCCCCAAGGATTTGAAGCTCATCCGGGGCGGCCGCGCCTTCACCCATGCCCAACAAAACGACACCTGCGCCGTGTGTCACGCCAAGACCGTTCCCCTGACGGATTCCTTCAAGCCCGGGGACCGCTACTTCGACCATTACGATCTCGTCGGCTATGAAAGCCCGGACTTCTATCCCGACGGCCGCGACCTCGGGGAAAACTACACGCTGACGTCCTGGTCGCGCAGTCCTTGCGTTCTGTCCGGCCAGCTCGACTGCCTCCACTGCCATACCTCGAGCGGCCGCTACAAATTCGCCGAACCGAAAAACGCCAACAACGCCTGCAATCCCTGTCACGCCGCCCGGGTGGCCGACGCGCCCAGTCATACCCGCCACCCCGCCGGCAGCCCCGGCAACCGCTGCATTTCCTGCCACATGCCCATGACCGAGTTCGCCCGCATGCACCGCAGCGACCACTCCATGCTGCCACCGACCCCGGCCACGACCATGGCCTTCGGCTCACCAAACGCCTGCAACCTCTGCCACACGGACAAGGACGCGGCCTGGGCCGACAGGCAGGTGCGCCAGTGGCACGCCGACGACTTTCAGGCCCCGGTCCTCAAGCGGGCCAAATTGGTGGAGGCCGCAAGGCGCAACGATTGGAGCGATCTCCCGGCCATGCTCGAGACCCTGGGCGGGAATGAAACGGATGCCGTGTATGCCGCTTCTCTGCTTCGACTGCTGCGCAATTGCCCCGATCCGCGCAAGTGGGGACCGATTCTCGCCGCGGCCAAGTCCCCCTCGCCACTGGTGCGGGCGGCAACGGCGGAAGCGCTGTCGGATGTGCCATCAAAAGAAGCGTTGGAGGTGCTGACCACGCTTGTCGGCGACGGCTACCGGCTCGTGCGGGTGCGGGCCGCAGCGGCGCTCTCCGGCGTTCCCCGCCAGGCCATCGCCCCGCAGCGCCTGACGGCGGTGGAGCGGGCCACGACGGACTATCTGGAATCCCTCGACACGCGGCCCGATCTGTGGACCTCCCAGTACAACCTGGGCAACTACGCCCTTGGACAGGGTCATCCCGAAAAGGCCCTCGCCTGTTACGAAAAGGCGCGGCAACTCGATCCGGTGGCGGTGCCGCCGCTGGTCAATATGGCCATTGCCAGCAGCCAGTTGGGAGATACCGACAAGGCTGAGGCCGCGCTTCGCGAAGCACTCCGTTTGGCCCCGGACGATGCGCCGGCGCATTTCAACCTGGCCCTGCTTGTTGCCGAGCGAACTGACACACCGAATGCGGAAAAGCACCTGCGCGCGGCGCTTGCGGCCGATCCGGCCATGGCCGAAGCCGATTACAACCTTGCCCTTTTAACGGCCCGGAAAAATCCCAAAGAAGCACTTGTCGTAAGCGGCAAGGCGCATTCGCTGCGGCCGGAAGAGCCGCGTTACGCCTATTTGTTCGCCCTGTTTCTGTACAAGAGCGGTAATGCTGCTCAAGCACTTGACGTATTGCGTCCTTTTGTCAAACAAAGACCTGATGACCAGGATATCGCCGTGCTGTACAGGACTATCATGAAACGTGTGCCCTCCCAATGAGTAAGCCATAAGAAGAACGAATTCCGGAGTCAGTGACTGCGGCAATTCTCGTACAGGGGTCAGTCTTCGGTGTCGACGACGAGAAACAGGGGTGTCTACCAGCATGGAATATTGACCCCCTTGAGGACAAAATCAGCGTCGAAAATTGACCCCCTCGGCAGCCCCCTTAGATGTCTTCGAACGTCGGAGACAGGAGGGGCAGCGAGAGGCCGTTGCGTCATGCGCCCGTCCTCAAGTAACGCGCGTCCGATTCCCAACGTCATCTCAGGGATTTAATTGTAGTAATTTTGACTCAAAAATCATGATTTTATTGATGATGAGCAGTATCCTCTTCAGTTCATCATTTCTGATGGTCGGATCGCTGATCATTTGTTCATCCTTTACAAGAACAGCGTGAAATTCAAACGTATTTGGCAAGGTTGGGAATACGGCACCAACCTTAAATGGAAGCATATTCGCCCTTATTGTATCAAAAATTAATCGAAGAAATGATATTGTTGTAAATACTGAAAAATGAACATCGACATATTCACCGGCAAGAACTTTTTCATAACTTTTTTTTGCATATTCAAAAGATTTTTTTGACAAATCAACGAGGCTATTTATTTCGTCATCTATTTTCATATGCCAATATTTTTTAGGGTCATTATGCGAAGTATTCATCATAAAATCAAGGACTCTTGCGGAAAGTCTTTTCATTCCATGCACATCAATGTCATATAATTCGGCAAAAGATGTCGGGACCCGATAATGGTCGAAACAGTACCGATGATCCGGAATGGTGAGGCAAAGCCGCCCCTTTTCAACAAGAACCGTGCTCATGTCATGAAAAAAGCGCAAAAGCAGTGGAATATGTTCAATTATATGAGAACCGACCACGTAGTCGAACTTGGGAAGCCCTCGATCGATCGTCGCCGCATGATAACTATCAGAAATGACAAAATCGATCTTTTGGATCGACTCGCAATCAACACTGGGGTCCTTGGCATAGAACTTTTTAATCTCTTCCGTAGGGCGAATGTCTGCATAGTATATGTCAGGTCCCTTCTCCTTTGGAACCAACGGGTTGGCAAGCGGACCGATTTCCAATATTCTTTTGCTGTAATCAATAGCAGCGAGATAGGGCGCGTTTTTCATGATACCATGTCCTGAACACAGGCTTCGTACTATCGACGACAGGACGTTCGCCTGCCTTTCATGCCAAGAGGCTTCGCGAGGTCTCTCGCCATCCTCTCATACTCCAACACAACCGCATCATTTCCCGGCATGGGCCGCAAGAGACGCCGCACGCCATTGCGAACAGCCACCGGAGTTCCGGCTTCCACGAGGACCCTCTTTGGAGCTGCCATCAACGGGTTCCCATATGGGCGCGGCGGTCTCCGATGGACTCTTTTCCCGCATTCCCGCCAGAGAGCAAGAAATATGGGTACTCCCTACCGTCCGCGCGTCAGGCCTCATCACAGAAAGTCGCATGTTCCGGCCTTAACATCGCATGCTCCCAGCGCCAGGGCGAGGCGCTCCCGCGGACCAGGATCGGATGCCCAGATACAACAACCTTGCGTCGCCAACAGATATGTGATGCAGCATACTGCAGAATCCGCTTGGTGTCATCCATCACGCCGCCTTTCCCGCGCGTTCTTGCATTCCGCACTGCCCTGGCCTGCAATTTGGCGACGACGGCGCCCCGTCAGGGGCCACAACAGGTGCGCCCGAAAGGAGTTCGTCGAAACGACCGTAACAGCCTGTTGAAAAAGTCCGTGATCTGACCGAGAATCGCCACATCGGATGGTTGGAGGTGCGGGAGGGGACTTGCACACCAAGGCGAGCAACAGGGAAAGTTGTGTTTGGCCTTTGATGCAATTCCCCGCTCCCGTGGGCATGCGTTCTATGATCGCCTCCAGCAGATGCTGCGGCAGTTCCGGTTCGACGCGTTTGTCGAGACGTTGTGTCAGCCGTACCAGGCCGACAAGGGACGCCCTTCGATCCCGCCGGGCCGGTACTTTCGGATGCACTTCGTGGGGTGTCGGCGACCGCCCCAATGAGTCCACTGAGTGCTCAGCTAATGGAGCCACGGAGTGCTCGCGTAATGGAGCCATTTGGTGATCATCTAATGGAGCCAAGGCAGCGGTAGGCGATCGGGTTTCGGACCTTCGAAACGCCGCGTACGTCCTCTCGATCCACAAACGGGAGGAACGCGGATGTCCAATCGGAGGTTCGAGATGTACGAGTATCATCAAGCTCTTGTTCGGATGCGTCTTGGCGAGTCCGACAGGCAGATAGCCAAGACCGGACTGATGGGGCGCAGGAAACTGGCCCAGGTCCGTGAGACCGCCGAAAAGCAAGGCTGGTTGGTCGCGGAAGTGTCCTTGCCTTCCGATGCGACCTTGGCGTTGTTTTTTTCCGGCCGGGCATCGAAGCAGCCCTCCACATCCAGCATTATCCCCTACCAGGACGAAGTCCGGGCCTGGGTTAAGCAGGGCATTGCCGGCTGCACGATCCATCAGGCCCTGATTCGCAAGTACGGCTTCACGGGCGCCTATTCCAGCGTCAGGCGGTTTGTCGCCAAGATCAAGCAGACGCCTGCGAAGGCCACGGTGATGCTGGATTTTGCACCGGGTGAGGCGGTGCAGGTGGATTTCGGTGCCGGCCCGGTGATTACCGACGCCTTCACAGGTGAAGTCATCAAGACCCATTTTTTCGTGATGACGCTGGCCTGGAGTCGGCATCAGTATGCAGAAATCGTGCGTGACCAGAAGATCGAGACCTGGCTTGGCTGTCATCGCCGAGCGTTCGAGTTTTTCGGCGGCGTCCCGGCCAGGGTCATTATCGACAATCCCAAGTGCGCCATCACCAAGGCCTGCTACCACGATCCCGAGGTCCAGCGCTCCTATGAGGCCTTTGCCGAGGAGTATGGCTTCCTGATTTCGCCCTGCCCGCCGCGTGAACCGCAGAAAAAGGGCAGGGTCGAGTCTGGGGTGAAGTTCATCAAAATCAACTTCTTGCCGACACGGACCTTTCGCAGCCTCCATGACGCCAACGCGCAGCTTCTGGAATGGGTCATGGGCTATGCGGGGAATCGCACCCACGGCACAACCAAGACCCAGCCGTTGGCGCTGTTTGCCGAGACGGAAAAACACATCCTGCGGCCTTTGCCGGACGTGCCGCCGGAGCTGGCCGTTTGGGCCAAGGTGAAGCTGCACGGCAACTGCCACGTCGAGTTTCGCCGCTGCTACTACTCCGCCCCGTACCGGCTGGCGCACCAAATCCTGTGGCTTCGCGCCACGGAAAAGACCGTGCAAATCTTCCACGACAACGAGCTGATCGCCATTCATTCCCGACGGTTGAAGCCGGGGAGCAAGGCCACTGTCCAGGAGCACCTGCCGCCGGAGGCCCAGGCCTACATCATGCACGATCCGCAATGGTGCCTGCTCCAGTCCGAAAAGGTCGGGCAGGCCTGCCGTGAGTTCATCGATGCACTCTTCGCCCACAAGGTCCTGGACAATCTCCGGGCCGCCCAGGGAACGCTGCAACTCAAGAAGAAGTACGGGGCCAAACGTCTGGAAGACGCCTGCCGCCGCGCCTTGGATCACCACGATCCCCGCTACAACACCGTCAAACGCATCCTGGAAAAGGGGCTGGATGTCCTGCCCCGACCCGTTTTCCACGAGGAGGTGAAAGATATCTACAGAGGGAAATCGAAGTATTGCCGTGAATTGCGAGGAATCCTGCAATGAAAAGGAGGAAGTCATGAACCCCATGCCAGCGCTCGAACCGGCGCTCAAGCAACTGCGTCTCTCCGGCATCCTGGACTCCATGGAGATCCGCAACAAGCAGGCCATCGAAGACGGCCTGTCCCATGTGGAGTTCCTGGCCATGCTGATCCAGGACGAGGTGGCCCGTCGGGAACAGAAAAAGTTCTCGCTTCGTGTGCGCCGGGCCGGTTTCCGCAGCGAAAAGACCTTGGAAAGCTTCGACTTCGGCTACAATCCGTCCATCAACAAGGCGCTCATTCTGGACCTGGCCACCTGCCGCTTCCTTGAGGAAAAGGCCCCGGTGCTCATCGTCGGTCCCTGCGGCACCGGCAAAAGCCATATAGCCCAGGCCCTTGGCCATGCCGCCGCCCGAAAAGGCTACGAGGTGCTCTTTACGCCTGTCGGCAAACTCCTGGCGATGCTCCAGGCCGCCAAGGCGACCAACGCCTACGATAGAAAACTCTCCGCCCTGGCCAAGACGGATCTGCTCATCATCGACGACTTCGGGCTAAAACCCTTTAAATCTTCAGAGGATGAGGATTTCCATGACCTGATCGCCGAACGCTACGAGCGCGTTTCGACAGTGATCACCAGCAACCTGGACTTCGCCGAATGGGGAGAAGCCTTCAATAACAAACTGCTCGGTGCGGCGACCTTGGACCGGATCAGGCACGGGGCCTACAAGATCATCCTCGAAGGAAGGAGCTATCGAAGCTCCCGAGAAGAAGCGGCTCTCAAAAACCGCGTTGCCGGTGCGGAGGAAAACACCTAACTTTTCGATGCGTCCGAACCCCGGAAACGCCACCCAAGGTGGCTCCATTAGGGGTGCACATCGCTGGCTCCATTAGGGCGGTCAATGACACAATTCGAGGGGGTCAAAATTGGACGCTGCTTGGGGGTCAATTTTCGGTGCTGTTTGACACCTGGACAACATCCGGACCTTTTGCCAGCATCACAATCACCAGCGGTGAGGCCGAAGACCCCACACCACGATGAGAGTCAGCAAACGGAGGGGGCGGTTCCCGGAACCGGTACACGGTACGGCCGCCAGTTACCTCCTCTGTGGTTGCTTGACCTATATCTGAAAGCAGCCTGAGCCAGTTGGCCGCAGCGAATCGGAAGGACCAAAGCGGTAGACACTACCCTCTGTCGAGTTGTATTTTCCCGCAGCATTTTTTGTTTTGACTATGGAGAACTGTTATGTGCGGAATTTGTGGCTTTGTAGGCGAAAATAATATTGATATACTTCAAAATATGATGGCCTCTATGCAGCACAGAGGACCAGACGCCCAAGGCGTCTGGTCCCATCCTGGAGAAAATGTCAACCTCGGTCATAAGCGGCTTTCTATTGTTGATTTAGGCTCAGGAAGCCAGCCTATGCAGACAAAAGATCATAGTCTTATTGTCTCTTTTAATGGAGAAATATATAACCATTTAGATCTGAGAAATGAGTTGACGAATAGGGGACATACATTCCAAACGCATCATTCTGATACAGAGGTCCTCTTACACGGCTATACGGAATGGGGAGAATCTCTTCCACAGCATTTGAATGGAATGTGGGCCTTTGCGATCTATGATAGAAGGAACGGGAATGTTTTCCTTAGTAGAGATCGGTTTGGTGAAAAACCACTTTTTTATACGAAGCGGAAGGGAATATTTGTTTTCGCATCTGAGTTGACTGCAATATTGAAACATCCTGCGGTTATTCCCGCAACAATAAGCAAACTAAGCCTTCAGAAATACTTTGCCTATGGTTTTATTCCAGCGCCTTCGACTCTTTATGAAGGGATCTATAAGCTGCCGGCGGGGAATAGTCTGCTGCTATCGGTAGCCGATGTGCGTTTTACTATTAAAAAATATTGGGATTTTTGTATAGAGCCTGCAGAAACAATTCCTGCACGGGCAGAAGAAGAATGGGGAGAGAAACTTCGCGAGCTATTGCATCGAGCCGTACAGCGTCGGCTTATGTCAGATGTCCCTTTGGGTGTCTTTTTGAGCGGCGGAGTGGACTCGTCTTCTATCACGGCCATGGCGTCACAGTCATGTACGGGGATGCAGCTCAAGACATTTTCCATAGGGTTTCAAGAAGCAAGCTTTGACGAAACAGTATACGCAAAAAATATTTCGCAACTTTTCCATACAAAGCATCATGAGACGATATTTTCCGTTAAAAAAATGCATGAAATAATTCCTGATATATTGCATAAGCTTGATGAACCGATGGGGGATAGCTCGCTCCTCCCAACATTCTTGCTTTGTCAGGAAACTCGTAAGTATGTTACTGTCAGTCTTTCAGGAGACGGCGGGGACGAGCTCTTTGCTGGCTACGATCCCTTCCGTGCGCTGCGGTTGGCGAAATTATACAATACAATTGTTCCATACCAGCTGCACAAGGCAATACGACTTGCAATAGCGCATTTGCCAACATCGCATCGGAATATGAGCTTTGGATTTCGGGCAAAACGTGCGCTTCGGGGCTTGTCCTACCCTAAAGAACTTTGGAATCCTATTTGGCTTGGCCCATTAGAACCCAAAGATATTTCAGAGCTCTTTGGAGAAAAAATCAATATCGAAGAAGTTTATGCGGAAGCAATAGAAACCTGGGATTCGTGTTTGTCGGCAACGGAGGTCGATAAGACGTTACAGTTCTATACAAAATTATATTTACAAGATGATATTCTTGTGAAATCTGATAGAGCCAGTATGATGAATTCCCTTGAAGTTCGGGCACCATTCCTTGATATTGAGCTTGTTGATTTTGTCCGCACAATCCCGAGCAGCTATAAATTTAGGAATGGAGTGACAAAGTATATTTTAAAAAAAGCGCTTGAGCCAATTTTGCCAAAAGATATTTTATATCGCCCAAAGAAAGGATTTGGTGTCCCGATTGGGAAATGGTTCAAGGATGGTTCTATCGCCGTCCATAAGAATTGTTTGCCGAAATTTCTTAACACAGATTACATTGGAAAATTAATTAATGAACATTTGAGCGGTGCCGCTGATCAAAAATCTTTTTTGTGGAATTGTCTGCTGCTTGAAAATATGAGCATTTAACTGCTATGAATATTGTTTTTATTAATTATGAGTATCCGCCGATCGGTGGCGGGGCGGCGAATGCGACTTTGTATTTAGCAAAACATATTGCGAAACTTGGGCATCAACCAATAGTGGTCACTTCGTCGTATCGTGATCTTCCTCTTGAAGAAATTTCCGATGGCATTCGCGTTATCCGTTGTCGGAGCCTTAGACGAAAGGCAAACCAGTCAAATATTTTTGAAATGGCAACGTATGTAGTCTCGGCGGGTGTCTTTTTGCTGAAATTTCTTCGGCGTGAACGTATTGACGCATCAATCGTTTTTTTTTCAATACCAGGTGGCCCATTGGGCCTTTTCCTGAATTTTCACGCAGCTGTTCCCTACATTGTTTCTCTCCGCGGCGGTGATGTCCCCGGATCCGAAACATCGCTTGCGCTCATTTATAAAATTTTACAACCACTTCGGCGTCTTGTCTTCCGCAAGAGCAGAGCAATCGTCGCAAATTCAGAAAGCTTAAAAAAGATGTCTGAAAAAGTTGATCCATTCCCAGTCCATATTATCCCTAATGGGGTGGATACCGATTATTACAGACCAGGAGAAAATCAGTTTGAAGGATCAAAGGATAATTTTAAATTTATATTTGTAGGAAGATTCCAACGTCAAAAAAATATTACATTTATTCTTGATCAAATTGCTGCCCTCAAATGCTTTGAGAAAAAGCATTTTGAAGTGCATTTCGTTGGGGATGGCCCTTTGCGAGAAAAGCTACAAAATAAAACCAAAAATCTTGGGCTCGAGGAGATGGTTTTTTGGCACGGATGGCTTGGGAAAGAAGCCTTGCGTTCCTTTTATCAATCGGCAAATTGTTTGATCAATGCTTCCCTCTATGAAGGAATGCCCAACGCCTCGCTGGAGGCCATGGCCTGTGGCCTCCCCATCATTGCCAGCGATGTTGCCGGCAATAATGATATTGTCCGGCATGGAGAAACCGGCTTCCTTTTCCCTTTGGGGCAGCCTGATGCCCTTTCTCGCCTGATGCACAGGGTAATCAATTCGCCTCAGGAGGCTTCTTCCTTGGGAGCACAGGGGAGGCGATTGGCAATGCATCAATTTTCCTGGTCGAATGTTGCCCAACAATACCTGCGTTTGCTGACGCACGATGCTGCCTAAGGAATTGAAAACACTATCCTGAGGGATTCGCTGCCGGACAGGGCGAAAGCGCTTTCGCCGGCTTTCCTGCGCTGGTCGCGCAAAATTGGGCAGCGGGCAAGCGCGTGTCCTCGATGGGCAGGACACCCATTGGCATCCGACAACACCTTTACCGAAGGGGCAGGGCGAATTTTTGCTGCCCGGACTCTGGCGCGTTTCCGCGTGGCGTCGTGGGAAGATGGCGGTCGCGGCCGCTTGGCGTGGGGCGTTGCTTTGGGGCAAGGCTAGGGCGCCGGCGTGTAATAGCGAGGGATGGCGATATCGGGCGTGAAGCCGAAGGCGATGAGGGCGTGCTGGGTGGCCGCCAGCGCCTGGGCGGGACTTTCGATGATGGTGGCATTGATGTGCGTTGCAGTCTCGTGGGCCAGGGCAAAGTGCTTGGGGGAGAGTCGCTTGAGTTCGTTGCCCAGGCTTGCCGCCGCTTCCGTGTGGGGAATTTCGCAGAGCAGCCTGAGATAGTGCGACTGGAGCTGAAGCGGCGCATCAAAGAGGTATTGGGCGATGAACGGGAGACTTTGGCTGTTGAAGGTATGCAGGAATTGGGCATTCGCTTTGGCTATGAGGTCATGATAGGGATCATAGCCGTAGGAAAGCATTTTTTTGTAAATGATTTTGTGTTGTATGATGGAACAAATATTGTTGATGGCGTCGTAGACGTAGTCGGCGCGGTGGTGCTGGTCGGGGTCCCTCTTTTCAAAGATGGGATAGCCGTCTTTCAAGAGCTCCAGGTGGAGCATTTCGTGGCAGAGGGTGATATCGCGGAACGTGTTCTTGAAGACGATGAAAAATCCCTGCGGGTTGAAGCCCGAGCCGGCTTCGATGGTGATCCCGGGGAACGCATAATAGGTTATGGCGCATCGCGCCTCGCGCTCGATGCTTTGTTGCAGGGCGACCAGGCGGGGGGGGGTGTTCAGGAGGCAGAGTTCATTCATGGTGTTGCCACGGGCGATGCACGCTTTTTGCCGGGAATGCCGCCACGAAATCGCGCCGTCGCAGGGAAGCCGTGTCTTCGTAGGTACTGCGCGACCAGGTCGATGTCGAGACCGCAGCGCCCCGGGACTGCGCGGGCAGATCTTCGGCGGGCAACGTATCCGCTGCACCCGCCTATGCGTCCGCGTTGCGGCGGCACGCCGGTATCGGAAAGGGGGTGGCGCCCTGCGGAACGCCCGAAGCCTTCCGGACGTTCCGCAGGACGGTGCGCAGGGGTTAGTGGAAGGCCTTGGTCAGGTCTTCGAACGTCTGGGGCTGATCCAGGGACAGGGACCGGATCGGACCGGGCGAGTAGTCCAGCTTGGCCGCATCCACCACCCGGAGATTCAGGTTGTCATAGGTGGCGAAATACAGCTTGTGGTGGGCGAGGTCGGTGTACATTTCCCACTGGGTGATTTCGATCGGCCCGGAGTCGCCGGCGGCCGGCTTGGCCATGCCCTTGGTGATGAAAAAGCTCTGGTGCAGCCGGATGAGGGAGCCGAGCGCCTCTTCCGTGGTCTTGAACGGCGACAGGGCGTTCAAGTAGAGGGCGGCGCGAACGAAGCGCGACGGCGGGGTGATGTCGCCGGGCAGGCCGAGCATGCCCGCGCCGTTGCCCAGGGGCTTGACCGGAAAGGTGCCGACCTTGATGGCCTTGGCCTGCTGGGCGGAAAGGCCGAGGTAGGTGCTCAAGTTGGTCAGATGCCAGGTAAAGGGGGGCGAATTCGTAAAGACGCCCACGGGGTCGTCACGCATCACCAGCTTGCCGCCGATGGGCTCGACCACCAGGGAGTCGCCCGTGGCGTCCACCACCAGGAAATGGGCGGTGGGGACGGTGCCGAGCGCCTTGTTGAATTCGGCCACCAGGCTCAGGCCCTGCAACTTTTCCCGCGCTTCCTTGACGGTGGCGCACTGGCCCAGCAACCATTCCCCGATATCCCACGGGGTGATGGTCGTGGCGGCCTTCTTCGGGTCAAAATCGGCGTATCCGCAATAGCCCCCCGGGAACCAGAACAGGCCCACCTGGAGGCCCTTTTCGTTCATGCCGTCGATCAGATGGCGTTCGCCGAGGGCGTTCATGCCCACGATGCCGTACTTCGTGGTCCAGGACGGGCCCTTGACTCCGTTGGGAAGTTTCGCCTGGCAGGCCGTTCCCCGGGGGAAGACCAGCAACTTGGAGTGGATCGGCGTATTGAATTCCAAGGATCGGGCATAGACCACGCCGCCGTCCGCAGCCTTGGCGAAAAGTCCGGTGCAGGCGGACGCCGGAACGGCCAGAGACACGGCCAACAACATGATGACAGCCAACTGCAAAATGATTCTTTGGGGCATGAAACCTCCTTGTCCCGTGACAACTTTGTCCGGGATTTTTGTGAGGTAACGTATCCTCAGCCGCTTTCCAAGCGAAAAGAGGATATTTATTGCGTCGCTACCGCGAAGGGATAAAGACGCTTCCCTCGAAACGCCCCCGGCGAAGCCGTCTTTTGCCTGACGACCGGTAGCTGCGGCCGGTTCGGCGTGTTAGGGTGAGGCATGACATTGTGGCGACGCCTGTTGGCCCGGCCGCGGTTCGACTGGGTACAGATCGAGGTGACCACGCGCTGCAACGCGCGTTGCGTCTATTGCCCGCGCACCGTGGCCCAAGCGGCCTGGCCCGAGGCGGACCTGGATACGGCGCTTTTCCGGCGGCTGCTGCCCCAGCTGGCCACGCCCTACCTCCATCTCCAGGGCTGGGGCGAACCGCTGCTTCATCCGCGGTTGACGACCATGGTGCGGGCGGCTGTGGCGGCCGGCCTGCGCGTCGGGACGACCTCCAACGGGGTGCTTCTCGACGCGGCCATGGCCGAGGCCCTCGTCGCTTCGGGGCTGTCGGTCATCGCCCTGTCCCTGGCCGGGATCGGGTCGCACCACGACGCCCTGCGCCCGGGCGCCCCGTTCGCCCGGGTCCTGGCCGCCCTGGAGGCGCTGGCCGAGGCCAAGGCGGCGGCCGGCCGCACCACGCCCGAAGTCCATATCGCCTACCTGCTGTTGCGCTCCGATACGTCGGACCTCGAAGCCCTGCCCGGGCTTCTTGCCGGGCGCGGCGTGGCCCAAGGGATCGTCAGCACCCTCGATTATCTGCCCGCTCCCGGGCTGGCCGGCGAGGCCCTGCTCCCCATGGACGCCACCGAGGCCGTGGCCTTTCGCGAGCGCATCCGGCGCGCGGCCGCGGCTTGGCAGGCCTGCGGCATCGCGCTCCATGGCCGGCTGCCCGCGCCGGCGCGGCGCCCCGTGTGTCCGGAGAATCCTACGGCCTCGCTGGTGGTGGACGCCCGGGGCGGCGTTTCGCCGTGCGTGTTCACCGCCTTGCCGGCCGGGCCCCCGTGTCCCGGCGACGGGCGACGCCTGTCCTTCGGCACTGTCGGAGAGACCAGCCTGGCCCACATCTGGCGCGATCCGGCCTATGTCGCCTTTCGGGACTGCTTCGGCACAACCCTGCCACCCGGTCCCTGCCAGGATTGCCGCAAGCCGTTTTTGGCGTAGGGGCAGGGGGCAACGGGGGCTATGCTTCCAGCGGCCGTGAGGAGGGAGGGTGCAGGCGCCACAAAGGAGAAGGGTCTCCCCGGCGATGGAGAGCCCCGTGTGCGGTGGAGAGGTTTCGCCTACCAGCCCCCACCCCCTCCGCCGCCGCCCCCGCCACCGGAGGAACCGCCGGAAAAACCACTGCCGAAACCGGAAGATGTGCCCGGCGCGGTGGAAGACGATGTGATCGTCGACGTCAGCGTATTGCCGAGCGTCGATGAAAAATTGCCAATATCTGCTGCATCATGCCAAGACGAACCAACATACCAAACAGGGACGTAGCGTCCCGGCTCAAGGCCTGCTTCGGCCATGGCATTATTGAACTTGTCTCCCCAAGCCTGTTCGACGCCGAGGGCGACGGCATAGGGAAGAAAACGCTCAAAGAGGGCTGGCGTCATTTGCGGTGGGTATAATGTCGCCAGGCGTTCCTTTTCGCCTATATCGAGGAACATCTTAAATCCTGCAAGTTGATCCATCGTTTTCCTTCCAAGGACAGTAGGCGCCTTGAGGAGGTAGTAAAAAACGATATTGATCAAAGCAAGAAATGCTATTGGTAAGGATATGAGCCAGTAAAGAGCAACGGCGTCCTTTACTAAAATGGATGATATGATGATAACAAATATGACTATAAAAAGTGTATGGAAAAAGCTGGCCACAATTTTGGAAATAAAGAGGAAAAACCGTCGAGCAATTGCCATGGCCACCAAGACAACCGCAGCAATGATCGTGCACGTTATCAGTATGGTCGGGGCATGGCTCGGTCCGCCAAAAAACAACGCAAGCCCAATAAATACGAGGCTCATCATAAGGCCGGCAGAGAAATAACCGACGTTTGTAAAGAAAAATGATTTTTCATATTCTTGAGACAAACGTGTTTTTAACGCATCCCGGGCCTTGTCGATAACGGCAGCGTTTTCTTGCTCTAATGTGACGGTGTCGTTTCCAGGGGAAAACAGCGCACGCATAACGGCTGCTTCTCCGTGAGACAACGTGTCGTCCGCCTCCTTTTGCTTTTCAAGTGTATAATCCTTTTTGCCGTTTTGCCATATTTTCAGACAGCCTTTGACCGCGGCATCCATGATAGCCACGCTCAAGCATTTTTCGTCAAATCCCATGCGCGTGATAAACCGGGCTGCTGCAGGTGAAATGCCGTTGGGCGGAGCAAATAACGGTACGATCGTACCGGAACGGGGATCACGACCAACGCGGCGCCACATGAAAATGTAGGAGAGAAAAACGATCACGACGCCGGCAAACAGCATATAAAGATCCGCATTGTCCAAAAACATCCAGGTGGCTTCGTCAACGGCACTCGGCTGCCGCACGACACCCTTTTGCCAACGCACGGCAATGGTCATGTTTTCGTGACGCCCAAGTGGGGCCGTGGTGATAAAAAAAGCCGTATTGGGTGAAAGATTTTTTTCTTGCAGCTTTGCGGCCCTCGATCCTTGCGGCCCGGTATAGCCGGTGACGGCCGTAATGTGCGCGGCGGGGGGTAAGGTTACGGTCGCTTGGGCCTTTTCGATAGGAAAGTTCCAGCCGTTTCCCGTAACATTCCAATAGAGCTCGTCATGGTCCGCAAAAAAGCCTATTTGGCGGCCCGTCGTGTAGGTGATGACATAGGTATGGAGCCCATGGGAAATCAGAACATCTTTTTGTCCAATGCGAACCTGTTTCCCGTTGGAACGGCTTTGGACGGTATATTTTTCCGGATGGCCGTCCATCGTGACGGATTTGACCTCAAAGGGCACAACAATCTGACGACCTGCTGCATCGGTGTAGTGCGTCGGGAACTCGCGGTAAATACCGCGCTGAATGCGCTTTCCTTCCACATTCACGGTGATGGATTCCACGACGTTGAGCGTGGCATCGCTGAAAATATGGAGAGTGCTATCGTAGAGGGTAATGACTTCAGCCGCCTGGACCGGATGCTGCCAGAGCGTCCCCAGGACAAGACTGACCAGCAGCAGCGCAAACAAACGAACAGGCTGCGTCATAGCAACATCCTGCCTCGTAACGGTAAAAAAGACGTCTAAGGGCTTATCCATAAATAATTTGAGTTTTTATCTTCCGTAATGCAATGATTGCCGCCGCCAAGTGGATCAATGCTAAATGGGTTGCCCCGAGGCTGGCAGGAAGTGAATGCGAGGCCCGGCCCTGATCACTTACGAGCTGTCCCCAGTATGCCCCCAGCATAGCCACCGTTCTCATCTTTGCAAGCCTATCCCTGAACGCCGTCAGCTAGTGGAACCGCCCGTCCATTGATGTTGATTGCTACCCATTTTGATAATCGGTGTGGGGGACAAATCCATCCGACCTTCCGCCCAAGCCCTCCGCCCCATGGAGACCGCCATACCGAAGCAAAAGCGCTTCAAGACCGATTACCCAGGTGTCACGTTCATCATGGGTACGATCCTGGCGGAAGAGCTGCTGGAGGTTGCGACAGCCGGGAAGCAGGCACTCCAGGCTTCAACGATCACCGGGAAGAAGGGGCGGACCTGGACACCGTGCGCGTTGAACTGGCCCATGTGGGCGCGGTTGTCCGGCGTGCGCTCGAACGGCTTGAAGGCGAGAAGGCGTAATCATGGAGGACCGTATGAAAAACATTGAAATTTTTATGGCCGAGGGAAAATCCATGGTGCCTTCTCGGCTCATCGCGGATCATTTTGGAAAACAACATAAGCATGTCCTGGATGCGATCCGAGAGGTTATGGCTAACACAACGAAATCATTTAATATTATGTTTTCAGGTCGTTGTCAGGACCTCGACGCCGCAATTTTATGGAGACCACCGGGCAAGATGTGACGCCGCCTGGAGAATCGTACCGATCCGATCCTTCGGCAGTCATGCTTGCGACCTTGCTCCCTCCGTGACAGAGCGCTTCCAGCAAGGGCACCTTCCCGTAGTGCCTCCAAAGGAGCCTTGTATGGATGACCACATGCTTCGTCTGACGCCGAACGTGGCTATCGCGACGGATGCGCTTTGATTTACGGCTTCCACGGCAAGTGGTCCCGGCGGGCAGCATGTCAACAAGGTCAGCACCCGAGTCACGTTGCTGTTCGATCTGGATGGGTCCCCGAATTTGAGCGATATCCAAAAGGCGCGGATTCACGCGGCCCTGGCTGGGCGCATCGGCAAAGATGGCGTCCTGCGGGTGATTGTCCAGACCACACGTAGTCAGTTGACGAATAAAGGCCTCGCCGTGGAGCGGTTTGTTGCCTGGCTGCGAGAGGCGCTGACGCCCCGACCGCCGCGCCGCAAGACACGGGCGACACTGGCTTCCAAACAGCGCCGGCTGGAAACCAAGCGCAAACGCGGCACGGTCAAACGGCAGCGGTTGCGTCTCCCGGAAAACGAGGACTGATTGGAGACTGTGCCAGTGCCCGGAGGCGAGCCATTCCCAATTACTCACAGGGTGGGCCTCGGCTGTTTTCATTTCAATTCATTCCCCATCACATTTAATGTGGGGAGAGGGTGGGGAGAAAAACATGGGGAGAAAAGAAAAAAGGGCTAGCTTTGCAGCTAACCCTTTGATTTCTATGGTGCCGAGGGACAGAATTGAACTGCCGACACGGGGATTTTCAGTCCCCTGCTCTACCGACTGAGCTACCTCGGCGACGTGAGAAGAGGTCTTTATCCTACCCTCTCCCCCTTGGCAACCTTTTTTGAGGGCAATTTGTGATGGAATCCCGAACCGCAGGCCCCAAAAGCGAAAAGCGGTTCCAGGTTGCCATCCTGGAGCCGCTTTTCAAAATTTCCGTTTCAGAGGAAGGATGATTCCCCTATAGCCAGAAGCGTGCCAATGTCGGATAAAATATAAAATTCGTTGTATATCAATTGGTTGAAAAAGCGACCCGCTATGAAACCGCGTTGCGACCGCGTTTCGGCGGTTTTTTCGGTACAAATCCTTTTACCCCTTCCGGGAAAGCCCGGAGAAACCGTACAGGATTTTGTACACCCCCAGAAATAAATAAAAATAATATGGTATTTCAATTGGTTGATTATTTCGGTCGCTGCCGGATCGCGCCGGCAGAGCCGGGCTGGGGGGACTTTCCCGTGTTTTCGAGGGGAGGACGGGTGGGGCCGGTTCAAAATATTTGCCGCGGCCGTCTCCCCGGCGCACATCGGCCGCGACCGTTGCCGATGCGCCGCCATTGCCAGAGGCGGCGGCTTTGGGATAGAGGCGGGGGAAGGCCTGGGAGACGCCAATGACCAAACAAAAGACACTGATGACGGCCGCGGAAATGGCCCATACCCTGGACCGGCTGGCCTCCGAACTGATCGAACGGCACGACCGGGGATGCGGTCTGGCCTTGATCGGCATCCAGCGGCGCGGCGCGGAATTGGCCGCCCGGCTCAAGGCCTTGATCGAGTCCAAGCTCGGGTGCGAGATCCCGCTGGGCAAGCTCGACATCAACCTGTACCGCGACGACTGGACCACCAGCGACGTGCAGCCGCAGGTGGCGGAGTCGCACATCCCCTTTGCCCTGACCGATACGGACGTCGTGCTGGTGGACGACGTGCTCTTTTCCGGCCGCACCATCCGGGCCGCCCTGGAAGCCGTGCTGGATTACGGCCGGCCGCAGCGGGTGGAGCTGCTCGTCCTGATCGACCGCCGCGGCCATCGGGAATTGCCTATCCAGCCGGATTATGTCGGCAAAAAGGTCCACACCGCCCAGGGTGAGCATGTGAACGTGGCCGTGTCCGAACTCGACGGCGAGGATGCGGTCAGCCTGGTCCGCTAGGCGCGTGGCGCGGTCCGAGCACAAGGCGGTGCCCAGGCCGCCTTTTTTTCAAAAAGCGTGTGTCCTTCTCTTCGGAATTTGGTATGGAGCCGGATCGAAGTAAGGAGGCTACATGAACGTTCTCGCCATTAACGGCAGTCCCCGTAAAAAATGGAATACCGCGACCCTGCTCGAACGGGTCCTGGCCGGCGCGGCCGGCCACGGGGCCGCCACCGAGCTTGTGCATCTCTATGACTGTACGTTCAAGGGATGCCGCAGCTGTTTCGAATGCAAGAAAATCGGCGGCAAATACTACGGCCGTTGCGCCATGAAGGACGATTTGACTCCGGTCCTGGAGAAGGTGTTCGAGGCCGATGCCCTGGTCGTCGGCACCCCCGTCTACTTCGGCGCGGAAACCGGGGAATGCCGTTCCTTCCTGGAACGCCTGCTTTTCCCCTTCGTCACCTATACGCCGAACTATGCCTCGATCTTTCCCCGAAAGATACCGACGGCCATACTCTACACCATGAACGTTCGGGAACAGGACATCGAACGGTACAATTACGATAAGGGATTCAATCGGACTCGGGTCGTGATGGGGCGCGTGTTCGGTCGCTGCGAGGCGTTCTACGCGACGGACACCCTGCAATTCGACGATTATGCCAAATACCTGTCCACGGTCTGGGACGCCGAGGCCAAGGCCAAACGCCGCGAGGAGGTCTTCCCCCAGGACTGCGCCCGGGCCTTCGCCCTGGGCGAACGCCTGGCCACGCCGGACTGAGAAGAGGCCTCCGGCGGCCAGGGAGGGGCGTCGCCCCTCCCTGGACCTACCCCACCAGGGCGCTGCCCTGGACCTGCTGGGGGGAATCATTCCCCCCAGACCCCCTGTCCTGGTTTTTATTGACGCACCCTTCGCGGGCGCCCGGGCGGCAAGCGTCTTCGGTTGCCGCCCGGGCGCCCGCGCATTGAGGGGTCCGGGGGCATCATGCCCCCGGCCGCCGGAGGCCTCTTCGCCTCTTACACGGCACAACGGCGGCACATGATTTCGGTGCCGATGCCGGAAGTGGTGAAGAATTCGAGGATGATGCAGTTTTCGACCCGGCCGTCCAGGATATGGGCCTTTTCCACGCCGGATTCCACGGCGTCCAGGCAGCATTTGACCTTGGGGATCATGCCGCCGGTGAGGACGCCGTCGGCCATGGCCTGTTTGGCCTCCTGGATGTCCAGGGAGGAGATGAGGTTTTTGTTCGCGTCGAGCACGCCGGCCACGTCGGTCAGGAGCACGAGACGTTTGGCGCCGAGGGACGATGCCACGGCGCCGGCCACGGTGTCGGCATTGATGTTGTAGGTTTCGCCTTCCTCGTCCACGCCGACCGGGGCGATGACCGGGATGAATCCCTGGCCGAGCAGGGTGGTGATGAGCCCGGTATTGATGCCGGTGACCGCGCCCACCTTGCCGAGGTCGATGATTTCCGGTGGGGCGTCGCCCTTGTCGACGACCATTTCGAGCTTGCGGGCGGTGATGAGCCGGCCGTCCTTGCCGGACAGGCCGACCGCCGTGCCGCCGTTCAAGTTGAGCAGGTTGACGATGTTCTTGTTGACCTTGCCGACGAGCACCATTTCCACCACGTCCATGGTGGCCTCGTCGGTGACCCGAAGGCCCTGGCGGAACTCGCTGGCGATGCCGAGCTGGTCCAGCATGTTGCCGATCTGCGGGCCGCCGCCGTGGACGATGACCGGGTTGATGCCGATATATTTGAGCAGGACGATATTTAAGGCGAAGCTCCGTTGCAGGGCCTCGTCCACCATGGCGTGCCCGCCGTATTTGATGACGACGGTCTGGCCGTAGAAGTTCCGGATATAGGGCAGGGCTTCCAGGAGAAGCCGGGCCTTGGCGTGTTCCCGTTCCATGGCAGGCTCCGCGTCGAGCGTTAAAGGATGTAGCGTGACAAATCCCGGTCCGTGGCCACGTCGGCGAGCTTTTCGCGCACGTATTCCGGGTCCACCGTCACCGTCCGTCCGGCCTGGTCCGAGGCGTCGAAGGACAGGTCGCCCAGGATCTTTTCCATAATGGTGTAGAGCCGGCGGGCGCCGATGTTTTCCGTGTCCTCGTTGACCCGGCAGGCGAAGTCCGCCACCTCGCGCAGGGCGTCGTCGGTGAATTCCAGGGTGACGCCCTCGGTGCCGATCAGCGCCCGGTACTGGGTGGTCAGGGCATTTTGCGGTTCGGTCAGGATGCGGTAGAAATCCTCGGCCGAAAGCGGCGTCAGCTCCACCCGCAAGGGAAACCGGCCTTGCAGTTCCGGCACCAGGTCGGACGGCTTGGAAAAATGGAAGGCCCCGGCCGCGATGAACAGGATGTGGTCGGTCTTGATCATGCCGTACTTGGTGTTGACCGAGCAGCCCTCGACCACCGGCAGCAAGTCGCGCTGCACGCCCTCGCGGGACACGTCCGGGCCCTGGCCGCCTCCCTTGGTGGCGCAGATCTTGTCGAGCTCGTCGATGAAGACGATGCCGGTCTGTTCGACCCGCTCCTTGGCGGATTCGGAGACCTTGTCCATGTCCACGAGCCGGTCGGATTCCTCCTGCAACAGCACCTCGTAGGCCTCGGCCACCCGCATGGTCCGGGTCTTTTTGTGCTGGGGGAACATCTTGGAGAACATGTCCTTGAACTGGAGCCCCATGTCCTCCATGCCGGGCATGGACATGATTTCCACCTGGGGGGAGGGGACCGACACCTGGACCTGGACCATGCGGTCGTTGAGTTTGCCTTCGCGCCAGAGCTTGCGCAGCTTCTCCCGGGTGGAGAGGCCCGTCTCGGCGGGGCGCACCGGCGGCTCCAGGCTGGCCGGCATCTCGATGGCGCCGACCGGCGGTTGCTGGGATTCGGGCAGGAGCAGATCGAGCAGCCGTTCCTCGGCCGCCCTTTCGGCCTTGACCGCCACCCGGTCCAGCTCCTCCTGGCGCACCAGGTTGACGCCGATCTCCATCAGGTCGCGGATCATGGACTCCACGTCGCGGCCCACGTAGCCCACCTCGGTGAACTTGGTGGCCTCGACCTTGAAAAAAGGCGAACCGGACAGCTTGGCCAGACGCCGGGCGATTTCGGTCTTGCCGACGCCGGTGGGGCCGATCATGATGATGTTTTTGGGCGCGATTTCATCACGCAGGGCCGGCTCGATCTGTTGCCGGCGCCAACGGTTGCGCATGGCGATGGCCACCATGCGCTTGGCTTCCTTCTGGCCGATCACGTACTTGTCGAGTTCGGAAACGATCTCACGCGGCGTCAGATTCGATTGCATGGACTTCCTCAACAGGGCTTTTGGGCAAAGGTGACGAAAAGGTTGCCTCCGGCGGCCAAAGGGCGTTGCCCTTTGGAATCCCGTTTCGCCTGTGCGGCCGGGGGCGTCGGTCTACGACCGATCCAGCGTCTCCACGATGATGTGGTCGTTGGTGTAGACGCAGATTTCCGAGGCGATGGCCATGGACTTGGTCACGATGTCCGCCGGGGCGAGCTTCGTTTCCCGCAGCAGGGCCCGGGCGGCGGCCAGGGCGTAGGGGCCGCCGGAACCGATGGCCGCCACGCCGTCGTCCGGTTCGATGACGTCGCCGTTGCCCGACAGCATGAGCACGTGCTCGGCGTCGGCCACGATGAGCATGGCCTCCAGCCGGCGCAAGTACTTGTCCTTGCGCCAGTCCTTGGCCAGCTCCACGCTGGCCCGGGTCAGATTGCCGCCGAATTCCTCTAGCTTGGCCTCGAACCGTTCGAGGAGCGTGAAGGCGTCGGCCGTGCCGCCGGCAAACCCGGCGACCACCTTGTCCTTGTAGATGCGCCGGACCTTGCGGGCGCTGTGCTTCATGGCCATGGTCTGGCCGAGCGTCACCTGGCCGTCGCCGGCCATGGCCACGCCCGTGTCGGTCAAAATGGCCAGAATCGTCGTTCCGTGTAATTCCATGGATGGTCCCTTCGGGGTGGAGAAGAACCGGGGGAGGCCCCCCCCTTTGTAAAGGGGGTTTCCTCTCCCGGACCCTCTCCTTCCCTGAAATTTTTTCCAGTTGGTGACAGGGGCAATCTATCAGGCCGGGCCCCTGCTTGGAAGCCCTCTGCCCCAGCCCTCCTATCCTGGCATACCCTTCGCGGCCGCCCAGGCGGCAAGCGTCTTCGGTTGCCGCCTGGGCGGCCGCGCATTGAGGGGTCCGGGGGCATCATGCCCCCGGCCGCCGGAGGCCTCTTCGCCGTTTCTTACGTAAACATCGCGTCGGCTACGGGGCGCCAGGCGTCGAAGTCGCGCGCGCCATAGAGGTAGAGGCGGATTTCGCGCACCTTGCCGTCGGTGAGGCCCTGGCCCATGGCCGCGAGCGAAAGGCGGGCGGCCCGGTCGATGGGGAAATGGTAGACGCCGGTGGAGATGGCGGGGAAGGACACGCTTTGGCAACCGTTGGCAGCGGCCAGGTCGATGGAGGAGGTGTAGGCGGACCGGAGCTTGGCGTCCTCGTCGTTTGTGCCGCCGCGCCAGATGGGGCCGACGGTATGGATGATGTATTTGGCCCGCAGGTCGAACCCCGGGGTGATGACGGCCTCGCCGGCCGGCAGGCGGCCGATGGTGGCGATGATCTCCTGGCAGGCCGGGTGCAGCTTGGGCCCGGCGGCGGCGTGAATGGCGCCGTCCACACCGCCGCCGCCGGCCAGGGCCGAGTTGGCGGCGTTGACGATGGCGTCGGCGTCGTCGCGGGTGATGTCGCCGCGGATGAGTGTAAGGGTGCCGGAACCGATGGCGTACGAGACGGTGTCGTTCATACGGGTGCCTCCGTCCGTTTAGGGAAGTTGGGCCTTGGGGCCGAGAATGCACAGGCCGGCCCTGGCCGGGTCGAAGCTGGTCCTCGCCGTTTGGATCAGGTCGTCCAGGGTGACGGCGTCGAGCGCGGCCGCGGTGGCCTCCAGCGGGATGGGCCGGTCGAAGAGGATGGTGTTGCGGCCGAGGCGCATCATGCGGTTCTCGGTGGATTCGGCCCCCAGGTAGAGCAGCCCCTTCAGGTGCTCGCGGGTGTGGTGGAGTTCGGCCTCGGTGATGTGGCCGGCGGCCAGGCCGTCGAGTTCGCCGCGCACCACGGCCAGCAGTTCCTCGGTGCGGCCGGGGTCCACGGCCGCCTGGATTTGCAGCAGGCCGGCATCGGCCAGGGCGACGACGCTGGCGTCGATGTTGTAGGCCAGGCCCCGTTTTTCGCGCACTTCCTGGAAAAGCCGGGACGACATGTTGCCGCCGAGCAGGGTGGACAGGATGGAATGCGTGTAGCGATGGGGGCTGGTGTTGCCCACCGAGGGGAAGGCCAGGATGACATGGTGCTGTTCGCAGTCCTGGTGGATGGCCAGGCGCGGCGGCCGGTAGGCGCCGGCCGGCGTGGGGGCCGGGACGCCGCCGGGAGGCAGCAGGTCCAGGGCCCTGGCCGCCATGCCGGCCAGGGTCTCGTGGCTGATGGCCCCGGCGGCCGCGATGGTCAGGGCGGACGGCCGGTAGTGGGCCTGCCGCCAGGCCTGCATCGTTCGGGGCGTGGCCGAGGAGACGCTGGCGGCATTGCCGGTGATGGGATGGGCCACGGTCGGATTTTCCCAGGCGGCCTGCCAGAAGTCCTCGTTGATCTTGTCCTCGGGCGTTTCGTCCACCATGGAAATTTCCTGCAGGATGACGCCCTGTTCCCGGTGCAGTTCCTCGGGGTCCAGGCGGGGATGCAGGGCGATGTCCGTCATGATGTCGAAGGCCCGGGGCAGATGGCTGTCCATGACCCGGGTGTAATAGCAGGTGACCTCGCGGGAGGTGTAGGCGTTGGCCAGGCCGCCGAGCAGGTCAAGCTCCTTGGCGATGGCCAGGGTGTCCAGGGAGGTGGTCCCCTTGAAGGCCATATGCTCCCAGAGATGGGCCATGCCTTCCTGGCCCGGCCCCTCGTGGCGGGAACCGGCTTCGATCCACAGGCCGAGGCTGACGGTCTTGGCCTGGGGCATGGATTCGGTGGCCACGCGGACGCCGTTCGGCAATCGGGTGATCTGACAGTGTGTTTCTGATTCGATGGGCTGGCGCATGGGGGGTGGGGCTATGAGGGTTTCCGGGGCAAGTCAAGGATCTTCCCCGCATGGGAACGAGCGTCTTTCCTTCATACGTGAAGCCTGGACCGAAAGAAAGCCGGGAGGTCGTGATCGGGCACATTTGGGAGAAAACGCCGCGACCGCGTGCCGGCAACCGGCCATGCGCGCGAGCGGCTTTCGTTGGACGAAAACCGGTCGTGCGGGAGGCGTACCCCGTGGATACCGGAGAAATGCGTGCAGATATCGACTGCCGTGTACGATGTGCGCGCATTTTTCCGAGACACACCGGGGATAGAGGAATAAAAATTTTTCTATTGATAAAAAGAATACGGCTGTAGTATGCTGATAACCATATATCTTTCCATACAATGGGTACAATGAGTAAAAAGTTCACACTAAAATCATTTCTTGTCTCCCTATGTCCAGACTGTTAGGGGAGAGGACCCGCTCAAGCTCGGCTTTCTACACGGTTGCTCCGGCTTGCCGCCTCCCGAAACGGATTTCGGCGAGGACGGTTGCAGGGAATTCTTCGGGAGGAGGATCTGATGCGGATCTCCATTTCGACCAAGGTCCTGTGCCTGGTGATTGTTTCCGTCGTCGCTACGGTGGCGAGCATCCAGGTTGTGGCCTTTTTTCAGGTCCGGGACGGCTACGAAGCGATCATGGACCAGAGCGTACGGGGCTATATCCACGCCGTGGACCGGCAGGTGGAAGCCTACAAGGACGGCTACCTGGATTTGGCCCGGGCCGAGGCCGAACAGTCCACCGTGATCGAGGCCATCCAGTCGCGGGATACGACCCGGATGGAGACCCTCGCCAAGGCGATCGTGGACAGCGGCAAGGCCGATCTTTCCCTGTTCCTCGATGCCTCCGGCACGGTGCTGGCCCGGGGCCATGCCGCAAAGACCGGCGACAGCGCCATGAGCCAGCAGGGCGTGCAGCAAGCCCTGGCCGGGAAACCCTCCTGCCAGTTCGACAAGGGGAACCTGGTCGGCCTCTCCATCCGGGCCTACGCGCCGATCAGGCGGAACGACACCATCATCGGCGTGGTGATCGTGGGGCGCAATTTGGCCGGGGACACCACCCTGGTCGACGGCATCAAGAAGGATCTGGGGGCCGAGGCCACCATTTTCGAGGGCGTGACCCGCATCGCCACCTCCATCGAGGTCAACGGCAAGCGGGCCATCGGCACCAAGCTCGATAATCCCGGCATCGTCGCCACGGTGCTGCGCCAGGGCCAAGCCTATTTCGGCGAGAACATCATTTTCGGCCACGACTACCGCACCGTCTACCAGCCGCTCAAAAACGGCCCGTCCGTGGTGGGCATGCTCTTTATCGGCATCGATATTTCCAAGGCCCTGGCCTCACGGGACGCCATCATCCGCAACGTTGGCCTGGCCGGCCTGACCTGCATGGTGCTTTTCGCCCTGCTGGCCTGGCAGATGGCCCACACCCTGACCCGGCCGTTGCTGCGTTGCGTGGACTTCGCCCATGCCGTGTCCCAGGGGCGGGTGGACCAGACCCTGGACGTGCGCCAGAAGGATGAGACCGGCGCCCTGGCCGGAGCCCTTTCCCGCATGGCCCAGGACATCAAGGCCCGTATGGACGAGGTGGCCGAGGCCAAGAAACGGGCCGAATCCGAGGCGGCCCAGGCCGACATCGAGCGCGGCAAGGCCGAGGATGCCTTGGGCCGGGCCGAACGGGCCCGGGCCGAGGGCATGCTCAATGCCGCCGGTCGGATCGAGGGCGTGGTGGAAGCGGTGACCGCCGCTTCGCAGCAACTGGCCGCCCAGGTGGAGCAGGCCCATCGCGGGGCCGAGGACCAGTCGCGCCAGGCCGGCGAAGCCGCCAACTCCATGGAGCAGCTCAACAGCGCCGTGCTCGAAGTGGCCAAAAGCGCCTCCCAAGCCGCCGCCACCACCGAGGAGGCCCGGGCCAAGGCCGAGGAGGGGGCGCAGGTGGTCAACGAGGCCGTGGTCGGCATCAGCGGCGTGGCCGAACAGTCCAAGGCCCTCAAGGACGACATGGCCGACCTGGGCCGCCGGGCCGAAAACATCGGCGCCATCATGGAGGTCATCTCCGACATCGCCGATCAGACCAATCTGCTGGCCTTAAACGCCGCCATTGAGGCCGCCCGGGCCGGCGAGGCCGGCCGCGGCTTTGCCGTGGTGGCCGACGAGGTCCGCAAACTGGCCGAGAAGACCATGACCGCCACCAAGGAGGTCGGCGCCGCCATCAAGGGCATCCAGGACGGCACCCATACCAACGTCGCCAACTTCGACCAGGCCGTGCAAAACGTCGGCAAGGCCACCGAACTGGCCAAGCGGTCGGGCGAGGCCCTGGCCGCCATCGTCGGCCTGGTGGAGACCGCCGCCGATCAGGTGCGCTCCATCGCCACCGCCGCCGAGGAACAATCGGCCGCCAGCGAGGAAATCGGCCGGACCGTGGACGAGATCAACCGCATTTCCGACGAAACGGCCCAGGCCATGGGCCAGTCGGCCGAGGCCGTGGAAGACCTGGCCAACCAGTCCAAGGCCTTGCAGGGCCTGGTCGGCGATATGCACGAGGAAGGCAGCCAGGCGTAGTCCGACCGCCGACGGCCGGAAATCGTTTCCCCCCAGGTCCCCGTTGGCGCGGGACCTGGGGGCTTATTTTACCAGCGGGTCGGCATGGCCTGGAGCCAGGTTTCGGGAATGTATTTGCGGAAGGTCCGGCCGACCATCCAGAAGCGGGTGAGTCGGCCTTCGATGATAAGGGAGCGCGGACGCAGGCGCAGGGAGCGGTAATGGCGCGGCGTCTGGAAGCGGTTGTTTTTCGAGAGCACCACGTCGATTCCGGCCTCCCGGTCCCGGACCACCAGGGCTTCCGGGAAGAAGAGGGTGTGGCGCAGCCGCGGCAGCATGGTCCGGAACAGGGCGGCATGGATGGCGGAGAAGGGGCCGGCGGTGACCAGCGCCCGGGGGGACGGCATGGTTTCGTTGGCGACGAAGGCCACCGGGCCGTCGGGCAGGGCGGCCAGGACCTCGGGATCCCGGGCGTCGCCTACGAGGATGTGGCCGAGGTGCAGGCCCTCGACGAGCAGCCGGGTGCGTTCGGCCGCTGCGGCGTCGCCTTCCAGGCCGGTCAGCCGGATGTCGGCGCAGCCGTTGCGCTTGGCCTGCAACCAGGCGGCCGTCAAAAGGATGCCGCTGCCGGTGCCGCAATCGAGGCCCAGAAAGGGCTCGGGCACCTGTCCGGGCGGCAGGGCGCGGTTGGCCACCGAGCGGAATATGTGGGCCGTGCGCGGCAGGTCGGCCAGCATGCGGAGGGGATCGGCGCCGGCTTCCCCGGCAGGCGTCGCGTGCTCGCCGTCGGCCCACAGGTCGTAGAAGCGGGCCAGCAGGTCGCTGATCTCGGCCAGGGGCACGGCGTGGTCTTCCGACCCCGGATAGAGGGAGGCATGGAAATATTTGATGAGGAAGCTCAAAATATCGGCGTCGGCCATGGGTTCGGTCGGCTGGGACAGGCGGTCGCAGTCGGCCCGGAGCGATCCGGGGCGGTACAGTTCGCAGGGGATGACGGGCTCGTTGACCTTTCCGGCAAGGGCCAGATGGCGCGTTTTCGGCCTTTCGGCGTCGCTGGGTCGGGGCATGCGTTCCTTCCTTGGGAAAATGGCGGCGCCCGGCGGCAACAATGGCCGGGCAGCCTCGGCCATGCAGATTTGATGCCGGTTGCCGGACCGGGACCGGCTTGAGCTGACGCCCGGAAAACGGTAGGTCCGGGTGTGCTTATCCATACTTTTTTGCATCTGGACGGGCTCGGCCCGGTCACGGAACAGCGGCTGTGGGCGGCGGGCATCCGCACTTGGGACGATTTCGAGCAGGCCGAACGCCTGCCCGGCAACCCGGCAAAAATCGCCGCCTGGCGCCGGGAGTTGGCCATTTCCCGGGAGCGGCTGACGGCCGGGGACGCCGATTATTTCGGGGAACGGCTGCCGCCGGCCGAGGCCTGGCGCCTGTTTTTCGATTTCCGCGAGGCGCTGGCCTGCGTCGACATCGAAACCGACGGCACGCCGGCCAACGAGGTGACGGCCGTGTCCTTCTACGACGGCCGGGACACGGTCCGAACCTATGCCAACGGCAAAAATCTCCAGGACTTCACGGCCGATATTTTGGCAAGCAAGGTGCTCGTCACCTTCAACGGCCGGGTGTTCGACGCGCCGGTGCTGCGTTCGCACCTGGGGGCGGTGCTGCCCAAGGCCCATATCGATCTGCGCAGCGTCCTGTGCGGCATCGGCGTCAAGGGCGGCCTCAAGAAGTGCGAGGCCCGCTACGGCCTGAACCGCGGGGCCCTGGACGGGGCTGACGGTTATCTGGCCGTGGCCCTGTGGCGGGAATACGAGCGCCGGGGCGATCCGGCCGTGCTGGAAACGCTGCTCGCCTACAACGCCGCCGACGTGCTGTCCCTGCCGGTGCTGTTGGCCCATGCCATCAACGAACGCCTGACCTCCACGCCGTTCGCCGCCGACTACATCCTGCCCATCCCGCTGCCCGGTCCCAACCCCCATAGCCCGGACCCCGCCGTGCTGCGCCGCCTGGCCTGGGCCTTTTCGCGCCCCTAGGCCGCGACCGCCGTACGCCGGCAGCCTTGGCACCCATGCCCCATGGGGGCAAGGCGATGCCGCCGGCGACCGACGGGGTCCCTCCTTTGGAAACCGGAGAGGCGTCGCCGTGGTTGCCGGGCCCGGGCCTTTTTCGGAAATTATTTATGATGATAACGAGTTAGCGTTTCACGGCCGCGGGGGCCCTTCCCGGGCCTCGAAACGCGGTCCGCGCCAGGCGGATGGCCGAACGTGCCGTTTGCACCGCTTCGTGCGACCGTTCAGAGGGCGCGGTGCCGCCATTCGTCAGGAAAGACGATCCGGGTTTATTTTTTTTTATCAACAATATTAATATATTGACCAATAGGGCGCAAAAGTACTGGATTGCAAAAGACTGTATATCGACATAACAATGCATAAATTACCGGGATGGAGAGACCCGGAAAGAACGAAGGAGGGTGGTGTTATGGAAGAGATGGATGCGGCCAAGCAGGCGCTGGACAAGGTGACGCTTGTTTGTCCCGAATGTGGCAAAAAGCCGGTCAATTGCTCCGTGACGAATCTGCCTGGCGGAATCGTTAAGGAGGAGATTTCCTGTTGCAGTGGCTCGGGCTTCGTGATGGTCCATGCTGCGACCGGCTATGTCGTGGATAGCGTGTACAAAAATGCCAACAAGGCCGGGGCGGCCACGCCGGCCTTCATCCCGCTGGTCTTCGCCGCGCAGGCCCCCGGCGTCAGCGCGCGCACCATCGGTTGGCTCAAGGAGACGGTGCCGGGTGCGGCCGCGTCGGGCTGCTGTTGTTCCCAGGGGGGCGGCTTCTGGGCCAAGGTCAAGCACTGTTTGTCCAAATTCTGGAATTAGGGGAAACGTGCCGCCGACGCATCCGCGTTGCGGCGTGATCCACGTCGGACGCTGCCGTTGTGCAGACAGCGTTTTGGAGCATTTCGTCGGTTTGTCGCCGACGGAAGAGATGATGTTTTTTATTGTGAAGACGAGGCGACCGCGTGGAAACGACTGCGCTATGTGCCGCCCGGACGCAACGACGCGCCGGGCGGCTTTTTTTTGTCTGGAAAAGGCCGCTTCGCCTCTCGTGAGGAACGCGCCCGGGCGGATGCAACGAGGCTAGCGGTCGCGGCGCAGGTGGTCGAATTCGGCGAAGGCGTCGCGTTTGGCCCGATTTTTGGTCTTGATTTCGTCCAGCAGGGACTGGGTGAATTCGGAGGCGTCCGTGGGCTTGACCCGGGGCTTGGCGCGCGGATCGGTGTCCAGGAATTCGCCGCCAAGGTCGGTCAGCTCATCGAGGGTGAGCATGCCCCGCGAGCGTTTGCGCGGCGCATCGGGCGGCGGCGTGGCCGCTTCGGGCGCCGTTGCGGTTTCGGCCGGCACGGCCGGCTCGGGCAGTGGCAGGGTTGGTTCGGGTTGCTGGGGCGCGGCCTCGGCCACGGCGGGGGCGGGCGCTTCCTCGGTCGCCGTCGGCTCGGCCGTCACGGCCGGCGCAGGGGCGTCCCGTTCCAGGGCGCGGCGCAACAGGCGCACTTCCGCCAGGATTTCCTGGTGGGTGGCCAGAATTTCGTTTTGCACCGCCAGCATTTTGAGCAGCAACGTTTCCATAGTTTTTTAGCATAGCAGGCGCGACGGCAGGGGTAAAGCGCCGCGGGCGCTTCAGGGCCGGGACAGGGCGGCCACGGTCGGGCTCATGGCGGCCAGGCAGGCGTCGGCCAGGAGCCGGGCGCCATAGGGCGTCACGTGGACGCCGTCGCGGGTGCGGGCCGGGCGCGGGCCGCGCGCGGAGGGCATGGTCGGCGTGTAGCGGCCGGCGGTGTCGGCCAGGGTGCGGGAGACGTCCACGAACCGGCAGCCGGGGAGGCGTTCGATCTGCCGGCGGATGACGGCGTTGATGGCGGCCACGTCGGCGTTGAGCCGGGGATCGGCCATGACCGGCGAGCCGACCCAGGTGATGCGGGCCTGGGGATTGCCCAGCCGGGCCAGCTCCACCAGCCGGCGCACCCGGCGGGCGTATTCGGCGTCCCAGCCCGGACGCCCAAAGGCCACCCGGGAGCCGTCGGGCCGGGTCATGGTCTTGTCGTCGTTGGCGGCGATCATGATGACCACCGTATCGGGCCGCACCTCGGTGCTGAGCCGGCGCATCTCCTGCTCCCAGTCGAAGAAGTCGGGGCGGGCCAGGCCGCTGGAGACCTTGCCCTTGGCGGTAAAATTCGTGCCGGGCCGGCCGGCCAACAGCGGCCGCAGGGCCTGGGCCAGAAAAATGGACAGGGAATCGCCGGCCACCAGGACGCGGCGGCCGGGGTCCACGACCGGGGCCTGGGGACGCACCGCCGGCGCGGCGGCGACGGGCTTGGGTGCCGGAGCCGGACGGTTGGCCCGGGGCAGGGCGGTCGGCCGGGCCGGGGACGGGGATACGGCGGCCGGCGGCGTGGTCGGTGGGGCCGCGGTCGGTTCGACCATGGCCAGATGGACCCGGCGCAAGGACTTGCCCGGCGTGCCGAGCCGGCTCGGCCGCACGGCCACCGGACCGGCCAGGGGATGGAGGGCCGTCGGATCGACAGCCAGCCGCACGCGATAGCCGGTCACGGCCAGGCGCACGGCATGCCCGTCGTGCCCGTCTGGCCGGACCGCCGGGGCGGTCGCGTCGGACAGGTGGAGCCCGTCCAGCAGGGTGCGCAGCCCGTCCGGATCGGGCGCCCGATGTCGGACCGTCGGCCGGTTCGGGGTGAAGCCGGGCAGGGTGACATCCGGGAAAACGATCGGCAGTGTCATGGCGCAAAGCGCGATCAAGGCCGTTTTGACCAGGCGGGCTGCGGGTTTCTCCTGGGTAGTGGCGGTCATGGCATGTCTCGGGTTTGCCACGCGGCCGGGACTTCCGGCCGGGGCTTGGCTTCCCTTTTGCAAAGCCTGGGCCGAAGAATAATCTCTTGTATTTGTTATGGATTACGGGTAGGACACGACGCTGGCGTCATACTCCTGACGCGCCGGCTCGGGCTGGCGGTTGCCTTTTGCCGACGGCGACGCTAGCGTGCCGACACAATTTCCGGAGGTAGGCAGGGCCGCGATGAATATCACCAGCTTCGAATTCGCGCTTTTTTTCGCAGCGGTCTTGCCGCTCAATTGGCTCTTGCGCCCCCGGGCCGGCCTGTACCGGGTCTTTTTGCTCCTTACCTCCTATGTCTTTTACGCCTCGTTCAACGCCAAGTTTTTGCTGATCCTGCTGGTCTTCAGCTTTTTGACCTGGTTTTTCGCCGTGATTTTCGCCGAGACCTCGGAGGCCCGCTTCCGACGGTTTTGCCTCATCCTCTATTGTGTCTTTTCGCTGGGGATGCTGGTTTTCTTCAAATATTACGAGATGCTCTACATCTCGTTCGATTGGCTCTACCGGGTGTTCGACGCCAAGAGCCCGGTGCCCCTGCTCGACGTCATCATGCCTATAGGCATCTCCTTTTTCACCTTTCAGGGCATGTCCTACGCCATCGACGTCTATCGCGACGCCACCAAGGTCGAACGCAGCCTGGTGGAAGTGTTCTGCTACATCGCCTTTTTCCCGACCATCCTGTCCGGCCCCATCCTGCGGGCCGGGGATTTCTTGCCGCAGCTCAAAAAGGAGCGGGTGACCGGCACGGATTTCACCCGGGCCTTTTATCTCATCACCCGGGGACTCATTAAGAAAATCATCATTTCGAGCTACTTGTCCGAGCATATCGTGCGCAGCACCTTCGGCGCGCCGGAGGGGTTCACCTCGGCGGCGGTGCTGGTGGGCATCCTGTCCTACGCCGTGCAGATCTATTGCGATTTTTCGGGCTATTCCGACCTGGCCCAGGGGCTGGCCCTGCTCCTCGGCTTCGACGTCCCGGACAACTTCAACGCCCCGTATATTTCGCTCAGCCTGCGGGACTTCTGGCGGCGTTGGCACATCACCTTTTCCCTGTGGTTGCGCGACTATCTCTACATTTCCCTGGGCGGCAACCGCAAAGGCCGGGCCCGCAAGTACGTCAATCTGGTGACGACCATGGCCCTGGGCGGCCTGTGGCATGGGGCGGCCTACAATTTCTTGATCTGGGGCTGCATCCACGGCCTGGGCCTCATCTGGGCCCATCTGGTCCGGGAGTATCGCACGGCCCGGGAGGCCGTGCGCGAGGCCGCCGGGCTGCCGCCGGCCAAGCTGGGCTTTTGGGGGATCGTCTGGATTGGCCTCAGCTGGTTGGCCACCTTTACCTACGTCAACGTGGCCTGGGTCTTTTTCGGGGCCGAGGACGCCGGCAAGGCCGTGGACGTCCTGCACCGGGTCATCGTCTGGGACGCGACCGGCGAGGGTTTCCGACCGACCTGCCTGGTGCTGGTGGGGCTGGTGCTGGCCGTGCAGCTGCTGCGCCTGAGCGGCCGGGACGTCTTTCGCGCCGTGTTCGACCGGCTGCCGGCGCCGGTGGCCGGGGCGGCCCTGGGGCTGGCGGCGGCCTGCATCCTCAAGCTGGGCCCGGACGGCGTCCTGCCGTTCATCTATTTCCAGTTTTAGGGGCGTTCGTCTTTTTCCCTGTTTTTCCCGCCTGTTCGCAAAAATTGGTATTTTTCTTGAAAGGCCCCTTACGGTCTGGTAACCTGTCGACTCTGGATGGGAAGACGGCCATGCGGCTGAGCTTGATGGCAAGTGCCTTTCATTGTTTGAGAAAACAATGGAATGGAGGCTTGGGTGCCTGCCGGGGCTCAGCGTTAGGGACGCCGGCTGTTTGAATGTCTCGTACCATCCCGGGTCGCTTTTTTACATTGTCATACGCCGTTCGGCACGCCGTGCGCGATGGGGGTCGCGCCTGACGGGCCAGACGGGCGATGAGGTGTCTTCTATGCGAAACCCGAGTCGGGCCATTCTCCTGGCCGTGCTCATGGCGTCCCTGATCCTGCCGCCGGTCGTGCCCGTGGCCGGGGCGACCACGGTTGATCCGACCGCCCGGAAAGCCGCCGCAAGCGTGCTCCTGGTGGGCGATTCCCTGTCCATCGATCTGGGCCAGCAGCTCGAGACCGTGTTCGCCGGCCGGCCCGGCGTGCGCTTCGCCCATCTGGGCAAGGTGTCGAGCGGCCTGGCCACGCCCTCCTTTTTCGACTGGAATGCCCATCTGACCGCCCAGGTCAAGGCGCATCACCCCGATGTGGTCTTCATCATGGTCGGGGCCAACGACAACAAGAATCTGCCGACCGGCCACGGCCGCCATGCCGCCTTCGGCACCCCGGCCTGGGACCAGGCGTATGCCGCCCGGCTCACCCGGCTCTACGACATCATCCGGGCCGACAATTCCCGGGCCAAGGTCTTTTTCCTGGGCGTGCCGGTCATGGCCGATGCGGCCTTCGACGCCGAGACGGTGCGGATCAACGCCGTGCTGGCCGATACGGCCAAGCGGCTGCCCGATAGCGCCTTTGTCCGGACCCGGGACGTCCTGGCCGACGCCAACGGCGGTTTCGCCGCCCAGGGCAAGACCCCGGACGGCCGTCTGGTGCGGCTGCGGGCCCGGGACGGCGTGCATGTCACCACCGCCGGTTCCCAGCTTTTGGCCGCCCGCTGTCTGGCCGCCCTGTCCGGCCTGATCGACCAGCCCCGGACGGCATTGTTGGCCGCGCTGCCTGACCGCGACATCCGTCCGGTGGGCACGGCCGCGGCCCTGGCCGAAGCCACGCCGGCACCGGCCGTGAAGCCTGCCGCCACGCCGGTGTCCGCGCCGGCGGCCGCAGCCCCAAAGCCCGTCGTGACGGTGGTCGCCGCCGCCAAAACGGCCCCGGCCCCGGTCGCCAAGCCGGCGCCGGCGCCGGCCGTGCAACCGGCTGCCGCTGCCGCCGCCTACACCGTGGCCGACGGCGATACCCTGTGGTCCGTGGCCCATCGCCTGGGCGTTTCGCCCGACCGTCTGGCCGAGGCCAACCCCGGCGTCGATCCCCGGCATTTGTCCATCGGCCAGTCCCTGGCCGTGCCGGCCGGCGGTCAGGCCGTCCAGGTCGCGGCCCGGACGGACGCCCCTGCCGCGTATCGGACCTACACCGTGGCCGACGGCGACAATCTCTGGGGCGTGGCCCGGCACTACGACGTGACCGTGGGCGCCCTGACCGAGGCCAATCCGGGCATCGATCCGGTTCGGCTCCGGATCGGCCAGCAACTGCGCGTTCCCGCCACCGGCGGCCACCAGCCCGCCCAGGTTGCCGCCACGCCGACAACGGCCGCCTACACCGTGGCCGACGGCGACAACTTCTGGTCCATCGCCCATCGGTTGGGCGTGGATGTGGCGGAGCTGCGCCGGGCCAACGCCGGGCTCGATCCGTTGCGCCTGCATCCCGGCCAGGTGCTGAGCCTGCCCGGCAACGCCCGGGCCGACGCCGCCCAGCCGCAGGCCCGCACGGCGTCCCGCGACGCGGGCGATACCGGCCTGTATCCCGTGGCCAAGGGCGATACCCTGTGGTCCCTGGCCCGGCGTTTCGGCGTGAGCCTCGACGTCCTGCTGGCGGTCAACGGGGAAATCGATCCGTCCCACCTCCAGGTGGGCCAGCTCGTGACCATCCCCGCCGGCGGACAGCCGGTGGCCTCGGCCGAGACCTTGCTCTTTCCGGTCTCGTCCGGCGATACCTTGTGGGGCATCGCCCGGCGTTTCGACCTGACCGTCGAGGCACTGACGGCCGCCAACCCCGGCGTCGATCCCCTGCACCTGCGCGCGGGCCAGAAGCTGCACGTGCCGTCCTCGTTGGCCGCCGTGGCCGCGCCGTCCCACGAGGCCGAGGCCGCGTCCGGGCCGGTGGCCGCGGACACCACGTCGCAGCTCCACTCCGTGGTCTCCGGCGACACCCTGTGGAATCTGGCCCGGCATTACGGCATCAGCCTGGATCGCATCCTGGAGTTGAACGCCGGCATCGATCCCGCCCGTCTCCAGGTGGGACAGACCGTGTGGCTGCCCGTTTCCCAGGTGTCCATGGCCGCCCGGTAGGCGAGACGGGACACGGCTCGACGGCCCCGGCTTTCGGCCGCGGGAAGGCGGACGCCGCCTGTCGCCACGGGAAAGCGGACGTTGCGCCCGATGGCGTCGCCGTGCAGGACTTGCTTTTTGCAGCAAACCTTATTATCGCGCCGTGCCTGCCCGGTCGGGCTTTTGTTGTGGGGGAAAGGCCTTCGTGAGACATTTGCTGCGCCTGGATATTGTCCTGTCTGACCAGGACGACGTGGTCGAACGTGTGGAAGCCTGGCTGGCCGCGCGGATCGCCCAGGGGTGGGAGGAAACCGCCGCCGACGGCGCGGTGCGCTTTCGCGTGCACCTGGAAGACACGCCCCCGGCCCGGGAGTTCGCCGCCGCCGTGGCTGCCGCCTGGCCGCAGGCCGGCCTCACCGAGGACCACATCGAGGAAGAGGACTGGGGCGCCGCCTGGATGGCCTTTTTTACGCCCATCGTCGTGGCGGATACCTTTGAAATTTTGCCGCCCTGGCTGGCCGATACCGACACCGGGACGCGCCGGCCCCTGGTGATCGAGCCGAAAATGGCTTTCGGCACCGGCCATCACGCCTCGACCGCCCTGTGCCTGACCGCCTTTGCCGAACTGGCCGCCGCCGGCCGGCTTTCGCCGGAGCAGCGGTTTCTCGACCTCGGCACGGGCTCGGGCATTCTCGGCATTGGTCTGTGTCGGCTGGGACTGACCGGCGTCGGTCTGGACATCGATCCCCAGGCCGTCTGGTGCGCCGCCGAAAACGTCCGGCGAAACGACGTGCAGGGTGGTCTGGTCCTGGCCGCCGGCGGGGTCGGCTGCCTGGCCGAGACGGCCCGGTTCGACCTGGTGGTCGCCAACATCCTGGCCGCTCCGCTCATGGCCATGGCCGAGCGGTTGACGCGGCACCTCGCCCCGGGCGGCGCGCTGGTGCTGTCCGGCATCCTGACGACCCAGGCCGCCGACGTGGCGGCTGCCTATCAAGCCACCGGCCTGCCCGCCCCGGCCGTTCGCGAATCCGACGAATGGGCCTCCCTCGTGTGGCAATGAGTTTTCAACGTGCCGTATCGGGACGACGAGCAACAGCCCGTCCGCACCTCCACCTTTAACCGATCGTAAGGCTGAAGCCATGCATTTCAAAAAACGCGTCCTCGTTACCGGCGGTGCCGGTTTTCTCGGTTCGCATCTGTGCGAGCGCTTGCTGGAAAGGGATTGTGACGTTCTTTGCGTGGATAACTTTTTCACCGGCGCCAAGCAGAACGTCATGCATCTGCTCGACAACCCGCATTTCGAGCTGATGCGCCATGACGTCACCTTCCCGCTGTATGTGGAAGTTGACGAAATCTTCAGTTTGGCGTGCCCGGCCTCGCCCATCCACTACCAGTTCGATCCGGTGCAGACCACCAAGACCAGCGTGCACGGGGCCATCAACATGCTGGGACTGGCCAAGCGGGTGCATGCCAAGATCATGCAGGCCTCCACCTCCGAGATCTACGGCGACCCGTCGGTGCATCCCCAGCCGGAATCCTACTGGGGCAACGTCAACCCCATCGGCTTCCGGTCCTGCTACGATGAGGGCAAGCGCTGCGCCGAGACGCTGTTTTTCGACTACCACCGCCAGCACAACCTGCGCATCAAGGTGGCCCGCATCTTCAATACCTACGGGCCGCGGATGCATCCCAACGACGGTCGGGTGGTCTCCAATTTCATCATCCAGGCCCTGCAGGACAAGCCCATCACCGTGTACGGCCAGGGCCAGCAGACCCGGTCCTTCTGCTATGTCGACGACCTGGTTGAGGCCTTTTTGCGCCTGATGGACACGGATGACGATTTCACCGGCCCGGTCAATATCGGCAATCCCGGGGAATTCACCATCCTGGAGCTGGCCAAGATGGTCATCGAGTACACGAACTCGAAGTCCGTCATCGAATTCCTCCCCCTGCCCCAGGATGACCCCAAGCAGCGCCGTCCGGACATCTCCCTGGCCAAGGCCAAGCTCGGCTGGGAGCCCAAGATTCCCCTGACCGAGGGGCTCAAGAAGACCATCGCCTACTTCGAGGCCATGCTGCACGCCAAATAGGGCGTCAGCCGCCGTGCCGCCTTTCGGGCCGTTTCGCTTGCCGGCGAAGCGGCCCTTTTTGTTGGGCGGCGTTAGCCGCGTGCCCGTGCCATGCAGGGTGTTGCCCTGTTCGGCTTCGGCCCTTGAGATGACGGGGTTTCTCCGGTAGGGTGCGACCTGCTTCCCTCGTGAAAGGCGGCCGTAACCCTGCGTTGGGCAGACGCGTCACGGGCGCCACCAGGCAAGGCAGGCAGCACGCATGCAGCAGAAGGTCAACAGCCAGCGGATGGCCGCTGCGGCCCGGCAGATTCGCGAGAACATCAACCGGGCCAAGGGCTATTTGCGGCGTGACGAACTCGGCCGCGCCATCGGCTGTGCCAAGGACGCCTTGGTCCAGACGGGCACGTCCTCCGTTTTGGGCATGGGCCGCACCGAGGTCGAGTTGCAGCTGGCCGAACTGTGCGACGAATTCAACCGGCATCCCCGGGTGCAGTCCCTGCTGGAGTCCCTCGGCATTCATCGCAACTGCCTGTTCCGCTACGGCTCCGGCGACGAAACCCTGCTGGTCAAGAAGTTTACCGCCTTGCAGATCAAGATGGAGGAACTGGAGCAGCACGACCGGCAACGCCAGACCGTCCGGCGGGCGCGGCAGAAGGCCGAGTGGCTGGAGGCCGGCCGGGACTGTCTGCGCGAGAAGAATTTTCCCAAGGCCAAGGTCTATCTGCGCCGGGTGGCGGAGACCTTCGGAGACGAGGAGGACGTGGCCCGGCGGATCGGCGAGGTTTTCGCCGGGGCCGGACTCCAGGCGGAGGCCGCCGAGATGTTCTGCCTGGCCCTGCAGAAGTTTCCCAACGACGGCGAGGCCTGGCGGCTGGCCATCGAGACCTATGACACCATGGGCGAGTTCAAGAAGGCCGAGGACCTCTATCTGGAGGCGCTCAAGGTTTTCGGCGCCCACCCCCTCACCTATCTCAACATGGCCAAGTTCTACTATAAGTGGCGCAAGAAGGACGCGGCCTACGAATACGCCCAGCGCGCCCTGGGCCTGGACCCCCACCTGGCCGAGGCCCAGGCGCTCCGCGACAAGATCGGCTAGCCGCCGTTCGAGCCGCCGCGGCTGCGGCAGCGGTCGCGGACGGCTCGAACGGCGGCCGACGGGCGTCTCCCTGTGGCATCCGCTGACGATTTGCGTTGGTGCCAGGTGTACGCCTGAGGCGAGAATATCCTTATTTTCCGATACAGAAACGGTCGAATACGCTGGCCAGCACCTCATCGGGCGTGCTTTCGCCGGTGATGTCGCCGAGCAGCCGGCAGGCCGTTTCCAGGCGCACGCCGGTGAGGTCGTAGGGCAGACCGGCGCGGATGTCGTCGCGCAGGCCGGCCAGCTCTTCCCTGGCGGCGGCCAGGCTGGCCGCTTCGCGGGCGTTGGGGGCGGGGACGTCCGGTTCGGGCGGACCGGCCTCGGCCAGCAGCCGCGTCCGCATGGCGGCCGTGAGGTCGGCGATGCCCCGGCCGGTGCGCGAGGAGATGCGTACGGCGGCCAGGCCGTCTGCGGCGAGAGCGGTCGCGGGATCGGGATCGGCCGGCGCCAGATCGGCCTTGGTCACGACGACCAGGACCTTGGCTGGGGTCAGGGCGGCGATGACCTCCCGGGCTTCGTCGTCCGGCCGGAAGGGGACGGACCCGTCCACCACGTAGAGGCCGAGGTCGGCCGCCCGGGTGCGGTCCAGGCCGCGTTTTTTGCCGGCCAGTTCCACCGTGTCGTCGGTTTCACGCAGGCCCGCCATGTCGGTCAGGGTGACGGCGAGGCCGTCCAGATCGATCGCCTCCTCCAGAAAATCCCGGGTGGTGCCGGGCCGGTCGGCCACCAGGGCCCGGTCGCGGCCGAGCAGGGCGTTAAAGAGGCTCGATTTGCCGGCGTTGACCCGGCCGAACAGGGCCGCCCGCGCCCCTTCCCGGAAGGGCCGGGCCCGGCGGTTGGCGGCCAGCAGGCCGTCCACCCGGTCGAGCACCGCCGTGACCTTGGCGGCAAAAATTTCGGGCGGCAGGCACTCGACGTCCTCGTCGGGGAAATCCACGGCCAGGCAGACGCCGGCCCGCAGCTCGTCCAGGGCCGCGCGCAACTGCCGGGCCTCCCGGCCCATGGCCCCGGACAGCCGGGTCATGGCCAGGTCGAGTTCGGTATCGGCCCGGGCGGCGATGAGTTCGCCCACGGCCTCGGCCTGGGAGAGGTCGAGGCGCCCGTGCAAAAAGGCGCGTTTGGTGAATTCCCCGGGGCCGGCCGGCCGGGCGCCGGCGGCGAACACGGCGTCCAGTACGGCGGCCAGTACCGCCGGCGAGCCATGGCAGAAGAATTCCACCGTGTCCTCGCCCGTGTAGCTGCCGGGGCCCGGCATGAAGGCGGCCATGGCCTCGTCGAGCACCCGGCCGGCCGGCGTGCGCAGATGGCCGTGGTGCAGGCGGTAGGGGTGCAGTTCGGTCACCCCCGGCCGGGCCGGCGCGAAAAGCTGGCGGGCGATCTCCCGGCTGGCCGGACCGCTGAGGCGGATGACGCCCACCCCGCCGCGGCCGGGCGGGGTGGCCCGGGCGGCGATGGTGTCGCTGGCGGATGCGGTCGGGTCGCTCGAATGTTCCATGACGGCGTGGCGATTCCTGGACTGTCCGGCCGGTCAGGCGTTGCCGGGCCGTTTGGCCAGCAGGGTCTTGATGCCCCGGCCCATGCGGGCGATGCCCTCGACGATGTGTTCCGGGTCGGCGTTGGAGAAGTTGAGGCGCAGGCAGCGTTCGCCGCTGCCATCCACGCAGAACGGCTGGCCGGGCACGAAGGCCACCTTCTCCTTGAGGCAGATGTCGAGCAGTTCGAAGGCCGAGCAGCCCTCGGGCAGGATGACCCAGAGGAACATGCCACCGTCCGGTTCGGTGCAGCGGACTTCGGGCGGAAATTCCGCCTTGATGCGTTCGAGCATGAGGTCGCGCTGGGCCTTGTACACGGTCCGCAGGGTGGCGATGTGCTCGTCGATGTCGTTGTCGGCCAGGTAGCGGATGAGGATGCGCTGGACCAGGGTGGAGCAGTGCAGGTCGGACGCCTGCTTGGCCGTGACGAGCTGGGGCAGGGCGGACGGATCGGCCACCACCCAGCCGAGCCGCAGCCCCGGCGCGGCCACTTTGGAGAAGGTGCCGAGCATGAAGGCGTCCTGGGCGATGAAGGCCGAGACCGGCGGCATGACGTCGTCGGTGAAGCGCAGCTCGCCGTAGGGGTCGTCCTCCACGAAGATGGCGTCGGAAATGCGCATGGCCTCGGCCACGGCCCGGCGGGCGGCCATGGAGTAGGTGAGGCCGGACGGATTTTGAAAATTGGGCACGCCGTAGAAGATCTTGGCCTGTTGCCGGGTCAGGATGTCCGCCAGGACGTCCGGGTCCGGGCCGTCGGCGTTCATGGGCACGCCGGCGAAGCGCGGTTCGAATACCGAAAAGGCCTGGATGGCCCCGATGTAGCCGGGCAGCTCCATGGCCACCACGTCGCCCGGGTCGAGATAGACCTTGGCCAGGAGGTCCAGGCTCTGCTGGGAGCCGTTGGTGATGAGCACGTTGGCCGGATCGACGGGCATGTTCTTCTTGATCCGGTAGCGCATGGCGATCCATTCGCGCAGGGCCGGTTCGCCCTCGCTGACCGAGTATTGCAGGGCGGCGGGGCCGGATTCGGCCAATACGGCGGCGGCCGCGTCGGCCATGGGGCCGGTCGGGAACAGATCGGGCTTGGGCAATCCCCCGGCAAAGGAGATGATCGAGGGATCGGCGGTGACTTTCAGAATTTCCCGGATAAACGACCGGCGCACCTGAGACATGCGTTTGGCGAAGGCTGGCACGGAAGACCTCCTCGGTATGGAGGCCGGCATCCGGCGGGCTGACGGGCCGGCCGGACGCGGCCGGTCACAGTTCCCTAGCCCGGATGCGGCCGGAAGAAAAGTGGCGGTGGTCCGTTAGCGAAGTTCCTTCAGCGTTTGCAGAATGACGGCCAGCCGGTGGCCGAAGGTGTGCTCGTGGGCGATGCGGCGGCGGGCGGCGGCCATGATGGCGGTCCGGGCCGGGGCATCGCGCAGATAGCGTTGGCACCGGGACACGACATCGTGTGCGCCGTCGTAGGTCGCCACCTCCGTGCCCGGCTCGAAAAGCGCCGCCAGTTGCGGGCTGGCGTCCGTGAGCAGGAATCCCCCGGCCGCCGGCACGTCGAAAACGCGCTGGTTGGGCGTGCCGTGCATGTGCCGGCTCGTGATGTTGAGGTTCACGGCCGAGGCCCGAAAAAGGGCCGTGACGGCGGCATCGTCGTAGGTGGGCGGCTGCCAGCGGTCGCCGAGGTCCGGCAGCAGGCGCTTCCAGGTGGCCGGGCCGACGATGCGCGGTTCAAGCGGTGCCAGCCGGCGCAGGACAGCCGTGCGGCCGAGGGTGTCGGCCCGGCACAGCACCGCCAGGGCGAAATCCTGGCGGCGGCTCGGGGACATGGCCTGCCAGGCCGCGCGCTGGCGGGCTTCCTCCGGGCGGAACAGGCCGGTGATGTCCCGGGCGGGCGCGGCAAGCGACCGTTCGGCCAGGCGTCGGACCAGGACGGTCAGTTCCCGGCCGAAGCGGCCGCGCTGGAGGCGGCGGCCGGTCTCGGCCACATAGTCCGCGCCGACGAAGGTGAGGCCGTCCGCCGGTGGTGTCGCGGGCGCCGCCGCGGCGCCGCGGCCGGGTGCGGCGGCCAGGGGCAGGGCGCGGACGTGGCGGTAGCCGGCCTGGCGGATGGCGGGAAGGGCTGCGGCGTCGCAGGAGAAGACGACGATGGCCTCCCCGGCCGCGTCCGGAAAGGGCGCGACGAGCAGGTCCGGGCTGTCGAGCAGCCAGGAGGCGAGGGGCAGGCGCAAGTCGGCCAGCAGGGCGGCCAGGGTGCCCTGGGCGTCCACGCCGCAGTGGCTGAGCGTCAGCAGGAAGTCCGGCCGGAAGTCCAGGATGGCCCGGAGCAGGGCATCCAGGAAGGCGGCCTTGTCCCGGTCGGCCGGAACCGGCAGGCCGACCGTGCGGATGCCCAAGGCCGCCAGGGCGGGTGGCAGGTCGGCGTACACCGGATAGTCCGGCCGGACCAGGAGCAGGCAGCGGTAGGGGCGGCGGTGCAGGCGCGGCTGTTGCCGGATGGCCTCGAAATCCCGTCGGCTGATGGTCAGGCGCGGGACGTCGCGTTCCGTGCTCATGGCCGGGCCGGCGCTGTCCGGGGGGCCGGCGCCGGCGGACAGTCCTGCGTCAGGGCGCGCTGGATGCGTTCGGCCGCGTTGGCTTTGAGGTTTTCGAAAAAGAAGGCGTAGTCGAAGGGATGGTAGACTCCCTTGGGAAAATGGCCGGCGGCCTGCGTGATGGCCGGGTCCGTGACGATCACCTCGACGGCGCCGTCGCGCACCCGGGCGCCGGTGAAGTGGGGCAGCAGCCGGCCGGTGCCGTCCTTGGGGTTGAAAAGAACGGCCCCCAGGTTGGCCGAGGCCGGCACCATGGCTTCGTCGGTGCGCCAGCTCAAGGGATTGACCGCGATGGAGCCGGGTCGCATGGTCGGGGCGGCGGACTGCCGGCCCGGGGCCACGGTGTTGTAGGAGATGAGGCAGCCGGTCTCCCCCGGGGTGCGGCAGATCTTGAGGGCCGGATTGCGGGCCAAATCGTCCGTGGTGATGCTCCAGCCGATCAGGTAGCCGGCCACCAGCCGTTTTTCCGCGCCGAGCGAACCCCAGACGTCCACCAGAATGTCGATCAGGACGTTCGAGCCCTGGCTGTGCCCGGCCAGGAGGAACGGCCGGCCGTGGTTGTCGTGGGCGAGGTAGTAGCGCAGGGCGCGCAGCACGTCGTCGCGGCCGTAGCGCAGCAGGCGCGCCCGCTTTGCCGGCGAAAGCGCCAGGGCGGCCAGGTTCATCTGGCGATAGATCGGGGCGTAGCAGTTGGCTTGCAGGCTGAACACCGCGGCTTCGGAGGCCAGGGTGCCGCGGGCGGCGGTCAGGGCCTTCGTGTCCGTGCCGGCCATGAGCCAGTGCGTGTCATCGTGCAGCACCGTGGGGTAGACCCAGAAGACATCCACCGCGTATTGATCGGGATGGGCCGGCCGTTGGAGCCAGCTCGCCGCAATGGCGTAGTCCGGGGCCGGGGGGACCGCGGCCGGATCGAAGGGCGGCAGTTCGGCCGCCGTGGCGGCGTGCACAAGGCCGGCGAAAAGCAGGGCGCAGGTCAGGAACCGGACGAACGGGTGGCAATGGCGCGGGGTGCGGGACGGCATCGGGGAACTCCTTCTTCGGGGTTGGGGGAACGGCCGCCGGGGCGGCGCTACCGGACGAGTTTCGGCCACAGGGCGGCCAGGGCGGCGCGGCGTTGGGACGGCGCGTAGGCGGCCGCCGTGGCCCGGGCGTTTTCCCGGGCGCGCCTCAGGGCCTCCCCGCCGTCCGTCCACAGCCGGACCGCCCGTTCCAGACCGTCCGCCGCCCCGAACACGTCGTGGTCGGCGGCGACAAAGGCGTTGCCGCCCCAGGGAACGTCGCGCAGGGGGACCGACGGCGTGTAGCCGTCCGGATTGATCGGCCGCAGATAGTCGAAGCCGCCGAAGCCGGCGAAGCCGGCCACCAGACAGCCGCAGGCCATGGCCTCCAGCGGCGGCAGCGGGCAGCCCTCGGGAAAGCCGGTGGCCAAGAACACGTGGCAGGCGCGCAAGGCCTCGGCCACGCCGTCCGGCGGCAGGTTTTCGATGGGGAAAAATGCCAGCCGCTGCCCGGTCCGCCGGGCCCGGGTCGTGATGAAGCGGCGGATCATGGCGGCGAGCGCCTTGTTTTTGCGCGGCATGTAGGCCACCCGTACCGGATCGGGCGCGGGTTTGGCCGCCGGCGGAAAGAAGCGGGCCGGGTCGATGGCCGGCCGCAGTATCGGCGGCACGGTGCCGAGCAGCCGGCCGATGTAGCGCGCCACCGGATCGGACACGGCCAGGTAGCGGACCGGCAGTTGGTCGAGGCTCAGGCCTTCGGGCAGGCCGCTGTCAAGGTAGGCCCAGTTCTGGCAATAGACGATGCAGCGGGCCTTGGCGGTAAGTCCCGGTCCCAGGGCGTTGGGCCAGCCCTCGGGCACCAGACAGCAGTCCTCGGGGCCGAGAGCGGCCTGGGCCAGGGGCCGGACGGGCAGCCCCGGCGGCAGGGCCAGGGGCGGGTGCTCCGGATCGTGCAGGAGCAGCGCGACGGTCTCCCCGAGTTCGGCCAGAAGTACGGCCGTCTCGGCCAGGACGGCCAGGCCGCCGGAGACGGTTTTGAGCGGCGGCAGGAAAATGCAGGTGCGGCCCACGACCTTTCCCCTCCTCGGCCGGCTGGTCTTGAAACGTCGGCCCCAACGCGTTACTACGAAAAAGAACCATCCCCGGCCAGCGTTTGTGATGCCGCAAGGAGCCGCCATGCGCAACAACAAGGATGCCGTCCTGGAGCTGCACGTCTCACCCGGCGATACCGTCGTGCCGTGCCTCGGCGAACCCCGCTTCGACACGCCCAAGCAGAGCGCTTCGTTCGTCGCCGACGGGGCGGCGGTGCTGGCCGGCATCACCAAGGAAAGCCTGGAGGCCCAGGGGCCCCGGCAGGTGTTGTTCGAGGAGGCCGGTCCCCGGGCCCGGCTTTTTTTCAATCCGCGCAACACCAAGCTGGCCGTCGTCACCTGCGGCGGCATCTGCCCGGGCGTCAACGACGTCATCCGGGCCATCGTCATGGAGGCTCATCACCATTACGGCGTGGCCGCCACCCTGGGCATCCGCTACGGCCTGCGCGGCTTCATTCCGTGCTGCCGCCACGACGTGTTGGAGCTGACCCCGCGCAGTGTGGCCGAGATCCATGAGTTCGGCGGCACCATTCTGGGATCGTCCCGGGGGCCGCAGCCGGTGGAGGAAATCGTCGACGCCCTGGAGCATCTCAATATCGGCGTTCTGGTCATGATCGGCGGCGTCGGCACCCTGCGGGCGGCCGCGGCCATCGAGGCCGAAATCGCCGGCCGGCGTCTGGCCGTCGCCGTGGTCTGCATCCCCAAGACGGTGGACAACGACATCCATTTCGTCTCCCCGACCTTCGGCTTCCGCACCGCCGCCCAGCAAGCCACCGAGGCCATTGCCTGCGCCCACGTGGAGGCCCTGGGCGCGCCCTACGGCATCGGCCTAGTCAAGCTCATGGGCCGGCAGTCCGGCTTCATCGCCGCCGAGGCCAGCATGGGGCTCAAGCACGTCAACTTCGTGCTCGTGCCCGAGGAACGTTTTGCCCTGTCCGGGCCGGGCGGCGTGCTCGAAGCCCTGGAAAAACGCCTGCGCGACCGGGGCCATGCCGTCATCGTGGCCGCCGAGGGCTCCGGCCAGCACCTGGTCCCGCCGACCGGCCGCTTCGATCCCTCGGGCAACCCGATCCTGGCCGACATCGGGGCGCTGCTCGCCCGGGAAATCAAGGCCTACTGCAAGGCCCGGGACCTGCCCATCAATCTCAAGAGCATCGATCCGAGCTACATCGTGCGGGCCGTGCCGGCCAACAGCGCCGATGCCGTCTATTGCGGCTTCCTCGGTCGTCTGGCCGTCCATGCCGGGCTGGCCGGCAAGACCGGTCTCATGATCGGCTGCGTCAACGAGCACTTCGTCCACGTGCCCCTGCCGCTTGTCACCCGGGAGCGCAAACATATCGACATTACCTCCGATTACTGGCAGGCCGTTCTCGATTCCACGGGACAGCCCCGATTTGCCGTGGTCCCGCCGCAACCTGCCTAAGAGAGGAGTGTCCATGTTCGCATCCTTCGCCGACGTCCAGGCCGCCATCCGGCCGGTGGACACGGCCCTTTTCGCCGTGGCCAAGGCCCATCTCGACAACCTGACCAAGCCCCGGGGCAGCCTCGGCCGCCTGGAGGAACTGGCCATGCGGCTGTTCGCCATCGGCGGCGGCCGGGCGCCGGCCGTCGATCCGGCCCGCATCTACGTCTGCGCCGGCGACCACGGCGTGGCCGCCGAGGGCGTGAGCCTCTATCCCCAGGACGTCACCCGGCAGATGGTCTTGAATTTCTTGAACGGCGGCGCCGGCATCAACGTGTTGGCCAAAACGGCCGGCGTGGACCTCAAGGTGGTGGACGCCGGTTGCCTGGGCGACCCCTTCCCGCCGCATCCCGCCTTCGCCGGCGCCCGCGTGGCCTCGGGTACGGCCGATATGGCCAAGGAGCCGGCCATGCGCCGCGAGGTCTGCGAAAAGGCCCTGCTGCTCGGTGTCTCGTTGGCCGGAGAGGCTGCCGCCGAGGGCATCATGGCCCTGGGCACCGGCGACATGGGCATTGCCAACACCACGCCGTCCACAGCCCTCTATTGCGCCTTTTTAGGCTTGACGCCCGAGGACGTCACCGGACCGGGTACCGGCCTTTCCGCCGAGGGCGTACGGCGCAAGGCGGCCGTCGTCCGCCGGGCCCTGGACCTGCACCGGGACGTGATCGCCGCGGGGGACGCCCTCGGCATCCTGGCCGCCCTGGGCGGCTTGGAAATCGCCTGCCTGGCCGGGCTCATCCTCGGCGCCGCCGCCTATCGCCTGCCCGTCGCCGTGGACGGCTTCATCTCCACCGCCGCCTATGTCGTCGCCCGGGGGCTCGCTCCGGCCGTGGCCGATTATGCCGTGCTGTCCCACGCCTCGGCCGAGCCCGGCTACGCGGCCATCATGCGGGCCCTGGGCGCCGCCCCCGTCCTCGACCTGGGCCTGCGCCTCGGCGAAGGCACCGGCGCTGCCCTGGCCCTCGTCCTCATGCGGGCCGGGGCCAATATCTATAATGATATGGCGACGTTTGCCGCGGCAGGCGTCAGCGATGGGGCGGAAGGGGAGTGAAGATGCCTCCGGCGGCCGGGGGGATAATCCCCCCGGACCCCTGTAGCGAAAGGATAATAAAGGTCGCCGCGCGATTGATCGGGGGTGACGTGCAAAAAAGCCTCGCGGACAGGGGGCTTGGGGGGGGGATAATTCCCCCCCAGCGAGGTCCAGGGGCAGCGCCCCTGGTTCTTTTCTTTGATTAAAGTTGCTCGTCGGTCAGACCGAAGCGGCGGGTGCGGTGCTGGAAGGCTTCCAGGGCGGCGTCGAGGTGTTCGGCCGTGAAGTCCGGCCAGAGGGTCTCGGCGAAATAGAGTTCGCTGTAGGCGGACTGCCACAGCAGGTAGCCGGACAGGCGTTGTTCGCCGCTGGTGCGGATGAGCAGATCCGGGTCGGGCTGGCCGGCGGTGTAGAGTTCGGCGGCCAGGCGTTCCTCGGTGATGTCCTGGGGCGGGACGTTTTGGGCGATCAGGCGGCGACAGGCCCGCAGGATTTCGTCGCGGCCGGAGTAGTTGAGGGCCAGATTCAGGGTCATGGCCGAGCACCGGGCCGTTTTGTCGATGGCGTGGACGAGCACCTTGCGGGCGGCCAGGGGCACGGCATCCGGCTCGCCGAGCAGGACCAGCCGGATATCCTGGCGCAGGAGCATGGGCAGCTCCTGCGTCAGGAAGCGGACGAGCAGATCGAAGAGAAATTTGATCTCTTCGGCCGGGCGACCCCAGTTTTCCTTCGAGAAGGTATAGAGGGTGAGATGGGGGATGCCCAGCTCCCGGCAACGGGTGATGATGGCGCGGACAGCCTCCGTGCCGGCCCGGTGCCCCTCGGCCCGGGGCAGACCGCGTTTTTTGGCCCAGCGGCCATTGCCATCCATGATGATGGCCACGTGGCGGGGCAGCTTGCGACTATCCAGACTATATCTCCATGATTTCTTTATCTTTTTTGGCAAGGGTCTCATCGGCCTTGGCAATGTAGCCGTCGGTCAGCTTCTGGACCTCTTCCTGGGCCTTGTGCAGGTCGTCCTCGCTGATTTCCTTGTCGTTTTTCTTCTTCTTGAGGAGTTCGTTGGCGTCGCGGCGGATGTTGCGCACGGCCACCTTGGCGTCCTCGGTGTACTTCTTGGCCACCTTGACCAGGTCCTTGCGGCGTTCCTCGGTCAGGGGCGGGATGGAAATGCGGATGATCTTGCCGTCGTTGACCGGGGTGAGGCCGAGATCCGATTTGAGGATGGCCTTTTCCACGTCGCTGAAGGCCTTGCGGTCCCAGGGTTGGATGGTGATGGTGCGGCTGTCGGGCGTGGCCACGGATGCGATCTGCTCCAGGGGCGTGGGGGTGTCGTAGTAGTCCACCCGAATGCCGTCGAGCAGGGAGCTGGAGGCCCGACCGGTACGCAACCGGCCGAATTCCTTGTCCAGGCTGGCCAGGGCCTTTTTCATTCGATCTTCGGTATCCTTGAGTACTTCCCGCATGTTATTCGCCTCCTTGCACGATGGTGCCCACCGGCTCGCCGGTCAGCACCCGCCGCAGATTGCCCGGGGTGAACATGTTGAAGACCACGATGGGCAGCTTGTTGTCCATGGCCAGGCTGATGGCCGTGGTGTCCATGACACGCAGCCGTTTTCCCAACACCTCCATGTAGGTCAGGGAAGAAAATTTGACGGCGTCGGAATGTTTGACCGGGTCCTTGTCGTAGACGCCGTCGACCTTGGTTCCCTTGAGGATGGCTTGGGCCTTGAGCTCCATGGCCCGAAGCGCGGCGGCGGTATCCGTGGTGAAGTACGGATTGCCGGTGCCGGCGGCGCAGATGACCACCCGTCCCTTTTCCAGATGCCGCAACGCCCGGCGGCGGATATAGGGTTCGCAGATCTCGCGCATGGTGATGGCCGACATGACGCGGGTACTGAGTCCCTGTCCCTCCAGCGCCTCTTGGACGGCCAGGGCGTTTAAGACCGTGGCCAACATGCCCATGTAGTCGGCCGAGGCCCGGTCCATGCCGGCGGCCTGGTCGGAAACGCCGCGGAAGATGTTGCCGCCGCCGATGACCAGGGCCATCCGCACGCCCAGCGCGCAGGCCGCCACCACCTCCCGGCTGAAATTGGTGATGGTCTGGTTGTCGATACCGAAGGGTTTCCCTCCGGCCAAGGCTTCGCCGCTGATTTTAAGCAAAACCTGGGAAAACCGCAAATTCGCCATGGAGGCACCTCATGGTGAGCTGGCTGTCATCCGGGGCGGGGAGGGCAAGTCTCCCTTCCCCGCGCCCGTGAGTATTTCAAAAAAAACGGGCCTTGCGGCCCGTTCGTTCGTCGGTGCTGGCGGCTAGGCGTCCTCGCCCAGGTTCATCCGGGTAAAACGTCCGATCTGGATGTTTTCCCCGATGACGCCGATCAGCTCGTTCATGAGGTCCTTGATGGACACCTTGTCGTCCTTGATGAACGGCTGTTCGAGCAGGCAGATTTCCTTATAGAGCTTTTTGACGCGCCCTTCCACGATCTTTTCGGCAATGGCCTCGGGTTTGCCCTCTTCCATGGCCTGATGCTTGTAGATATCCTTTTCCTTGGCCAGGAGGTCGGCCGGCACGTCCTCGGGAGCGACGCACACGGGGTTGGCCGCGGCGATCTGCATGGCCACGTTCTTGGCGAATTCCAGGAAACGCTCGGAGCGGGCGACGAAGTCGGTTTCGCACTTGATTTCCACGAGCACGCCGAGCTTGCCGGTGGAGTGGATATAGTGGCCGATGGTGCCCTCGCTGGTGGCCCGGTCGGCCCGCTTCTGGGCCTTGGCCAGACCCTTTTCACGCAACCAGGCGATGGCTTTCTCTTCGTCGCCGGCGCATTCGGTCAGGGCTTTCTTGCAATCCATCATGCCCGCGCCGGTCTTGTCGCGCAGGTCCTTTACTGAAGCGGCGGAAATGGCCGACATGGTAGAACCTCCTACTCGTCGGTTTTTTCGGTCTCGGTTGGGGCAGCGTCGTCGGCGGCGGCCGGGGCCTCGGGTTCGGGCGTGGCGTCCTTATCCGGGGTTTCCGGGGCGTCCTCCGCCGCGTCCTTGTTCTGGGCGGCGCCTTCCAGGCAGGCATCGGCGATGCTGGTGGCGAAGAGCTTGATGGCCCGGATGGCGTCGTCGTTGCCCGGAATCACGTAGTCGATGACGTCCGGGTCGCAGTTGGTGTCCACCACGGCCACCACCGGGATGCCGAGCTTGCGGCATTCCTGGACGGCGATTTCCTCGCGCTTGGGGTCGATGATGAAGGCCGCCTGGGGCAGCTTGTCCATATCTTTGATGCCGCCGAGGGTGGCGTTGAGCTTGCCCACCTCGCGGCCCATCATGACAATTTCTTTCTTGGGGAAGCGCTTGATGGAGCCGTCGTCGAACATGCGCTCCAGGTTCTTCAAGCGGTCGATGCTCTTTTTGATGGTCTGGAAGTTGGTGAGCATGCCGCCCATCCACCGGTTGGTGATGAAAAATTGGCCGGCGCGTTCGGCTTCCTTCTTGACCGATTCCTGGGCCTGGCGCTTGGTGCCGACGAAGATGATCCGGCCGCCCGCAGCCACGGTTTCGGCCACGAAGTCGTGGGCCTTCTGATACAATTTGACGGTCTGCTGGAGGTCGATGATATGGATGCCGTTTCTGGCCCCGAAAATGAACGTCCGCATTTTGGGGTTCCAGCGACGGGTCTGGTGCCCGAAGTGGACACCGGTCTCCAGGAGCTGTTTCATGGTCACGTAAGGCATAAGGACTCCTTGGGTTTTTCCTCCGCTCCGCCGCAAAGCACCGGACCGTCCGGCACCCAGGATTCTGGCAGGGCGTGCGAGTTAGCTGAACGGGGCTTTGTAGACCGCCCCGAGGGAAAACGCAAGTCGAAAGCGGCTGGCCGGAGCGCCTACTGGAGGGTTTCGGGCTCGGCGACGACGGTGTTGATGAGCACGCCCACGTCCGCGATCTCCACCCGAAGCTCGTCCCCGGCGGCCAGCGGTTCGCCGCCGGCCGGGGTGCCGGTGAGAACCACGTCACCCGGCAACAGGGTCATGACCGAGGTGATGCGGCTCACCAGATCCAGGGGGGCAAAAACCATGTCCGCCGTGGTGCCTTCCTGGACGGGCTGGCCGTTGCGCAGGGTGCGCAGGGGCAGGGCCGCCGGATCAGCCACGGCGGTCTCGATCCAGGGGCCGACGGCGGCGAAGCCGTCGAAGCCGGCGGCCCGGCCGGGGCAGCCGTCCTGGGCCAGCAGGTCCGGGGCCATGAGGCCGTTGGCACAGCTGTAGCCGAACAGATAGGCCGGTACGGCCTCCGGGGTGATGTGGCGGCAGGCGCGGCCGATGATCACGGCCAGTTCGCCGCCCGGCGCCACCCGGGAGACCCCGCGTGGCAGCACGATATGTTGGCCGATGCCCACCACGGCCGTGGGCGGGCGCAGGAAGAGCCGCGGCGCCTCCGGGGCCTGGCGCCCCTCCTGCTCCAGACGGCTGCGGTAGTTGTCCAGGACGCACACGACCTTGGACGGCGACAGCGGCGGCAGCACGGCCAGTTCGCCGAGCGGCACCGGATCGGTCAGACCGAGGCTCTGGTCCAGGCAGACCACGGCGTTTTTTTCCGGCAGCAACTGGGCGTAAAAGGTCTGGTCGGCGTGGCGCACGCGCAACACTTTCATGAGCGAAGCTCCTTAGAGGGTGATGACCAGGGGCACCACCACCGGATCGCGCTCCAGCTCCTTGCGGAAGAACCGGCGCAGGGCCGAACGGATGCGCTCCCTCAGCTGTTCGGACTGGCCGGCGGGTACGCTGGCGAAGATGTCGAGCACGAGGCACTTGGCGTCTTCCAACAGGTTGCCGTACTGCTGTTCGAACAGAAAGCCCTTGGTCAGGAGATGGGGCCCGAAGGTCAATTCCCCGGATTTTTCGTCCACCACCAGCACCACGATGACCAGCCCTTCGCCGGCCAGGAGCTGGCGTTCCTTGAGTACCGTCATCCCTACGTCACCTACGCCCTTGCCGTCTACGTAGATGTGCTCCACCGGGATGGATTCCTCCAGCCGGATGGAGCCGTCACCGAAGAAGGTGACGGGCTGACCGTCCTCGATGACCAGGGCGCGCTCGGGGGCTACGCCGCATTCCGTGGCGAGTTGGGCGTGCTTGACCAGATGGCGGTATTCGCCGTGCACCGGGATGAAGAACTTAGGGGCCACCGCCTTGAGCATCAGCCGCAGTTCCGCGCCGTGGGCGTGGCCCGAGGCGTGGATGGCCTGGACCTGTTCGTAGAGCACTTCGGCCCCGAGCTTGTAGAGGCGGTTGATGAGGCGGGTGATGGCCCGGATGTTGCCCGGGATGAAGCGCGAGGACAGGATGACGGTATCGCCTTTGTGGACTTTGATCTGCCGGTGCTCGCCGTAGGCGAGGCGGCTTAAGGCCGAAAGCGGTTCGCCCTGGGAGCCGGTGACCAGCAGGACCACCTTGTCGTCGGGCAGGTCGGGCAGGTCGTCCAGGGTGGCGGCGGTGTCCTCGGGCACGCGCAGGTGCCCCAGGTCACGGGCGATTTCGATGTTGGAAAAGAGGCTCTTGCCCGACACGGCCACCTTGCGGCCGGTGTCGTGGGCCAGGTCGAAGACCTCCTGCATCCGCTGGATGTGGCTCGAAAACAGCGTCACCACGATGCGGCCCTCGGCCTTGCGGAAAATGTCGGACAGGGTGGCCTTGATCTGCCGTTCCGTCAGGGCGAAGCCCTCGCGCTCGGCGTTGGTGGAGTCCGAGAGCAACAGCATGGCGCCTTTTTTGGCAAAGGCCTTGATGGCCGGCAGATCCGTGGCGTGGCCGTCCAGGGGCGTCCGGTCGATCTTGAAGTCGCCGGTGTGGATGATGCGGCCGGCCGGCGTCTCGATGCCCAGGCCGAAGCCGTGGACGATGGAGTGGCAGACCGGGAAGAAGGTGATGGTGAAGTCGCCCAGGGTGATGGTGTCGCCGCCGGCGACCGTCTTGAAGGTGGTGGAATCCTTGAGCCCGTGCTCTTCCAGCTTTTTGGCCACCAGGGCCAGGGTGAAGTTGGAGCCGAAAAGGGGCGCGTTGACGGCGCGCAACAGCCAGGGCAGGGCGCCGATGTGGTCTTCGTGGCCGTGGGTCAGGATGATGCCCTTGAGCTTGTCCTGGTTGGCCACGATGAAATCGAAGGGGGGAATGACCACGTCGATGCCGAACAGGGAATCGTCGGGGAACATCAGGCCGCAATCGATGAGGATCATGGAGTCTCCCGACACCATGGCCATGCAGTTGAGCCCGATTTCGCCGAGGCCGCCCAGGGGATAGAGGGTTACGGCCGGTTGGGATGTCATGCACGCATCTCCTGATAGGCCCTGTCCATCAGGGCCCATAAATCGTTTTTGAAGGCTTCGCGGTCCTTGAGGGTATAGGACGCGGCGGGATCGAAGGGCGGCAGGGCCCGGACGCGCACGACCCCCGGTTGGGGCGATCGGGCGTGCTTGGGGAGCACCCGGCCGCTGCCCTCGACGATGAGGGGAGCGACCCGGGCCCCGGATTTGAGGGCCACGATCATGCCGCCGGTCTTGAACGCCTGGATCTTGGAAAAATCCCTGGACCGGGTGCCTTCGGGAAAAATCAACAGGCCGGTGCCCCGGGCGACCAGCCCGGCGGCCTCGGCGATGGAGGCCATGGCCTTGCGGCGGTTTTGCCGGTCGATGGCCACGTGGCCCACCCGGCGCATGGCCGGCCCGAACAGCGGAATGGCGAACAGGTTTTCCTTGGCCAGAAAGCGGAAATCGAAACGGCGCAAGGCGGCGAACAGAATGGGAATGTCCATATTGCTTTGGTGATTGGCCATAAAGACGTACAGGCCGCCGGGTTCGAGGGCCGAAAGATCGGCCTCGATCCGGACGCCGGCGCACCAGGCCAGGGAGGCGCCCCACAGGCATTCCGCCCTATGGGCCAGCCGCTTGGCCCCGAGGAGGGCCAACAGAAAGCAGACGGAGCTGGCGAGCAGGGTGAGCAGGGCGCAGCAAGGAAGAAAGACGAGGGATCGCATCGGGTTCCTTTCTGATGTCGGGTCGCCGCTCCGGGAGAACGAACGGCCATTGGCCATGATAGGTGCAGCTGCTGAAAAAATCTAGTCTCGCCGCCGTCGGTCGGCCGCAGGACCGCGGCGCGCCTGGCCGCGAGGGAAGCGGCATCTTTTAAAAAAAGTTTGCAACGGCGCCCAACATGGATCATAGTCCAGCCAGAATCCATCCTAGGCGTGACACACCGGTGTTGCGCGAGGACAATCGGGCCTGGCCCGGGAGGACAGGTGGTATGGCGCTGAAAAAACGGCAATTGAAGAGCAAGCCCTGCTGTAAGGTCACCTTTACGATCAGCAAGGAACAGGTCAGGGACGCCAGCAAGGTCTTTCTGGTGGGGGAGTTCAACGAGTGGAAACCCGGGGCGACCCCGCTTCGCCGGCAGAAGGACGGTTCCTTCACCCGTACCCTTGACCTGGAAAGCGGCCACGAATACCAATTTCGCTATCTGATCGACGGGGAGATCTGGATCAGCGACCCCGAGGCGGACCGATTCGCCTTCAGTCCCTTCGGCGACTGCGAAAATTCCGTGGTCACCACCTAGCGCCGAGGCTGTCGGTGCGCCGGGAGGGCGGGGAGCGCCGTCGGCGATTGTCGCCAACACGGGCCGTTTGGGGCTCGTGGACTATCCCTCGCCCCCCTGCATGGCCGCCCGGATACGCACCGTCTGCCTGCTCCATTCCCATCTGGCCCCCGCCTTTCGCGCCCTGGGGGTCGGCGTGGTGGCGCTCGACCCGCCGGCCGGGGTCATCAGCCTGCCTGAGCTGCTGGCCGATGTGTCGCCGGCACCGGATTGCGTCATCCAGCAGGAGCATCTGGCCAAGCGGCTGGTCCTGACCGACCTGGACGCCGCGCCCTGTCCGACCGTCTTTTGGGCCCGCGATCCCCATCTCAATTTTTTCTGGCAGCGTCACTACGCCCGCCTGTTCTCCGCCGTGGCCGCCACCCAGCCGCAGATGCCCGAGGCCTTCCGGGCGTGCGGCGTCCCCCGGGCGGCCTGGGTCACCTGGCATGGCCAAGCCCGGCCCTTCGTTCCTCATGCCCGGCGTGCCGTACCGCTTGCCTTCGCCGGCCGGATCACTCCCGAGCGGCCGCGGCGGCAGTGGTTCGTCGACCATATGGCCCGCTTCGGCCTGACCTGGCGCGACGACGTCTTCGGGGTCGAGCTGGCCGCCTTCTATGACGCCGCCCGGGTGGTGCCCAACGAGACCATCGCCGGGGAGATCAACCAGCGCCTGTTCGAGGCCGCCTCCAGCGGCTGCCTGGCGGTGAGCGAGCGAACGCCGCCGGCCGTGGAGGAGCTGTTGCGGCCGGGAGACGAGGCCCTCTATTTCGACGACGTCCTGGAACTCGACGACCATCTTCGCTTCGCCACGGCCCATCCAGAGCGGGTCGAGGCCATGGGCCGGGCCGCCTGGCAGGCCGTCAACGCCCGCCATCTGCCCGAGCACCGGGCCCGGGCCCTGCTCGACCTGGCCGAGGAGGCGGTTTCGGCCGGGGCGACGGGAGGCCAGGCCGCGGCCGCCACGGCCCTGACGCTGGTCGCCTTGGCCGGGGCCGGACAGCTGGCCCTGTCGCCCGAGGCCGTCTGGCAGCGGTTGTGGGCGGCGCCGGCCACGCCCGAGGTGATGGCCGCCCGGGTGCGCCTGGCCTTTGCCGCCGGCCGGGCCGACGTGGTGCGCGAGCTGGCGGCCGTCTGCGCTGCCGATCCGGCCCTGGCCGGCCGGGTGGAGCCGGCCGCCGCCTGCTGTCTGGCCGGCTGGCGGCTGGGCGATCCGGAGATGGCCCGTCGGGCCCATATGGCCTGGCTCGGCGGCCAGGGACGTCCCCGGGCCCGGCATTGCGCCGATCTGCGCGACGCCCTGCTTTTTTTCGCCGGCGCCTTTGCCGAGGCGGGCCTGCTCGCCTCGCCCGGTCAGCCCTTTGATCCGGACCGCGAGTTGCCCGGCGACGCCGCCCAGTGCCTGATGGCCATTGTCGGCGTCCGGCCCGACGACATCCTGGCCGTCAGACGGCTGGAGGCGCTGCTTGAGCGGCTGCCGGGACGGCAGGTCGAACAGGTGGGATGCCTGTCCACCCTGACGCTCCATCGCCGCGATGACTGGGCCTTGGGGCTGGAATTGGGGCGGGTGGATTTGCGGGCCTTCCGGCGGGAGGCCGGCCTGGACGAAGTGGCCCTGGCCGCGGCGACGGCCTGCCGGCTGGGCCAGGACGAACGTTTCGCCCGGCGGCTGGCCGGCGTCGATCCCTCGGGCCGGCTGCGCCGGGCCCTGGCCGAAGCTGCGGCCGCCTCTTCCGTCGAACGGGCCCGGCGCCCGGCGCGCTAGTATTTGAGCAGCGCGTCCTCGCCGGTGAAGACCTCGGTGCCGGCCGGGGGCGTGGCCTGGTGGCCCGGCAGGGTCTGGCGGGCCGTGGACGAGCCGTAGACGGCCTTGTAGCCGAAGGAGACGGCCAACCCGCCCGGCGGCATGGCGGCCCGGCAACGAAGCTGGAAGGCGAAGGGCACGGCCGTGTCCGGGCCGAGCGGCATCCCCCGGTAGGCTTTGGCGGCGCTGGCCAGGACATTGCCGGCGGCGTCGCGCAGGTAGGCGGTGATGGTCAGCTCTTCCAGCCGGTCGGCCCAGGCGGGCAGGACGGCCGGAACGGGCGTGGCCCGGCCGCGCAGGCTGTAGTTCTCGCCGGTCAAAAACGAGTCGAAGGTGAACCGCCAGTATTTGCTGGTGACGGTTTCGGTCTTGCCGGAGGCGAACGGTTTGGCGTCCAGATGGGCCACGGACAGCCTGGCGCAGCCGCCGGCGCACAGTATCGTCAACAGAGCCGCCAGGAAGGCGAGTTTCGCCGGGGATGGTACAGCGCGTGCCGTCATACGTGGATTCCTTGCAGAATATGCTCCAGGCAGGCTTCGGGTGTGAGGCCGCAATTGGTCACGGTGAGGTCGGCTGCGGCCGTGTACCGGGGCAGGCGGTCGGCGTAGACGTCGGACAGGCTTTGTCCGGCCGGCGCGACGAAGGCCCGTTCCCCCGGATCGCCCACCCGGGCAAGAAAGGTGGGCAGGTCGATGGCCAGGTGCACCACCGGGCCGCTTTCCCGCAGCCGGGCCATGGCCGTGGGGCAGTAGACCACCGAGCCGCCGGTGGCCACCACGCAGCGTTTGACGTTGAGATGGGCCACCACGTCCTCTTCCAGGCGCAGAAAGCCCCTCCGGCCGAGGCGGGCCAGCAGGGCGGACAGCTTGCATCCCTTGGTGGCCTCGATCAGCCGGTCCGTGTCCAGGCAGGCCCAGCCCAGACGGCGGGCCAACAGGGCGGCCAGGGTGGTCTTGCCCGCGCCGGCCATGCCGATGAGGCTGATGCAGCGTTCGTTCGAAACTCGATCCAGCAGCAGTGGTTGCATAGAGACTCCGCCTTGTCGCCTGGGCGGCGCTGGGACCCTAGCCTTTTTTTTCGGGAATTCAAATGACGCCGGCGCATTGTCAGCAGGGAGGCCTTTGCGTACGATGCCTCCCTCGCCGGCGGGCGGTTGATGTCAAGGAGGAGCCATGTCCGAAAGCGCCGAACACCTCATTCTCGAATATGCCGAGGAGGGCGCGGCCCTGCGGTCGCGGTTTTTTACCGACAATGCTCCCCTTATCGACCGGGTGGCCCGGACCATGGCCGTGGTGCTGGCCAGGGGCGGCAAGCTCCTGTTCTGCGGCAACGGCGGGTCCGCCGCCGACGCCCAGCATCTGGCCGCCGAATTCGTCAACCGCTTCGAATTGGAGCGTCCGTCCCTGCCGGCCCTGGCCTTGACGACCGATACGTCCGTGCTTACCGCCATAGGGAACGATTACGGCTACGAGCAGGTCTTCGCCAAACAGGTGCAATCCCTTGCCGTGCCGGGCGATGTGCTGGTCGGCATCTCCACCTCGGGCAACAGTCCCAACGTGCTGGCCGCCATGCGGGCGGCCCGGGAAAAGGGCTGCGTCACCGTGGGGCTGGCCGGTCGCAACGGGGCCGTGGTCCCGCTGTGCGACTTCGCCCTGCTCGTGCCCCACGACCGCACGCCCCTGATCCAGGAGATCCATATCGCCGTGGGCCACGTGCTGTGCCGGTTGGTGGACTACTACCTGTTCGAGGCGGTGATGGAACTGCGGCCGTACCTGGAGGAGCATTAGCCGCTTCCCGCCCCGGACGGCGGGAGGGCGGCCGACGCCCCGTTTTTTTTGCAAGGAGTGCGTTCTATGCCGATGTATGAGTATGTGTGCGAGGATTGCGGGGCCGAGTTCGAGGAACTCGTGTCCGGCAGCGCCACTGCCGCCCCGCGTTGCCCCAAATGTGCATCGTCCCGGACCCGCAAGCTCATGTCCGCTTGTCGCTCCCGGACCGGCGGCAGGGGAACCGGGGCCACGGCCGCTTCGGCGTCTTCCGGCGGCAGCTGTGCCAGTTGTTCCGGTGGCCATTGCGCCTCCTGCCATTAACTCGTACGCCAACGCCATGCGTGAATCATTCGTTATCGCCACCCGGGGCAGCAAGCTGGCCCTGTGGCAGGCCGAGTACGTGGCCGACCGCCTGCGGCAAGCCCACCCCGATCTGGAGGTGACGCTCCTGCCGATCACGACCCGAGGCGACACGATCCAGGACAAGTCCCTGGCCGCCATCGGCGGCAAGGGACTGTTCGTCCGGGAGGTCGAGGCGGCCCTGCTCGACGGCCGGGCTCATCTGGCCGTCCATTCCCTCAAGGATATGCCGGCCGAACAGCCGGAAGGGTTGGTCATCGGCGTGGTCCCCGAACGCGAGGACCCGATCGACCTGCTCCTGTCGGTCCGCTACGACGGCCTGGCCGCCTTGCCGGCCGGCGCCCGGGTGGGCACCAGCAGCCTGCGCCGACGGGCCCAGCTCCTGGCCCTGCGCCCGGACCTCACCGTCGTCGATCTGCGCGGCAATCTGGACACCCGGATCGCCCGGCTCGACGAAGGCCGCTTCGACGCCATCGTGGTGGCCGCCGCCGGCCTCAAGCGCCTCGGCCTGACCGCCCCCAAGATCGCCCCCCTGGCGCCGCCGGACTTCCTGCCCGCCGCGGCCCAGGGCGCGCTCGGTCTGGAATACCGCGCCCACGACAAACGCACGGTCGCCGTGACGGCCTTCCTCGACCACCGGGAAAGCCACGACGCCGTGACCGCCGAACGGGCCTTCCTGGCCCGCCTGGGCGGCAGTTGCCAGGTCCCCATCGCCGTCCACGCCGCCGTGTGTGACGATTGCCTGAGCCTGGACGGGCTGGTGGCCGAGGTCACCGGCTCCCGCATCTTCCGCGACGTGATCCTCGGCCCGCGCGGCCAGGCCGTCGAACTCGGCCAACGCCTTGCCGAGTCCGTCCTGGCCAAGGGCGCCGGCGACGTGCTCGCCGCGTTGGCGGATTGACCGTTTTTTTCTGACGAAAAAGATGCCTCCGGCGGCCAGGGAGGGGCGCTGCCCCTCCCTGGACCTTTCCCGCCGGGGGGCGCATCCCCCCCGGACCCCTGCGTCCGGGGCTTTGGGTAACGTCCCCCCCTCGATACGACAGAGCAAGAGGTAACATGATGCGAGGTTTCCAAAGGGCCGAGCCCTTTGGCCGCCGGAGGCATTGCTGCGGCCGCCGCTCTGTGCGGCGCCCTGGCGGTGCGGATCCTTCAAAAAAGATGGCCCCCGCCGGGGAAAGCGGGGGCCGATCAAGGAGGGAGGAGAGGTGCCTTGTCGCGTTGGGGCGTGGGGCTCGTCCGACGCCAAGGCAGAGGGTGCCGGCGGCCGGTCTGGGGGCAGACCTCTTCGCCAGCACCTACACAGTAGGTACGGACCATGAAAGGAGCATGGCCGGATCATGAACTCTCGTTAGGGAACGTCCGTTTTCCCAAAAAAGAAACCCCCGCCGGGGGAGCAGGGGCTTCTTCGAGGAGAGGAGGAGTTTTTCGGACCAGCTGAACGGGAGGGGAACCGTTCGGCTGGTTGGGCAGGGGACATTGACGGGAACGGTCGGAGGGGAAAGCCGTTTTGTCCGTCGCTGAGACAATAGGGGCCCACCATGAAGGTGGTATGGCCGCAAGATGAATTCTGGTTAGGGAAGGAGAAGGAAGGAAGGGGACGGGCGTCGAAAAAAAAGCCCCCGCCGGGGAGCGGGGGCTTTATGCAAGGAGGGAGAGGAGAGTGACCGTTGGATCGTGCGGAAGGGAGGGGGACCGTCCGGACGACCGGTAAGTCTGAGGGCTCGTGTTTGGTTGTGTGGTTCCGTCGGCGGGCCTCGCCTGCACCGACAGCTTCCTTGTAGGGGAGACGCATGAAGAGGGTATGGCGGCAAAATGAACGAAAGTTCATTTTGGGCCGGCCCGGCGTTAGGCGCGGGTAAAGGCCAGGACCACGCGGAGCCCGGGCTGGTTGTCTTCCAGGCGCAGTTCGGCGTGATGCAGCCCGGCCACGGCCGCCACCAGGGACAGGCCCAGACCGCTGCCCGGGGTGTTGCGGCTCGACTCCAGGCGGGTGAAGCGTTCGAGCACCCGGTCCCGATCCGCAGCCGGGACGCCCGGTCCGCTGTCGGCCACGGCCAGTTCGGGGCCGGTGGAATGGTTGGTCAGGGACAGGACCACCCGGCCGCCGGCCGGGGTGTACTTGACGGCGTTGTCCAGGAGGTTGGCCAGGGCCTGGGACAGGAGGTGGCGGTTGCCGGGCACGGTGACGCCCCGGGTCAGGGCCACGTCCAGGGTGAGATCCTTTTCCTCGGCCAGCGGTTCGTAGAGTTCGGCCACGTCGGCGGCCAGGGCGGTCAGGTCGGTGTCCTCGAAGTCCTGGCGGCGGGCGCCGGACTCGGCCTGGGCGATGGTCAGCAGGGCGTTGAAGACCTGGAGCATGTTGTCGATGGAGCCGATGGTGTGTTCGATGACGCGCCGGTATTCCTCGGGGGTCTTGGCGGTGGGCAGGGAGAGTTCGAGGCCGGAGCGGATGCGGTTTAAGGGGCCGCGCAGGTCGTGGGCGATGTTGTTGGAGACCTGGCGCACGCCGTCCATGAGCCGGACGATCTGGTCCAGCATGGCGTTTAAGTTTTCGGCCAGGCGGTCGAATTCGTCGCCGGTGCCCCGGTTGGGGATGCGGCGGGACAGGTCGCCGTTCATGATTTGCCGGCTGGCCCGGTTGATGACGTCGATGCGCTTGAGCATCCAGCGGCTGGTGAGGACGCCGCCGAGGCCGCCGAGTACCAGGGTCAGGGCCAGGCCCCAGACCAGGGCGTCGATGATGAGTCGTTCCACCTTGACCCGTTCCGAGACGTCGCGACCGACCACCAGGTGGAAATTGCCGGGCAGCAGGAAGTAGCGCATGCGCACGCGCCGGGGCTCGAAATTTTCGGTGTCTTCCAGGGTGGCGTCGGACCAGCCCGAGCCCGTGTCCCGGAATTTCGGCCATTCCCCGAGGTTGCCGGCCAGGGGATTGAACTTCCAGTCGGTGAGCAGGTAGACGCTCTGTCCGGCCTTGTCCCGGGCCACCCGGGACTTGATGACCCGGATCAGGCCGGTCAGGCCGAGCTGGCTGTACTGTTCGGCCAGCCCCTGGATTTCGGCGTTGATGGTCTCGTCGGTTTGCCGCTCCATGAAGCCGGCCGTGGACGAGTAGATGAACCACAACAGCACCAGCACCGACACGCCGAAGGCGGTCATGTGGATCATGGACAGGCGCAACGTGGAGGAGCGCAGAAGTTTATTCGTGAGGATCACGCAGACTGTACCCGGCGCCCCGGATGGTGGTGAGCAGGGGCTTGTCGTGGCCCTTGTCGATTTTTTGGCGCAACCGGCTGATGTGGACGTCGATGACGTTGGTCTGGGGATCGAAGGAGTAGTCCCAGACGTTTTCCAGGAGCATGGTCCGGGTGACCACGTGGCCGGCGTGGCGCATCAGGTATTCGAGCAGGGCGAATTCCTTGGGCTTGAGTTCGATGGGGCGGCCCCCCCGGCGCACGTTGCGCCCGACCAGGTCCATTTCCAGATCGGCCAGCTTGAGCACGGTGTCCGGGGCGTCGGCCCGACCCCGCCGCAGCAGGGCTTCCAGCCGGGCCAGCAGTTCGGCGAAGGCATAGGGCTTGACCAGATAGTCGTCGCCGCCGGCCTTTAAGCCCTTGACCCGGTCGTCCACGTCCCCCAGGGCGGACAGGATCAGGACCGGCGTGGTATTGCCGGCCGAGCGCATGGTCCGCACGATGGTGAGCCCGTCCACGCCGGGCAGCATCCGGTCCACCACCACGGCGTCGTAGACTTCGGCGGCCACCCGGTAGAGGGCTTCCCGGCCGTCGGCCACATGGTCCACCACATAGCCGGATTCCTTCAAGCCCTTGACCATGTAGGCGGCGGCTTCCTGGTCGTCTTCCACAAGCAGCAAACGCATTGAGCGGACTCCTCGGAAACGCCGGTCTGGCGGCGGGTTGCACCATCCAGCGACGAAACCCGCTTGTCACCCTACCGCATGGCCGGCGGCTTGAAAAGGGCGCCGGCGGCCCCCCGGCCCCTCTGGGCCGGATGACTCGACAAGGGTCATGCTTTTGCGTATGAAACCGGGTCAAAACGCGGGCATACAGTAAAGGTGAACGCGCTTTCACAACGATATACACTGCGTTGGAATTAACGTATGACACCAAGTGCCCGAACCAGGGAAAGCGTTTCCTAGGGAGATGGACGGCATGACTGCACGAGTACGGCGACTGCTCTTTTTGTTTTTGATGACGGCGATCTTCTGTGTTGGCCCGGGCCATGCTCCGGTCTCGGCCCAGACCTCTACGGCCGCGGCGCGGGATCGGGTGGCCAACCGCTATGCCGCCCCGGCCGCGGGGACCACCGGCACCGCAGGCAAGACCGGCGGTGTCGAGGACAAGATCCAGAAGATTCCCCTGCCCGATTTCATCAAATCGAGCCAGGCGGCCCGGGAAAACGCCGCACCCGACCTGGCGCCGCCGACGGACGGCCAGGCCTACGACATGGAACAGAGCGCCCAGCGCGGTCTGGACGCCAACCCGCAGATGCAATCGGTGCGGGCCTCGGCTTCGGGAGCCGAGGAGGGACGGCGGCAGGCCCTGGCCAACTTCGGCCCGGTCGGCACGGTGAGCTACTCCGTCAACCGCTACGACGGCCAAATCAATACGGGTAGCGCGCCCTATCCCCGCGTCGGCTACTGGCAGAACATCAACCAGTTGCAGCTCCAGGCCGTGCAGCCCCTGTTTACCGGCTTCAAGCTCTTAAGCAGCTACCAGAAGGCGGCCCTGACCAAGGATCAGTCCAAGGCCAACATCCGCTACAGCGAAATCACCCTGGTCAAATCCGTGCAGAAGGCCTTCCTGGGCCTGCTCCAGGCCCGGTCCAACGTGCAGAGCAACAAGGACTCGGTGGCCCGCCTCGAATCCCAGTACAAGGTGGCCCAGGCCTACTATGACGTCGGCCTCAAGCCCCGCCTGGACGTGTTGCAGGCCGAATCCGACCTGGCCACGGCCGAGCAGAACCTGCTCAAGGCCGAGAACAACGTGAAGGTCCAGACGGCCCAGCTCAACTCCTTGCTGAACCTGCCCCTCAACCAGAACACCAACTATGTCGGCGAGCTGACCTATCTGCCCTTTACCATGTCCATCAAGGACTGCCTGGACACCGCCTACAAGCAGCGACCCGACCTCTACATGGGCGTCAAGGCGGTGCAAATCGCCGAAAAGGACGTCAAGATCGCGGCCAGCCCCCTGTATCCGCAGGTTCAGGCCCAGGCCACCTACACCAAGCAGGGCAACCAGCTCGACCTGGGCGTCAAGGACGTCTCCACCGGCACCACCCCGGAGATGACGACCGTCGGCGTCACGGCTTCGCTGCGGGCCTGGGACTGGGGTTCCACCTATTTCGGCATGCAGGCCGCCCGGGAAACCGTCAAGAAGTTGCAGGCCGACCTGGCCGAGATGCGGCTCAACGTCGGCTACGAGGTCAAGACCTACTTCTTGAACCTGCAGGATGCGGCCAAGCGCATTTCCGTGGCCCGCACGGCCCTGGAGGCCACCAAGGAAGGCTACCGCATGGCCGTGGCCCGCTACCAGGCCCAGGTGGGCACCAGCACCGACGTGTTGGACGCCCAGTCGCGGGTGAGTTCCTCGGAATTCAACCTGACCCAGGCCCTGACCGACTACCAGAGCGCCCTGGCCGACCTGTACGCGGCCATGGGCATGAAGAACCTGAGCCTGCAGCCTTAGGTTCCGGCGCCGCAGGCGGCGTTTGTCGCCCCAGGAAAAAAAGAGCCCCCGGCCGGTCGGTCGGGGGCTCTTTTGCGTCGTATCGATCGACGGGGCGCGGCGGCTAGCCGTTTTTGGCCACCGGTTCGAGCACCTCGATGCCGTTCATGTAGGGCACCAGCACCTTGGGGATGACCACCGACCCGTCCTTTTGCACGTCGTTTTCCAGGATGGCGGCCATGGTGCGGCCGATGGCCAGGCCGGAGCCGTTTAGGGTGTGGACGAAGGCCGTCTTGCCGCCGCCCACCGGCTTGAAGCGGATGTTCGCCCGGCGGGCCTGGAACGCCTCGAAATTGGAGCAGGAGGAAATCTCGCGGTACGTGTTCTGCCCGGGCAGCCAGACTTCCAGGTCGTAGGTCTTGGCCGAGGAGAAGCCGATGTCGCCGGCGCACAGCGCCACCACGCGATAGGGCAGATCGAGTTTTTGCAGGATCGACTCGGCATGACCGGTCAGTTCCTCCAGTACCGCGTAGGAGGTGTCGGGGTGGACGAACCGGACCATCTCCACCTTGCCGAACTGGTGCAGCCGGATGATGCCCTTGGTGTCCTTGCCGTAGGAGCCGGCTTCGGAGCGGAAGCACTGGGTGTGGCAGACGTAGGCCAGGGGCAGCAGTTCGCCGGGCAGCACCTCGTCCCGGTGCAGGTTGGTCACCGGCACTTCGGCCGTGGGGATGAGGTAGGCGGCCATGCCTTCCACCTTGAACAGATCCTCGGCGAACTTGGGCAGCTGGCCGGTACCGAGCATGCTGTCGGCGTTGACGATGTAGGGCGTGGCCACTTCCAGGTAGCCGTGCTCCCGGATGTGGGTGTCGAGCATGAAGGCGGCCAGCGCCCGTTCCATCAGGGCCAGCCCGGCGCGCAACACCACGAAGCGGGCGCCGGACAGCTTGACCGCCCGCTCGAAATCGAAGCCGCCCAGGGCCAGGCCGATGTCCTGGTGCTCCCGGGCCGGAAAGTCCGTTTCCCGGGGCGTGCCGACGTAGCGGACCGGCGTGTTGTCGTTTTCGTCCTTGCCATCGGGCGTGGTGGCGTGGGGAATGTTCGGCACGCCGAGCAGCCAGTCGCGCACTTGGCTGTCGACTTGCCGGCTTTCCTCGTCCAGGCGTTTGATGGAGGCGGACAGTTCGCCGAGGCCGGCCAGGATCGGGGCGGGATCGCCCCCTTGCCGCTTGATCTTGGCGACTTCGGCCGAGGCGGTGTTGCGCTGGCTTTTCTGCGCCTCCACGGTGGTCAGCAATTGGCGCCGGCGTTCCTCAAGGGCCAGAAAGGCATCGAGGTCCAAGGGAAAGTGGCGGCGGGCCATGCCGTCGGCCAGGGCCTTGGGGTTTTGACGCACGGTTTTGAGGTCGAGCATGGGACAGGCTCCTTATGACAAAGGTCGGGCGACATGTACGCGCGGCCGGATTGTCGCGTCAAGGTCGGAAGGCCTTTTTACCGCCTGGGCGGCCGATGCGCCGCCCCTTGCCGGGCGGAGGGATGTTGGGCATACCGGGGACGCATCCATGGACGCCGGCCGACAAGGGGAAGGGAGATGTCTCCGGCGGCCAAAGGGCGCGGCCCTTTGGAAACCCGTTGGAGACGATGGCTGCCAGGGGTGGCGTGCCGTGTCAAACCCTTCCTTTCCGGAGCGTTGCCCGAAGGAGGTTCTCGTGGCGGATGATTTGCGCGATCTGGCCCTGCGGCTGGGCCGGGCCCTGGCGGACCGGGGGCTGACCCTGGCCACGGCCGAATCCTGCACCGGCGGGCTGGTGGCCTGCCGGGTGACCGACATTCCCGGCTCCTCGGCCTGGTTCCTCGGGGGCGTGGTCTCCTATTCCAACGCGGCCAAATGCCATATCCTGGGCGTGCCCCAGGCGGTGCTCGATACGGCCGGGGCGGTCAGCCGGGAGACGGTGCTGGCCATGGCCAAGGGCGCCCGGGGCATTTTCGGCACTGACCTGGCCGTCGCCATCAGCGGCGTTGCCGGGCCGGACGGCGGCAGCCCGGAAAAGCCGGTGGGCACGGTCTGGCTGGCCTGGGAAGGGCCGTTCGGCGCCAGGGCCGTGTTGTTCCATTTTGACGGCGGCCGCCTGGAGGTCAAGGAGGCCGCCGCCCGCACCGCCCTGGACACGATGCTCACCCTGATCCTCGACCTGAGCCCCGACCCGTCCTGATCCGCCGGGCCGGTTTCGGCCATCCCGATGTCACCGGCCCGCCGCGTTGCCGTCACGGCGGCGCGGTAGGCCCAGTCAAGCCGCCGTCCGGCGGCAGGGAGGCGTGCGATGGAAACGAAGACGACCCGATTGGTCCGGGTCATGGACGTGCGGGAGGCGGCGGACCGCCTGGAGGCCCTGGCCGCGGAACTGCGCCGCGGCAGCCTCGGTCTGGCCGCCGGACGTCAGACCGTGCGGCTGTCCCCGGCGGTGATGCTCGACGTGGAAATCCGGGCCAGCCAGTGCCGGGACCGCGAGGGCGTGGCCGTGCGCCTGTCCTGGAGCCCCCACCACCCGGAACTGCTCGCCCAGCGCGGCGAATTCTAGCGACGCCGGCTGTCCTTTCCATGCGATTCCCCACCGTTTGAGGCGGGAGGCGTTTTCACGCCTTTGTCTGCCGTGCTTCCTCCTGCTGCACGGGAGAATCACCGCGAATCTTCCCTATCGGGTTTCCAAAGGGCAAAGCCCGTTGGCCGCCGGAGGCATCGCTCCCGACCATTCTGCCGCCATCCCGCTTCGTATCGTTCGGCCGGCGTCCCATTCTTTACAAAAGCGCGTATTCTGGTAGGCATGAGGGTGATGCGCTGGTTGTGAAGAAGGGGGCATGGTGGCATGGCCGCATTGGTGGCATTTCTGGACGCCGAGAGGGAAACCGTGCTTGCCCGGTGGCTCGATGCGGCCCTCGACACCTACGCCCCGGACACGGCCGCCGTGTGGAAAAAAAACACGGACCCCTTTGCCAATCCGGTGCGCTGCCATCTGGAAAGCGGCATGCGCGGGCTGATCGCGGGGCTGGCCGCCGGCGAGGACCCGGCACGCTCGGCCGTGTTCGCGCCGCACCTTGACGCCATCGTCCGGGTGCGGGCCGTGCAGGATTTCACGCCGTCCCAGGCCGTGGGCTGCATCTTTCTGCTCAAGAAGGCCGTGCGCGAGACGCTGTGGCCTCGGCTGACCGAACCGGACCTGTTCGTGGAGCTTCTGGCCCTGGAATCGGCCATCGACATCCTGGCCCAGCGCGCCTTCGACACCTACGCCACCTGCCGCGAAGCCATCGCCCAACTGCGCATCGAACAGATCAGACGGCGTTACGACCGGCTGTTGCGCCGGTCCGGCTACGTCAGCGCCGTGCGCGACGCACCGGAGTCGTCGTAGGGTCCGCTTCGGCAACCTTTGCACACGTGGGGGGATTATGGCCGCGCTGTTCGCCTTGCTCGTCGTGCTGGCCTGCGGCATCGTCGCCTGGCTCGGGGCCGCTTCCGGGGGGGGGACGTTTTTCGGCATCGTCCTGCCGTACCTGGCGGCGGCCGTGTTCCTGGCGGGCGTCGTCCTCCGGGTGCTTTCCTGGGCCCGCCGGCCGGTGCCCTTTTGCATCCCCACCACCGGCGGCCAACAGAAATCCCTGCCCTGGATCGCGGCCAGCCCCCTGGACAATCCGTCCGGCACCTGGGGCGTCGTCGGCCGCATGGTCCTGGAGGTGCTGACCTTCCGGTCGCTTTTCCGCAACACGGCCCTGCGCCTCGACCGGACTGGCCCCAAGGTCGCCTACAGCTCGGCGAAATCGCTGTGGCTGTTCGCCTTGCTGTTCCACTATGCCCTGCTCGTCATCCTGATTCGCCACCTGCGCTTTTTCTTCGAGCCCGTGCCCTGGTGCGTGCGCGCGGTCGGTTTCTGCGATTCCCTGTTCGAGGTCGGGCTGCCGGTGCTGTACGTTTCCGACGTCCTCTTCCTGGCGGCGCTGCTGTACCTGCTCGGCCGCCGGCTTTTTGACGGACGGATCATGTACATCTCCCTGGCCCAGGACTATTTCCCCCTCTTCCTCCTGCTCGGCATCGCCGGCAGCGGCCTGTGGATGCGCTATCTGGACAAGGTCGACGCCGTCGCCGTCAAGGAGCTGGTCATGGGGCTCGTGACCTTCCATCCGGCCTTGCCGTCCCATCCCCTGGCCCCGTCCTTTTTCGTCCACCTCACCCTGGTGTGCGTGTTGGGCCTGTATTTTCCCTTTTCCAAGCTCATGCACCTGGCCGGGGTGTTTCTCTCCCCGACCCGGGTGGTGCCCAACATGAGCCGCCGGGCCCGCTGGGTGAACCCCTGGAACGACCCGTCCATCACGCCGCATCCCTATGCGGCCTATGAGGACGAGTTTCGGGAAAAGATGCTCGAAGCCGGCCTGCCGGTGGAAAAAAAGGCGTAACGCAAACCCGTTGCCGCGAAGCGAGGTCCGTCATGGCCACCTGTCCGCCGCCGGAAGAACTCATCAAGATTGCCTACACCACGCCGGTCACATCCTGGATGGACACCAAACCGGTCTTTCGGCCGGGCAATTTCAGCTATCCGGCCAAGCCCGACATCCTCAAATACCTGGGTATGCCCAATCCCCGGGAATGGTCGCCCCTGGACGAGGACTGGAAACTGCCCCCGGACTGGAAGCGCCGCGTCACCGAGAAGTTTCGCAGCAACCTCAAAAAGTACCGTTCCTTCAAGGTGTTCATGGACATCTGCGTGCGCTGCGGGGCCTGCGCCGACAAGTGCCATTTCTTTATCGGCGGCGGCGATCCGAAAAACATGCCGGTGCTGCGGGCGGAGCTGTTGCGGTCCATCTACCGGGGCGATTTCACCCTGGCCGGCAAGGTGCTGGGCCGGCTGGCCGGAGCCCGCAAATTGGACGAGGACGTCATCAAGGAGTGGTTCCTCTATTTCTACCAGTGCACGGAGTGCCGGCGCTGCTCGCTCTATTGCCCCTACGGCATCGACACCGCCGAGATCACCATGATGGCCCGGGAACTCTTAAACGAGGTCGGCTGCAACATTAACTGGATATTGGAGCCGGTGGCCAACTGCAACCGCACCGGCAACCACCTCGGCATCCAGCCCCAGGCCTTCGTGGATATGATGGACTTTCTCCTCGACGACATCGAGGAGATCACCGGGAAGCGCATCCGGCCCAATATCAACAAGAAGGGCTGCGAGGTGCTCTTTATCACCCCGTCGGGCGACATCTTCGCCGAGCCGGGCATCTACACCTTCATGGGCTATCTGATCCTGTTCGACGCCATCGGCCTGGATTACACCTGGAGCACCTACGCCTCCGAGGGCGGCAACTTCGGGCTTTTTACCTCGGACGTCATGATGCAAAAACTCAACGCCAAGATGTACGCCGAGGCCAAGCGGCTGGGCGTCAAGTGGATTCTCGGCGGCGAGTGCGGCCACATGTGGCGGGTCATCAACCAGTACATGCTGACCATGAACGGCCCGGCCGACTTCCTGGAGACCCCGGTTTCGCCCGTGACCGGCACCCGGTTCGACGCCGCCGCCGGCACCAAGATGCTCCATATCTGCGAGTTCACGGCCGACCTCATCAAGAACGGCACGCTGCGACTCGACCCCTCCCGCAACGACAACTTCGTCACCACCTTCCACGACTCCTGCAACCCGGCCCGGGGCATGGGGCTTTTGGAGGAGCCGCGCTATATCCTGAAAAACGTCTGCCGCCAGTTCTACGAGATGCCCGAAAATACCATACGCGAGCAGACGTTTTGCTGCGGCGGCGGGGCCGGGCTCAACAACGAGGAATTTACCGAGACGCGGCTTCGGGGCGGGCTGCCGCGCGGTAACGCGGTCAAGTACGTGCGCGACCGGCACGGCGTGAACAACCTGGCCTGCATCTGCGCCATCGATCGGGCCACCTTGCCGCCCTTGTGCGACTACTGGGCCCCGGGCGTCGGCGTCTCCGGCGTGCACGAACTGGTGGGCAACGCCATCGTGCTGGACGGCGAAAAGCCGCGCACCACCGACCTTCGGCAAAATCCCCTGCCGGGGGTGGAGGCCGAGGAGGAATAGGCCATGTATCACGCCAAATACATCATCCCCGGTCTGTGCCTGTTCCTGCTTCTCGTCTTCCTGCCGAGCCTCCTCGGCCGGGGCCGGACCTTTCAGGTCGCCCTGGAACTTCCCAAGGATGCCAAGGCCTGCATCGAGGACACAAACGTCATGCGCGACCGGCACATGCAGATTTTAAACGACTGGCGCACCCAGGTCGTGCGCGAAGGCAAGCACGTCTACGTCAACGCCAAGGGCAAAAAATACGTGATGCGTCTGACCGACACCTGTCTGGGCTGCCATACCAAGACCGGGTTTTGCGACCGCTGCCATGCCGTGATGGACGTGAACCCGACCTGCTGGGACTGCCACAACAGTTCGCCGGAACAGCAAACGGCCATTCCGCCGCGCGCGGCGCCGTAAGGCTGCCGGCGGAGCTTTTTGCGAAGGGGACCTCCCATGAACAGCACCAGAAGAGACTTCCTGAAGCTGGCCGCCATCGCCGCCCTGGGCGTCAGCGCCGGCCGGCTGGGCCTGCTGGGCGACGGTCCGGCCCAGGCGGCCACCTTGCCCGACGTGGCCGACTATGCGTCCGGCATCAAGGCCGGGCATTGGGGCATGGCGGTCTTTTCCACCCAATTTACCCCGGAGCTGATCGCCGTCTGCCGCGCGGCCTGCCACCGCGAGCACAACGTGCCGGACATCCCCGGCGACAAGGACGTGAAGTGGTTCTGGGGCGCGAGCTTTGCCGAGGCCTTTCCCGGCGAGCAGGGGAAGTACCTGTCCGACGACGTCAAAAACCGCGTCTTTCCGCTGCTGTGCAACCACTGCGAAGCGCCCATGTGCGTGCAGGTCTGCCCGACCCAGGCCACCTTCCAGCGGCCGGACGGCATCGTCATGATGGACTACCACCGCTGCATCGGCTGCCGCTACTGCATGGCCGGCTGTCCCTTCGGGGCGCGCAGCTTCAATTTCCAGGACCCGCGGCCGTTCATCAAGGATTTCAATCCGCACTATCCCACCCGGACCCGGGGCGTGGTGGAAAAATGCGATTTCTGCGCCGAGCGGCTGGCCGTGGGCAAGCCGCCCGTGTGCGTGGAGGCGTCCGGCGGGGCGCTCGTGTTCGGCGACCTGTCCGATGCGAATTCGGCCGTCCGCAAGGCGTTGCGCGACCATTTCGCCATCCGCCGCAACCCGGCCGCCGGCACCTCGCCGAGCGTCTATTATATCCTGTGAGGTGACGCCATGCTGGAGAAAGCACTTCGAGGCACATCCCGCTACTGGGGCACCCTGGCCGGGCTGTTCGTGCTCTTTTGCCTGGGCGCCGGCTTCTGGCTCCATCAGCTCACCCACGGCCTGGTCATCACCGGCATGGGCCGGGACGTGTCCTGGGGCTTTTACATCGCCCAGTTCACCTACATGGTCGGCGTGGCCGCCTCGGCCGTGATGCTGGTTTTGCCCTACGCCCTGCACCAATACAAGGAATTCGCCAAGATGGTCGTGCTCGGCGAATTTCTGGCCATCGCCGCCGTCATCATGAGCATGACCTTCATCCTGGTGGATCTCGGCCAGCCCCGGCGCGTCATGAACGTCATCCTGCACCCGACGCTTCATTCCATGATGTTTTGGGACATGGCGGTGCTGTTCGGCTACCTCGTGCTCAATATCGTCATCGGCTGGACCGGCCTGCAAGCCGTCAAAAACGGCATGGTGCCGCCGTCCTGGCTCAGGGGACTGGTCATTCTTTCGATCCTCTGGGCCTTTTCCATCCACACCGTGACGGCCTTCCTCTACGCCGGCCTGCCGGGCCGCCACTACTTTTTGACGGCCATCATGGCCGCCCGTTTCCTGGCCTCGGCCTTCTGCTCCGGACCGGCCATCCTGTTGCTGCTCGTGCTGGCGCTGCGGCGGCTGACCGGCTTCGATCCCGGCCGCACGGCCATCAATCGGCTGGCCGTCATCATCGCCTACGCCATGTGCGTGAACGTCTTTTTCTTTCTGCTCGAACTGTTCACGGCCTTCTACAGCAACATGCCCGACCACATGGCCCCGCTGCGCTACCTTTTCGCGGGCCTCGGCGGTCACCGCCTCATGGTCCCCTTCATGTGGACGGCCGCCGTGTTCGGCCTGGGTTGCCTGCTGTTCCTGATTCCCCCCAGCGTGCGGGCCCGGACGCCGGCCCTGGTGCTCGGCCTGGTCATGCTGATCGTCGCGACCTGGATCGACAAGGGTTTGGGCCTTTTGATCGGCGGCTTCACCCCGAATCCCTTCGACACCGTGACGCCCTACCTGCCGACGCTCCCCGAACTCATGGTGGCACTCATGGTCTTCGCCCTGGGCGGGCTGATCCTGACCGTGCTGTGGAAAATCGCCGTCGAGGTGCGCGTCGAGGTGGAAGACGGCAACCGTTCCCTCGTCCCTCCGACGGACTAGGCAGAGAAGAGGGAAGAGGCCTCCGGCGGCCGGGGGAATCATTCCCCCGGACCCCTCGATGCGCGGGCGCCCAGGCGGCAACCGAAGACGCTTGCCGCCTGGGCGCCCGCGAAGGGTGCGTCAAAACAGGACAGGGGGTCTGGGGGAAATGATTTCCCCCAGCAGGTCCAGGGCAGCGCCCTGGTCAGGTAGGGTCCGGGGAGGGGCGACGCCCCTCCCCGGCCGCCGGAGGCGCGTCCCCCGGATTGACGGGAAACCGGGGGCGCTATATGAAAAAAAACGCACATCCGAAACGAAAAGGATCATGATATCATGCAGGAAAGCTACATCCAGGAGTTGTTCGCGGACCGCATCGGCGGGAACCAGTTTGGCAAGGATACCGTCCTTTACAAGTTCGAGAAGATCAAGCGGGCCAAGCGGGCGGCCTTGGCCGCCAACCCCGGGATGGAACTCATCGACCTGGGCGTGGGCGAGCCGGATTGGATGGCTGAACCCGAGGTGGTGGCGGTGCTGGCCGCCGAAGCGGCCAAGCGCGAGAATCGGGGCTACACCGACAACGGCATCGCGGCCTTCAAGGAAGCGGCCGCCGCGTACATGGCGTCGGTCTACGGCGTGACCGGCATCGATCCGGTCACCGAGGTGAACCATGGCATCGGCAGCAAGCCGGTGCTGGCCTTGCTCCCCCTGGCCTTCATCAATCCCGGCGACGTGACGTTGATGACCGTGCCGGGCTATCCTGTCCTGGGCACTTCGACCAAGGCCCTGGGTGGCGCGGTGGTGAACCTGCCGCTGCTGCCGGAGAACCATTTCCTGCCGGACCTCGACGCCGTGCCGGAAGACGTGCGCCGGCGGGCCAAAATCCTGTACCTCAACTACCCCAACAACCCCACCGGGGCCACGGCGACCACGGCGTTTTTCGAGAAGGCGGTGCGCTTCGCCAAGGCCAACGACATCATCGTGGTCTCGGATGCCGCCTATGCCGCGCTGACCTTCGACGGCGAAAAGCCGCTGAGCTTCCTGTCCGTGCCGGGCGCCAAGGACGTGGGCGTGGAGATCCATTCCCTGTCCAAGGCCTACAACATGACGGGCTGGCGTCTGGCCTTCGTGTGCGGCAATCCGCTGGTGGTCAAGGGGTTCGCCACGGTCAAGGACAACAACGATTCCGGCCAGTTCGCCGCCATCCAGATGGCCGGAGCCTACTGCCTGCATCACCCCGAGATCACCGAGAAGACGGCGCGCAAGTACTCCCGCCGCCACAGCCTGCTGGTCGAGGCCTTAAACGAGGTCGGCTTCGCCGTGACCAAGCCCAAGGCGTCCTTCTACCTCTATATCCGGGCGCCCAAGGCCACGGCCGACGGTCGGCAGTTCGCCTCGGCCGAGGATTTCTGCCAGTATCTCATCACGGAAAAGCTCATCTCCTCGGTGCCTTGGGACGACGCCGGCTCCTACGTCCGGTTCTCCGTCACCTTCGAGGCGGCCGACGAGCAGGAGGAGCGCCGCATCGTGGCCGAGATCAAGCGCCGGCTGTCCGATGTGCAATTTATTTTCTAGAGAGGCCTTCGGCGACCAGGGCGCTGCCCTGGACCTGCTGGGGGGAATCATTCCCCCCAGACCCCCTGTCCTGGGGTGCGATCACGTGGCCGGGAGTCCCTCGGGCATTCCTGTCTTCGTTTTTCCGCGGCGCTTCGCCGCTGGCGCCCTTTGGTCCGCGATGCGCCCGGCGTCAGGCCGGCTTTGCGGCCTGTGCCGCCGGGCGTATCGCGGACCAAACGACCCTGACCGCCCCGTCGCCGACCGCCTTCCCGGCCATTCCCGCATCCCCCGTTGAGGGGTCCGGGGGCATCATGCCCCCGGCCGCCGGAGGCGTCTTCTTCTTATAATCCCAAGCTCTTCAAATAGAACGCGCCCTGGTAGACCAGGACGGCGGCGCCACGCAGGAAGGTCCTGCCGTCCTTGATGATGACGCCGAGTTCCTCGCCGCCGGTGGTGGTGACGTTGGTTTCGTCGCCGGAGAGTTCGAGTTCCCGGGCGATGACCGAGGAGGCCACGGCGCCGGTGCCGCAGGCGTAGGTCTCGTCCTCGACGCCGCGCTCGTAGGTGCGCAGGGACAGCTTGCCCGGCTTTTCCACGGCCACGAAGTTGACGTTGGTGCCGGCGGGCTCGAAGTCCGTGTGGAAGCGGATGGCCCGGCCGAATTTCCAGACGTCCACGGATTCCAGGTCGTCCACGAAGATGACGGCGTGGGGCACGCCGGTGTTGACGCTGTGCAGGGTGATGGTCTGGCCTTCGACCTCGATGGTCTGGTTGAGGCGCACGTCGGCCGGCGGGGTGAGCTGGACGGTGACCAGGCCGGTTTCCTCGTCCACGGCGGCCTCGATGGGGCCGGCGTCGGTGCCGAAGACGTGCTTGGCCGGGGCCAGGCCGATCAGGTGGGCCAGCCGGGCGGCGCAACGGGCGCCGTTGCCGCACATCTCGGCCCGGGAGCCGTCGGCGTTGAAAAAGTGCCAGACATAGTGGAGCGGGGAGCCGGCCGGGGCCGGGTCGAGGAACATCATGCCGTCGGCGCCGACGCCGAAGGATTTGCAGCACACGGGGACGACCATTTCCCCCATGGTGTCAGGCGAAAAGCCCAGCTCGCGGTTGTCCACGAAGACGAAATCGTTGCCGCAGCCCTGCATCTTGTAGAAGGGAACGGACTTGCCCAGACTGGCTTCGAGATCCATGCGTCGCTCCTTGGAGAAGAATCGCAAGGCGCGGTCCTATCAAATCGCGCCTGCCCCGTCGAGGGCGTCAACCGGCCGTCGGCCCGGGCGCGGTCAGTTCGGCCGGCAGCCAGAGGCGTACGGAAGTGATGCACCAGAGGCGCCGGCCTGGGCTTGGCCCCAGGCCGTGCGGACGAGGTCCGGCACCGCGGCGACGGTTCGGGCGGTCGCCTGCCCGTGGGGCTGGCGGAAGGCGCGCGCCCATCCCGGCGCGCGGCCGGTGAAGGAAGCGAAAAAGGCGTCGCCGGACATCGGGGATTATCCCGGGAGATAGGTTCGGGCCAGGCGCCACAGGTCTTCGTAGGCGTAGCGGGCCTTGATGCCGAGGCAGAGTTCCTCGGCCATGTGGAGCTTGTGGGCGGTTTCAGAGAGGATGGCCCGGCGGTGCAGGGCCAATCGGCGGGCCAGGAAGCGTTCCTCGAAGCCGTCGGCCACCAGGGCCAGGCCTTCGGCGAAAAAGGGCGACCGGGCGGCCCCGGCCAGCCGGCGGCAGGCCTCGCGGCCCTCGCGCCGGACCACCACCAGGCAGTACATGAGCCGGGCCAGCAGGGCGGCCGGCTTGAGGCTGTGGTCCACGGCGGCGAGCCGCGTTTCCTCGGCGTCGCCCCGGCGTACCTGTTCCACCATGGCGTAGACGGCTTCCATGAGTTCGCCTTCCCGGACCGGCGGCAGGGGATAGAGGGCCGTGGCCAGGGACAGCACGCGCTGGGGATTCTCGCCGGCCACCATGGCGGAAAGCGTCCGGGTCATGCAGTCGAGCTTGTGCCTGAGGTCCCCGAGGACGAGCTGGCGCCGGGCCGCGAACATCCGGCGCAGCACTGCCTCGGGCAGGGACGAGCCGAAGGTGGCGTCGAGGAGGTGCCGGATGGTCGGCTCGGTCACGGTGGCCATTTCCTCCAGCACGACCTTGTCGTTCTTGCGCTCGTCCATGAGCTTTTTGAGCGACAGCCAGTAGGCAGCCAGTCCGGTAGCCGGCATGGCGATGATGTCCATATCCTGGCTGGTCGGGGGAATATCCGGCATGGCATTGGCCTTTCGGAAAAATTGCGGGTAAGACTCCGAATACGGGAGACGGCGTACGTCGTACGACCGTAGTCATGGCCGAAATTTTCGCCGCGGGCAAGGGCGGCGGAGGGAGTCGTCGATGCGCAGGCGTTTGCTCAAGATCCTGATGGTGCTGTTGGTCCTCGTCCCGGTGGCCTTGTCGGCCTATCTGGCCAACACGCTGTATCACCGCAAAGGCGTGCCCGAGGCGCTGCAAGCCTTGACCAGGCAGCTCTTCCAGTCCAAGGCCGACGAACAGAAGGCGGAAAAGCGGGCTCAGGTGCTCGAGCGCAAGACGGCCGAGCTGCAAAGCGCCTATGACGCCCTGGTGGCCGACTTGCGCGGCGAAGTGGACTCCAAGGAAGTCCGGGTCCGGCGCTTCGGCGAAAAGCTGGAAATCAATTTCGTGGACAAGGTGCTCTTCGATTCGGGCAGTGCCGTGGTCACGCCGCATGGTCGGGAGGTCCTGGCCAAGGTGGCGGGAGGCCTCAAGCGCATCAAGGACCGGGGCATCTACGTGGTGGGGCACACCGACACCAATCCCATCCATTCCGCCCTGTTTCCCAGCAACTGGGAGCTGTCCACGGCCCGGGCCTCGGCGGTTATTCGCTACCTGGCCGACACCGGCGGGGTGCCACCGGAGCGCCTGACGGCCATGGGACGGGCCTTCTACCAGCCGGTGGCCAGCAACGCCACACCCGAGGGCCGACAGGAAAACCGCCGGGTGGAGATCATCGTGGCCGATATTCCGCTGCTCAGTAGCGAAACGGGCTCCGAGAGCCTGCGCGGGACGGTCTCCGGCGACGGCGCGGCCAAGCCGGCCGCGGCGAGCCCGGCCGACCAGACCGAAACGCCGGCGGCGGCCGCGACCCCGGAAAACGCCGCCAAGGCCCAACCGGCGGACACGGGATCGGAGACGTCCCCTCCTGCCGACACGACGGCCGCGCCGGCAGGGCCGGCAAAGGAGCCGGCTCCGGACAAGGACGCGACGGCCGCCCCGGCCCCGGCCGGACCGGACCAGGCCACGCCCCAGCCGACCCTGCCGCCGGCTCAACCGGCGCCGGCCCAGGGCTCCTGAGCGCGTCGCCCGCCAGGACGTCTGCGGGGCGTTCGCGGGCGAGGCCGCGTTCTGCTAGGGCAGGGGCGTTTCCTCTTGGCGGTGCAGAGGTTCGTCCGGCACCGGGCACTGCCGCGGGTTGCGGCCGTTGGCGCGGGGCGGGACGGATTTGATGTTCCAGATGTCCCGCGCGTACTGCCGGATGGTCCGATCCGAGGAAAACGCGCCCATGCGGGCGGTGTTGAGGATGGCCTTGCGGGCCCAGACGTCGGGGTGGGCGTATTCCGCGCCCAGCCGGTCTTGGGTCTCGATGTAGGTCATGAAGTCCGCCAGGTGCATGTAGCGTTCGTTACGCGTCAAAAGCTTCTCGAAAATCCAGTGAAAGGTCTCCGGCGCTTCGGGCGTGAAGCGGCCGGCGGACAGGGCGTCCATGACCCGGCGAATCTCTGGATGGCAGCCGTAGTATTGCCAGGGATCGTAGCTGCCGTCCCGGAGCATGGCCGTCACCTCGGGCGTGGTCAGGCCGAAGAGGTGGAAATTCTCCTCGCCCACGGCCTCCCGGATTTCGATGTTGGCTCCGTCCAGGGTGCCGATGGTCAGGGCGCCGTTGAGCGAGAATTTCATGTTGCCCGTGCCCGAGGCCTCGGTGCCGGCGGTGGAGATCTGTTCGCTCACGTCGGCGGCCGGGATGAGCTTCTCGGCCAGGGACACCCGGTAGTCGGCGGCGAAGACCACCTTGATGGACTCGGCCGCCCGCTTGTCGGCGTTGATCACTTTGGCTACCCGCAAAATCAGGTTGATGATGGACTTGGCCGCGAAATAGCCCGGGGCGGCCTTGCCGGCGAAGACGTACACCCGGGGCACGGGCGGCTCCTGGCCGTCTTCGGTCAGGCGCAGGTAGTCGTAGATGATGTGCATGACGTTTAAGAGTTGCCGCTTGTATTCGTGGATGCGCTTGCATTGCATGTCGAAGGCGGCCCGGGGATCGACCACGATGCCGGTGGTGCGGGCGATATAGGCGGCCAGCCGTTCCTTGTTGGCCCGCTTGGCGGCCATAAAGCGTTCCTGGAAGGCGGCGTCCCGGGCCAGGGGTTCCAGGCGCCGCAGTTCGTCGAGGTCCATGATCCAGGCGTCGCCGATGGCCTCGGTGATGAGCGCCGCCAGCCGGCGGTTGGATTTGAGCAGCCAGCGCCGGGGCGTGATGCCGTTGGTCTTGTTGTTGAATTTTCCCGGCCACAAGGCGGCGTAGTCCGGGAACAAGGAGGTCTTGACCAGCTCGGAATGGAGCTTGGAGACGCCGTTGACCGAATGGGAGCCGACCACGGCCAGGTTGGCCATGCGCACCTGTTTGCCGCTGCCTTCCTCGATCAGGGACATGCGGCGCAGCTTGGCGGCGTCCTTGGGCGTGGTCAGTCGGATTTCGTCCAGGAAGCGCCGGTTGATTTCGTAGATGATCTGGAGATGGCGGGGCAGGACCTTGCCCAACAGGTCCACCGGCCACATTTCCAGGGCTTCGGGCATGAGCGTGTGGTTGGTGAAGGCCATGGTCCGGTTGGTGAGGTTCCAGGCCCGGTCCCAGGGGACCCGGCGTTCGTCCACCAGCACGCGCATGAGTTCGGCCACGGCCAGGGCCGGATGGGTGTCGTTGAGCTGGATGGCCACGCAATCGGGAAATTCCTCGATATTGCGGTTTTGCTTGAGAAAGTGCCGGGTGATATCCCGCAAGGAGCAAAAGACCAGAAAATATTCCTGGATGAGGCGCAACTCCCGGCCGAAGGAGATGGATTCGCTCGGGTAGAGCACCTTGGAGATCAGTTCGGAATAGACTTTTTGATGGATGGCCTTGATGTAGTCGCCCTGGTCGAAAATCTGCATGTTGAAGCTGTCGGTGGCCTGGGCGGCGAACAGGCGCAGGCAATTGACGCTCTTGTCACCGTGCCCGACGATGGGGATGTCGTAGGGCACGCCCATGAGATCCTGCCAGTCCACCCACAGGGGCAGATAGCTGCCGTCCGGCGCTTGATGATCCTCGACCCGGCCGTAGATGGGCACGATCACGGCCTCGTCCCGGCGCTCCAGTTGCAGGGGCATGCCTTCGGCCAGCCAGTAATCAGGCCGTTCCACCTGCTGGTCGTTTTCGATGGTCTGTTTGAACAGGCCGAATTCGTAGTGGATGCCGTAGCCGTAGCCCGGCATGTCGAGGGTGGCCAGGGAGTCGAGAAAACAGGCGGCCAGCCGGCCGAGTCCGCCGTTGCCCAGGGCCGGGTCGCGTTCGAGTTCCCGGATTTCCTCCAGGTCGTATCCCCATTTTTGCAGAATATCGTGGCATTCGTTCTCGATGCCCATGTTGCACAGGTTGTTTCCCAGACAACGTCCCAGCAGATATTCGATGGACAGGTAATAGACGCGCTTGGCCCGGGCCTCGTCGTAGCGGTCGCGGGTCTCGAGCATCTTGTCCACCAGCCGGTCGCGCAGCGACAGGGCCAGAGCCATGGCCACGTCCCGCTGGCTGGCATTGCTACAGAATTTCCCCAGCGAATGGGTGATATGGGAGCGGATGGAACAGGCGAGGGCGCCTGGATCGAGTCCTTTGGCGGGACAATTTTCGGCAGGCATGGGAACCTCCAGGGTTGCGGACGGAAAATCAACGCATTGCATAGCAGAGAAAACGCGCCGTTGTCCAACCACAGGCCATCGATCGTTTGTCTTTTTGACGAAGCGGCCGATTTTGGCGGCGCGACCTAAAGAACGCCCTGCGCCGGTCCGATGAGAAGACTGAAAAGGAAGTTTTTTACCCAAGGAGGGGCTTATGGATTCCATTACCGGCTTAAGCGGCCTCACTGGATTGTCGTCTGCCACCGGCACGTCGAGCGGCATCAGTACGTCCCTGACGTCCGACACCGGAACGACCTCGACCGTCTCGGACAAGCAGATGTTTAACGCCAGCCTGGTCACCTCGACGCTGGACAAGCTCAATAGCGGCAATTCCGGCGGCAACGGGGACTACGATTTCCAAAAGACGGTGCTCTCGGGCAAGGCCGCCAGCATCGGCCTCAATCTCAAGGCCTGAGCCGGCGCGAGGCGTTTGGGCCAGGAGACCCTTGCTTTTTCCCTCCGGGCGTCGCATGGGAGGCCATGGCGCGCATCCTCCATCTGGACATGGACGCCTTCTTCGCCTCGGTGGAGCAGCACGACGCCCCCTCCCTGCGGGGGCGGCCGGTCATCATCGGCTGCGACCCGCGCGGGGTGGTTTCGGCCGCCTCCTACGAGGCCCGGACCTTTGGCGTGCATTCGGCCATGCCGGTGGTCGAGGCCCGGCGGCGCTGCCCGGACGGGGCCTTCCTGCCCGGCAACCGCCGTCGCTACGTCGAGGTCTCCCGCATCGTCATGGCCACCCTGGCCACGCTCTCCCCGCTGGTCGAACCGGCCTCCATCGACGAGGCCTATGTGGATGTCACCGGGACGGAAATGCTGTTCGGTCCGCCCCAGGCCCTGGGACGGCGCATCAAGGCCATGATCCGGGAGGCGACCGGGCTTTCCTGTTCGGTCGGCATCGCGCCGGTCAAGTTTCTGGCCAAGATCGCTTCGGATTACGACAAGCCCGACGGGCTGACCGTCATCGAGCCGGAGGCGGTGGCCGCCTTTTTGGCCGAGCTGCCCGTGGGCAAGATTCCCGGGGTGGGCAAGCGCGGCCGGACCGCCCTGGCCAGCCTCGGCATCCGGGTCGTCGGCGACATCCTCAGGTATCCGCCGGACTTTTTCGAACGCCACTTCGGCAAGTGGGGCCTCGAACTCGTGGAGCGGGCCCACGGCCGGGGCAGCGCCGAGGTCCGCGCCGACCGCGAGACCAAGTCCGTCAGCGCCGAAAACACTTTTTCCGCCGACACGGCCGACCGGGAAACGCTTTTGGCCTGGCTGTTGCGCCAGTCCGAGCGGGTGGGCCGGGAACTGCGCCAGGAGCACCTTCGCGGCCGCACCGTGACGCTCAAACTCAAGTTCGGTGATTTTCGCCAGATCACCCGCAGCCGTACCCTGGCCGCGCCCATCGACAGCGACGCCGCCATCTTCGCCACGGCCGAGGCCCTGCTGGCCGCCGAGGACCTGCCCCGGCCGGTGCGGCTGATTGGTGTCGGCGTCTCCCACTTCGGCGAGGCGCCGCGACAACTCTCCTTGTTCGAACATCCGGACGACAAGGCCCGGCAACGGGACGGTCGCATCGACGCCGCCCTGGACGCCATCCGGGACCGCTTCGGCCGCGAGGCCATCCTCCGCGGTCGGTTGTTCGGCAGGAAGGAATAAGATGCCTCCGGCGGCCGGGGGGATAATCCCCCCGGCCGCCGGAGGCATCTTTACTCTTGTCGGCCGGCCGCCGGAGGCCTCTTCACGCCTCCTAGGCGGGCTTGCGGCCGGTGATGAGGAAGATGGTGAAGGCGCGGGTGATGCCGTCGGCCAGGGTCTTTTCGATGGTGGTCGCCGTACGGGCGGCGAGGTCGGTCCAGCCGATGTTGCCCAGGGTGGTGGTGAGGGCTTCCCGGTCGAAGCCGTTGTGGTACACGCCCGAGGTGTCGTCGTGGAAAATGCCGCCCTCGCTGTCGAGGTCGGCCAGGGCCAGCCGTCCGCCCGGCGCGGTCAGTTCGAAGAGTCGGCGCAGCACGGTCGGCAGGTCGGCCACGTGGTGCAGGGCCATGGCGCTGGCCACCAGATCGAAGGTGTTGGCCACCTCGTCACCCCGGGCCAAGTCGGCGAGCTGGGTGCCGACGTTGGTGAGTCCGGCCCGGCTGATCTTGGCCGACAGTTCGGCCAGCATGCCGGGCGAGGTGTCGAGGCCGGTGACGAAGGGGACGCGCTTGGCCAGCTCCTGGGTGAGCAGTCCGGTGCCGCAGCCGAAATCCACGGCGTTGCCCACGCCGGCGAACACACCTTCCGCCTCCATGGCGGCGGCGATGCCCTGGGCCAGCTTGTGACGGTGGGGCCGGCTGTCCCAGGCGGCGGCCCGAGCGTCGAACAGTTGGACATCCTCCGGGTCCTCTCCGGCGGGCGCGGCCCGTTGTATGGCCGCCTCGGTCCGTTCCAAAAGCTCGTCGATATCGCAGGGCTTGAGCAGGTAATCGGCGGCCCCGGCCGACAGGCACTCCCGGATGGCCTCCTCGGCCCCGTGGCCGGTCAGGATCAGGACCGGCATGGCCGGCAGCATTCTCCGGAAGATCTTGAGGACCTCGATGCCGTTCATGTCCGGCATCTTGAGGTCGAGCACGGTCGCGTCGAAATCGTGTTCGCGCGCCAGGCGCAGGGCGTCGGTTCCGGAGGAGGCCACCGAGACGGTGATGCCCCGGTGGGTGAGACGCTTGGAGAGGACGTCGGTAAAGCCCGTTTCGTCGTCCACCAGCAACAGCCGCATGGAATGTGCGTTCATGCCGTCTCCCGAACGGATGGTTTGCGTGAGGAGGCGAGAACCTCACGCCTCCCGGTGATCGGCGTCCTTGTCGGCAGCGTGCGGTTCCTCCCGGCCCGCGTCCGCCGCGATAGCCGGAAGCAGGACCGTGAAGGTGCTCCCTTTTTCCAGTTCGCTGGTCACCGTGATTTCCCCGTCCAGTTTTTTGATGATGTCGGCGCAGATGGAAAGGCCGAGGCCCGTGCCCTTGCCCACGGCCTTGGTGGTGAAAAAGGGTTCGAAGATGCGGGGCAGTACGGCGGCCGGAATGCCGTGGCCGGTATCGGTCACCGAGAGCTTCACCCGCGCGCCGGCCGGCCGGGTGGCGATGGTCAGCTCGCCGCCGTTGGACTCCATGGCGTCCAAGGCGTTGTTCATAAGATTCAAGAGGATTTGCTGCAATTCCGAGGGCAGGCCGGCCGCCGGCGGCAGCCCTGGCGCCAGGTCGGTGCGCAGGTGCACGCCCGCGTACCGGGCCCGTCTGGCCGAAAGCTCGGCGATTTCCGATACCAGGTCGTTGCAATCGACGGACCGGACGTTCGAGTCGGCCTTGTGGGCGAAGCTCAAAAGCTTATGGGTGACGTCCCGGCAGCGGGCGCCCTGGGCGCGGATCTGGTGCAGGGCCCGGCGCATTTCGGCCACGTTTTCCGGGGCGGCCGGGGCGTCGCCGGACAGGATGTCGCAGATCCAGCCGGCCTCTTCGGTCATGATGGCCACGGGATTGTTGATTTCGTGGGCCACGCCGGCGGCCAGCTCGCCCACCGAGGCCAGCTTGCCGGCTGCGATGATCTGGTCGTTCAAGGCGTCCCGGGCGGCATCGGCCGCCGCGATCCTGGCGACCAGGCGACGGGCCAGGATCGTGCTCACGGCCAGGATGGCCATGGCGCCGAGCAGGACGATGGTCAGGGCCAACAGCCGGCTCCGGTAGAGGACGGCCAGGGCGTCGGCCTCGTCCTCCTGGTAGACGAGGGCCCATTTCCCACCCTGGAGCGGCGTGACCACCAGCAGGGAGGCCTGGCCGGAGAACGCGTCCTGGTGGCTGAAGGTGGCGACTTCGTCCTCCCCCATGCCCGGCCGTCCCGAGGGCCCGCCCCAGACCATTTTGCGCAGGAAGGGGATGTCCAGGCGCAGGCCCTTTTTCGGCGGCGTCTGGAATTCCCCGTCGGCGTTGATGATGCAGGCCTGGGCCGTGGCACCGTGCCCCAGGTTCTGGACCAGGTCGGTGAAGGCGGAAAACATGATGGTGGCGCGCAGGAGATAGGGGTGGCCGGCGAAGGTGCAGCGCACCGTCACCACGAAGTGGGGCAGCCCCCGCCGTCCCAGGAACACGTCGCTGATGGAGACTTCCTGGCCCTTGGTCGCCTGGAACCAGCCGGCGTCGGCGTAGTTGGCGTTTTTGAGGTGGAAGGGGCCGGCATAGGCCAGCATGGTGCCGGCGCTGTCGAGAAAGCCGATATCCTCGAATACGCCGCCGTGTTCCGCCCGCAGGGTGCCGAGCACTTTGGCCAGGAAGGCGTCGTTGGACAGCTCGTTGAGGCTGGCGATGTCGGAGAGCATGCGCAGTTCGGCCGAGCAGTCGCGCAGGAAGAAGTTGATTTCCTGTTTGTGCTTGAGGACGAGCTGCTCCATGTGGGCCAGCACACGGGTCCGGTAGGCGGACTGAAACTGGTAGCCGAGCACGACGGCGCACACCACAAGCGGCGTCAGGGACACCGCCGTGATCCAGGTTACGAAGGATCTGGTCAAGGTGCGGTAGGCGAGGCGGTCATGCACGTTGATCCTCCCCGGCACGGGCATGTGCGCGCTGTGTAGCGAAAGCCGATGAAATAGCATACGTCCCGGGAGAGGCTTTTACAAGGAGCTCCCGGCCCGCGGGGGGATCATCGGGCCGGAAAGGGGAGGGCGCCGCCATGGCACGTGACGTTATCGACCTCAAACGACAGTTGCGGGAACTGAAGGCCAGTGAAAAATTATCAGGTTTTACGGGATGTTACCTTGATCTTGGTCTCGGCGAGCCGGCCAAGGAAGGCGTGCTGAAGATCGCCGAATTCGTCCGTCCCGACGCCTCCGGCTATATCACCCTGACCCTCCAGACCGATGCGGATCCGGAGCCGGAAAAGCGGGCCGCCCTGGCCGCCGTGCTCGACCGTTTCGGCCGCTTCGCCGCTGCCGTGGACGCCACCACGGGACAGGCCCGCTTTGGCGAGGGATTCCAATACATCATGATCGTTTCCGAGGGCTTGGCCGAGGGGGATGCCTGGTTCGTGGCGGAATTCGATCTCTACTACCGGAAGCTGGCCGGCCGGGTCCGTTCGCTGGTGGAAGACGCAATATTGCCGGGACTTTCGGCCGTCATGCCCGTGACCTTCGAGGCGGTGAACTGGTGGGAGCCGCAGCCGACCGAGGGCTGAGCCGGGGATTTGCCCTGGCCGGATAAATTGCCTAAGAGCAGAAAAAAACGCGCCCTCAAGGCCGCGTGAACGGGTTATGCGCGCCATATCGCAAAAAAAACGTTTGCTGACCGCCGCCGTCGGCCTGCCGGTCCTGATCGCCGCCGTGGCCGTGGGCGGGTGGCCGTTATGGATCGTCCTGGCTGCGGCCGCTCTGGTCGGCATGGAAGAATTTTTCACTATGGTCGGCCATCCCGGGCCGGTCTTTCGGCTGGTCGCCTTCGGGCTCGGCCTGGCGGCCGTGGCCGGTGCGGCCGTCGGCGGCCTGGGCTGGCTCGTGGTGCCGCCGCTGTGCGCCCTGTGGATCGAACAGTTCGATTTCTTGCGCCGGTTCGGCTTCCTCGGGGACAAGACGCTGCCCCGCGGCGTGCTGGTGGAGGCCGTGCTCTATATCCCGACGACCTTGGCCGTGCTGGCCTGCCTGGCCCCGCTGGAGACGTTTTTTATCTTGGCCGTGGTCATGGCCACGGATACGGGCGCCTATTACGGCGGGTTTTCGATCGGCGGGCCCAAGATCTGGCCGAGCGTTTCGCCGGCCAAGACCGTGTCCGGCAGCCTGTGCGGCCTGGCGGCCGGCGTGCTGGTCGGCAGCGCGTTCGGGCTGTTTACCGCCCGGAGTGCGGGTGTCCTGGCGGGGCTGGCCGCGGTCATGTCCGTGGTGTCCCAGGGCGGCGATTTTTTTGAATCCGCCCTCAAGCGCGCGGTCGGGGTGAAGGACTCCGGTCGGGTGCTGCCCGGACACGGCGGCGTGCTCGATCGCATCGACGGTTTGCTCCCTGCCGTTCTGGTGTATGCCGCCTGCCGCACCTGGTGGGGACTGGTCGGCTAGAGGGACGGGAGGAAAGCCTAATGGACGAAGCCACCGAGACCACGACTCCGCCGCAGGCCGCTGCCGGCGCGGTGGAAGCCCCCGTGCCCCAGGACCGGGAAGGCCGGTTCGACGCCTGCCTGGCCAAGCTGGAAGAGCTCAAGGCGATAAAGGCCCGTCGGGAAGTGATGGAGGAGCGGGTCCTTTTGGAATTCCTGCGCGTCAACCGGGGCCGGCTCAACGAATTTCCCCTGCTCGAAACCGAGCAGAAAAGTCTCATGGACATGCTGCTGCGCCGGGCCGAGGGGCTGCACCCCGGCCAGGAAAGCGTGCGGGAGCGGCTCGTCGCCTATCTGGTCGAACTCAACCACTACGGCAAGGCCAAGGCGGTGGGCAATGCCGCGGAGATGACACGGCTGGCCCAGACGCTCGAGGTCGAGGAGACGATCCTGGCCAAGATGCTCCAGGGTGCGGTCTATGCGTCGAGCCTGGTCAAGGACAATTTTTCCGACGCCGTCATCCGGCATTTCGGCGAGGGGGCCCTGGCCAAGCTCGAGGAGCTCACGGCCACCATGGTGTTCGACGAGCAGTACTGGCGGGCCAACCTCGAACAGTTCGTCAAGGGCGAGGTGCACGGGGCCTACGACGACATCCTGGCCGACCGCCGCTACCGCATCGTCCGGGAGGGGCAGTTGCTGCTCGTGGCCTTTCCGTTTGATGCGGTTCTGGCCAAGCTCAAGGGCACGTCCAAGGACATCGCCCCCACCCGTGTGCAGACGGCCTTCGTGGAGACCACCACCACCGAGCCGGGCCGCCGGGCCACCGAGGCCGTGGCCTCGGTGTTGGCCCGCAACGATTTTGCTCCCTGGGCCAGCGGGGCGGACCGCGAGGAACTGGTCTTCGCCGCCCGGGTGGCCGCCATGGATGCGGTGGCCGCCGAAATCGCTCCCGGCGAGGCCGAGAGCGTGGCCGCCGACGAAGAGGCCGAGGCCCAGCGCCTGTTCCACATGCGCCAGGTGGCCGGCTTGGCCGTGGGGGCGGCGGTGTTGCTGCGGGTGATCCGGGAGGATTTTTCCAAGGCCTTGCGGGAGTTTTCCCCCAAGGAACGGACCGTCCTGGTGGCGGCCGCCGGCTATTTCGATTCGCAGCGCGTCAGCCGGGTGCTCGAAGAAGTGATGGAACTGGATTTCGCCCACCTGCTGCGGGACAAGGCCGCCGCCGAGGGCGGCCGCATTCAGATCAAGACCAGCCGGGTGCGTCGGGCCCCGCGGGCCGCCGTGGACGCCTTGGCCGCCGCCGGCCTGTCAAAGATCCGACGCAAGCAGGTGTTCGAGGACGATCCGGACCAGGTCGAAAGCCTGCTCTTCAAGACGCGCAACGCCTCCGAGCTGGGCGCCCGCCTGGAATTGCTCCAAGTGGAGCCCGAACTGGCCCGGTCCGTGACCGGCCTGTGGGAAAACGCCGCGTACAAGGTCGAATTGTACGTGTGCATCAACCTGGCGGCGCTCGGCAAGGTGACCACCAACCTGTCCGCCCGCATCACCGAGATCCTGGGCCGCTACGGCATCACCCCCGCCGGGGCCGCCGAAACGTCCAAGACACGACACGACGCATGACCACAGCATTTGCCGCCGGCACGCCGGCTGCTTCCGTAAGCGACCGCCCCGATGTCGGGACGGGCTATATTTCCCGTCTGACCGTCCCCGTCTCCGACCGTCCCCGCCGGGTGGTCCTGCTCGGCGCCACGGGCTCCATCGGCACGAGCGCCTTGCGGGTCATGGCCGAGCATCCCGACCGCTACCGGGTGCTGGGCCTGGCCGGGGCCCACAACGTGGCCCGGTTGGCCGAACAGGCGGCGGCGTGGCGGCCGCCTGTCCTGGCCGTGCTCGACGCGCCGAAGGCGGCCGCGTTGGCGGGGCTGCTTCCGGCCGGCTACCGTCCGGAGATTCTGGTCGGCCCGGAGGGCTACGCGGCCCTGGCCGCCCTGACCGAGGCCGACGTGGTGCTTTCGGCCATCGTGGGCGCGGCCGGCCTGGCCCCGACCCTGGCCGCCGTGGCCGCCGGCAAGGTGGTGGCCCTGGCCAACAAGGAATCCCTGGTCCTGGCCGGGGACTGCATCCGCGACCTGGCCCGGCGTACCGGGGCGGTGATCCTGCCGGTGGATTCCGAGCACAACGCCGTGTTCCAGGCCCTGGGCGGAGGGGAACTGTCCGATCTGCCCCTGGTGGAACGGTTGGTGCTGACGGCCTCGGGCGGCCCGTTTCGGGCCACTGACGCGGCCGAGCTGGCCAAGGTCACCCCGGAAATGGCCCTGGCCCATCCCAACTGGTCCATGGGCCCCAAGATCAGCGTGGATTCGGCCACGCTCATGAACAAGGGCCTGGAGGTCATCGAGGCCTGCCGCCTGTTCGGGCTGCCGGTCTCCCGGGTGGACGTGGTGGTGCATCCTCAAAGCATCGTCCATTCCCTGGCCCAGCTCCACGACGGGTCGCTGCTGGCCCATCTCGGTCCGCCGGACATGCGGGTGGCCATCGCCTACTGCCTGGGCTTCCCGGAGCGGCTCCCCCTGTCGGTGCCCCGGGTGGACCTGATCGCCCTGGGGGCGCTCACTTTCGAGGCGCCCCGGGAGGACGCATTTCCCTGTCTGGCCCTGGCCCGGCGGGCGCTTCTGGCCGGTCCCAGCCATACGGTGGTCCTCAACGCGGCCAATGAGGTGGCCGTTGCCGGCTTCCTGCGGGGCGAGCTGCCGTTTGTGGGCATCCCGGCGGTCATCGAGGCCGCCCTGGCCGCCCATGCCGGCGAGATCCTGGCCGATGCGGCGGCCATCATGGATTTGGACCGGCGTACGCGGTGCAAGGCCGTCGCCTGGACCCGGACCCGCCGGCCGTGACGTTGCCTTGCCGCGAAAAGGCCTTATTTTCCTCCATCGCCTGTCATGACCGGACGGATGCGCCGTCCGGCCCCCTGGCGGCCAAACCCGGGCGCAGGCGCCCTGAGACTCCATGATGCAAAGTGCTGTTGCCGTGATCCTGGTCCTGGGAGGCCTGATCTTTTTCCACGAGTTGGGCCATTTTCTGGCCGCCCGGGCCCTCGGCATGGGCGTGGTGACGTTTTCCCTGGGGTTCGGCCCCAAGCTGTTCGGTTTCACGCGGGGGGCGACCCGCTACGTGCTGTCGCTGATCCCCCTGGGCGGCTACGTGCAGCTGGTGGCCCAGGACCCGGATGACGAGGCCCCGGCGGAATTCCCGCCCGAGACCCATTTCCGGCTGCGTCCGGCCTGGCAGCGCATGATCGTGGTGGCGGCCGGCCCGATCTTCAATTTCGTCCTGGCCTGGCTGCTCTTTTGGGGGCTGTTGCTGGCCGAGGGCCGCTACGAGATGCTGCCCGTGATCGGCCAGGTGCAGCAGGACAGCCCGGCTCAGCTGGCCGGCCTGCTCCCGGGGGACACCGTGTCCGCCATCAACGGCGCGCCGGTGGAGAACTGGGACGCCTTGGCCCTGGCCATCCGCGCCGGCGGCGTCCATCCGGTGGCGCTCACCGTCGAACGGGACGGCGCCAGCCGGGAGGTGACGGTGACGCCCGCCATCCGGACGGTGAAAAACCTGTTCGGCGAGAAGGAGAAGGTGCCGCTGGTCGGCATCGTGGCCTCGGGCAAGACCCGGGCCGTGCCTTTGGGGGCCGGATCGGCCGCCGGGGAGGCGGTGCGCCAGACCTGGAACGTGGTGGTCATCACCTACACGGGCCTGGTCAAGCTGATCGAGCGGGTAGTGCCCCTGGACAGCCTGGGCGGTCCCATCATGATCGCCCAGATGGTGAGCAAGCAGGCCTCCGAGGGCTGGGGCAACGTGGTGGCCCTGGCGGCGCTCATCAGCGTCAACCTGGGCGTGCTGAACCTGCTCCCCATCCCCGTCCTGGATGGCGGCCATTTGCTGTTCTACACCCTGGAAATTTGCATGCGCCGGCCGGTGAGCCCGCGGCTGCGCCAGCTCTCCACCCGGCTGGGCCTGCTCTTTCTGCTGGCGCTGATGATTCTGGCCACGGTCAACGACATCCGCCGGCAACTGAGCGTGTTCGATGGCTGATGCCCGTCCCTATCTGGTCTTGAGCGGCGTCTCGACGTCCCTGACCGTCACCCTGGGCCGGCCCGGTCGGGTCCTGGCCCACCGGGAGGTCGCGGCCTTCGGCCGGGCGGCCGAGGTCCTGGCGCCGCTTGTGGCCGAGGTCCTGGCCACGGCCGGCCTGGACGTCGGGGCCTTGGCCGGGGTGGCCTGCGTGCGCGGACCGGGCAGCTTTACCGGCATCCGGGTGGTCCTGGCCACGGCGCTGGGACTGTCGGTCGGGGCCGGCCTGCCCATGGCCGGGCTGGACCATCTGCCGCTGCTGGCGGCGTCGGCCGCTCGCCGGGCCACCGGCGTGGTGGTGGCCCTGACCCACGCCCGAACCGATCAGCTCTATGTCCAATCCTTCCTGGCCGACGACGGCGTGGCCCCCATGGGCCCGCCGCGGGCCCTCACCGTGGCCGGCGCGGCCGCCGTGGTGGCCGAGGCGGCCGCCGTGGGGCCGACCTGGTTGGTTGGGGATGGGGCCGAGCGCTACCGGGAGGTCCTGGCCGCCGCTTCCTCCTTGGCCACGTTCGCCGGTCCGGCCGGCAATGCGCCCGATCCCGAGGTGCTCGTTGCCGCTGCCGCCGCTGCCGCCTACGGTTTTTCTCCCGTGGAACCGCTCTATCTGCGCCCCTCGGACGCCGAGGAAAATCTTACCGCCATCGCCGCCGGCCGGGGCCTGTCGCCCGATACGGCCCGCGAGCGCCTGCGCCGGGCCCTGCGCCGCGCCTGAGCCGCCCCCCCCTTATTTTTTTTTCGGACTCCCGTCGTTTTCGCCCCCGGCCGCATCGTCGACCGGGGGCGGCGCCTTTTTCCGTGCCGCCATCCCCCGATGCTAAAGAATCGACCCATCATTTCCGATAAGAACAACAATTAGGCGTGATCCCGGTCCAGTGGTCCAACGAACGGCGTGGCCGGGGCCAGGCTTCACAAGGGCAAGGAAGCCCGCATTCATTCAAGGAGGAAAAAACCATGGCTCTGACCATCAATACCAACCTGATGGCCATGACGGCTGCTCGGAACCTCAACAATGCGTACAGCGCCCTGTCGGTCTCGACCAACCGCCTTTCTTCGGGGCTGCGCATCAACAGTTCCGCCGATGATGCCGCCGGCATGGCCGTGAGCGAACTGATGAAGGCCGATGTGGCCTCCCTGAACCAGGGCGTGCGCAACGCCAACGACGCCATTTCCCTCATTCAGACGGCGGATGGCGCCCTCTCCGTCATCGATGAGAAGCTCGTCCGCATGAAGGAACTGGCCGAACAGGCGGCCACCGGCACCTATACGTCGGACCAGCGTCTCATCATCGATTCGGAATACCAGGCCATGGCCTCGGAAATTACCCGAATCGCCAGCGCGACGGATTTCAACGGCATCTATCTCTTGAACGGCAACCTTTCGAGCACGACGCACAACGGTTCGACCATGTCGCCCACCGGCAAGCTGAAGGTGCATTTCGGTGCCGGCAACCTGTCGTCGGAAGATTACTATTACATCCAGATCAACAACTCCACGGCCTCTGCCTTCGGGCTAGGTATGGGCGCGGCCAGTTCGAGCACCAACGCCGGCCGCAGCATCTCCACCCAGAACCTGGCGCAGTTGGCCCTGGACAAGATCAACAACGCCATCGTATCGAAGGATAAGATCCGGGCCAGTATCGGCGCACTGCAGAACCGGTTGGAAAACACCATTTCCAACCTGGAGATTCAGGCCGAGAACCTCACTTCGGCCGAATCGCAGATCACCGATGTGGACGTGGCCACGGAAATGACAGAATATGTGCGGCAACAGATTTTGACCCAGTCGGCTGTGGCCATGTTGTCCCAGGCCAACTCCCTCCCCAGGATGGCGCTGACCCTGATTCAGGGCTAATTCGGGGGGCGTATCGGCCGGGCCGCTCGGGGCGGCCCGGCCGGCCGACTGGCACACTGCTTGCAAAAGCTTGTAGGGGAATCCCGGACGTAGGTAACGTCTTCCTCCAAGGGAAAAGCCATGTCGGACGTTTCGCTCAGCAGTTACACCCCGGTCACATCCACCAGCCAGGTTAATTTCACGGGCCTTGGCAATGGCACGGATTTCAACCAGTTGATTTCCAAGCTGGTGGCCGTGGAGCAGACCAGGATCACCAAACTGCAATCCTGGAAGCAGACCTGGGTCAACAAGCAGGAATGTTTCACCAAACTCAATACCGCCCTGGTATCTCTCCAGACCACACTCGAGAGCATGGACACGCTCGCCGAGTTCTTGGCCAAGACGAGCACGTCCTCGGATTCGTCGGTCCTGACCGTGTCGACGTCCAGCGGCGCCGCCGACGGCACCCACTCCATCAAAGTCGAGCAACTGGCCTCGGCCAAGTCCATGGTCACCACCACGGGCTATGCCAGCAAAGACACGGACATCAATTCGTCGAACGCCACCGTGAGTTTCCGTTACGTCTACGAGGGGACGACGCACAGCGTTTCGGTGGGCGCCAACTGCACCTTGAGCGAGCTGGCCGACATCATCAACAATGACGCCGAGAACCCCGGGGTCAAGGCCTCCATCGTCAACGACGGCACGAACTATTATCTGCAATTGCGCGGCCTGGACACCGGGGCCGACGCCAGCCTGACCATCGCCTCCAACAGCGGCCTGATCGGCTTTGGCGCCTCGAATTTCGAGACCATCGCCTCCAATTGCGACGCCTTGCTCCGCCTCGACGGCTGGCCGTCGTCTTCCTACATCACCCGGGACAGCAACAACATTTCGGACCTGATCGACGGTGTGACACTCAATCTCAAGAGTACCGGCACGGTAACCGTTACGACCAGCACGGACACCGCGGCCATCAAGTCCCATATCCAGACCTTCGTCGAAGAGATGAACACGGTGCGCTCCCTGGTTAAGGAGCTCACCGATGTCGATACCACGACGGCCACGGGCTCGATTCTGACCGGCAACTACGGTGTCAACCTGATCGGCTCGCGTCTGGAAAGCGTGGTGGCCAGCGTCGGCGTCGGCTTCGATTACACCGACGACACCTATTCGGTCCTGTCCCAGCTCGGCATCTACACCGATACCGATGAGGGCTCGACCACGGAAGGCCTGCTCGTCATCTCCAACGCCACGCTGAATGCCATTCTGCTTTCCAACGCCGACGCCGTGGCCAAGCTGTTTTCCGACAACTACGCCGGCAGCTCCAGCTCCTCGGCCTTTGCCATTTCCTCCTACATCAGCGGCACCACCGGCTACGGCACCTTTGACGTGTCCTACACCACCGATGCCAACGGCAAGATCATTGCCGCCACCATCAATGGGCACGAGGCGACTTTCTCAAGCAATTCCAGTTTGATAACAGGTGCATATGGCTATGACGAGGCCGGTCTCGTCATCAACTGCATCGACACCACGCCCAATTCCACCATCACCGGCTCGGTGTCGCTTCGCCAGGGCAAGGTTGGCGAACTGGTCGACGTGTTGGACGAATTGACCAGCAAGTCCGACGGGCCGCTGCACATTCTCGACGAGAATTACGACGACATCGTGTCCATGATCGACGACAAGATCGCCTATGAACAGACGAGAATAGCAAATTATGCCACAAGGTTGCGAACAAAATTTGCCAAGGTCGACTCCCTACTCAGCACCTATTCCGCCCAGCAGACTGCGCTGAGTTCTTATATTGACAAGCTCTCTTCAGATTAATGGCGAACGGCCGATAAGAGGAGAAACAAGGAAGGAATGCATGCAAAGCGCGGCCAGAACCTACTTCACGACCCAGGTCACGACCACCACCCAGGGCGATTTGCTCATCATGCTTTTTGACGCGGCCCTCAAGTTTTTGAGCCAGGCCCGGGGAAAGATTTTGGAGCGCGATTTCGCCCAGAAGGGCATTCTGATTTCCAAGGCCCTGGACATCCTGGGCGAGCTTCAGGCCACGCTGAATCCTTCCAAGGGCGGCGAAATGGCCCAGCAGCTCAAAAAGCTCTACCTCTATTGCAGTTCCCGCCTGCTGCGGGCCAACCGGACCATGGACCCCAAGCCGCTCGACGAGACGGTGCGCATCCTGACCGGGTTGCGCGAAGCCTTTGCCGAGGCCAACGCCCGGGTGGAGAGCCGGTCGGTGACCGCCACCTCGGCCCAGTCGACCGCGCGCTTCATCCCCAACGCCGAGGTGCCTGACCGCACCCTGACCGCCGCTGCGACCGGCGCGGCGGAATACGCCCAGGTCGGCGGCATTAAGGGCGGCGCGACCGCCCCGGCGGCTTCGGCCGCAACCGAGACCGCCGAGGTCCCCCCGGCGCCCCGGAGCGTGGTGCTGGAGGCGGCTGCCCAGATGCGGGAAAGTGCCGAGTTGGCCGCGCCGCGACCGATGATGCCTGTCCGGCGGGCCATGGCCGCCTATTCCAGCCGGAGCGCGACCGAGTAGGGGAGCGTTGGGCCGCAGGCAGCATGGTACGGTATGGGCCGGGCTTGTCCCGGCCTTTTTTGTGGCCGCGCTGCGCCGCCTTCGGATGCGGATGGCGCAGCGAACGGAACCGCGTAAAATGATGCGAGGTTTCCCCCGCGCGCGGCCGTTGGCCGGTGCGGCTGCTGGGTCGTCCCTGGGGGCAAACGCTCGGGGTGAAAATGCGATCCGTAACGATTGCCGCGCGTTGCCCGGACATTTCCGGGGCGTTACAGATGGGAAAGCCAGGCGAATAGGGATGGCCTCAAGAGCTTCTGGCCTTTATGAGGCGTTCCATGTATACCACTCATAACGACGCCACCATGCCGTCCGGCCAGGAGGGCTTGCCCCAGGGAGCCCACGAAGGGGATAAAACCGTTATGCGCATTCTGCTCGTCGAAGATGACGAGAAAATCGCCTCCTTCATCGTCAGCGGCTTGCGGCAAAGCGGTTTCGCCGTGGATCATGCCGCCGACGGTCTGGAAGGGCTGCACCTGGCCTCGACCGAGCCGTACGCCGTGGCCGTCATCGACGTCATGCTGCCGGGCCTGGACGGCCTCAAGCTCATCGAGGAGCTGCGCCGGCGCAAGGTCAATACGCCCATCATCATCCTGTCGGCCAAGCGGTCGGTGGAGGATCGGGTGCGGGGGCTGGAGACCGGCAGCGACGACTACCTGTCCAAGCCGTTCTCCTTTTCCGAGCTGCTGGCCCGGGTGCAGGCCCTGATCCGCCGCTCCACCTCCACGGCCGAGCCCACCCGGCTGTCGGTCGGCGGCCTGTCCATGAATCTGCTCACCCGCGAGGTGACGCGCGACGATACGCCGCTCCAGCTCCAGCCGCGCGAGTTCTCCCTGCTCGAATATTTCATGCGCAATCCCGGCAAGGTGCTGTCCAAGACCATGATCATGGAGCACGTCTGGGATTACCATTTCGACCCCCAGACCAATCTGGTGGACGTGCTGGTGTGCCGGCTGCGCAACAAGATCGATCGGGACTTTGACCGCAAGCTGCTGCACACCTTGCGCGGGGTCGGGTATGTCCTTAAGGAGTAGGGCGCTTTTCCGGTCCACCACCTTCCGCCTCACCGCCCGCTATTCCCTGATTTTCATTTCCAGCGCCCTGATTCTGTTCGTGCTGGCCTATTCCCTGCTTTCCGACGCCGTGCGGGAAGGGGATCGGTCTTCCATGGCGCAAAAGATCAAGGAATACGCCTCGATCGATCAAAAGAAGGGCCTCGCCGCCCTGCTGGAATTCATTCGCATCGAGCGGGAGAATTACGACTACGAGGATTATTATCTGCGCATCAGCGACGCCGACGGTACCCAGCGCATCAATCTGACGCCGTCCGACCAGGAGCCCCTGCCGGAGGTGCTGCCCGTGCCCTCGCCCGAGCAGACGATTCAGTGGAGCATCCTGCCCGAGCGGCGCGGCGCGACCCTGGTGGAAATCGCCACCCGGGAGCTGCCCGACGGCGGACTCATCGCCATGGGCAAGGACGCCAGCGACCGGGAACAGTTGTTGCGCCAGTTCCGGGTCATTTTCGCCGGCATCATGGTGCCGGTGGCCCTGGTCGGCCTGGCCGCCGGTTTCGTGCTGGCCCGCCGGATGCTCAAACCCATCCAGGGCCTTATCGACACCGTGCGGGCCATCGACACCGGTCGCCTGGACGCCCGGGTGCCGGACGTCGGCGCCGATGACGAGCTCAACGAGCTGGCCCGGCTCTTCAACGCCATGCTGGACAAGATCAAGACGCTCCTCACCGGCATGCGCGAGGCCCTGGACAACGTGGGCCACGATCTGCGCACGCCGGCCACCCGCACCCTGGCGGCGGTGGAGGTGGCGGCCACCAAGAGCGATCCCGAGGCGCTACGCGAGGCCCTGCTCGACTGCGCCGAGGAAACCCGGCGCATGGTCAGCATGCTCGGCATCCTGATGGACATTTCCGAGGCCGAGACCGGGGCCATGCGGCTGCGCCTGGGCCAGGCGGACATGGCCGCCCTGGTGGCGGAGACGGTGGAACTCTATCAGTACGCGGCCGAGGAGAAGGGGGTGGCCCTGTCCTTCGCGGCCGAGGGGCCGCTTTGGGTCACGGCCGACGCCGACCGCATCCGGCAGGTGTTGGCCAACCTGCTCGACAACGCCGTGAAGTACACGCCCCCGGGCGGCCGGGTGGCGGTGACGGCATCCCGGAAGGGCACGGACATCGTCGTCTCGGTGGCCGATTCGGGCGAGGGCATCAGCCCCGATGACATCCCGCGTATTTTCGATCGGCTGTACCGGGCGGACAAGAGCCGGTCCCGGCGGGGGCTGGGCCTGGGCCTGTCCCTGGTGCGGGCGGTGCTCTACGCCCACGGCGGCGCCATCGACGTGCACAGCACGCCCGGGGTGGGCAGCCGGTTCCAGTTCACCCTGCCGGTGGCCGGTGCCACGCCGGCCGACAAGGTGGCCTGAGCCGCCCGGCTACTTCTTTTGCATGAGCGTCTTGATGGCGGTGAAGCATTCGTCCAGGGTCTGGCTTTCGGCGATTTCCTGGCGCAGGAAGGCGTTGATCGGCTCGATCATGTCGATGGCCCGGTCGATGTCGGCGTTGGCGCCCCGGGCGTAGGCGCCGATGTTGACCATGTCCTCGACCCGCCGGTAGGTGGCCAGCAGCCGGATCATCTCCCGGCCGTCGGTCAGGGCGTCCTTGGGCGTCACGTCCGAGCGCAGACGGCTGATGCTTTTGAGGACGTCGATGGCCGGAAAGTGGCCCTGGTCGGCCAGGTCGCGGGTGAGCACGATGTGGCCGTCGAGGATGGAGCGCACGGCGTCGGCGATGGGCTCGTTGAAGTCGTCGCCGTCCACCAGCACGGTATAGATGCCGGTGATGCTGCCCTTGGCGTTGCGGCCGGCCCGCTCCAGGAGCTTGGGCAGGTGGGCGAAGACCGAGGGCGTGTAGCCGCGGGTGGTGGGCGGTTCGCCGGCCGCCAGACCGACCTCCCGGCCGGCCATGGCGAAACGGGTGACGGAATCCATCATCAGGATGACGTCCTTGCCCTGATCGCGAAAATATTCGGCCATGGCCGTGGCGGCGTAGGCCGCCCGCATCCGGATGAGCGGACTCTTGTCCGAGGTGGCCACCACCAGGACCGAGCGGGCCAGCCCCTCGGGCCCCAGATCCTTTTCGATGAATTCCCGCAACTCTCGACCGCGTTCGCCGACCAGACCGATGACGTTGATGTCGGCCTTGGTGTTGCGGGCGATCATGCCCATGAGCGTCGATTTTCCGACGCCCGAACCGGCCATGATGCCCACGCGCTGGCCCTTGCCGAGGGTTAAAAGGCCGTTGATGGCCCGAACGCCCACGTCCAGGGGCTCGCTGATGCGCGGGCGCTCCATAGGGGCCGGGGCCTGGGCGAAGACCGGATTGAAGCGGTGGGGCACGATGGGCTCGCCGCCGTCGATGGGGGTGCCGAAGGCGTCGATCACCCGGCCGAGATAGGCGTTGCCCACCGGAAAGAGCGGCGGTGTGCTGGTATTGCGGATGAGCGTTCCCGGCGCGATGCCGCGCAACTCGCCGTAGGGCATGAAGAGGCAGGCCCCGTCCCGGAAGCCCACCACCTCGGCCGGCACCTCGTCCACGCCGCCGCGGCCGTTGTCGGAGAGCAGTTCGCACACCGAGCCGACCGGCGCCTTGATGCCCCGGCCCTCGGCAATGAGGCCCACCACCTTGGACACCTTGCCGAAGGTCCGGACCGGATGCAGCTCCCGCAGGGCGTCGATGGCGGCCTGGAGGTCAAGCGCTGCCATCAGTGTCTCCGGCGGCCAGGTTGGCGAAAATGTTTTCCACCGCGGCGAAGCGGTCGGCGATGGAATTGTCGACCAAGCCGTCGCGGCATTCCAGGGACACGCTGCCGGGGACCAGGGCGGCGTTGACCCGGACCTGGAAATGTTCGAGTCCCGGCCGTTCGCTTCCGGCCCGGGCCATCAGCTCGCGGATGAGCGGCTCGTCGTCCGGGTGGACGGTCAGGGTCAGACAATCCTTGGCATCGATCAGGTCCAGGGCTTCGTTTAACAGCGAGGCCAGAATTTCCTCGCGGCGGGCGTCCACGGCGGCCCCCACGGTGCGCTCCACGGCCAGCTTCAAGAGGGTGACGAAATCCTGACGGTAGGAGGCCGCGAGCTTGCCGCGCTCGGCGGCCACGGATTCCAGGATCTTGCCCAGGGTGGCCGACATCTGGGCCAGATCGGACTGGACCTGCTTTTCGGCGGCGGCCACGCCGGCGGCATAGCCGTCCTCGTGCGCCTTGGCCTTGATCCGTTCGCCCTCGGCCATGGCGTCGGCCATGATTTTCGAGGCCTTGGCCTTGGCCTTGTCGCGCACCCGCTCCCAGAACTGGTTTTCCACTTCCTCGAAGTGCATGGGCGAGCGGCGGGCCTCCAGCTCGGCAAGGGTGGTTTCGGCCTCGCCGCCGTGGCCCGAGCCGAGGATGACCCGGCCGGTCAGCAGGGTCGAGGCATCGGCATCAGATAAAGACATCTCCGCCTCCGCGGCCGATGGCGATCTTGCCCTCGGCCTCCAGACGCCGCACGGTTTTGACCACGTTCTGCTGCGCGCCTTCCACCTCGGCCAGGCGCACCGGGCCCATGATTTCCAGGTCTTCCTGGATCATGGTGGCGGCGCGTTCGGACAGGTTCTTGAAGAACTTTTCCTTGAGCTCGTCGGAAGCGCCCTTCAGGGCCTGGGTCAGCTCCTCGTTGGAAACCTCCTTCAGCAGCTCGCGGATGGCCCGGTCGTCCAGGCCCTTGATGTCCTCGAACACGAACATGAGGTTGCGGATGTCCTCGGCCATCTGGGCGGATTCCTCTTCGATCTCGGAGAGGACCTCTTCCTCGGTGGCCCGGTCCACGGCATTCAAGATTTCGGCCACGGCCGTGATGCCGCCGACCTTCTTGCCTTCCTTGCCGCCCATGGCGATGAGCTGGTTTTGCAGGACCTTGTCCACTTCCATGAGCATGTCCTCGGCCACGGCCTCGAGTTTGGACAGGCGCATGAGCACCTCGGCCCGCACGCCGGAGGGCAGGTTCTGGAGTAGTTCGGCGGCCTGGTCCGGGTGGAGGTGCCCCAGGATCAGGGCCAGGGTCTGGGGATGTTCGTTGCGCAGGATCTGGGCCAGAATGCGGGGGGAGACGTTGCCGAGCTCCTGGAAGGGCGTGGGGCCGGTGTCGATCTCCAGGGTGTCCATGATATACTTGGCCGTATCCGTATCCAGGGTCTTGGCCAGCATACGCTTGACCTGATCCGGACCGCCGGTGACCATCTCCTTGCTTAATTGCATGGAATCGTTGAATTCCTTGACGACTTCCTCGACCTGTTCCTTGGGAATGGTCTCCATCTCCATCATGGCCTTGGAGATGCGGGCGATTTCCCGACGGTCGAGCCGCTTGAAGACCTCCCCGGTGAACTTTTCCCCCAGGGTCAGGCACAAGATGGCGGTTTTCTGCGGTCCGGTCATGGCGGCCATGGCAGCCTAGGCCTCCTGCTTAAGCCAGTTTTTGAGCACGATCATGGATTGTTCCATATTTTCTTCAAATAACTGCAAGGCCGTGCTCTTGGCCAGTTCGAATTCCTTGGTCCCTTCGAGCATGGCCGGTTCCTCGGATTCGGGTTCGGCCAGGGCCATGCGCGCTTCGCCTTCGGGCAGGCGCTCCAGGGTCTCGATCTCTTCCTCGGTAACGCGCGGCCGGATGAGTGCCAGCACCACCGGGCGCACCACCAGGATGAGGAAGAGGAACAGCAACAGCCCGTTCAAGAACGGCTTGCCGAGCCGCTGGGCGTAGTCCAGCATGGTCTGGAGCAGGCTCGGCTGTTCCGAGCCGTCGGGGGCGCCGAATTCGAAGCTCGACACCTGGATTTCGTCGCCGCGCGAGGTGTCCAGACCGGCGGCCCGGGCCACCACCTGCTTGATCCGCTCCAGCTCTTCGGCCTTGCGGGGCACGAAGGTATAGCCCTTGCCGTCCTTTACCGGCTCGTAGGCGCCATCCACGATAACCGCGATGGACTGGCGCTTCAAGCCGCCCATCGGGGCCACGACGTTTTGCTCTTCCTTATTGATTTCGTAGTTGGTGGTCGACTGCTGCCGGTTGGACTTCTGCGTGGAGGCGGTGCCCGAATAGCCGGCCCCCTGGAAATTGGTGTTGGGAACGGCCGCGCCGCCGCCTCGCGGGGTGGTGGTCGCGCCGTTGGCGTCCACGGCCGCCGTGCCGCTGGTCGATTCCTCGCTCTTCTGTTCGCTGCGCACCACGGTGACGTCGGGGTTGTAGAGTTCCTTGCGGATGGTGCGCTGGCTGAAATCCAGGTCGGCGTTGACTTTGACGAGGGAGCGACCCGGTCCCACGATGGGCGTGAGCAACTGTTCGAGCCTGTTTTCCAGGTTGGATTCGAAGGTGTTCTTGTACTCGAACTGGGTGGTGGTCATCCCTTCCAGGCCGCCGTCGCCGTGGGGCTGGTACAGGGATTGGCCGGTGGTGTCGGTGATGCTGATGCGCTCGGGCGTGAGGCCTTCCACGGACATGGCCACCAGGTTGACGATGCCCTGGAGCTGCTTGGTGGTGAGCTTTTGGCCGCGCCGCAAGGTCAGGACCACCGAGGCCGAGGCCTTCTGCTGCTCCTCGATGAACAGGCTCTTCTGGGGGAGCACCAGATGGACCCGGGCCTTTTCCACCTGGGGGAATTCGCTGATGGTCCGGGACAGCTCGCCCTGGAGCGCCCGGGTGTAATTGATGCGCTGCACGAAATCGGTCTGGCCGACCTTGAGCTGGTCGAACAGCTCGAAGCCCACGCCCTGGCCGTGCATGACGCCTTCGCCGGCGATCCGCAGGCGTTGTTCGTAGACCTGGTCGGCCGGCACCAGGATGGTGGCGCCGTTGTCGCGCAGTTCGTAGGGGATCTTGGAGCTCTTGAGCTGATCGACCACCCGGGAGGCGTCCTCGGGGCCCAGGCGGCTGTAGAGCACCCGCATGTCCGGCTGATTGAGAAAATAGATCATCACCAGGAAGGCGAGGACCACGGAGCCGGCCAAGCCGGCCAGAAGCACGCGTTGGGCCGAGGAACGGTTGGCCCAGTACTGGATGAGTTTTTCGAAATTCTGCTTGAGGAAGGGGGGCATGCTGCGTCTCCTGGAGCTGGGCGTTCGGGACCCGGACGACGGTTAGAACTGCATCTTGGTGAGTTCGCGGTAGGCGTCGAGGACCTTGTTGCGCACGGTCGTGGTCATCTGCATGGTGAGTCCGGCCTTTTGCAGATTGATCATCAGCTCATGCACGTTTTGGGTCTTGCCCGAAGCGAAGGCGTCGATCATCTCGTTTTTGGTGGTTTGCAGGTTGTTGACCTGCTTGAGGGAATCCATGAGCGTCTGGCCGAAACCCTCGGCCGGGGCGGCGGGCTTGGCCAGGGACGAGGCCACCTTGGCGTCGATGGCGTTGCCCTGGGCCATGGCGGTCCGATAGGCGGAAAGGGCGAGAGGAGGAATTGCCATGATGCTGCTCCGTTATTTGCCGATATCCAGGGCTTTGTTGAACATGTTTTTGACGGTGCCGATGGAGGCGGACGAGGCCTCGTAGCTGCGCATGGCCGTGATCATGTTGGCCATTTCCTCGACCACGTTGATGTCGGGGTAGGCCACGTAGCCGTCGGCGTTGGCATCGGGGTTGCCCGGGTCGTAGACCAGTCGGGGCGGCCGGTTGTCGTTGACGATGCCCTTCACCTGGACGCCGGCCAGCTCCCGGTCCTGGGCCGAGGCCATGGCCTTGGAGAAGGGCGAATCGACCGGGGTCGATTGCAGCGACACGGACTTGCGGACGTAGGGACCGTTGCCGTCCATGGTCTTGGTGGTTTTGATGTTGGCCAGGTTCATGGAAATGACGTTCATGAGGGTGCGCTGGGCGCTCATGCCCGACGACCCGATGTCCATGGCGGTGAAGAGATCCATTATTTGTTGCCTCCATCCGTGATGACCCGCTGCAGGTCGCTGAAGTCCTTTTTCACGACGTCCGACAGGGCATTATACATCAGGGTGTTCTTGGCCATGATGCTCATTTCCTTTTCCATGTTGACGCTGTCGAGTCCGGCCACCACCCGGGGTTTCCACTTCATGGTGATATCCCCGTTGAAGCTCGCGGCGTTGAACACGGTCGGCAGATGGCCGGGTTCGGTCCGGGTGAGCTTGCCCCGGTCGTCGTCGCCGAGGGCCGATTGCAGTTCCTTCTCGAAATTGAGCCGGTGGGCCTTGTAGGAGGGCACATCCAGGTTGGCCAGGTTGGACATGACGACATTCTGACGCTCCATGTGGAGGTCCAACACCTTCCCCAGCATCCCCATGTTGCTTTCAAATATGGTCTTCATGCCATTTGCCTCCGTTTTCCCGGTGCGCCGGCGGCGTCAAGGCCGCGTCACCTGACCCTCTCTTGGGCAAGAACCGTTCCAGATGTCGCGTTCGATGCCCCTCGGGGTAGGCATTTCTTACCGGTCGTCTGTTTGAGAATGTGAGAAAACCACCTGGCGCGGCGGGAATTTTCGACAGCCCTTTGGCGTTAGCCAATACTTTTCAGGTTGTTATGCTGTGGCATGGGGCTTGCTTGATACGAAGTACCCGGCAGGATGCAGCCGGAACCGGTCCTGGCCGCAGGACACAACGAACTGGCGCCAACGTGAAAGCGCCGCGCGGCGAACCGCCCGGAAGGATACCGGGCCGCCGCGAACGGAGGGGTCGTCATGACTGGACAGTTGGATTACGAAATCAACAAGGAACTCGGCGAGTGCTACCTTTTCATGGGCGATTTGGAAAAGGCCGAGGAATACTACGCCAAGGCCGTGAGCAATAACGGCGTCCATGCCGATCCCTATCTCGGCCTGGCCACCGTGGCCGTGCAGCGCGGCGAGCTGGACAAGGCCATGACGCTCTACCGCAAGGCCGCCAGCATCGCCTCGGACGACAAGTCCCTGTCCGGTATGGCCTTGATCGAGATGGAGCGCGGCGAAAGCGAGGCGGCCTTCACCCACTTCAAGGGTGCCCTGGCCAGCAATCCGGAAAATCTGGTGGCCCTGTTCGGCCTGGTGCGCTTGGCCAATGCCGACGAGCGCCTCGAAGAGGTTCTGCCCTACCTCAGGGACTACCTCAGTCTGGACCCCCTCAAGCACGAAGTGCGCTTCACCCTGGCCGGATGCCTGGTGAACCTCGGTCGCCACGCCGAGGCCGGCCAGGAGTTGGATACCATTTTGGCCCAGGATCCCCGGTACGCCGCCGCGCAGCAGTTGGCCGAGGAACTCAAGCGCATCGCCGCCTGATCGTCCGTTTCCCCGAATTTCCCCTTCCGTTCCGACGTCCGGCTCGGTCCCCCCGGGCCGGACGTCGCGGTCAGGTCCGTGTGCGACACCTTGCCAATCGGGGGCGAGTGTGGCACCTCGCGAAAAAAAAGCGAGGATCCGCATGGAACTGTTGCCCATCAAGCGGGCGCTGTTGAGCGTCACCAACAAGGCCGGCCTGCCCGAGCTGGCCCGGTTCTTACACGCGGCCGGCGTCGAGCTCGTCTCCACCGGCGGCACCCGTAAACTGCTGGTCGAGTCCGGCCTGCCCGTCACCGCCGTCAGCGACGTGACCGGCTTCCCCGAGATCCTAAACGGCCGCGTCAAAACCCTGCATCCGGCCATCCATGGCGGCATCCTGGCCGACAAGGACAAGCCCGAGCATATGGCCACCCTGGCCGACCACCGCATCGCCCCCTTCGATATGGTGGTGGTCAACCTCTACGCCTTCGAGAACGCCCTGGCTAAAGGCCGGCCCCTGGCCGACATGGTCGAGGAAATCGACATCGGCGGCCCGACTCTGCTGCGCGCCTCGGCCAAGAACTTCAACAGCATCCTGGTGGTGCCCGACCCGGCCTTCTATCCCGAGGTCATGGACACCCTGGCCCAAAACGCCATGCAGGCGCCCCTGCCCCTGCGCCAGAAAACCGCCGCCGCCACCTTCCGCAAGACCAGCATCTACGACGACGCCATCGCGACCTATCTGGCGAACGCTTAGGGCGGGGAGAGAAAGATTCCTCCGGCGGCCAAGGCGCTGCCCTGGACCTGCTGGGGGGAATCATTCCCCCCAGACTCCCTGGCGGTTTTTTATCGACGCCGTCCTTGCCCGGGGATAGGCTTTCCCAAGTGAGGAGGGCCCGGGAGGGAAGCATTCCCTCCCGGCCGGGTTCGGGGTGGCGCCCCGATTGGTCGTTTCTTCTCCGAAGGAGTCCCCATCGCTACCAAGGTAGAGGGCAACACGCTCGGGCTCAAGGCCAGCCAGATTAAGGCCCTGGAGCGGCTCGGCACGCGGCGGTTTCCGACCGTGGGCGGCTATACGTTGGACCAGGCCCGGGAGTTGGCCGCCGTGAGCTACGGCATTGGCCGGCAAGTGGGGCTTCTGATCGACCGCAAGGGCCGGCCGGCCATGGTGCTGGTCGGCACGCCCAAGGGCATCCTCATTCCCGAGCTGGAGCGCGCGCGCTTGGGCGCCGGCCGGTTGCGCGGCCTGCGTCTGCTCCATACCCATCTGGCCGGCGAGCCGCTTTCCGAGGAAGATCTCACCGACATGCTCTTTTTGCGTCTGGACAGCGTGGCGGCCCTGACCGTCAACGCCATGGCCGGGCCGGAGACGCTTTTCGTCGCCCATTTGCTGCCGCCGGGGGCCGGAGCGGCGCCCTACGACGTGCTGCCGCCATCTCCGTTCGATCGGGTGGACGAGGATTTCAACGCCCTGGCCACGGCCGTGGAAGCGGAGCTGGCCCGGGAAGGCGGCCGCATCGACGCGCCGGGCGCGGCGGCCGCCGGCCGCGAGCGGGCGGTGCTCGTCAGCGTGTCGAGCGCTGCCAAGGCCGTCCAGGAGGAATCGCTGGCCGAGCTGGCCGCCCTGGTCGACACGGCCGGCCTGGACGTGGCCGACACGGTGGTGCAGCGGGTGACGGCGGTCAATCCGAAGTTCATCCTGGGCAAGGGCAAGCTGGCCGATATCGAGGTGGTGGCCCTGCAATCCGGGGCCTCGCTGCTCGTTTTCGACGGTGAGCTGTCGCCGTCCCAGATCCGCAATCTGGCCGACGTCACCCAGCTTCGGGTCATCGACCGCACCCAGCTGATTTTGGACATCTTCGCCCAGCACGCGGCCAGCCGCTCGGGCAAGTTGCAGGTGGAGATGGCCCAGCTCAAGTATTTGCAGCCCCGGCTCGTGCGCCAGGACCGGGCCATGTCCCGGTTGATGGGCGGCATCGGCGGCCGGGGGCCGGGCGAGACCAAGTTGGAGGTGGACCGGCGGCGCATCCGCGAGCGCATCAGCCGCATCAAGGAGGCGTTAAAGGAGCTGCGCAAGCGCCGGGCGGCGGCCCGGGCCGGCCGGGCCCGCGCCGGACTGCCCATCGTGTCCCTGGTCGGCTACACCAACGCCGGCAAGTCCACCCTTTTAAACGCCCTGACCGGAAGCGCCGTGCTGGCCGAGGACCGGCTGTTCGCCACCCTCGACCCCACCAGCCGGCGGTTGCGTTTTCCAAGCTCCCACGAGATCATCCTGACCGATACGGTCGGCTTCATCCGCGAGCTGCCCAAGGAGCTGAAAGAGGCGTTCCGGGCTACCCTGGAGGAACTGTCGGCGGCCGATCTGCTGTTGGTGGTGGCCGACGCCGCGCATCCCGGTGTGGAGCGGCAGGTGACGGCGGTGGAGGATATTTTGCGCGAGATGGAGCTGGGCGAGATTCCCCGGCTGCTCGTGCTCAACAAGTGGGATGCCGTGCCCGAGGCCGAGCGCTCGGGCCTGCGCCACTGTTTTCCCGAGGGCATTCCTGTGTCGGCCAGGACCCGTGACGGCCTGGAGGCTCTCGCCCGGGCCGTGTGCGAACGTGTGCGCCCCGGTTCCGGCGTGGTCGCCTCGTGCGGCACCGTCGGCTTTCCCGATCCGGGAGAAAGAGCGGACTGAGGAGGAACCAGGGGCGCTGCCCCTGGACCTGGCTTAGGGGAATCATTCCCCCCAGACCCCCCGGCCTGTTTTTTCATAGCCCAAGGGCTTTTTGACGCACCCTTCACGGGCGCCCAGGCGGCAAGCGTCTTCGGTTGCCGCCTGGGCGCCCGCGCATCGAGGGGTCCGGGGGCATCATGCCCCCGGCCGCCGGAGGCATCTTACCGTCTTTCCGCGTCCTCTTCGTTCGGCTTTTCCAGCACCGCCCCATAAAAGACTTCGCCCAGCACCGCGTCCGGCGCGGCCGCGACCTCGGTCACCAGGCGCAACTGTCGGTGCCGTCGGCCGAGCCGGTCCACTACGCCCTCGTTTTCCGCCGGATTGGCGGTGCAGGTCATGTAGACGAGGTACCCGCCCGGCGCCAGGGCGGCGTAGGCCGCCTCCAGCATGGTGCGTTGGAGCCGGACCAGCCCGGGCAGGTCCTCGGGCTGGCGTCGCCATTTGGCGTCGGGCCGCCGGGCCAGGACGCCCAGCCCCGAGCAGGGCGCGTCGAGCAGAATGGTGCCGGGCGCCCGGACCAGGGGCGGCCGGGTGGCCGAGGCCCGAAACAGGGGCAGCGGCGGCAGTCCCAACCGGGCGGTCTCCCCGGGCAGGTCGGCCAGTCGGCCCGGGTGGATGTCGGCGGCGATGACGCTTTTTCCGGCCTCGACCAGGGCCAGCGCCTTGCCGCCGCGCCCGGCGCAGATGTCCCAGATCGGCTCCGGCCACTGCTCGGGGTCCAGCCGGAACAGGGCGAGTTGGGCCGCTGCCGACTGGCGGGAGAGGCGTCCCTCGGCCAGCGCCTGGGCCAGATCCACCCCGGCCGGGGCCATATCGATGCCGGTCGGCAGGGCCAGGGTGGGGAAGGCGGCCATCTGGATGCCCGGCAGGGCGGCCAGGGCCTCGAACAGGGCTTTCGCGCCGGGTTTGGTCCGGTTGACGCGGAGTCCGAGCGGGGCCGGGCGCAGTTGGGCCTCCAGCAGCTTGCGGGTGTCGTCCGGGCCGTAGGCGTGCAGCCATAGGGCGACCAGCCAGTCCGGGCAGGCGCAGTAGCGGCTGAGAAAGGTCGTCTCGTCGCAGCCGTCCTGCTTGTAGAAGGCCGGCTCGGCCAGGGCGTCGCCCGACCGGTCCAGCCGGCGCAGCACGGCGTTGGCCATGCCGGAAAGGCCCTTGCCCGCCGTCTCGCGGACGGCGGACACGGCCCAGTCCACCGAGGCGTAGGCCGGCACCTTGGTCAAAAAGAGAATTTCGTAGGCGGCCAGCCGCAGGATGCGCCAGGCCGCTTCGGGCACGCCGCCGGGATGCTTGCACAGGCGCGACAGGATGTAGTCGAGCCGTCCGCCCAGGCGGAGCGAGCCGTAGACCAGTTCCGTGACCAGGCCCTTGTCCCGGGGATCGAGATGGCGGCCGGACAGCACGGTGTCCAGGGCAGCTTGTACTTCCAGACCCGGGCCTTCCGAGGGCAGGGTCAGCCGCAGGGCGTCCAGGGCGGCCTGGCGGGCCGGGGGCAGTCCGGGGCGGCGATTCATTCCGCAGCGACCTGCCGGGCCCCGCGGGCTGGCGCGGTCGGAAAGACCGGCGCCTCGGCCGCGCCGTCCACCAGAAAATGGCGCAGGGCCGCTTCCAGGCGGGGCAGGGGGACCAGCGTATCCAGACAGGGGCCGTTGGGCCGTTCGTTGAGAACGCCGTAGACCGGGATGGGGTAGGTGTCCTGGATGCCGCTGGACAGATCGCGCTCGCAGGCCACGGCCACGATGAGCTTCGGCCGCTTCTGGACCACGATGCGCCGGGCTATGGTGCCACCGGTGGCGATGGCCAGATGGACGCCGTAGTGTTCGGCCAGGGAGAGCAGGCCGTCCACCGGGCAGGCGCCGCACCGCTTGCAGTTGCGGATATTGTAGGTCAGCCGGTGCGGGCAGCGGCTGGATTGCAGGCAGTGGGGCAAAAGGACGAGCACTTCCTCGGGCTGGTAGTGTGTGGCTTCGGCCGCCACCATGTCGTTGTTGACCGAGATGAAGGAGGTGCGCACCCGGCTTTTGGAAATGTGGAAGATGCGGGCAAACAGGACCATCAGCGGCAGCAGCACCCGGGCCATGATACCGCGCAGGTGCCGCGAGGCCAGGGTCGGTCGGCCCAGGACGATGCCCACGGCCAGGCCCAGGGTGGCCCAGAGCACGACCAGCATGGTCAGGGCGAAGAAGCTGCCGAGCACCCAGGGGGCCAGGGGGTGGATGTTGCCCAGGCCGATGAAGGGAATGGCCCAGAGCACGGCCAGGCCCGTCGAGACGATAAGCCCGGTGCCGCACAGCAGTCCCACGAACAGGCGCTTGCGGGGCGGTTCGTTGTAGTCCGGCCGAGTGGCCGGTTTGTCGGCGTCCCGGATCACAGCCCCTCCGGCGCACAGGCGGCCAGGGCCGTGTCGTCGCATTTGCCGAGGTAGCCGCAGGAAAAGGCCGTGGCGTCCATGGTGCGCTTGCCGGCTGGGGTCACGGCCGGAATCCGATACAGGGCGTCGGCGCAGGCCACGCCGAGGGCGCCGTCGATAAGGCCGGCGAACCGGCCGGGCCGCAGGCCCTGGGGCACCGGGCCGCCCACCGTGCCGGGCTGGACGTTGATGCGCATGGCCGGCTTGTCCGGGGACGGCCGCCAGAAGAAAAACGCCCCGGGGTGCGGGGTCATGGCCCGGATCTGGTTGTGGACCGCCCGGGCCGGTCGGGTCCAGTCGATCAGGCCCTCGGCCTTGTCGATTTTTTTGGCATAGCTGGCCCGGCTGTCGTCCTGGGGCACCAGCGGCAGCGATCCCTGGCGCATCTTTTCCAGGGCGTCGACCAGGAGTCGGCCGCCCAGGTCGGCCAGTTCGGCCCGCAGGCTGCCGGCGGTATCGTTCTCCCCGATGGCCAGGGCCCGTTGCAGGAGCATGGGACCGGTGTCGAGGCCGGCTTCCATGCGCATGATGGTGATGCCGGTGAGCGTCTCGCCGGCGGCGATGGCCCGCTCGATGGGTGCGGCCCCGCGCCAGGCCGGGAGCAGCGAGGCATGGACGTTGACGGGCATCAGCTTCGGGATGTCGAGCACGACCTGGGGCAGGAGCATGCCGTAGGCGGCCACCAGCAGCACGTCCGGGGCATAGCCGGCCAGGGTGGCCACCGCCTCCGGGTCCTTGAAGGCGGTGGGCTGGTGTACGGGCAGCCCCCGCTCCAGGGCCAGGAGCTTGACCGGGCCGGGCCGACACTTCTTCCCCCGGCCGCAGGGCCGATCGGGCTGGGTATAGACCGCCGCCACCGTCACCGCGTCCGAGGCCAGGACATGGCCGAGCACCGTGGAGGCGAACTCCGGGGTGCCCATGAACACGGCTACGAGTTTTCGACTTCCTGCAGCTTCTTGGTCTTGGCCCATCGCTTTACCCGTTTGTCGTACATGGAGCGTTTGAGGTGGCTGATGCGGTCGATGAAAAGGACGCCGTCCAGGTGATCGATTTCGTGCTGGAGGCAGACGGCGAAGAGCTGGTCGGCCTCGATGCGCATGGCCTTGCCGTCCAGGTCGGTGGCCTCGACCGTGACCGTGGCCGCCCGTTTGACGGTGGCCCGGTAGTTGGGCACGGACAGGCAGCCCTCTTCGTCTTCCTGCTCGCCGGCAGCGGCGACGATGACCGGATTGACCAGGGTCAGGAGTCCCTCGCGCTTCTCCGGTCCCGTCATGTCGATGACCACCAGCCGGATGGCGCGTCCGGCCTGGGGCGCGGCCAGGCCGACGCCCTCGTTGGCGTACATGGCTTCGGCCATGGCCGCCGCCAGCTCCCTGATCTCCGGTGTCACCTCCGACACGGGTTCGGCCTTGGCGGCCAGGATCTTGTTGGGATATTTGATTATTTCTACAGTCATGAGGCAGGCGTTTCCTTGTCTTTTTCCCGGGTGCGCAGCCGGATGCCGAGTTCGCGCAGCTGGGCGGACGATACCTCGGCCGGTGCGTCGGTCAACAGGCAGACGGCCTTCTGGGTCTTGGGGAAGGCGATGACGTCGCGGATGGACTTGGCCCCGGACAGAATCATGATAAGGCGGTCCAGGCCGAAGGCAATGCCGCCGTGGGGCGGCGCGCCGTATTCCAGGGCCTGCAACAGGAAGCCGAATTTCTCCTCGGCCTCTTCGTCGCCGATGCCGAGGGCCGCGAACATGGCCTTCTGGGTGGCCCGGTCGTGGATGCGGATGGAGCCGCCGCCGATCTCGCTGCCGTTGAGGACAAGGTCGTAGGCCCGGGACAGGGCCTCACCGGGTTCGGTGGCCAGGCGTTCGATGTTGCCGGGCTGGGGGGCGGTGAAGGGGTGGTGCCGGGCGGTCCAGCGCTTTTCGTCGGCGTTGTATTCCAGCAGCGGAAAATCCGTGACCCAGACCGGGGCGAAGCTGCCCTCGGGGATGAGCCCGAACCGCTCACCCAGCCGGACGCGCAGGGACCCCAACGCCGTGTTGACCATTTCCGGCGCGCCGGCCTGGAAGAAGACGATGTCGCCGACTTCCAGGTGCAGGGCCTCGGTCAGACCGGCCCGCTCCTCGTCGCTTAAGAACTTGGCGAAGGGCGACTGCCATTCGTCGTCCTTGATCTTGATCCAGGCAAGACCCTTGGCCCCGTAAATCTTGACGAATTCCGTCAGGTCGTCGATCTCCTTGCGGGAGAGGCTGCCCCCGGCCGGCACGCGCAGACCCTTGACCAGTTCGGCCTTGGCAAAGACCTGGAACTGGGAGCCGCGCACCACCGGCGTCACGTCCACGAGCTTCAAGTCGAAGCGGATGTCCGGCTTATCTAGACCGTAGTCCCGCATGGCCTCGGCAAAGGTCATGCGCGGAAAGACGTCCGGCAGGCTGATGCCCGCTGCCTCGCGGAACACGGTGCGGATCATGCTTTCGGCCATGCCCATGATCTGCTCTTCGTCCACGAAGCTCATCTCGATATCCACCTGGGTGAACTCGGGCTGGCGATCGGCGCGCAGATCCTCGTCGCGGAAGCACTTGACCACCTGGAAGTAGCGGTCGAACCCGGACATCATGAGCAGCTGCTTGAAAAGCTGCGGCGACTGGGGCAGGGCGTAGAAGGTGCCGTTGTTGAGGCGGCTCGGCACCAAAAAGTCGCGGGCGCCTTCGGGCGTGCTCTTGGTCAGCACCGGGGTCTCCACTTCCAGGAATCCCAGGCCGTCCAGATAGTGGCGGATGACTTGCACGGCCCGGTGCCGCAACACGAAGTTGGCGGCCAGCTTGGGCCGGCGCAGGTCGAGGTAGCGGTACTTGAGGCGCAGGCTCTCCGCGGCGTCGATGCGGTCCTCGATGGGGAAGGGCGGCGTGGCCGAGGTGTTTAAGAGCTTGAACGAAGTGACCTCGACTTCGATTTCGCCGGTCGGCAGGGAGGGGTTCTCCATGCCCTCGGGCCGGGGTCGCACCCGGCCGGTGACGGCCAGGACGTATTCCGTGCGCAGCACGTGGGCCCGGTCCAGGGCCTCGGCGTTTCCTTCCGGGCAAAACACCACCTGGGTGAGTCCGCCCCGGTCGCGCAGGTCGATGAAGATCAACCCGCCGTGGTCGCGGCGGAACTGGGCCCAGCCCATCAGACACACCTCGCGTCCCACGTCCTGCCGCCGCAGCGCCCCGCAGTCGTGGGTGCGCCGCCAGCCGGCCAGATCGTCCAGGGCTATCGTCTCGCTCATGGGGAGTTCCTTTTTTCAAGAATGTGGGGAAAAACTTTTTGGAAAAGTTTTTCCCCATACCCTTTTTCAAAAACTTTTATCGGTTACGGCGTCATGCGGCGCCTGGTTATACCCATCCGGGGGCCGGGCGACGCCCCCACGTCCGCCCGCTAGGCCTTGGCACGCAGCGCGGCGGCCAGCCCTTCCCGGGGGAGTGTCTCCTGGTTGCCGTCCCGCATGGTTTTCACCACCACGGTGCCGGCGGCCAGTTCCTCCGTGCCGAGCACCAGACAGAAGCGGGCGCCGGACTTGTCGGCGGCGCGCATCTGTCCCTTGGCTCCCCGGGGCGCGTAGGGTGCTTCGCCGGACAGCCCTGCCTGGCGCAGCTCCTGGGCCAGCAACAGGCCCGTCTCCAGGCCGGCCGGGTCGAGCACGGCCAAAAAGAAGTCCGGGGTCGCCTCGGTCTTGTCGGCGATGAGCAGGGCCAGCCGCTCCATGCCGCAGGCGAAGCCCACGCCCGGCACGTCCGGGCCGCCGATGGCGGAGACGAGGCCGTCGTAGCGGCCGCCGCCGGCCACCGAGGATTGGGAGCCGATGGCGCCGGACACGATCTCGAAGGTGGTGCGCACGTAATAGTCGAGGCCGCGCACCAGCCGGGGGTTGAGCACGTAGGCCATGCCGGCGGCGTCGAGCACCCGGCGCACGGCGGCGAAATGTTCGGCGCATTCCGGGCACAGATGGTCGGTGATGCGCGGCGCGTCGGCCGTGAACTCCTTGCACTGGGGCACCTTGCAGTCGAGCACGCGCAACGGGTTGGTGAGCTTGCGGCGCATGCAGTCCTCGCAGAGCTGCTCCTTGTGCATGCCCTTGAGGAATTCCCGCAGGGCGTCGAGATAGGCGGGCCGGCAGGCTGGGCAGCCCAGCGAATTGAGTTCGACGGTCAGGTCGGTCAACCCCAGCGCCGTGAGGTACTGGCGCAGCATGAGCAGCAGCTCGGCGTCCAGCAGGGGATCGGGCGAGCCCACGGCTTCGACGTCGATCTGGTGGAACTGGCGCATGCGGCCCTTTTGCGGCCGTTCGTAGCGGAACATGGGGCCGTAGGCGAAGACCTTGGTCAGGCCCTCGCTGGCCCGGCCGCTCTCGGCCAGCGCCCGCATGACCCCGGCCGTGGCTTCGGGCCGCAGGGTGAGCGACCGGCCCTTGCGGTCGGGAAAGGTGTACATTTCCTTTTGCACCACGTCCGTTTCCTCGCCGATGGAGCGGGAAAAGAGTTCGGTGCGTTCGAGGACCGGGATGCGCAGCTCCCGGTAGCCGTAACGGGAAAAGACATCCCGGGCGGTGGCTTCGATCCAGGAGAAGACGCCGGATTCGGGGGGGAACAGGTCGGCGAAACCCTTGATTTTTTGTATGGTGTCCATGGGTGTGAGTCCGGGCTGGGCGCCGGTGGCGCACGATGTTGCTAAAGACGACGAACCTAGACGAGCGGCCGGGAATTGTCAAAAGAACGCCTGCCCGGCCGGTCGGGAACGGGGAATTTCTTGACCTTTTCCCTCAACTTGTCGATAGGCTGGAGATGAGGGTTCTTGACGGCGTGCGTCAGGCGGGCCGGGCGCGACGGGCGTATCTTCGGGACAACGGGCGGCGGCACGACCGCCGTATCGGATGACAGCATGTTCAAACGCAGGGTGGGGGAACTCGTCAAACGGCCGGGGCTGGTGCCCGCAGAAGCCACGGCGGCGGCCGCCGCGACGGCCATGGTCGCCCAGGACCTGAGCTGCCTGGCGGTCGTGGCCGGACGTCGCGTGGTCGGCTTCGTGACCGAACGCGACCTGTGCCGGCGCTTGGACGTGGACGTGGAGGAGAGCACTCCCGTCGGCGAAATTCTCACCCGGGCCGTGGCCCTCGTGCCCAAGTCCATGCTGCTCGACGAGGCCATCAAGGTCATGCTCGACCGGCGGACCCGGCACCTGGCGGTATTGGGGCTGGACGGCTCCCTGTGCGGCCTGGTCATGGACAAAAATTTGGTCGAGGCCCTGGCCGTGGATTTCATGGTGGAGAACATCGCCTGCCGGGAGCTGGTGCATCCCACCGTGGCGGCGGTGTCCCCGGACATTTCCGTACGCGAGGCCCTGGCCTTCATGCGGGAGAAGAATTTCGACGCCGTTCTGGGCGTCCGCGGGGAAAAGCCGGTCGGCATCTTCACCGATCGGGACGCCATCTCCCGGATCCTCGGCTATCCCGAACGGCTGGCCGAGCCGCTGGCCGGTTTCATGGCCTCGCCGGTGGCGAGCGTGCCCATGGAGGCCATGGTCTACAAGGTCATTCTCTTCATGCGCCAACGGGGCGTGCGCCGGGTGGCGGTGCTGGCCGGGGACGGCTGCCTGGCCGGCCTGCTCGACCAGCAGGGCATCCTTCACTACTCTCGCCGGATGGCCTAGGGGCGCGTCCGCGAAAAAAACGCCGCCGGGGGAGGGAACGGGCGCCGGTCAGTCGGCCGCTCGGAACATCTCGGCTGCCCAGGCCAGGGCTTCGGTATGGGCCTGGGCAGCCGCTTTTCGGGAGACGCCGAAGGCGCGCAACAGGGCATGGTTGTCGGATGCCTTTCCGCCTTCAAACTCCCGGGCGATGGGCAGGCACGCCATGCACGGTCCGGGCAGGCCGAGCAGGCCCCGGCGCATGGCATCGTCGATGGTGATGTTCTTGAGCGCCTCCCGCATGGGCAACCCCAAAATGGCGTCCAACAGCGAGAGCAGGCCGACCAGGCAGATGGACTCCCCCTGGTGGCAGGGGGTGGCCCGTTGGGGATCGAGCCTGGCCAGGAAGCGGCCCCGGACCGCCGAGGCGAAGGCCAGCTCCCGGTCGCGGGGCGAGCTGCCGAGGCTGGCCAGCAGATTGACGCACAGCCAACTCGTCAGGGCGTCGCGTCCCAGAAGCTGGATGGCGAATTCCACGGATTCGATGGGCTGGCCCCGGTAGAAGCGGGCGGCGTTCACGTAGCGCAGCAGCTTGTAGGTCAGGGAGACGTCCGAGCTGATGCTGTCCCGGATCTTTTGGATGTCGATGTCGGGCCGGCTGATTTCGGAGAGCAGATGCAGCTTGACCGCCTGGTTGGCCTCCAGGACCTTGGCGGTCACCACCTGGGGCCGGCTGTAGTAGAAGCCTTGGGCCAGCCGGATGTGTTTGGCGCTGCAGCGGTGGATGTCGGTGTCGGTTTCCACCTTTTCGGCCAGGATGGTCTTGCCCGCTGCGGTCATGGCGGCGATGATCGCCTCCAGTCGGGCCGGATCGTCCCGCAGGGCCAGGAAGTCGATCTTGACGCAGCTGACGTATGGCAGGATCGGTTCGAAGGCCGGATCGCCCACATAGTCGTCCAGGGCCAGCACGTAGCCGTCGGCCCGAATGGAGCGGATAAGGTCCGTGAAGGCTTGGTCCACGTGCACTCGTTCCAGCACCTCGATGACGAACTGCTCCTTGTCCAGGATGCGGTGATAGCCCTTTTCCAGAATTTCCCTGGGGAAATTGATGAAGAGTCGCTTGGTCGGATCGACGTCCTGGGCGATGGCCAGGATGCCGTTGCTGAGGACCGACAGTGTGGCCTCTTCGTCCGAGGTCACGAGTGCCGTATTGTCGGAGCCGAGGGTCCGGTAGAGCAGCTCGTAGCCGAAAACCGTGCCGTCCGCGACCTGGTAGATGGGTTGCCGGGCCACGGCGAAGTTGAAGCCGGCCGGCTCCGGCGGCGTCACCGGCTGCTCGTCCGGGGATTTTTTCATGGCACACAGTATAGAAAGGGATGCAAGGAAAGGCAACGGTAACACCGTAGCGTAGCGAAATCTTTCAGACGATTTCTGCACAGGCCAGGGGATGCCTCCACTGGTAGTTGGCGGAAAAGACGCGGTGTATGGCACGTGGCGCCGGAACATGCTGGAAAGCGACAAGCGTGCATCGCCTGGGATGCGGCGAGAGCATGGTCATGGTGATATTTCGGCTGGCAAGGTGAAAAACTCGGAACAAGGTAGGGAAGATATGGTGCGAAAACGGATGCTTTTCGTGGATAATATCCGACTTGCGTTAATTGCCCTGGTCGTTTGCCACCATGCCGTGATGACATATTTCACCATTGCTGGATGGTATTATAGGGATCCCGTACCAGCCGGTCCCCTTACAAGTTTCCTTTTTCTGCTGTTCCTGGGCTTCAACCAATCGTTTTTCATGGGGGCACTGTTCGCCTTGGCCGGTTATTTTGCCGCCATGTCGTTGCGTAAAAAAGGCTCCGCGTCCTTTGCCGCCGGACGTCTCTTTCGCCTGGGCCTGCCAACGGCCGTCTATATGGTGGCCATCAACCCCGCGACGATTTATCTGGGGTATTCCGCGGAAATTCAAGCGAAGGGAGGCCCGGAGCTGTTTTTGGCGCGCTATTTTTCCGGGCTCGGCGTCTGGTCCGGCTCGGGCCCCATGTGGTTCGCCCTGGCCCTGCTGCTCTTCTGCCTTGTCTACGCCGCCGGCTATGCCCTCAAGCGTCCCGTGCCCGAAGTCCGGGAGTCGCGGCCCGTCACGGCCGGCCTCCTGACTTGGCTCGCGCTTCTTTGCGCGGCCGGGGCGTTTGCCCTTCGTCTGTTTTTTCCAATGGGGAAAACGGTCCTCGGTATGCAGATCGGTAATTTCGTCCAATATGTCCTGCTGTTCGGCTTCGGCGTCGCCGCCTACGCCAACGATTGGCTGCGCTCCCTCGACGCCCGGTTCGGACGTCGCTGCCTGTTGGTGGCCGGCTGCGCCCTGGTGGCCTGGGCGGTGCTGATCCTGGCGACGGACCGGACCTCCCTCGCTTTCTGCCGGGGCGGCCTGCATTGGCAGAGCCTCTATTATGCCCTGTGGGAATCCGTCAGCGGCGTCTGCATGACCGTGGGGCTGATCGTGCTGTTCCGCGAACGCTGGAACCGCCAGAACAGGTGCGTGGCGGCCCTGTCCGACAGCGCCTTTGCCGTGTACGTGCTGCATCCGCCGGTCCTGGTGGCCCTGGCCCTGGCCTTGACGCCGCTGGCCGCGCCCGCCCTGGCCAAGGCCCTGCTGCTGTGCGCGCTCGGTCTGCCGGCCTGTTTTGCCGTGGGCTGGCTGGTCCGGCGCGTGCCGGTGCTGCGCGAGCTGGTGCGGCAGTAGCCTGCCGCCCGGTTCCCCCATGGCACGAATTCGGGGAATGGATGAGGGAAGCGGCAATTTCGGAAATAAAATTGCCCTCTTGGCCGGCATGCCGCTTTGGGGGTAGCAGGAACCATGGCGCAACCCCTGGAGAACGTCGTCCTTTCCGTCGAAGGGGCGCACAAGGTCTTTGGCTCGTTTTCGGCCGTCAATGGCGTCAGCTTTGCCGTGCGCCGGGGAGAATGCTTCGGCCTGCTCGGCCCCAACGGCGCCGGCAAGACCACCACCATTCGCATGATCTACGGCTTTTCGCCGCTTTCCGGCGGAACCATCCGGGTCTTCGGCCTGGACATCCGTTCGGCCTTCCGGCGTATCCGGGCCCGCATCGGCGTGTGCCAGCAGGCCAACACCCTGGACCCGGACCTGTCCGTGCTGGAAAATCTGCTGGTCTTTGCCGGCTATTTCCGAATTCCGGCCGCCGAGGCCAAAGCCCGGGCCGAGGAGCTGCTCACCTTTTTCGCCCTGGAGGGGCGCAAGCGCTTCAAGTACGAGGAACTCTCCGGCGGTATGGCTCGCCGCCTCATGCTGGCCCGGGCCATCATCAACCGGCCGGATCTGCTCATTCTCGACGAGCCCACCACCGGCCTCGACCCCCAGTCCCGCAACACGCTCTGGGATAGGCTGCTCGACCTCAAACGCCAGGGCCTGACCATCCTGCTCACCACCCACGCCATGGAGGAGGCCGAGCGCTTCTGCGACCGGCTGTGCATCATCGACCACGGCCGGGTGGTTTCGGAAGGCGAGCCCGTTCCCCTGGTCCGCTCCACGGTCGGCCGCTACGTCCTGGAGGTCGAGACCCCGGACGAGGCCCTGCTCGCCGCCTTGGCGGCGGGGAACTGGCGTTTCGACCGTTCCGGCAGGCGTTGCATCATCTATGGGGAGGAGCGGCAGGCCCTGCTCGATCTGCGGGACCGGTACTGTCCGGAATGCGGGTACTTCCGGCCCGCCACGCTCGAAGACGTGTTCTTGCGCCTGACCGGAAGGGAGCTTCGCGAATGACGACCGATCCGCGTTTCACGGGATTGTTCTGGGCGGTCTGGCGGCGCAATCTGCGCGTCTACCGGCGCATCCTGGCCATCAATTTCCTGCCGCCGCTCCTGGAGCCGCTCTTTTATCTGCTGGCCTTCGGCCTGGGCTTTTCCGGCCTGGTCGCCGACGTGTCCTGGCACGGCCACCCCATGGGCTTCATCCAGTTTTTCGCCCCGGCCCTGGTGGCCATGACCGCCATGTGGCAGGCCTTCATGGAGGCGACCTACAACGCGTTCGTGCGGATGTTCTACCAGAAATCCTACGACGCCATGCTGGCCACGCCGCTGTCCGTGGAGGAGATCATCGTGGCCGAGATCGTCTGGGGTGCCACCCGGTCGGTCATCGCCGCCACCATCCTGCTGGGCGTCGTCGCCGTCATGGGCTACGCCCCTTCGCCCGAGGCCCTGGTCGCCATTCCCATCGCCTTTCTCGGCGGGTTGGCGTTCGCCGCCCTGGGCATGGCCGTGACCAGCGTGACGACCTCGATCGATATGTACAACCTGCCGCTGTTTCTGTTCATCACGCCCATGTTCCTCTTTTCGGGCACCTTCTTCCCGGTGGACGCCCTGCCGGGCTGGGCGGCCAAATGCGCCGAGGTCATGCCGCTCTACCACCTGGCCGAGCTCGCCCGCGGCGCCTGCCTGGGCCGGCTCGACGCCGCTTCCTGGGGGAACGTCGCCGCCCTGGTCGGCTGCTTCGCCCTGTTCCTGCCCCTGGCCATCGCCGGTATGCGCCGGCGTCTCATTCGCTAAGAACACGACAAAGCGTGCCTCCGGCGGCAACCCTACCGGGGGGATTATCCCCCCGGGCCCCTTGAAGGTGAAAAAGCTCCCCGAAGTTCCCTTCGAGGAGCTTTTTTTATCCCCCCGGCGAGGGATCTGGGGGCATCATGCCCCCAGCAGGGCCAGGGCAGCGCCCTGGCCGCCGGAGGCATCTTTATTCGTGATGACAGTCGTGGCTGTGGCACAGTTCGTCGCGATCGACGAGCCGGCCGTCAAGCCAGGCCTGGGCGGCGTCGCGGACCGGGCCGGAGGCGCCGCGTACCACGGTCAGGCCGGCTTGGCGCAGTTTGTCGACCGCGCCCTGGCCCATGTTGCCGGCGATGAGCGCGGTAACGCCCATGGCCACAAGCTCGCCCACCAGATTGGAGCGGCAACCGCAGGACGCCGGCGGGGCGAAGGTTTCCTCGCCGACGATGGCCTTGTCCGGGCCGATGGTCAGGACGGTGAAGTAGCCGCAGTGGCCGAAATGGGCGTCCACCTGGCCGTCACGGGAAGGAATGGCGATTTTCATAGGGACCTCCTGGAGATTCTTCGTGGCCTGGTGGCGACGGGGAAAGGGTTCAGGCGGCGGGGCGGTGATGGCGCAGCGGAAACAGGCCGCATTCCCGGATCGGGGCCGTGCGCCAGTTGAAGGTGATGGCCAACACCCGCAAGAGAAAGGTGACGAGGATGGTGACCAGGGCGGCGAAGATCGGCGGGACACCCAGATACTGGCGCAGCAGGGGATAGGTCAGGCAGCCGATCAGCACGGCGAAGGCGTAGAACTGGCCCGGTCGGAAGACCATGGGCTGTTCGCGGACAAGGACATCGCGCAACATGCCGCCGCCGCAGGCGTTGACCACGCCGACCAGCACGGCCGGCGCGAAGTCCAGGCCGAAGGCCAGGGATTTTTCCATGCCGACCACGGCGTAGGCGCCAAGCGCTGCCGCATCCACCAGGGCCACCAGCTTGTCGGACAGGACGGCGCGTCGCCCGAAGGCCAGGCAGGCCACGGCGGCTGCGGCCACGGCGTAGAGGTAGGCCTGGTGGCGGACCACGGCCGGCACGCCGGCCTGGAGGAAGAGGCCGTCACGGATGAGGGCGCCGCCCAGGCCGGTGGCCAGGGACAGGCCCAAAAGGCCCACCAGGTCGAATTCGCGGCGAATGGCCTCGATGGCCCCGGTGGCGGCCATGAGAAACACGGCGAACAGATCGAGATAGAGCGGCAGTTCAAACCCCTGGTCCATGGCGGCGTACTCCTTGCCCCGGCATCGACGGCGCGGGGCAGTCGTGAGGCGGGGCGCGGTACATAGGGCCGGGAACGGCCGTCGTCAAGGGTTTTTATGGCCGCTTGGCCGCACGAGCGCCACCATTTGCCGTCCTGCGTGGGGCAGGATCAGAACGAAGGCCCCTATGTACAGGAAACTAAAGAGGAAATGCACCTGGTTGCCGGACAGGTGCCCGGGCAGGTGCGCCCACAGCCCCGCCGGCATGGCCGGGGCCAGGAGCTGGCCGAGAAAGAGGACGAACAGGAGCATGGCCGACCGGATGGAGAGGCGCAATCCGGCCAGCAGCCCCACCGCCAGAAGCGATTGGGCGGCGGTCAGCAGCACCTCGTGCATCTGGAGGCCGGACAGGGGCAGCGGTGTCGCCAGGGAACCTGAGGACAGGCCGTAGACGGCCGGAATCATGCCCACGAGCAGGGTCCACTGGTTGAGCTTGGAGGAGATGAGGCTGCCGAGGGCCAGACCGCCCATGCCGCGCAGGGCGAACATGACGGCCACGATGAATTCCGGGGCTTCGGAGGCGATGGGCGCCAGCCACTGCACGAGCAGGAATTCGTTGATCCCGAACTGCCGGCCGGTGCCGACGAGCCCCTCGCTGAAGGCCTCGGCATTGGCGACGATGACGCCGGCGGCGAAGAGGAAGAGGGCGGCCGTGGTCAACCGCCGTTTGGCCGGGGAGAGCGCCCCGAGGATGGCGGCCACGCCGCACAGCTCCGGTTCCGTACACTCCCGGCGGGCGGCGATGCCGATATAGACGACGTACAGGCCCATGAGCACGAGGCCGTCCACCCAGGTGAGGCTGCCCGTCAGCGGGATGGTCATGGCATAGGCGGTCGCCAGGCCGAGGAAGACCACCTCGGTACGACGCTCGTCTTCCAGGATCACCGGTCCCCGGGTGCGCCACCAGACGATAACGGCCACGGCCGTCCAGGCCACGCCGATCAGCAGCCGGTTGGCGCCGGTCATATTGGCGATGGCGAAGTGGGCGTAGTCGGATTGCGGCTGCTGTCCGGCCATCCAGGTGAAGTACATGTCCACGGCGTATTCCGGCAGCACGGCGATCAGGGCCACCACGGCCAGGGCCAGAGCTTGCGGAATGTCGTTTTGGGCCACGTCGCAGGCCCAGAGCAGAATAAACGACGCGGCCAGGATGGCGGAACCGGAGAGGGCGGCCGCCAGCGGCGGCGCGAGAGGAATGCCGGCAACGGCGCAGAAGAGACCGGGGAGGGAAGCGGCCAGGGCCAGCCAGACGGGAAGTAATCGGCGCATGATGATCTCCTCGGCGTTTGCACGGCCAAGACGGTTCTTTGGCACGCGCGGGCATGCCAAAGGTCTCGCCGATCGGTTCCGAGGGACCGACGACAGGGCCAGGCGGCGTACGCCGCAGGGTTGTTGACCCTGTCCGGGACAGCTACTCCCCTTTGGATGGAAAGAGAGTAGGGAGCGAATGGGGCGTTGTCAATGTGCCGCGCCGGGAGGCCTTGCCGCCGCAGCCTCCGGCAAGTATTTTTCTTCGCCGGCAACATCTTGAAGTCATGTGGTTTCCGTGCATCTCAGGCCCCTCCGCTTCTCCCCCCGCCGCCTTCTCCCTCGTCCAACCGTTGACAAGGTCATGCCCGGGATGTATTTCCTCCCCCTCGATAGCGGGATGTAGCGCAGTCTGGGAGCGCACCTGAATGGGGTTCAGGGGGTCGGAGGTTCAAATCCTCTCATCCCGACCAAGATTTCCAAGGGGTTACGGAGCCAATCCGTAACCCCTTTTTTCGTCTAAAAAGCGTGTTGGGGCCAAAGATGATGCGAGGCCATTGCACAATTGCCCAAGGCGTGTCGACTAGCGAAAGTTTAGGGCTCAATAAGCCAAAAGTATAATGCTGTTACACAGGGCTTGGCAGCTATGGACTGCGGGGCGTCAATCCTCATGGGGTATGCGGTAGTCTCGTGCCGGGAAATTTGGGGATGAGGGGGCCGTTTGGGAATAGGCTGGAGCATTAGAGGAGCAGTCGCCGGACAGCTCCGGCAACATCATCGAGCTCCACCGGATAGTGCAGGATGATACGTTGGGCATTTGGGGGCATTTTGTGAGCGATTTCCTCGGCAATACGTTTTTCCGGTAAAATACACAGTACGGGTGTCTCGCCGAGACTTCGGAGTATGGAAATGGTTTCCGGCAGGAACGTCTCGGTATACAGGACAGCCAGTTCGACAGAACCTGTGGAGTTGCTCAGCCAGTCCTGGGGATCGATGGGGACGAGCCCCATCTCGGTGAAGAGCTGCCAAAGCAGGTCGCGCCATACGGAATTCTCGCAAAACAACACCATCTTTTTGCCCTTGATTTCCTGAATCAGCAGGGAAGGCGTGCGCTCCTCTGGCGTATGCTGTGGAGGCGCTGGCGTGCTTGCGTCGTGCTCTGGTGGCGTGGTCTCCCCTGATGCAGTCTCCTGCGCCGTCGTTCCTTCCGTGAGCCGGGGGCGCAGGGCGTTTATCCGATCCGACAGATTTCGGGCCGTCTCCGCGTCATATTCCTCCAAGGCCTTGAGGCACGTTCCCACTTCCCGAAAGAGCGACTCCAATCCGTCCAGCCACTCCTGGCGGTCCGGTGGGCCGGCGTGTGGCGTTTCGGACGCCCGGCCATGGGACAGAGAGGGGCCCTGCTGCACCCGCATGACGGATTGGTCGAAAAAACGTTCCGGGAGGAGGGTGGTCCCGACATTTCCCTGTTGCATGGCGTCGAGACGCAGGGCGATGTCCGCACAGGCTTGCGCGGCAAGGGATTGCGGCTCGATTTCCATAAGCGGACGCCGGTTCATGGCGGCCCGATACAGGGCGGCGTCTTCCGGAATACTGCCGATGAAGCGGCAGTCGAGCGCCAGATGCTTGCGCGTGGTGGCCCGAATGCGATCCGCTATCGCCTTTGCCCGTTTGATGGAACTAATACGATTGATGAGGAGGAGCGGGCTCCGATACAGGCCGTTTTGTTTGAGAACCTTGAGCAAGGCGTACGCATCGACCAGGGAGGATGGGTCCGGATTGAGGATGATGAGAATTTCATTGCAAGACAGGCAGATGGAGACGACCTGCGTGGAGATGCCCGGCGAATTGTCTACAATGAGATAATCGTAGGAACGCAGTTTTTGAAATTCGCGCAGCAACGCAATCCGTTTTTCGCGGGAAAGTTCAGCCATCCGCGATACGCCGGAACATCCGGAGATAACATCAAGATTGGGGGTCACCGCATAGAGGGCCTTTTCCATGGGCACGTCGTCGAAGAGGACATGTTCCAACGTGACCGTAGGGCTTGTGCCAAGCAGGACATCGACGTTGGACAACCCCAGATCGGCGTCGAGCAAGGCCACGCGTTTTCCGAAACCGGCCAAGGCAAATCCCAGATTGACCGCGATGCTGGTTTTGCCCACGCCACCCTTGCCACTCACCACGGCGATGATCCGGGTTGCGTGCGGATTGGCGGCACAGGCCGTCGGCAAGGCCCTTTGTTCGTCAGGGCTGGTGGCGTCGAGGGGCGTGTCGTTCATTGTGGCTGCCCTCTGTTGACGGTGCTGTTGTCGGGAAAACACGGAAGCCGCACGGTAACGGTGGAGCCTTCGCCAAGGGTGGACTGAATGCCGATGCTGCCGCCATGGCTGGCGATAATGCGTTGCGCCACAGGCAAGCCAAGCCCCAGGCCGGCGCCTTGTTTTTGGATGTTCTGATAGGGTTTGAAGATGGTGGCGCGCATCTCGCCGGGAATGCCGCCCCCGGTGTCTTCGACATCCACGAGCAGGAGCTGCGTTGCGGCATCGTGTCTGGCACTGAGCCAAAGATGGCCGCCCTGGGGGGACATGGCCTCGATGGCGTTGAGAACCAGGTTGTTGAACACGAGGTGGAGCTGGTCGGGATCCCCCTGGATGCTGGGGAGGCTGTCGGGGATGGAAACGGTCAAGGCAATGTTGTTTTTTTGGGCGATGGCGCGGAAGATGGCGGTTGTGCGCTCAAGGAGCGGAGCGATATCCACAGAAGAAAACGGGGTCGTTTCGGCGGCAGTGATCGCATAGATGTTGCTGAGCTTGATCGCGATGCTTTGCAATTGGTAAATGGAATTGGAAAATAATGCGCTTTCCTTTTGGTCGCTGGCTTTTGTCGATAAATATTGGAGTGTTACTGTGAGGTTGGCGAGTGTGGGCGTCAGGTTCTTGCAGAGGCTGGCGGCAATTCTATTCATGCTCGACACGCGCTCCTGCGCAAGGATGGACGAGTGCATCCCGTTATCCGTATCAAGCAACTTGTTGTGAAAAGAAAACTCTGTCTGACTCAGTTCATTAAGTTTTTCTTTTATTTCTTCAAGATAAAAGTTTGTATATTCATTAAGAAGCCATTCGAGTTCCGGAATGCCATCTGCCTTACACTCATTCCATACCGGACTTGGCTCTTTGGTAAAATTATATAAAAATTGGATACCAACCTCTATAAGATTTTTTTGTGAGTTTGGTCGAATGTAGGATATTGAACATATGATAATAAATTCATGCTCTTGGATCATATCCGGATTGCGAAAGACGATCTGGAGCAAGACCTCCTTATGGCGTTTCAATTGATTGGCATAGGTTCTGTAGGTTATTTTTCCAAGAGCAAGGCAAAGACCCTTTGAAGAAATATCAACGAGGAAGTTTTCTGCATCATTTGCCGTTGCTATGTAGAGTATCAAAGGGTTGAACATTTTTAAAAGGCGAATATTGGCGCAACGCTTGTCTATACTCCACAGTGATATGACGGGGTGATGGCGATTCTCAAGAGAAAATCGTTCGATCTTATTTGAGGAAATGGAATCGAATTGTTGTGGCGGCGCGATCGTGATGGTGCTATCAGAAAGGACTTTCAAGAGATGCGTCGAAAAGCACACGATGATGGGCCGTTTTTTATTGTTTTCGAGGATAAAGACAGTGAAATGCATTTGCTGGAGGTTGTTGAGCTTGGCAACATCAAGGGACAGTCGCATGGTTTCGAGCACAATAAACGATCGCCTGATTTTAACAGGGCGGAAATTCAAATGATTTGCTAAGCCTATGCCTTCTGGAATTTGAAGTTGGTAAATACATCGGTGCTTGAAGTTTTTCTTCAAAAAAGAAAAGGGCTTTCCCCCGTCCTCACGTCCGAAGAACCGTGAAAAGAATTTTTTTCCCATGTGCTGTGCCATATGTCACCATGTAGTTGCATGAATATATTGAATGGTGATTGCTTGACATGCATTTACCAAAAGTATCGCTTCCGGTGAACGTGCTCCAGGCATTAAATAATTATTTAATGGCACAATTTGCCCACATGTGTGCGTCAAGGTTTATGGAATCGAAATCGACGTCTGGTAGTCTCCTTTTGTAGTAATTTATTTTCTCGATATCCTGTTTTTCAAAAAAAGCAGCAAGTGCCATACATTTATGACAACGCGATGTACTGTCCTCAAATACCTCCGTGAGAAAATGCAAGCAGGGTATCTGGGAAAATAATTCACGAAACGGGATTTTGAGGATGGCATCCAGGAGGGAAAAGAGTGCGGGGAGACACATCTCGAGCTCTAAATTGCATAGGGATGGTAAGGCATGCCGCAGGGAAGATAAAAAACGGGATCGGAAGGCCGACATGTATACGAGTTCTTTGTCCATATCCGAGAAAGCCGTGTTGGAAAGAAGGTTGATATTTATCCATTGAATTAATTCGCTTGCCCCCAGAATGGAAAGGGCTCTTTTTATGCTCGTGACGGCTTCGGATTGTCCAAAAAAAGGAGAATTAACAAATTTCAAGAGCTTGAAGCTGAGTACAGGGTCGGATGCTATGAGGTCTGCCAGTCTGTTGTAATCGGTATGGCTCTTATGCAATTCATACATGAGGTTGAATTGAATGGCGAGACTCGGAGAAATGGTCTTTCCGTGAAAGAGCTGCGGCGTACTGAAGAAATATCCTTGAAAGAATTGATAGCCAAGATGCTTGGCATAGTCCATCGACTCCAGTGTTTCAACTTTTTCCGCAAGGAGGTGGAGCTTGAATTTTTGTAAACTCCCTGTGATGTCTTGCAAGAGTGAACGATCCTGGAATTGGGTAAAGTCTACCTTTGCATAATCAATATATGGCAGAACATGCAGGAGCTTTCCCGGATCGTGTATGTCACAAGCCATAAGATAGCCGCGCGACTTTGCCTTGGAAAGGATATTGGAATAACGTTGGGTGACGGCGTCTGGTCCGGCCAATTCAAGAATATATTTATCTTTGTTGAGTAAAAGATATTTGTCGTCAAGAAGCAACTTCCGTGGAATGTTGATGAATATTTTTTGATTTTTATTTATTGCATTGACAACCAAATCTATGCCATGGGCAATGGTGTTGAGCGCTGGGCCGGATTCCGAGAGCTTGAGAACGTATTTGCTGTTCGTCAATCGCTGGTGTAATAGCTCATAACCAACAACATTATTGTTGGCATCAAAAATTGCCTGCCGCGCAACAACAATCTGTTGGTCTGTGTCCTTTGGCATAAGCATATTTTCCATGGAAGAGTGCTTCTACGGCTGGCTGTCTCCCTGAGGCTTCTCGTGAAAAGGCGTGCAGCGGTACAGCGTTTGCGACGAGCGCGCGCGTCGTGACGGCCCTGTAGCCGCGGGCTGTGTTGCTGCCCACAAGCGCACGGCCGGAAGTCTGTATGTCGATCGCATCATCCCTCCTGTCACTAAGAAAGGACTCCATTTTTACTTTCTACGTCCAAGTGCAGGCCGCGTCAACCGTACGCAAAAAGCAATTTTCCCAGACGGATTGTGTTATCATCCTCAATTGAATGGCTATAGACCGCTCGTTCCAGGCTTCTCGCCCCCCAGACCCTTAGGCCGAACCGGCTTCGGGGGGAGCGTCCACTGCCGCATGCCGTGCCTCGGCGGTCATCACCGACATGATGAACCGCCCCTTTCCGCCATGCTGCTCAAACCGCATGGAACCGCCCATGGTGCGCATGAGCCGGAAGCAGACGGGGAGTCCGATGGTCTCGCCGCCGTCATCGAACGGTAAAAATACTTTTTCCGCGTCCGCCACGGGGTGGGCCTGGTCGCCGCCGATCTCCAGATGCACGAAGCCTTCGCCGCTGTGGGCGACAAGCCACATTTCCCCCTGGGGCGGCAAGGCTGTCAGCGTAAAGCGGATGAGGTTGATCACCACCTGGGCCAGGATGTCCGGGTCCTCCTCGACGACGACGGCCGCCGCCTGCAGAGCGAGGCGCGGGGTCACGCCGCTGCCCGTCAACTCCGGGGCGAGCAGGGCCAGGCAGTTTTGCACCACGCTGTCCAGACTGATCGGCACCGGATGCTGCCGCACCGGATTGAGATAGTCCCGGATGCGGTTGAGAAAGCGTTCCAACCGCTCGGCTTCCTCAAGGATGATGGCGGCCTCTTCGAGCTCCGGCATTTTTCGCGTCAAGCGTTTGGCGAAACCGCCGATGGCCATGAGGGGATTGCGAATCTCATGGGCCACTTCCGCGGCAATGGCGCCCAGGGTGTGGATCTTCTCCTTTTGCACGAGCACCTTTTCCAGCAGCATCCGGTCGCCGATATCCATGATGCACCCCTCGATCCGGTTTCGTGGTTCGTGGCCGTGGCAATCGGAGGAGGGGATGGATTTGAGCACGCCGTGCACGATCTGGCCGTTTTTGTGCAGCAGTGTGCATTGGCGGGAAAACGCCTGGGCGCAATCCCCCAGGCAGGCTTCGAGCTTCCCGCGCACCCAGTCGCGTTGCTCGGGATGGATGCGCGACAGCAGCCAGTCCGGTTCCGCCAGGGCCTCTTCCCGGGAGTAGCCCAAAAGCGTCTGACATCCCTGGTTGACGAACTCCAGGCGCAACCCGTCGGTCAGGCTGAAAATGACCAAGGGAATGTTTTGCACCAGGTTGAAATAGCGTTCTTCGGCCCGCCGCACGGCCCGCTTGAGTTCGGCCCGCTCCAGGGCCTTGTCCACGGCCAGCCCCAGGACGTCCATGTCCTGGATGGGTTTGGTCACGTAATCCCAGGCGCCGCGCTTGATGGCTTCGACGGCGTCCCGCAGGACGCCCGTGCCGGAAACCACGATGGTCGGGATGTCCGGGGCCATGGCTTGGAGTCTGGACAGGACTTCCAGGCCGTCCATCTCCGGCATACGCAGATCGACGAGCACCACATCGGGCCGCGTGTCCAGGAAGACCTCCAGGCCCCGGCGCCCGTCCGGGGCTTCGAACACCACGAACCCGCGGTTTTCCATGTAGGCGGCGATGGTCTCGCGGATCATACTTTCGTCGTCGATCGTCAGGATGGTTGGCGGTCGCGCACTCATGGCCGTCTCTCGAGGGGCAGTTCGATGAGGAAGGTCGCGCCCTTGCCGGGCTTGGAGTCCACGCTGATGGTCCCGCCGTGGTTGGCGGTGATGATGAAATAGGACACGGCCAAGCCGAGTCCCGTGCCGCGTCCCGGCTCCTTGGTGGTGAAAAACGGTTCGAACACGCGCCGGCGCACCGCGTCGGTCATGCCCGGACCGTTGTCGGTTACCTCGATGCGCACCCCCCGCTCGGTCCGTGAGACCCCGAGCTCGATGGTCGGCGTCGTCGTTCCCTCATGCTGGCCGGCCATGGCCTGGGCGGCGTTTTTGAGGAGATTGAGGAAGACCTGCTCGATTTCGGTGCGGGTGCAGGTGACTTCGGGCAGCCCCGCAGCATAGCGGCGGATGATGGTAATGTGTCGGAAGTCATAGTTCTTTTTCAGATCGTAATCGGTGGAGGCCAGCTCGATGCTCCTGTCCAGGATAGCGGTGATGTCGGCCGGAGCCCGCCGGGATTCGCTCTTGCGGGCGAATTCCAACATGCTGGAGACGATGCCCGCCGCCCGCTTGCCCGCCTCCTGGATCCCCGCCAGGAATTTGAAGATCCGGCGCTGCTCGAGGTAGCAGCGCACGGCCTCGACCGTGCAGCCGCAGACGGTCGCGCCCTCCTGGTTGGCCGGCAGGGCGGGATCGAGCTGCATCTGGCAGACTTGGGCCGCCTGGAGGATACTGCTCAGCGGATTGTTGATCTCGTGGGCCATGCCGGCGGCCAGCCCGCCCACCGAGGCCATCTTTTCCGATTGGATCATCATTTCCTGCAACCGCATCCGCTCGGTCACGTCCAGGATGTCCACAACGAGGCTGTCCGGTCCGGTGCGAAAGACGCGGACGTCATAGTGCCCGGCCAGCCGTCCGTCCTGATAGGCGGTTTCGTAGGACTGGGGACCGAGGTGCCCGCGGGCTACCTGACGATACAAGGCGGGATAGTCCGTGTGGCACAGGCCCGGGAACACCTCCTCCAGGGGCTTGCCGACCAGGGCATGGCAGTCGAGGCCCACGAGGGCGTCGGCCGCCGGGTTGGCCCCGGTCAGGAGCAAACGGTCATCCGACTCCAGGCGGTAGAAGAACATGGCCGTGGGCGAGGCTTCCACGATGCGGCGGAATTGTTCCTCCGAGGCTTCAAGGCTCCGCTCCATCCGCTTGCGTTCCGTGATGTCCCGAATGATGCCGACAACGTTCTTGTTGCCCGAGGGATCGACGTAGCGGGTCTTCTTGGTGACGATGGTGCGCATTTCCCCGTGGCCGCTGGTGATCTTCTCCTCGATGACGTTTTCCTGGCCGGTCGCGAGCACGAGCGCGTCCGCCTTCCAAAAGGCTTTCACCTGGTCGGGGGGGAAAAAATCCGTGTCCAGCCGGCCGAGGATCGCCTCCCGCGGACGACCGACAAGGGCGCATAAGGCGTCGTTGACCAGCCGGAAGCAGTGGCGTTCGTCCTTGACGAAGAGCGGGTCGGCGATGGCGTTGACGATGCTGTCGAGGTCTTCCCTGGCCTGGCGCATCTCCTGCTCGGCCTTTTTGCGTTCGGTGATATCGATGCTCATTCCCTCGATGAACTCCTCGCCGCTGTCCTGGTCCCGATGCAGCTTGGCCCATATGGCGATCCAGAAGATGGAGCCGTCCTTTTTCCGGTGCCGGCATTCGAAATTTTGCACCGCCCCGTCCCGGCGCAGCCGCGCCAGAAGTTCCTCGCGCTTGCCGGGGTCGACATAGAGATGGCGGAGGCCTTTGGCGGCCGCCTCCTGGAACGCCTCCGGCGAGGCGTAGCCGTGGATGACGGCGTTGGCCACATTGGAAAAATGCAGGCATCCCGGGACGGTAGTGGTAAAAATCCCGACCGGCGCCGTTTCGAAGAGTGTCCGCAGTTGTTGTTCGCTGTGGCGCAGGGCGATTTCGCTTTCCTTGCGCGCGGTGATGTCGCGGGCCACCCCCACGGTGTAGTGATGGGCATCGATGCTCATGGTACTGAGCGTCACTTCAAACAACCGCCGTTTTCCCGACGGGTCGGCGTAGGCGACCTCATGGGTTTCCCCTTCGGGCACGTCGTCGAGGCCGCCGGGCAACGGTCGCCTGCGGGACGCGCCGAATCCCGCCAACAGGGATTTCCAGGCCTGATCCACCTTGCTGAGCCCGAGCAGATCGAAGGCGGCTTGGTTGGCCTCCAGCAGGACGCCGGAATGGGTGTCCACCAGGAAAATGGGATCATGGGCCCGATCCAGAAGGGCGTGGAAGAGCGCCAGTTCGTCCAAATGCTCGCGTTCGCGTTGCAGACGGTCCGCCTGCTCTTGGCCGGATGCGAAGCCGGAAGGCTCTCGGTTGCTGCCGCCGCTTTTTTCCGTCATGGCCCGCCGCCTCCTACTCGTCCTTCCACTTTTCCAGAATGTCCTTGATGGCGTCGATATTGGCGAAGAATACCTCCATCACCTGGGGGTCGAACCGGCTGCCGGCATCCTGGCGCAGGATCGCCAGACTCTCCTCTTCCGCGAGGGCCTTTTTGTAGGAACGGGCGCTGCGCAGGGCGTCGTACGCGTCCGCCACGGACACGATGCGCGCTTCAAGGGGAATGGCCTCGCCCGCCAAGCCGAACGGATAGCCGTGGCCATCCCAGCGTTCATGGTGCAGCAGGGCCAGGGTCCGGGCCAGCAGCAACAGCGGATTGCCTCCGGCGGCTCCGATCCGGACATTCGGGGCGGAGCACCAGGCGTGGGCATCCCTTCTGCTGCCGAGCGGGCCGAGGATTTCGCAACCGTAGACGCAGTGCCGCTGCATGCTGGCCCATTCCTGCGGCGTCAATGGACCGGGCTTGAGCAGGATGGCGTCCGGGATGCCGATCTTGCCCAGATCGTGCAGGGGCGCGCACTCCCGCAGCATGTCGCAAAACTCCGGGTCAAAGCCCATGGCCCGGCCGATCAGGGCGCAGATTTCGCCCACGCGCACGACATGACGGCCGGTCTCGTTGTCCTTGAACTCGGCGGCGCGGCCCAAGCGCTGGATGATCTGGCGCCGGGTCTTTTCCACCTCGGCCGTGCGCTCGTGCACCAAGGCCTCGAGATTGTTCTGATAGGCCCTGTTTTCACGCAACAGTCGCGCCCGCTCCAGGGCCTTGTCCACGGCCAGTCCCAGCACCTCCATGTCGGCGATGGGCTTGGTCACGTAATCCCAGGCGCCGCGCTTGATCGCTTCGAGGGCGTCCTGCAGAATCCCGGTGCCGGAGACCACGATGGATGGCGTGTCCGGGGAGAGGGCCCGAAGCCGGGCCAGCACTTCCAGGCCGTCCATTTCCGGCATGCGCAGATCCACCAGCACCAGGTCGGGACGCTCGGCGATGAAACATTCCAAGCCCAGCCGTCCGTTGGGCGCTTCGAGGACGTCAAACCCTTTGTTTTCCAGATAGACGGCCAAGGATTCCCGAAGGAGATCCTCGTCATCGATGGTCAGTATCCGCAGGCGCGAGTCGGCCATGCGCGTATCCTCTACGCCAAAAGGCATTGCAGCCTGTCGACGAGCTTTCCCATGTCGGCGATGGGCTTGGTGAACACGTCCTGTGACGTCACCCCGACGGCGAGGACCTCCGGGCCGAGACGGAACTCCATGGAGCCGGTGCAGATGATCCATTTCATGGCCGGGTATTGCGGATGCGCGGCGAGAATCATGGCATCGCCGTTTTGCCCGGGCAGGCGGATGTCGACGATGGCACCGTCGCAAGGACAGTTGGCCAGGATTTCCAGGGCTTCCTCCGCGCTGGCCGCCGTGACCACGTTCCATCCCCGGGCTTCCAGGAACACCTGGAGGCTGTCGCGGATGGTTTCCTCGTCGTCGACCACCAGGATCGTCGGGGGATGCCCGGTCATGGACGCCCTCCACGCGGCAGGTTGATGATGAAGGTGGCGCCCTGCCCTGGTCGGGACTCCACCCGGATCGTGCCGCCATGGTTGGTGGTAATGATGAAGTAGGAGACGGACAGCCCGAGCCCCGTCCCTTCGCCGGGCTCCTTGGTGGTAAAGAACGGTTCGAAAACCCGCGGGCGCACATGCTCGTCCATGCCTGGGCCGTTGTCCTGGATCGCGAGGGACACGGCCTCGTCCGTATGCCGGGTCCGGACGGTAATGGTCGGCTTGCGCTCGGGATCGGGGTGGGCGGCCATGGCCTGGGCGGCGTTCTTGAACAGATTGAGCAGGACCTGTTCGATTTCGGTTCGGATGCAGACGACTTCCGGAATATCGGGGGCGTAGTCCCGGATGATCGCGATATGGCGGAAGTCATACCGCTTTTTCAGATCGTAATCCGTGGCGGCCAGGGCCAGGCTGTGGTCCAGGATTTCGTTGATATTGGCCGGAGCCCGGCGCGAATCGCTTTTGCGGGAAAACTCCAGCATGCTGGAGACGATGGCGGCCGCCCGCTTGCCCGCCTCCTGGATGCCCTCCAGGAATTTTTCGATGCGGCGCTCCTTGATGTAGCAGCGCACGGCCTCGATGGTGCAGGAACAGTCTTCGGCGGCCTTGCGGTTGCTTTCGAGCGCGGGGTCGAACTGCATGAGGCAGACCTGGGCCGCCTGCAGGATGGAACTCAAGGGATTGTTGATCTCGTGGGCCATGCCCGCGGCCAGTCCGCCCACCGAGGCCATCTTTTCCGATTGGATCATCATCTCGCGCAGGCGTTCCCGCTCCGTGACGTCGTCGAGGCGGATGACCGCGCCGTTTACGCCGTTGGCCACCAGGGGATAGAACTGGAGGTCGAAGAGATGCTCCATCCCGTCCAGGCGCAGGCTCGCGCGCTCCACCCGCTGCACCTGGCGTTGGCACAGGGCCACGTGCAGCTTGTCCAGATGGGCCGCCAACAGCGGCAGGACGTCGCCGGGAGGGCTGCCCAGCGCTTTTTCCGGCGGGAGGGCGCACAGGCTTTGGGCACTGGCATTACAAAGGGTCACCAGCCCGTTCTCGTCCAGGGCGATGATGGCCGAGGGCATGGATTCGAGGATATTGTTGAGCAGGTTGCGTATCTTGGCCAGTTCCGCGTCCCGCTGCCGCAACTCCCGGGCCCGGCTTTCAAGCCCCTGGGCCATGCCGTTGAACGTGTCGGCCAAGCGGCGGATTTCCAGGCTGCCGGAGCCAAGCGTGGCCCGGGCCGTGAGGTCTCCCTTGCCCAGCCGATCCGACGCGACCATGAGGCTGTCAAGGCCGGCCAAGACCGCAACGCGCCCCATTCTCCGGGCGATAAAGAGGGTGAACACCACCACCAGGGCCAACAGCATCATGGAGTGGGTGAAGCGGTTGCGCGCGTCCCGAAAGGCGTCCTGCCAGTCCATGGAGACGGCAATGGTCGCGTAGGGCGCATCCGCGGGCCGCAGACGCAGCCGCGCATAGGCCACCAAAACATGCTTGCCGTTGGGCTGCCGGTCGTCGAGCATTCCCTCGTCCGTGGGGGCCGCGACAATGCGTTTCCACAAGGTCGGGGCAGCGGCCTCGCCCAGGGGAAGGGCTGCATCGGGCGGATAGGCCAGCATACGCAGGCCGTTGCGGTCGAATATCCCCACGCGGGCCTGGGGGGGCAGCCCCAACTTCCCAAGAAATTTATCGTAGTATTCCAACTTGAAGGAATCGCCGACGATGCCGGCGTACGCCCCCTTCCCGTCCGTTACTGGAAGCGCGAAGACCAAAATGGGCAGGCCCGAGGCCCGGCCGACGTTGAAGGCTCCGGCGCTGAATTTCCGGGTGGCCATGGCTTCCTTGAAATATAGCCGGTCCGAGAGATCCTTGTGGAGAAAGGCCGGCAGGCCCGAAGCGATGACGATGCCGGCCTTGTCGGTCAGAAAGATGTTGGAAAGCTCGGGATGGTCGCCGAGCAGCACGGTGAAACGCTGGTTGCAGGCTTCCCGGGAGCCGTTTTCCACCTCGGGAAGGTGCTCCAGGGCCATGAGCAGCACCTTGGCCTCGCTGACGATGCCGGTTTGTATGGACGACAGGGCGTGCAGGAGGCCGCGCGTGTCCTGCCTGGCGGCGTTTTCGGCGTGGAGGCGGCTCTCGAACATGGTGTAGGCGCCAAGGGCCATGGCCGGCAGGGCGACCAGCAAAACGATGATGGTGAGGCTTTTGTGAATGGAGCCGGAGAAAAAGGCTTTCATGGGCCACGTCCTCGTCGCCGTCTGCACTGTGCGCAGGGACGGTGTTCGTTGCCTTTCCCCAGTTCCGCCGCGTCTCGAACGCATGGGGGAACTCGGTGAGCCGTATCTCCTCTCTTTTCCTTAACGATAAGGAAGGGAAGAATTCAGGAAACGACATAGCATACCGGCGAGGAAATTGTCCATGTGAAGACGGAAGGGCGCTGTTCCGTCGGCCGCTTTCGGGGAGGCAACATGGCCCCGGCGGACCAGGACGCCAGGAGCAACGCCCAAACGGCAGCGTCCGGACGCCGTTTTTGACGATCGTGGGTGTCCCGGGGTACAAGGGCGAAATTGTTTTTTTTCAACGACGTGCCCATGCGCCCGGCGGGCGCCGTCCGGGGAAGCGGTCGGAAGCGCCGCGAGGTTTGGGATGCTCGCGTCCGATGTGTTTCTGGCAGCAAATGAGACGGGTCGGGTTCGGGGTTGTGAGGGCATCGACGTATTGCAACGTGCCTACGAGGAGTACCGTATGGAAGCATCGCCTGCCAAAATTGATGAGAATATGACGATTTATGAAATATTGACAGCGCATCCGTACCTGATGGATTCGTTCAAGGAATATGGACTGGGGAAGTTTGAGCAGCCGGAGCTTCTTGAAAAGCTGGGGCCTCTTTTAAAGCTCAAGACACCTTTGGCAGCGATGGGTATCAATAAAACGATGTTTGTTGCTATCTTGAACAAAAGCATAGAAAAATATGAACAGAACAGTGATTTTACTTTGTCGCAAAATCCGGAGCGGCAGAAGGATTTGACGTTGCTTGCGCTCTTGCCCTGCGGCTTGAAAATGCCTTTTACCCGCGCGTTCGAGGCATTTGCTGCAGAATATAATGCAAAAAAGAAGCATGCATTGAAATATCTCCTTGAGGGCAATGTCAACCATGAGCTTTCGTATTACGCCTATATCGACTCCGTGGAGTCGCTCGATGAATTGCCGGATGTCATAGTGAGTTCCGACATCAATAGCTTTTTTCACAAGCCTTTCCGAGAGCACTTTCTGGCTCAGGAAGGCTTTGTTGATCTCCTGCCGCATCACATCCACCGTGATTTTGAAAGGATCGGTTTCGATGATACCGATCGTCAATTTACCATGCTTTCGGCCAACCTTATTGTCTTGGTCTCCATAGACGACATGTTGGAGGGGAAGCCAAAGATAGCATCCTGGAAAGATCTTCTGAGACCGGAGTTTCAAAATAGCGTTGTCATGCGCGGGCAAGAAGAGTTTTTTTGTAACGGCGTGCTGCTGCCCTTTTATACGCTTTTTGGGATGGACGGTATTATTGACCTGGCTCGTTCCGTGAGAACAGGCGTGCATCCTTCGGAAATGGTGAAGATGATTGACAGCGGGAAGCCTGATGTCGCGCCGCTTTACATTATGCCGTATTTTTTTGCGAAAAAAATTAAAGCGAAAAATCGTATCTCGATCCATATTCCCAAAGAAGGCGCGATCGTCAGCCCTGTTCAAATGCTCGTCAAAAAGGATTCCCAGGAGAAGGTCAGGGAAATAACAGATTTTCTGTGCGGGGAAAAGTTTGGACAATTGTGTGCCGATGCCTATTTCCCGTCAGTAAATGAACAAGTGAACAATTCCGCTTCATGTACTGAACGGCTGTATTGGATCGGGTGGGATTTCCTCAAACGAAATGATATCGGGAAAATCAAAAAGGCTATGGAGATAAATTTCTTTAAGTATTTTAATGCCACCGGTGGATGCGTATGCGACTCATAACGGTCTCGGGACCACCTTCATCCGGAAAAACCAGTGTTATTGTCAAAACGCTGGAAGAGCTGCGGAAAGAAAACCTCACGTGCGGTGTCGTCAAGTTTGACTGCCTGTCTACGCAAGACCAGCTCATTTATCATGACAAAAAAATACCTGTTAAAATAGGACTTTCAGGAAGTCTTTGCCCGGATCATTTTTATGTGAGCAATGTCGAAGCGGCAGTGAAATGGGCACAAGATAATGCGTTTGATTATCTTATTACGGAAAGCGCGGGCCTCTGTAATCGCTGCTCGCCACACATAAAAAAGGTCCTCGCCGTTTGTGTTATCGATAATTTAAGCGGTGTGAATACGCCAAAAAAAATTGGCCCTATGCTGAAATCCGCTGATATCGTCGTCATAACGAAGGGCGATATTGTCTCCCAGGCTGAGCGCGAAGTCTTTGCTTTTCGCGTCCGCCAGGTCAATCCCCGGGGAAAGATCATTCAGTTCAACGGTGTGACGGGACAGGGGAGTTTTTACTTGAAAAAGGCGTTTTCCGAAGCAGATCCCCTGGTGTCTCTCGAAGGCGCGACCCTCCGTTTTACCATGCCGGGAGCCTTGTGTTCGTACTGCCTTGGGGAAAGAATCATCGGCTATGATAGGCAGATAGGCGTCTCCAAATTAATGGATTTTAATGAGTCATGATACATACGTTATTACAGTTGCCCATTGGAACGCTGCTTGAGCGGTATCCCTGGGTGGAAGATTTTTTTTCGGCCCACGAAATTGAGAGCGCACAATGGCGGGAAAGTTCTTTCCGCGAACTCTGCCAATCGTTGGATGATGCTTTTTTCCTGGATATTGCTTCTTCGCCAGGCCAGTTTTCGGATGATTTTACCCTTTTTATACAGGAAATGATCTCCCTGGAAGAGGGTGACGCCAATACGATTCATTCCATGAGAATTTTGCCTGGCTTGAATAAGTGTCAGGAACCGGAAGCACAGGAAGTGCTCCTGAAACAGGGGCAAGTGACAGCCATTGTCGGTCCGACGGGCTCGGGCAAAAGTAGACTCTTGGAAGATATTGAGTGCTTGGCCCAGGCCGACACATTGACCAAAAGAAAAATCCTTGTGAATGATGCCGTTCCTTCCGATGATACACGATTTTCAAATTCCGGACGACTTATCGCGCAACTTTCACAAAATATGAATTTTGTGATGGATCTTTCTGCCCATGATTTTCTTATTATGCATGCCGAAAGTCGAATGGCTTCAAATATTGAATCGTTAGCTGAGGCGATATATAAAAAAGCCAATGAGCTAGCAGGTGAGCAGTTTTCAATAACAACGCCCATTACGCAACTTTCGGGCGGTCAGAGCCGAGCGCTTATGATCGCCGATACGGCACTTCTCAGCCGTGCCCCGATCATATTGATTGATGAAATAGAGAACGCCGGTGTTGATAAGACTAAGGCGCTCGAACTTTTTGTCGATAATAATAAAATTGTACTTATTGCGACGCATGATCCGCTTCTTGCGTTGAGTACAGATCAAAGAATTGTCATTCGAAATGGTGGTATTGCAAAAATAATCACGACAACAAAAGCGGAAAAAAAGAAGCTCGTGACGCTGAGAAGGCTTGATGCCCATTTGATGCGCCTTCGCAATAAGCTTCGCCTGGGCGATGTTATTGCTGAATGATGGCGAAGGCGATGCGTTGTTGAAACGCAACGTCTCCAGATTTCGAGGTCGGCTCCTTCTTCGAGAAAGCATGACCTGTCTGCGGTCCCTCCCCGGAATGCCCCGGAACCTGTCTTTACGCCCCAGACTTGCAAGCCGCGTAGCACCCTTGGCGACGCGGCTCGGATGACCTCTCGTTGCAGTATAAAATCCGTGCTCTCGGTTTGATAAACGCTCTACGCAAATGTATTGACACAGGCGGCAGCCCCGTTGTTTATTTTTTGGAAAAGGGTGGGCGGGGGGCCCCGGAGCCGCCGCGGTGAGGCGGCGCAAAAAACGCATTATGACAGCCGGGAGCGATGCCTTCTGCCCCCTAAGATTTTGGGTGGCCGGGGGGGGCAGCGTCTGCGCGCGGGCGGTTAGGCTGCGGTATGGGGATGCTGCGCGACATCCAGGGGGGAGAAGCTACGATAGCCACCTATGGATGCTTTTCACCGCCATGGGACGGCGAAAAGCGGGGAAAAGGGACGGTGCGAGATGGAATAATGCATTCCATAGGTGGCATAAATTGT